>Ga0114964_10000520_pt1 | contig 29697 bp, 24 predicted proteins | sample C_131016_MF_Meta_FD_92638 | JGI IMG/M metagenome (GOLD analysis project Ga0114964, IMG submission 92638) | Freshwater microbial communities from Lake Croche, Canada to study carbon cycling - C_131016_MF_MetaG | ecosystem: Environmental > Aquatic > Freshwater > Lake | place: Lake Croche, Canada...
TACCTTTACCCAGCCTGCTGCGATGAATACTAGAAGCTCTAACCAAGCTCTAACTGCAACAAGTAGTGCTGGTAATTCATACCCAGTTACTTTGATCTCAAACTCGACCGATATCTGCACGATCTCAAGCCGCGCAATCGTCGTAGTTAAATTCGGCACTTGCTCTATTACTGCCAGCCAAGCCGGCGATGGAACCTACCTTGCAGCAGCTAGCGTGACTAGAACAGTTCTAATTAGCAAACTGGATCAAACCATCACCTTCAATCAACCTAACGCGATGACTGTGACAAGTGGTGACCAAGGAATAAGTGCAACTAGTAGCGCTACCGGTTCATACCCAGTTAGCTTTGCTTCAACAGATACACGTACCTGCACCATTGAAGCTGGCCCAGTTATCCGCGTTGTCGCAGCCGGCACCTGTTCAATTACTGCCAGCCAAGCAGGCGATGACACCTACACCGCAGCTGTCAGCGTTACGCGATCAGTGGTAATCAGCAAGCTCGCACAGAGCATCACCTTTAATCAACCTAGTGCGATGACGATGATAAGCGCCGATCAACAATTAAGCGCGACAAGTAGCGCCACTGGTTCATACCCGGTTAGCTATCTCTCAACTACTACTGGTGTTTGCACCATTGTTGCAAGTGGGGCTAATCGTTTTGTTCGCGTCGTTGCTCCTGGAACCTGTTCAATTACAGCTAGCCAAGCAGGCGATGCAACGTATTCTGCAGCTACTAGCGTCGTCCGAACTTTTACTATCGGAAAACTTTCACAGAGCATCACCTTCACCACACCTGACGCAATGACTATGGCAAGTGGTGATCAGACCTTGAGTGCAACGAGTAGCGCAGCTGGTTCATTGACCGTCAAATTTACCTCAACTACGCCAGCTGTATGCACAATTATTGGAACCAATACTTTGCACGCAGTCTCAGCCGGTACCTGTTCGATTACTGCTAGCCAAGCTGGAAATGCGACTTATGCCGTGGCCAATAACGTAATTAAATCCCTAATTATTGCGACTACAAAGCGCAAATAATTAATTACAAATGACTGAAACAACACAACCTAAAGAACGCAACCAAAGCAACAGAGGCAAAGCAGAGGATGAATATGTCGAAGTATTTAAGTATCAGAGCGCGTGGCTTATTGGTACTAATTTTTGCCTTAGTTTTCTCAACTCTGCAGGTTCCAAATATGGCGCAGGCAGTTCCAAGTTCCATAAACCCAAACTTTGGCGCTCCAACTGCGACTGCAGATGGATTTAGCATTTCAATCACAAATTACGATCCTAGTTATACATGGGAAGCACCAACTGTCACATCAGGCACAGTTTCAGCAGCTTCACCCGTTGGTTCAATTATGGTTTTAACAGTCACCGGTCTGTTAGCAGGTGAGACGGCAACCATCACCCAGGCAACAAACAAATCTGGCTTCACAACTCGGAGTAGGAATGTTACGGGTAGAGCGCTCATCGCAGCCCTGACCCCAAATTTTGGAACCCCAAGCGCAACTACAGATGGATTTAGCGTTTCAATTACAAATTACAGCACTAATTACAACTGGGATACCCTGACTGTTTCGAGAGGAACGGTTGCCGTCACTTCAACTATTGGTTCGACCAGAGTGTTAACAGTTACTGGGCTTTCTGCTGGCGAGACTGCAACTATTACGCAGCTAACGACCAGAACTGGCTATGTTGTTGGAAGTAATACGGTTGTTGGAACAGCACTTGGCGCAGCACTAAACCCAATCTTTGGTCCAGTAACTCGAACGGCAAATGGCTTCAACGTCTCAATTACAAATGGAGATGCTAATTACACTTGGGATACACCAACTGTCACCCGAGGCTCGGTTGTGGTTACTTCAGTTTCATATCCAATTTTAGTATTAAGGGTTACTGGCCTTGCTGCTAGCGAGACTGCAACTATTACGCAGGCAACGACCCGAACTGGCTACTCGGCTGGAAGTAACACAGTTACGGGGTCGGCACTTAGTGCAGCCCTGAACCCAACCTTTGGTCCAGTAATTCGAACGGCAGATGGATTTAGCGTCTCTATAGAAAATTACGATGCTAACTACACTTGGGATTCTCTGACTGTTACATCAGGTTCAGGCTCGGTTGCCGTTACTTCAATATCAAGTTTAAATCGATTATTAACAGTTTCTGGCTTATCTCCCGGGGACTCTGCAACTACCACACTAATAACAAGTAGATCTGGCTATTCCGATGGCTCTAACACAGTTGTTGGAACAGCATTAAACGCACCGCTTAATCCAACTTTTGGAACAGTGACACGAACAATTACCGGATTCTCTGTTCCAATTACTAATTTCGATTCAAATTACACCTGGAATACCCCGACCGTAACTTCAGGTTCTGTCGCAGTTGCGGTTGCAGTTTCTACAGCGAACACCGGTGATGCTTGGTCAGCACAAACAACTGCACCTGATAAATCTTGGCAATCAATTGCTTCCAGTAGCGACGGAACAAAACTTGCGGCGGTTGTTTTAGGTGGCTCAATCTGGACTTCTAGTAACTCTGGAGCTTCTTGGACCGAGCAAACAAACTCTGGTACCAGGGATTGGATATCAATTGCTTCAAGCAGTGACGGCTCAAAACTCGTAGCGGCCGTCTATGGTGGATATATTTACACCTCGTCCGACTCAGGCGCAACTTGGATTGAAAAAAGAAATTCCAAGGTAAGAAACTGGAGAATGGTTACATCGAGCGTTGACGGCGCAAATATCGCAGCAGTTGAATCCGATGGACGCCTTAACACTTCTTCTGATTACGGGAATAATTGGACGCGATCTGGGTCACCAAATAGAAACTGGACAGCTATCACCTCTAGCAGCGATGGCACAAAACTTGCCGCTGTTGTAAGTGGTGGATTTATCTACACCTCTACTGACTCAGGTGCTAATTGGACAGCACAAACAAATGCAGGTTCAAGAGATTGGCGATCCATCAGTTCAAGTAGTGATGGAACAAAACTCGCAGCAGTAGCCTATGGTGATTACATCTACACGTCTACCGACTCAGGAGTTACCTGGACAGCGCGATGGCAGGGATATGGCAAGTATTGGTTCTCCATCACTTCAAGTAGTGATGGCACAAAAATTGCAGCGGCTGTCACGAGTGGATATATCTATACCTCTACTGACTCAGGCGCTACTTGGACAGAGCAAACAAATTCAGGCTCAAGAGCTTGGCTCTCCATCGTGTCCAGCAGCGATGGCTCCAAATATGCAGCAGCCGTCGAAAATGGAAAGATCTATACTTTCGCATTTCGCGTTTTAACAGTTACCGGACTATCTGCGGGAGATTCCGCAACCATTACGCAAACAACTAGTAGAAGTAATTATGCAAGCGGTTCAAGCACGGTTACGGGTGCAGCTTTGACTCCACTTAACCCAACATTTGGTTCAGTTACCCGAGCTGCAAATGGCTTTAACGTATCAATTACAAATTACGACGCTAATTTTACTTTCGATACACCGACAGTTACTAGTGGTCGTGTCTCCATTACTTCAACTATTGGCGCTACCAGAGTATTAACAGTTACTGGTTTAGCAGCTGGCGACACTGCAACTGTTACTCAGTCAACGAGTCGAACCAATTATCCAAACGGCTCAAATACAGTTGTTGGGTCATCCCTAAGTGCTGCACTTAATCCAGGTTTTGACACAATTACGGCAACTGCAGATGGCTATAGCGTCTCAATAACAAATTACGATTCTAATTTTACTTGGGATACACCAACTGTTACATCTGGCTCGGTTGCCATTACTTCAACTATTGGCGCTACCAGAGTTTTAACAGTTAGCGGACTATCTGCTAACGGTTCTGCAACTATCACGCAGTCAACTAGCCGCAGCGGTTATGAGGTTGGCTCTAATACAGTCACCAGTAAAACTATCAATTATGCTCTCAACCCAACTTTTGGCACGGTGACCCGAACTGCAACTGGATTTACTGTTCCGATTACCAATTACGATTCTGATTTCACTTGGGATACTCCAATTGTTTCAAACGGCACAGTCTCAGTTAGTGCCGCAAACTCAAGTGCGAATTGGACGGAGCAAAGAGATTCAGGCGCCCGAGTGTGGGAATTCATCGCCTCAAGCAGTGACGGTTCAAAACTCGCAGCAGTTGTAAAAGATGGATACATCTATACATCGACGAATTCGGGTGTGACTTGGACAGAGCACGCCAGTGTGGGTGCACGACTTTGGAGATCTATTGCTTCAAGTAGCGATGGAACAAAACTAGCAGCCACTGTATACGGCGGCTATATCTGGACTTCTACTGATTCGGGCGCAACTTGGACTGAACGAACAAGTTCCGGGCAAAGAGATTGGCGAATCATTACATCTAGTAGTGATGGCACAAAGCTTTCCGCAATTGTCAACGGTGATTACATTTATACCTCCGATGATTCAGGTGTTACTTGGACGGCACGTACTGGTGCGGGATCAAGAAGTTGGCGAGCCCTGGCGTCTAGCAGTGATGGAACTAAACTTGCTGCAGCTGCGTGGAGCAGGAACTCTATCTGGACATCAACTGATTCAGGTGCAACTTGGATTGAACATTCAGGTTTCACTGATCAGGCATGGCGATCCATCACCTCTAGTAGTGATGGCACAAAACTTGAAGCAGTTGCCGAAGATGGTTTTATCTACACTTCGATAAATTCAGGCGTCTCTTGGACGGAACAAACAAACTTAGGAATCAAGTCTTGGCGATCGGTTACCTCTAGTAGTGATGGCACAAAAATTGCAGCAGTTGCCCTTGACGGATTCGTCTATATCTCAAGCGATACTGGTTCTACTTGGACAGCGGTGTCAATCTCGGGCTCACCAGGGTTAACCGATCTCACTTCTAACAGCGATGGCACAAAAATTGCAGCAACTGTTTTTGGCGGCGGATATATCTACACCTATTCACCTCGAGTATTATTAGTTACTGGCCTAGCTGCATCAGAAACTGCAACCGTTACCCAGGCGACGCGACGAATCAACTATCCAGCTGGCTCAAATTCAGTTATTGGCACGGCTCTGAATGCAGAGCTAAATCCAAGTTTCGGAATCCCGACCGTTACAGCTGATGGATTTGATGTCGCTGTAACCAATTACGATGCAAATTACACTTGGGATACTCCAACGGTTTCAAGGGGAACAGTCGCAGTTACATCAACTAATGGTGCAACTCGAATATTAAGTGTCACTGGACTATCTGTTGGAGACTCGGCAACCGTTACGCAAACTACGAGCAGAATTGATTATGTAAGCGGGTCGAGTTCGGTTACCGGCACAGTTTTGACAACCATCACCACTGCTAACGTTATTGTTGCTACCCCAGTAACTGGCGCAACCCCGGTTTCCTCAATTATTAGCAATGGCCAATACACCACAGCTATTACTTGGAACGGATCTCCAACTACCTTTGCCTCAAATACCGTCTACACCGCAACGGTTACTGTCACCCCTATCTTTGGTTACACCCTAACTGGAGTAGCAGCAAACCTCTTCACTGTGAATGGCGAAAGTGCAACTGTTGGCAACCTAACTGGTGCGGGATCCTTCACTAAAACATTTCCAGTTACTGCAACAACAATCTCACATGTAAATATTTCTATTGCCGCACCGGTAATCGCTGCTACGCCAGTTACTGCAACTACTGGCGTTCAATACAACACGACGATTTCTTGGAGTAATTCACCTACTAGATTCGCAGGTGTTACTGCCTATACCGCAACAGTTACTGTGACGCCAAACCCCGGCTACACACTCAGTGGAGTGGTTGCTAATTTCTTTAGAGTAAATAGTGATACCGCAACGACTGGCAACTTGGTAAATGCCGGTGCCTTTACCTATCGATTTGCTACAACCGGCCCAAAGCTGGTTCAGACGATCACCTTTGCCCAACCATCTGACATGGTTATCACTAGTGTTAATCAAGCGCTAACTGCGACAAGTAGCGCCTTAGGCTCTTATGCAGTTACCCTTTCCTCAACTACAACAAATACCTGTACCATTGAATCCGGTGCTATCCATGTTGTTGCAGCCGGCATCTGTTCAATTAGAGCAACGCAAGCTGGCGATGGGATCTATGTAGCAGCCGCAAGCGTGATTAGATCAATCTCGATTAGTGTTAACAAGTTCACCCAGAGCATCACCTTTACTCAACCTGCTGCGATGAATACTAGAAGCGGTAGCCAAGCTTTAACTGCAACAAGTAGTGCAGGTAATTCATACGCGGTTACTTTGACCTCAAATTATCCACTGATCTGCTCGATCTCAAACCGTGCAATCGTAGTAGTTAAATCTGGTACATGTTCAATTACTGCTAGCCAGTCTGGTGATGGTACCTATCAATCGGCCACGAGCATCACGAAAACCTTTGTGATTAGCAAGGCAACGCAGACCATCACATTTAACCAACCTGCTGCGATGAGCGTTACAAGTGATACTCAAACGTTAACTGCAACAAGTAGCGCAGGTGGCTCATATCCAATCAGTTTTGCCTCCGCAGATTCAGGTATCTGTGCCATTGAATCTGGCTCAGTTATTCGCGTTGTCTCAGCCGGCACATGTTCAATTACTGCCAGCCAAGCAGGCGATGACACGTACACGGCAGCCGCCAGCGTTGTTAAGACATTTGTGATTGGAAAACTCGCACAGGCCATAAACTTCAATCAACCGAATGCGATGACGATGACAAGTGCTGATCAATTATTAAGCGCGACAAGCAACGCAACTGGCGCATACTCAGTTAGCTATCAGTCTACGACTGCCGGTGTTTGCACGATTTCTGCAATCGGGGCCGATCGCTTTGTTCACGTCATCGCACCTGGCACTTGTTCAATTACTGCCAGCCAACCAGGCGATCCCACATATGCTGCAGCTGTTAGCGTTGTTAAAACTTTAGTCGTGGCCAAAATCGCACAGAGCATCACCTTCATCGCACCTGAAGGCATGACCATGACAAGTGGTGATCAAGTGCTAAATGCTACGAGCAGCGCAGGCGGTTCATACCCAGTGCGTTTCACCTCGACAACTACAAGCGTCTGTAAAGTTGTTGACGGGAATATCTTGCGCGCAGTCTCGGCTGGCACATGTTCTGTTATTGCCAGCCAACCTGGAGACGCAAGATTTTTACCAGCAAATAATGTGTCGAGATCCCTTATTTTATCAACCGCAAAGAGAAAATAACTGTCTGGAGTTTCTCGAGTTACTCCTGTGATAAATTCATTTTATGACTCAGCGACAGGAATTTAAAGTCCTTCAAACTTACGACGGTTTTGAACTTCGAGAATACCTGCCGTGTGTCATTGCCGAAGTTCGAGCTTCGTCCCAATATTCAAACGCTACAAGCAAAGCTTTCTCGTCACTTTTCAATTACATCTCCAAGGGCAACAAGTCTGCTCAAAAAATCTCAATGACTGCACCTGTAATCGCTGCCCAAAATGTAGCAGGATCAGATTCTGATGATTGGTACGTATCTTTCGTGATGCCATCTGGAAGCGCCTTTGGTCACCTGCCGAATCCAAATGACCCGCAGGTTAAATTGCGTGAGCTAACAAAAGAAATATGTGTAGCTAAATCATTCCGTGGACGAGCAACCGATGAGCAAGCTCACAAGATTGCTGAAATTCTTCGTGTGAGCGCTGCCAAAGCTAGCATCGCGCTTTCTAGCGAAACCCGGATTTGTCGTTTTGATCCGCCCTTCAAGCCAGGATTCCTGCAATATAACGAGATTGTGATTCCTGCCTTCCCTGAAAATTAGGAGCTAGTTTTTAGTACTGCAATTTTCATATTTTGAACTGATACCTTTTTCTCGTGCCCACACTTCGCGCTCTTTTAGATTCGCCAAACCAGTCTGTTCGCTTAAAGGCCGCGCTCGCTGCTGGGACTTATCCAGAAGAAGAATTTATTGAAGTCCTTATCTCTCAGTGTGCAATCGAGCCAGACTTCTTTGTAAGAGACACCTTGTCATGGGCGCTGATGAGAAATGATGTTAAGAAAGTAGTAAAGAGACTCGAATCTGAGTTGCAATCTGCTAATCCGCAAGCGAAGAGTCAGGCAATCCATACTTTTTCTAAAATAGGCGATAAGGGTAATTACCCATTGATCACCGATGAGATGCTCTTTGATTCAGATGATTTCATTGCATCAACTGCTTGGCGAGTTGCCTCAGTTTTAGTCCCTGATGAGCAAAAGCCGGAGCTGGCTAGAAAGTTAGTTACTCAACTTGGTCGAGGTGACTCAGAAATTCAATTCGGTTTAACTAGATTTCTCTGTGCTTTAGGGGAGTGCATTGTTGAACCGCTAACCGAAGCTGCAAATTCCACGGATGAAGTAATTAGTAATCAAGCTAAATTCACTTTGTTGAGATTTAGAGAGATGCAGTTAGAGAGCGCCAAACCTAAAAGTAAGTAAGTATTTTATTTCGGATCCACGGATACTGAAACCTCTAAGTGGGTTGTGAGGGACTCGAACCCCCGACCCGGTGATTAAGAGTCACCTGCTCTACCAACTGAGCTAACAACCCGAGAAAGGGACGAACCCTTTAACGATTGGCAGACCCTATCAGCGAAACGGTCTGCCTTGGAAATCGGCAAAAGTGTCGATTTTGCCGCTCAAATAAACTCTAAAGTGCTTCTTTACCTGTCTCGCCAGTGCGTACTCGAACAACTGAATCAACATGAGTAACCCAAACTTTGCCATCGCCAATTGATCCAGTGTTTGCGGTGTTAACAATGAGGTCGAGGATGCTTTGGAATCCTTCGTCATCTGCCAAGACTTCAATACGTGCCTTAGGTAGGAAATCAATGGTGTATTCAGCGCCGCGGTAAATCTCTTTATGGCCCTTTTGGCGACCAAAGCCACGGACCTCGGAAACGGTCATGCCATGGACACCGGCTTCGTGCAACGCATCTTTGATGTCATCGACTTTAGCGGGCTTAACGATTGCGGTAATCAGTTTCATTTCTTACTTTCTCTTCTCGTCGTTGAGTTTGAGGATGGATTGATTCTAGTCGGTAATTACTTAGTAGCGGTTAGCATTTCCAGAAATATCGTAGGCAGATTCGGCGTGATAAGTCGTATCCAAACCAGTTAATTCATCTTCACGGTTAGCGCGGAATCCGATGGTCCTTGAAATGATCGTTGCAATAAGCCAAGTAGCGCTGAAAGAAAATACGATTGTTGCAATGATCGCGATTAATTGATGGCCAAGTAGAGCGTTGCCGCCGTGCATCAGGATGCCATTTCCACCAGCAGAATTTGCTGAAGTAGTTGCTAGAAAACCGATAGCTAACATTCCCAAGAATCCACCAACGCCATGGACGCCAACAACGTCAAGTGAGTCGTCATAACCCCATTTGTATTTGCGTGAAACCGCAACCGCCGAAAGCGCACCAGCGATTAAACCAATTATTAGTGCGCCGAGTGGATTTACGAATCCACATGCAGGTGTGATTGCTACGGCACCGGCAACTGCGCCAGATGCAATACCAAGTGTGGTTGGCTTGCCATCGCGGAATCTTTCGAGCAATACCCATGACATAGCAGCGGCAGCGGTAGCAATTTGAGTGTTAATCATTGCCGTTGCAGCTAAAGATCCAGCAGAAAGTGCGCTACCGGCGTTGAAACCAAACCAGCCAAACCAAAGCATTCCGGCACCCAGTAAAACTAACGGCATGTTATGCGGGCGCATGCTTTCGGTTTTAAATCCTTCGCGCTTTCCTAAAACAATTGCTAGAGCGAGGGCTGCTGCGCCAGAGTTAATTTCGACGACAGTTCCGCCTGCAAAATCAAGTGCACCGATTTGATCAACTAACCAACCGCCATTGCCACCTTGGCTCGCGAATGCCCAGTGGGCGATTGGCAAATAAACCAAAGTAATCCAAACAGCTACGAAGATAATCCAAGAACTAAATTTGGCACGATCAGCAATTGCACCTGAAAGAAGTGCCACAGTAATGATCGCAAAAGTTAATTGAAACATGGCAAATGCGAGAGTTGGAATTTGATGTCCTGCTGGGCCAGTTACTTGGTCTAGAGTTTTGGCTAAGCCAACATGATCAAGATTTCCAATTAGTCCGCCATTTGATTTTCCGAAAGCTAATGAGTAACCGTAGAGAACCCAAATAATAGTTGTTACGCCAATTGCTGAAAATGACATCATCATCATATTTAGCGCACTCTTTGCGCGGACCATGCCACCATAGAAAATTGCTAGCCCTGGGGTCATAAATAAAACTAGCGCTGCACTTGCCAGCACCCAAGCTGTATCGCCGCTGTTGATCATTTAGACCTCTCCAAGTCTGGGCCGCGCTAAGAGTTCAAAGCTCGCGCCGTTTTATCTTAAGAGAGGAATCTTATTTGGCGAGGCTAGATATTGCTAGAACTTCTAATTGCTTTATTGAAATTATTAAGCAATTAGTGGGTGATTGCTTCATAACGAGCCCGAGAACGTTCAATTTCGGCTTGGGCTTCAGCGTAATTTACCCAATTGCCACCCGTGACACTTTTGCCAGGTTCTAGTGCTTTATAAACTTCGAAGAAGTGTTGAATTTCAGATAATTCATATTCAGGAACATCATTTATGTCTTGTAGTGATGACTTGCGAATGTCGCCAGCAGCAACACATAACAACTTATCGTCACCACCTGCTTCATCCATCATGTTAAACATTCCGATAGCGCGTACTGAAACTACGCAACCCGGAAATGTTGGTTCATCTAACATGACAAGAGCATCAAGTGGGTCGCCATCAAGTGACAATGTGTTTTTTACGAAACCGTAGTCATACGGGTAACGCGTAGATGTGAAGAGCATTCGGTCTAAACGAATTTCTCCAGTGATGTGATCGACTTCGTATTTGTTGCGGCTTCCTGCTGGAATTTCGATGATGACATCAAAGATCATTTAGCGAACCGCCTCTCTTATCGAACCAGATCAACTTATTCAAGTTTCTAGTCGCTTGCATAAAAGTTTCAGCCGAGGGTTCTCGACTGAAAGGAAATAGTGGGGTGAGCGACGGGGCTCGAACCCGCGACATCTCGGACCACAACCGAGTGCTCTACCAGCTGAGCTACGCCCACCATGTGGAGGAAATTCTACCCGTTAATTACTTGTATTCGCCTCGCCGCTTTGAGCCTGACTAGCCGCAAGCGGCGTGCCTGCGACCAAGAAATTTGCGCGATAGTGCGCTAATTCAGCAATCGAATCTTGAATATCGCCCAAAGCACGATGGTTGCCAGTCTTGGCAGGGGAGTTGAAATAGACCTTTGGATTCCAGCGACGAGCGAGTTCCTTAATCGAGGAAACATCGATGGTTCGGTAGTGCAAATAATCATTGAGGCGCGGCATATCGCGTGCGATGAAAGAGCGATCAACGCTAACCGAGTTTCCGGCTAGTGGAGATTTGCCGGCAACGGTGCTGGCAGATTCCAAATACTTGATAATCAAATCTTCAGCGACCGAAAGCTCGATGCCATTTGGGATCTCGGTAATCAATCCTGAGTTGGTATGCATCTGCGTTACGTAATCGTTCATGCCGGCTAATTGCTCGGGGGTGGCAGCAATGACGAGGTCGATACCCTTGCCGATCAAATTGAGTTCAGAGTCAGTTACCAGCACCGCGATCTCAACCAAGACATCCTTTTCGAGATCAAGACCAGTCATTTCGCAGTCGATCCAGATTAGGTTGGGTTGTTCGTTAGCCATGGGCCAACCTTAAAGCAGGCTCGGGCGGAAGGGTAATTTCACTTTTCGTTCATCTGCTGTTCACCTTTGATCTGCCTATCCGAACCTACCTAATAGCAAGATTCGGCACATGTCGACCACGGAAACAACTTATGTGATCCCGGAAAAGCGCGAGCTGACCACCAAACCAAGATTCTCCGACAAAGTTTTTCGAGGCGTCGTAACAAGTGGGGGACTAACTTCACTCGTAATTCTTGGTCTCATTTTTGGTTTTCTGCTTTATCAAGGTTACGACATTCTTCGCACCCAAGGTTTTGATTTCATCACTACATCTCGCTGGGATGTTTTTTATGATGAAGCCGGAAATGTAACGAAAAGCCAATTCGGCTTATCAGGCATGTTAATAGGAACAATTCTTTGTTCATTTATCGCAGTACTAATTGCGGTACCAATTTCGGTAGCAACCGCTCTTTATCTATCTTTCTACGCACCGCAAGTCATCAAGAAATCAATGGTTACGGTTATTGATTTGATGGCATCTTTTCCATCAATTCTTTTCGGAATCTGGGCATATTTCGTATTAATGCCAAGTGGTCAATATTGGGCAAAACTTTTAAATCACTATTTAGGTTTCATCCCAATATTTAAAAATGAACAAATGATTTTCGAAAGCTCACCGTTTATCGCATCTTTAATTTTGGCAGTAATGATTATTCCGATTATTACTTCAATCTCTCGCGAAATATTTTCACAAGCACCGCTAGATCGAATTCAAGCAGCATACGCACTCGGTGCAACCAGATGGGGAATGATCAAGGCAGTAGTTATTCCTCATGGTCGCAATGGTGTTATCGGTGGCGCAATGCTCGGCTTAGGTCGCGCAATGGGTGAAACTGTTGCTGTGTATACAGTTTTGAATATTGTATTTGCCATCAACTGGCATATTTTATTTGGAGTCGGCGGAAACGTTGCATCCTTAATTTTGCTTAAGTTTGGCGAAGCAAGTCCATATGAAGTTAAAGCCCTGATGGCAGCTGGTTTAGTGCTCTTCGTACTCACTTTGATCGTCAATTTTGCTTCCGACTTATTAGTTCGTAGCTTCGGGGGTAAGGGCAAGTGAGCACTGTTAAAGAATTTAATGATGTTAAGCCAATTCGACCTTGGCAAGCCTCTACTAAAGATCGTTTAGTTACTGCGGGAGTTCTATTATTCTCACTTATTGCCGCATACGGTTTAATTAAATTTACTGGCCTCAGCGGAAAACTTGGTTTGTTTTTCTCATTCGTATTTATATTCGTAGCCTTAACTTCTGGCCGTGAATATTTCCGATTTGGAAATGCTGCAGCCAAAGATGCACTCGTTAATACCGTTGTTGCAATCGGTACTTTTTTCACATTAATTCCAATCGCAAGCATTCTCTTCAATGTGTTTAGTAAAGGATATAAAGGTTTATACCCTGGTCTTTTCACACACGACATGTCCCTCAATTCGCCAAATGATCCTTTGAATCAAGGTGGGTTAGCGCACTCAATTATCGGAACCTTATTACTGGTTTCTATAGCGCTAGTTTTCAGCGTACCTATTGGAATTCTTACCGCACTTTATTTAACCGAGATCAAAGGCAAATTTAGTCAGCCAATTAAGTTTCTGGTTCAAGCGATGTCTGGTGTTCCATCAATTGTTGCTGGCCTCTTTATCTTTTCGGCAATTTTGATTCCAATCGCGAAAAATAACTCCTCTTTCTTAGGTTCATTAGCTCTTGCCATTTTGATGATCCCAACAGTTGCGCGCACTGCAGAAGAAGTTCTCAAATTGATTCCGAATGATCTACGCGAAGCTGGCGTCGCACTTGGCGGAACTCAATGGCGTACGGTTGCCATGATTGTTGTGCCGGCTGCGAAAAGCGGCCTAATTACTGCGGTAATCCTTGGTGTTGCGCGCATTGCTGGCGAGACTGCGCCAATCCTGTTATTGGCGGGCGGCGGAGATAAATTCAATTACAACCCAGTCAGCGGCCCTATGGGTTCTTTGCCTTATTTCATTTGGCGTTCATTTCGCGCTGGCACTCCAGAGTCCGTAACGCGCGCATGGACAGGTTTATTAGTTTTGTTGGTAATTGTATTTGGACTATTTGCAATAGCTCGATTCCTCGGCAACCGAAAGGTTGGTAAATAAATGACTACTGAAAATAATGGAGACCAAGAAAAAATGGAAACAACTACTACACCTTCATCGCTTTCCTCAGTAGCATCTGCATCTAAGCGAAAGGCAGTTAATACCAAGCCTATGGGTACTGGTCTTGAAGCACGTGGCGTTCATGCTTGGTTCGGCAACCACCATGCGCTAGCTGATGTTTCGCTTGATTTTGCTGCCGGCACAGTAACTGCGCTAATTGGTCCATCAGGTTGCGGTAAGTCAACATTTATCCGCACGCTAAATCGCATGCATGAATTTATTCCAACCGCTGCAATGGCTGGTCAAGTAATTCTTGATGGCAAAGATATCTATGACCCAAGTGTTGACGTTACTAAAATTCGTCTACAAATCGGTATGGTTTTCCAGAAGCCAAATCCATTTCCGTCGATGACAATTGGCGAGAATGTTTTATCTGGATTGAAGTTAGCTCAGTTAAAAACTGAAAATAAAGACGACCTCATGGAGGAATGTCTCGTTAAGGCGGGCCTCTGGAACGAAGTTAAAGATCGCCTTAATGCTCATGGTGGATCCCTTTCAGGTGGCCAGCAGCAGCGCTTATGTATCGCTCGCTCGCTAGCAGTGCGACCACAGGTTCTACTTATGGATGAGCCTTGTTCGGCTCTTGACCCAGGGTCAACTCTTCGTATTGAAGAAACTATTGAAGAGCTTTCAGCGTCAATGACCATTGTTATCGTTACTCACAATATGCAGCAGGCGGCTCGGGTATCTGATTACACCGCCTTCTTCTTATCAGATGGTGGCCCTGGCCAGATGATCGAAGTAGCCCCAACCAATGAGATTTTCGCTCGCCCACGCGACAAGCGCACCGAAAACTATGTAACTGGTCGCTTCGGCTAAGCCAAAATAGTTAACCCTTTGTTCATCTGGCACTCGCTTGGCGTTTGCCTCTAAACACCACTCCATTAAAGCCAAAATACTACTTTTCACCCAAGCTCATCATCAAACCCGAAATATCAAACACAAGGAGCAATACATGAAAAAAGCTCGTTTTGCGAAAGTAGCAGTTGCTGTTCTTTCGCTTTCGGCCGTACTTGCAGTTCCAGCAAATGCAACTGATCTAATCGGTTCTGGTGCATCTTTCCCAGATAACTTAATCCAAGGATGTAAGGCCGGTTTTGCGTCTTCATCAACTCACACATACCAATACAACGTATCAAGCTCAGGCCTCGGTCAAGCAGATGCGATTGCTGGTAAAGGTAACTTCTGGTTCTCAGATGGAATTTTCCCTGCAGCAACAATGCCTAAGACAATGAAGCATGCTCCAATCGTTGCTGGCCCAATCGCAATTGTTTACAACCTAAACGGAAATGCTGGCAAGACACTTGCTCTAAGTGCTGACACAATCGCCGGAATCTTCGGTGGAAAAATCACTAAGTGGAACGATCCAGCAATCGTTAAGGATGCTAACCGCACAGTTACAACAACAACATACGTAACTAAGAATGGTGTAATTGTTAAGAATGCTGACGGAACCAACAAGGTACTTGCAACACGTACTTCAAAGGTTTCATTCACTCTTCCAGCTCGCCCAATCAAGGTCGTTTATCGTGCAGACGATTCAGGTTCAACACAGAACTTCATCAACTACTTAAAGGGTGCACCAACAGCTGATCTAGGTTGGACAGCAAGCAAGTCATTCGCTTCTGCTTTCGCTGGTTTCGGAAAGATTGATGGCGATGGAAACCTTGGTCGTTACACATCACGTTCAGGTTCACAAGGCGTTGCAACACAGGTTGCTTCAAATGCTGACTCAATCACATATGTAGAGCCAAGCTTTGCTACAGGTGCTGCTCGCGTTGCAAGCGTTTACAACGCAGCTGGCAAGCTAGTTGATCCAGTTGCACCAGGTGCAGTCGGAGCATTCCTAGGATCAGCTAACGCTGGTTCAGCTGAAGGTACATATGCTTTCAACTACAAGACAACAGATCCAGGCGCATACCCAATCTCAATCGTGTCATACCTAATCTTTGACACACAGTATGCATCTGCTTCAGTAGCAACAGCAGTTAAGTCACTTGCTAACTACATTCTAAGCCCAGCATGTGCTGACACAATCGGATCTAAGTATGGATTCGCTGTTATCACAGGCAAGGGTAAAGATGTTGCTGACAAGATGATCGCTCAGATTGCAGCTAAGTAATTAATTACCTCCTCTAGGGTAGGTAAAAGGGTCGGCACTTCGGTGCCGGCCCTTTTGCTTTGCCGGGACGTTTTTAGATTGCAACATGATTTAAAAACAAATGCGCGCCTGGCAGGAATCGAACCTGCGACAACCCGCTTAGAAGGCGGGTGCTCTATCCGACTGAGCTACAGGCGCATTTAATCTCACTTATTACTTGTCATAGTCTACCGAAGTTAAACGGTAGGGTTTCGTCTTATGGCTGAGTTCATTTATACGATGAAAAAGGCGCGTAAAGCGCATGGTGACAAGGTAATTCTCGACGACGTTACCTTGATGTTCTATCCCGGCGCCAAGATCGGTGTTGTTGGCCCGAACGGTGCCGGTAAGTCAACCGTTCTGCAGATCATGGCCGGATTACAACAACCATCAAATGGCGAGGCTTATTTAACTCCGGGTTTCAATGTGGGCATCTTGTTGCAAGAGCCAATTCTTGATGAAACTAAAAATGTTATTGATAACGTAAAAGAAGGCGTAGCTGAAACTGTTGCGATGCTAAAGCGCTTCGATGAAATCAGCGAAGAAATGGCAAGCCCAGATGCCGACTATGACAAGTTATTAGCCGAGATGGGCGACCTGCAAGAAAAGCTTGATCACCGCAATGCTTGGGAGCTTGATTCTCAACTCGAGCAAGCAATGGATGCTCTTCGCTGCCCACCTGCTGAGGCTGATGTTTCAGTTTTATCGGGCGGCGAAAAACGTCGTGTCGCACTTTGTAAGCTGTTATTGCAAGCACCAGATCTATTGCTGCTTGACGAACCTACTAACCACTTAGATGCTGAGTCAGTTCTTTGGTTAGAGCAACATTTAAATAAATATTCAGGCGCAGTCGTAGCGATTACGCACGATAGATATTTCCTAGACAATGTGGCGCAGTGGATTCTCGAGCTCGATCGTGGTCGCGCATATCCGTACGAAGGTAATTACTCAACTTACTTAGAGACCAAAGCAACTCGTTTAAAGATTGAGGGCCAGAAAGATGCCAAGCGCGCTAAGCGTTTGAGCGAAGAACTCGAATGGGTTCGCATGAATGCTAAAGGTCGCCAAACAAAATCTAAGGCTCGTTTAGCTCGTTATGAAGAAATGGCTGCCGAAGCAGACAAGATGCGTAAGTTGGACTTTGAAGAAATTCAAATTCCACCAGGGCCGCGTTTGGGAAATGTGGTTATTGAAGTTAATAACTTAGTTAAAGGTTTTGGCGATCGTGTACTAATCGATGATCTCTCGTTCTCATTGCCTCGTAACGGCATTGTTGGAATCATCGGCCCTAACGGCGCCGGTAAAACCACTTTATTTAAGACTTTAATTGGGATGGAACAAGCTGATTCCGGTTCAGTAAAAATTGGCGAGACGGTAAAGATTTCGTACGTTGATCAGTCCCGTGGTGGAATCGATCCAAAGAAGACGCTCTGGGAAGTTGTCTCAGACGGTCTTGATTACATCAAAGTAGGCAACGTTGAAATGCCTTCTCGCGCCTATGTTTCAGCGTTTGGCTTTAAAGGTCCAGATCAACAAAAACCAGCTGGTGTTTTATCTGGTGGAGAACGTAACCGCCTGAACTTGGCACTAACTTTGAAAGCCGGCGGAAACTTGCTGCTATTAGATGAGCCAACGAACGATTTAGATGTCGAAACTCTTGGTTCATTAGAAAATGCTTTGCTTGAATTTCCTGGTTGCGCAGTAGTGATCTCGCACGATCGCTGGTTCCTCGATCGCGTAGCTACACACATCTTGGCTTACGAAGGCGATTCAAAGTGGTTCTGGTTTGAGGGAAACTTCGAATCATACGAAGAGAATAAAATTTCTCGTCTAGGCGCCGATGCATCTCGTCCACATCGTGCTACCTACCGAAAGCTAACTCGCTAATGCGCCATTTAACTAAAGCGCATGTGCGTTGGGATGATCTCGATGCTTTTGGTCACGTTAACAATGCTGCGTATTTAACTTATATGCAGGAGGCACGATCTAACTTCACTTGGTATTCACGTAAGGCAGCTGGTCTAGAACCTTTGCTATCGACCATGGTGGTAGCTCGTGCCGAAGTTGATTTCATCGAACCAATTTATGATGGCGGATTCGATCTAGATGTTTCGATTTGGGTAACCAGAATGGGTAGCTCGTCATTTGATCTTTCCTATGAGTTAAGTAGCTCCAAAGGTTTGCACGCAAAGGGCCACACAGTTCAGGTCGCCGTATCGACCGAGACTAAAAAATCGCGCCCGTTAAGTGAAGTCGAGCGAGATTTCCTAACCACCTATCTAGAGGGGTAAATAAATGCAGCTTGCGCCACGTCAAACGCGTCTATGGTGGCGCGATGCCGTTACTTATCAGATTTACATTCGCTCTTTCGCTGATAGCAATGGCGATGGAATCGGTGATATCAACGGAATCCGTTCGCGCCTGCCATATTTAAAGGAACTGGGCATTGATTCAATTTGGATTACGCCATGGTTTCCATCTCCTCAAAAAGACCATGGTTACGATGTTGCAAATTATTTTGATATCGAACCTGATTACGGAACTTTGCACGATGCCAAAGCGCTAATTGCTGAGGCGCATGAACTCGGAATTCGTATTCTTTTAGATATTGTGCCAAACCATTGCAGTGATCAACATGAGTGGTTCCAGGCAGCGCTAAAGGCCGCACCTGGCAGCAAAGAGCGCAATCGTTTTCATTTCCTTGACGGTAAAGGTAAAGGCGGCGAACTTCCACCAAATAATTGGCCAAGTGTTTTTGGTGGAGATGCTTGGCAACGAGTAATCGAAGCCGACGGCAAACCAGGGCAGTGGTACTTACATATTTTTGCAACCGAGCAGCCTGACTTCAATTGGGAGAATCCCGAAGTTCGCGAACACTTCGAAAACATTTTAAAGTTTTGGCTAGATCATGGAGTTGATGGTTTCCGCATCGACGTTGCGCACGCAATGATTAAAGCTGATGGCTTGCCAGATATTGTTGAACCTGAAAAAGGTAACGAGATGTTGTCAGCCACGCAGCATCCTTTTTGGGATCAAGAAGGCGTGCATGAGATCCACCGGTCATGGCGCAAGATTCTCGATTCTTATCCAGGTGATCGCATGGCCGTTGCTGAAGCTTGGGTTAGTCCGGCAACCAGAATTGCTCGCTACTTACGCCCTGACGAACTAGCGAATTCATTTAACTTTGATTTCTTAATTACTCTTTGGGATGCGGCTGAAATCAAGGGTCGCATTGTTACTTCAATGGCAGCAATGGCTGAAGTTGGCGCACCATCTTCGTGGGTGTTCAACAATCATGACTTAGTTCGTTCGGTTGATCGCTTTGATTTAGGGCTGTTAAACGTTGATAAATCAACGCTTCATCGACAAGGTGATCCTAAGAAATTCAATCTCGAGCGCGGGACTAGACGTGCCCGCGCAGGTGCTTTGTTGATGCTCGCGCTTCCAGGTGGTGCTTATGTTTACCAAGGTGAAGAGTTGGCGTTACCTGAAGTTCGCGACATTCCGGAAGATCGTTTAACGGATCCGCGTTGGGTCATGAGCGGAAAAGTTGATCGGGGTCGCGACGGTTGTCGCGTTCCATTGCCTTGGCATCACGAGCCAGCTGGTGCATTTGGTTTCTCTGCCAATGAAAATCTAAAGCCGGTTGAAGCTTGGTTACCCCAGAGTGAATGGTGGGGCAAATTCGCCGCCAGCAATCAAGAAGGTCAGCCTGATTCAACGCTAACTATGTATCGAAATGCCTTGGCAATTCGTAAAGCTGAAGCCGGCATGGGTGATGGCCCAATGACTTGGCTTGAAGTTAATGATCAGGTCTTAGCATTTACGCGTCCTGGAAATTTTGCTTGCTATGTAAACTTCGGGGAACCAATCGAGCTTCCCGCGCATACCGAAGTTTTAGTTTCCAGTGGACCACTAGATGGAAACAAACTTCCGACCGACACTGCAGTTTGGCTGCGGATTAAATAATGCTCAAAAAGTTTCACCCTGCTTGGCCCGTAGCAGCCATTACTTTTCTGGTTCTGGTTATAACTGCTGGAATTCGTGCTACACCCTCAGTTTTGGTTGTTCCTTTAGAAGATGCATTCGGTTGGCATCGTGATCAAATCTCACTTGCCATCGCTGTAAATGTTTTACTCTTTGGTTTAGTAGCACCATTTGCTGCGGCTTTTATGGAGCGCTTCGGAGTCCGTAAGGTAGTTATCACAGCGCTTTCACTTGTCACCGCGGGTGCAATAAGCACAACCCTAATTAATTCACCAGGTCAGTTAATTGCTACTTGGGGAGTCGTTGTTGGTATTGGCACCGGTTCTATGGCGCTGGTCTTTGGTGGCACGATCGCTAATCGTTGGTTTGTAAAACACCGTGGATTAGTAATTGGCGCCTTCACTGCATCAACTGCAACCGGCCAATTAGTTTTCTTACCCGGCTTGGCATATTTGGCACAACATAGCGGATGGAAAGTAGTTTCGGTTTCAGTCTCAATCGCATGCGCCGCAATGATTCCGTTGGTTTTAATATTTTTACGCGAATCACCTGCAAGCGTTGGCAGATTGCCATACGGCGCCGAACCAGATTGGCAACCCCCTGCCAAGAGTGAAATTAGTGCTGCAAAACTTGCGCTAGTGACTTTGAAAGAAGGTAGCGCTAAAAAGGATTTCTGGTATTTATTTGCCTCGTTTTTTGTTTGCGGTTTATCAACTAGCGGTTTAATCGGAACCCATTTCATTCCAGCTGCTCATGATCACGGCATGATGGAAACTACTGCTGCGAGTTTATTAGCGCTAATCGGCGTTTTTGATTTGATTGGCACTTTGGCATCTGGTTACTTAACCGACCGATATGACCCACGTAAATTGCTCTTCTTCTATTACTTCTTGCGCGGCCTTTCGCTTTTCCTATTGCCCATAATTCTTTTCAATACAGTTCATCCTTCGACTTTAGTTTTTGTAATTTTCTATGGCCTCGATTGGGTTGCTACCGTGCCACCGACAATCATGCTTTGTCGTACTGTTTTGGGCCCAGATCGGGGCATGGTTATTTATGGCTGGGTTTATGCGGCACATCAAATAGGCGCCTCAGTTGCGGCCCTTGGCGCCGGAATTTTGCGTGTAAAGCTAGGCGATTATGCACTTTCCTTTTATATCAGCGGCGCTTTTTGTCTTTTGAGTGCTGTTCTGGTTTTACGAATCGCAAAAAATATTCCAACCGATAAATTACGTGCATGAATAATTTCTATGAAGAAGTTGGCGGCGAAGCTTTCTTTGCAGATTTAATTTCGCAGTTCTATGCCCACGTTGCAACTGATCCAATTTTGCGCCCTATGTACCCAGAGCAAGATATGAAAGGTGCAGCCCAGCGGTTGCAGATGTTTCTAGCGCAATATTGGGGCGGGCCAGATACTTATTCGCAAGAACGAGGTCACCCAAGGTTACGAATGCGCCATGCTGGGTTTCACATTGATCGTGCGGCTCACGATGCATGGATAAATGCCATGAAAAAAGCAGTTGAAGGCGTTGAAATAAGCGTTGAACACAAGGAAGTACTTTGGGGTTATTTAGAAATGGCTGCAGCGAGTTTGGTTAATCAAGCAGATTGACTGGAATTACCAACTTTAAGAATTTCACCATTTCGCAAATACCAAAGAGTTCCGCTGTCATCACGAACAGTCGTAATTCGTAAACCAACTTTTTCTACAGTTCCCTTGATTTCTAAAACTTCGACTCGATCACCAACACCATATTGATCTTCGACCAACATGAAAATGCCAGATAAAACGTCTCGCACAATTGTCTGTGCGCCTAAGCCGAGCGCGACACCGATAACGCCAGCAGATGCGATGATCGGGCCGAGGTTAAATCCAAACTCGCCAAGAACTGTGGCAAATGCGATTAGCCAGATCACTGAATTTAAAGTGCTACTAAGAACTGTTCCGGTGGTTTTTGCGCGCTCTTTCTGTCGAGCACCAACACCCTTTGAGCCAGGGCGCAAGTCAGTAGTTGCAAGGCGGTTCATAGCCCGTGTAATAGCCCGTTTCCCGAAATATTGGGTAGCACAGGCGACAATTAGGACGAGCAGGATACGAAGTGGGGCGCCGCTAAACCAGGTTATTGCATCATGCCAAGTGAAGTTCATAGTGATGCCGACTCTAACGAATTCTTAACCTAAATTTCGCTATAAATGCGCACTTGTCGCAGACTTTTGAGGCAAGATATGGCAATCGGCGCGAGCCACGCGCTTCGATCAGGGAGCGATCATGTCGCGAACATTAGTTCTGAATGCCACCTACGAACCTTTGGGTGTTGTGTCAGATCGTCGTGCGCTTATTTTAGTTTTAAATCAACGAGCTGTAATGGTTGAAGATTCCGGCATCGTTTTGCATTATGCAACTGGGCAAATTTCATTGCCATCTGTAATTCGCTTAACAAAATTTGTACGAATTCCTTATCGCCATGCGGTGCCGCTTTCTCGACGTGCAATTTTTGCCCGTGATGGTGGCCGCTGCGTTTATTGCGGTAATGCTGCAACTTCAATTGATCATGTCATTCCTCGCTCACGTGGGGGAGGGCACAATTGGGAAAATGTTGTCGCGGCTTGTCATCGATGTAATCATGCAAAGGCCGATAAGCCACTTAAAGAATTAGGTTGGCGACTTAGATCACTTCCGCGCGAACCAGTCGGTGCGGCTTGGCGAATTCTTGGCACCGGACGCACCGAAAATCGTTGGTTGCCTTATCTCGAACCATTCGGTGCGGCAGCAGCAACTGCTTAAGTCAATTACACTTACCCCATGATGATTCAACTTATTCAAGCTGCAACTAGATTTAATATGGCCCCTGAAGAAGGCGCGATGCCTGGTGAATCACTTAGCGCGGCACAGACTGTTTTGTATTTTGTGGCAGCACCGCTCGGACTCTTCTTAGTCATTTCATTAGTTTCTTATGCACTAACTGGTGAGCGCAAAGAAAAGACCGAGCCAAAAGACTCGGTCTTAACTCATATCGAATAGCGCTTACTTATCGGCGGCACGTGCCTTCAATGCGCGAGTCATTGCATCGCGGCCTTCGGCAACTGCACGACGCATTGCATAAGAAGCATCTTTTCCAGTCACGTCTAACCATTGCTGTGCTTTCTTTACAGTTTCTTCGCTGATAATCCAGGTTGGGAAAAGCAAGATAGCTGTGGTTTCGGCAATCTTGTAGCCCTTGCTTTCCCAAACTTCAAGGATTGACTTGAAGTATTGATCAACATATGGCTTGAGCAATTCGCTATGAATAGCCAAGTTAAAGCCACGGCACGTATAGATATGAATTGTGTTCGACAAGTTATCTGTGGTCGCCGACTTAAAGGCAGCAGCTTTTGCCTCAGCAGTTGGAACCGCCGCTTCAGCTAGAGCAACATATTGATTACCGTGGGCCGTGTTGTCCTTGGCGGCTTCAGCAGCAATATCTGCTGGGCCAAAAATTCCACGTTTAACGCCACAGATAAATACATACCAACGCAGGTCAGCATCTACTACAAGACCATTAATCGAGCCGTTAAGAATCGCCTTGATTTTTTCGTATTGAGCAGGTGTGTAGGCAGAGTCAGCAAAAGCTTTTGCATATTGAAGTTGGTGATCGCTTCCGGGAGCCGCGCTATCCAAGAATTTCTCATAAGCATTTGCTACCTGCTCGCGCAACTTGTCGCGGTTAGCCTCAGATGCGTAAGCCCAGAGCGCAGTATCAATCTGCATAACGGTAATTGTCACCATGGCAATATCGGTTTCTCCAGCAAGCGCGTTAAGTGCGATATCCACGTAGTCACTTGTCGCTAGTTCGCCATCTCGAGTTGAATCCCAAAGCGAAGCCCAGATCAAGCCACGAGAAAGTGAATCATCGAGCTTTCCGAGATGCGACTTAAGCGTTGCAATTGATCGATCATCGAAACGCAACTTGGCATAAGACTGATCACCATCGTTAATTAGAACCAAGTCTGCTGTCTTTTCACCAGCCAGTTCAGTTACTTCGGTAAGGGCGCCTTCGATATCTAGTTCAACGTTCTTACGTCGTGAAAGCTTGTCGCCAGTAATGTCATAAAGACCAACCTTTAATCGATGTGGGCGAAGTTCAGTCGAGCCAACCGGCATCGTTGGAGCAAGTTGTTTAACCTTGATCGACTTGTAAGTGTCGCCTTCAATTTCGAGTACTGGACTGAGTGAGTTTACTCCGGCGGTACGCAACCAAGTGCGAACCCATTCAGTTAGATCGCGGCCACTTGCGGCTTCAAGTTGCACGATTAGATCGCTCAATGTGGTGTTTTGGTAGGCATGCTTAGCAAAATACTTACGAAGACCGGTAATGAAGTTGTCGCGACCAACGTGAGCCACAAGTTGCTGCAGAACCGAGGCACCTTTGGCGTATGAAATTCCGTCAAAGTTTGTGCGCACAGAATCGTGATCAGGCATCTCAACTGCAATTGGATGAGTCGATGACAATTGATCTTGGCGATAGGCCCAGTTTTTGCGAGCTGAGTTGAACTCAGTCCAAGCGTGTGTCCACTGAGTTGATTCGCTGACTGCCATGTAAGAAGCCCATTCGGCGAAAGACTCGTTAAGCCATAGATCTTCCCACCACTTCATGGTGACTAGATCGCCGAACCACATGTGAGCCATCTCGTGATGAATTGTGGATGCGCGAGCTAAGTAATTGCGATCAGTTACTTTGCTACGGAAGATAAAGACATCTTCGGCATAGGTAACTGCGCCAACATTTTCCATGGCGCCAGCATTAAATTCAGCAACAGCTAATTGATCATATTTGCCGAATGGATATGCCAAGCCAAAAGTCTTTTCGAAGTAAGCGAAACCTTGCTTAGTAACTTCAAAGATGTTCTTGGCATCTAAATACTGGAATAAAGATTTACGAGCATAGATTCCTAGCGGAATGGTCTTTTCGCCTTTATATTCATCATGCACGCTTTCATAAGGACCTGCAACAATCGCAGTCAGATAGGTCGAGATAACTTGCGATTCCGCGAATTGAATAAATTTCTCATCGCCTTCTAGGTTTTCAGTTTCTTCAACCGCGTAATTTGAAATTACTTCCCAATGTTTTGGGGTAATAGTGCTAATTTTAAAAGTTGCCTTTAGATCTGGCTGGTCAAAGCACGGATACATGCGACGGGCATCGGCGGTTTCAAATTGAGTGTATAAATAAACTTCTCCGTCAGCTGGGTCTACGAAACGGTGCAAACCTTCACCAGTGTTTGAGTAAATTCCATCGTGTTCAATTTCAAGGATGTTCTCGGCGGCTATCGGCGGCAAGTAAATAGTCTCGCCATCAAATTTAGGATCAAAGTCGACGCCATTTAATTTCGCGGAGTGAATTTTGCTGCCAGCACAATCGATAAATGTTGTCGCCCCCGGTTTTAAACCGGCAAACTTAATTACAGTCTTGACTCGAAAATTCTCGGCACCGGTAGTTAGGTCAAGATCGATGTCATAACTTTCAACCTTCAAGATGGCTGAACGTTCGGCGGCTTCAAGCTGGGTGATATTTGTACCTGGCACAACAACTCCTTTTAATGGCCAAACTTGGCTATTTGGCACCCGATTGGGGTTCGCAATCTAAGCATGAAAGAGTGCTCTAGTGGAAAGCAGAGCAGTCAGGTCATACAAATTGCGCGGGCGCCGTATTACCGAGGGCCAGCAAGAGGCTTGGGATCGCCTATGGCCGATTTATGGAATTGAGTTCACACAGCAGAAAATTGAGCTGGCCAAAGTTTTTCCGGATTCCAAACGCATCATTATGGAAATCGGTTTTGGAATGGGTGAAGCCACTGCGCAAATAGCCGCTGCTGATCCAGAAACGGGTTATCTGGCCGTTGAAGTTCATCGCCCCGGAATCGGAAAATTGTTAGCGAGAATTGAAGAGAGCGAATTGAAAAACGTGCGCACCATTGAAGGCGATGCATTTGAAGTTTTCGAGCAGATGATTCTTGATGCTTCACTCGATGGCGTGCATCTTTTCTTTCCAGACCCGTGGCCAAAGGCTCGACACTTCAAACGCAGAATTGTGAATCAAGAATTTATTGAAGCAGTTGCTAAGAAGTTGAAGCCTGGAGCATTTCTGCACATCGCAACAGACTGGCATCCGTATGCACAATGGATAGCCGAGGAATTTACCAAGCAAACTTTATTTATTGGGGGAGAAGTAGAGCGCCCTGATTGGCGACCATTAACTCGCTTTGAAGGTCAAGGAATTAATAAAGAACACCCGGTTGCCGATTTTAGATTTATAAAGAAGTAATTACTTTATTTCGCCAGTTGTTTCGAAGTTACTCATTTGATTGATACGACGAATATGTCGCTCATCGCCGCTAAATGGTGTCGCTAAGAAAGAATCAATAAAAGATTGGCAATCTTCAATTGAATGCAGGCGGCCACCAACTGAAATTACATTTGCATTGTTATGTTCGCGCGCTAACTTTGCAGTTTCCAAACTCCAAACTAAAGCTGCGCGAACACCTTTAACTTTATTTGCTGCCATTTGCTCGCCATTGCCAGAACCGCCGATAACGATGCCAAATGAGCCTGGTTCGGCGGCTGTTGCTTGCGCTGCAGGGATACAAAAAACTGGATAATCATCGAGAGCGTCATACTCAAAAGGGCCATGGTCTTTAACTTGGTGACCTTTATCAGTTAAGTAAGCAGATAAAGCGTTCTTTAACTCAAGGCCAGCATGATCACTTCCGATATGAATGCGCATGAGCGAATCTAATCACGAGAAAACCCGCCACCGATGTTGCTGGTGACGGGTTTTCTACCCTACGGAAGGAGGAGCTATAAGTTAAAAATCTTCCTTACTTAGCAATTAAGCCTTGTAAGAAGCAGTGGTGCCTGTTGTTGTTCCAGTTCCAGGTGCACTAAGACCAGGTGCTCCCATCATTGGACCGTGATCGCCATCATTGTCGCCAAAACCGTGACCGCCCATTCCTGGACCGCCATGTCCATGTCCGCGACCGCCCATTCCTGGACCGCCCATTCCTGGACCGCCCATTGGGCCACCAACTGAATTAACTTCAGCTGTTACATGTGCGACTAGACCGGCCTTCAAAGTTGTTGCTTGTGCAGCAGTTAACTTTCCAGCTGTTACGGCAGCATCGATGCGCTTTGTTTCATCAGCAACTAGTACTGCGATGACTGCATCTTTCTTTGAACCAGCAATTGCGCCAAGAGATTCACCGGCTGCTAAACGAGTCTTGATAACAGTTGCATCAAGACCAATTGTTTTTGCAATCAGTGCATCGAGTGCAGCGCGATCTGCATTGCGTGCAGCTTCTTCAGCTGCATGTGCGGCATCATCAGCACTTCTTGCAGAAGTGATTGCTGCAGTGAGTGCATCGGCTTGTGCTTGAGTCAATGTGCCCTTCTTTACAAGGTCACTTAGAATTCCAGCAAGTTTGTCTTGCTGAGCACCCGGCATAGTGATTGATTTATTTATTGACACTTTTACTGAACTCTTTGATGCAGCACTTGAAACTCCAACAGTGCCGACAGTCAAAGCCAGAGATGTAATTGCGATTGCAACTACTTTCTTCTTTGAAACCATTTGAATGGTCCTTTCGTTTCGTCTTACTTTGTACTTGCCAATAACCCCACGTCATCGACTACCCGTAATTAACTCCCTGAGGTTTAGAAAAGTAGCCTGTTTTCCTGAGAACGCGGTTAGAGTTTTTGAGCGTGTCTCTAGGGTAATGCCCCCGCTCCGTGAGGCTGCCGATAGGCAGTTGGCTATATCTGCAGGGTTATCCCAGTCGCACACTGGAATTAACCAATCTGACAGGAGTCCCCGAAAGTGGATCTGAAAAGCAAGACATTTGCCCTAAAAATAATAGCCGCAGCACTTATCGCGGCCGTTCCCATGACTAGCGCTGAAGCGGTAACCAAACCAAAAGCTGCGGGCCGGACTGCCGCCTCTATTCCGAACACCATATTAAGTGGGGTCACGGCGCCATCGAATGCAATTGGCATTGACGGTGATTTCTATATTGATATGAAAAATCTAAATATTTATGGCCCAAAAATGAAGAGCAAATGGCCTGCTGCAGTTAGTTTAAAAGGAGCCAACGGCACTGACGGAAAAAGTGGCACTGATGGAAAAACTATCACCAATGCTTCAACGGTTGCTGGCCCAACAGGAACCCAAGGATTGAAAGGCGCGCAAGGAATTCCTGGTGACATCGGACCTAAAGGTGAAACTGGATTACGTGGTGAAGTTGGCGCAACAGGCGCGCAAGGAATTGCTGGACCATCTGGAGTTCAAGGTGCAATTGGTTTAACAGGAACAACCGGTTCGCAAGGTCCAGCTGGTTCTGGCTCTCAAGGTGCACCCGGTGCAACAGGTGCAAGTGGCGCGCAAGGAGCAACTGGTGCAACCGGCTCACAAGGTCCGGCAGGAAGCGGAGCAACAGGAGCGCAAGGACCAGCAGGACCTGCCGGAATTAACGGAACAAATGGAATTGTTGGTGCAACTGGATTAACGGGTGCACAAGGTGCAACTGGTCCAACAGGATTCACAGGAGCGCAAGGCCCCGCAGGTCTTACAGGTACAAATGGATTAAATGGAAATGCTGGTGCGACTGGATTAACAGGACCCGAAGGTCCAACTGGTCCAACCGGATTGACTGGCGCTACTGGTGCAAATGGAAATGCTGGCGCAACAGGTTTACAGGGAATTGCAGGCACTAATGGCACAAATGGAAATGCTGGTGCGACTGGAAATGCTGGTGCGACTGGATTAACAGGACCCGAAGGTCCAACTGGGCCAACCGGATTGACTGGCGCCCAAGGTGCATCCGGGGCAGCAGGAGGAACTGGGCTTACAGGTAATACGGGTTTTACTGGAACAAAAGGTGATCAGGGCATTCAAGGAGAAAATGGATTTTCCCAAGTTTCATGGGTTCCAATATTGACTTGGAATCTTGGAACTACCGTACCTGGAATGGGATCGGAATCTGCCTCATTTGCATCTTTGACAGTTGGAAAAACTTATTTTGTAAGCATTTCAGTGCATGGCGTCTCATCAAAACTTTCTGGTTATTTTTCTGCAGAATTGATTCCAAGTTCTACGCCATCTTATTTTGTAATGGATCAATCGGTTTCTGAAGCAAATGTTTACAATGGAATTTCATCTAGTCACACGTATAGCTTCATCTTGCAAGGGGTAATAACAGTAGGAGCGACTTTGACAACTTTTGTGCTCCGAGTTTCAGATGGAGCTGGTGTAACCGGTTCGTACCCAATGAGTCTTATTGGTAAAGCTGCCTTTGTAATGGTCGGATCCATCGCGTAAAAGAGGAATAAATACACGGGGAGAGGCTTATCAATCTGAGCAGAAATGCTTGGAGCGGGTGACCGGGATCGAACCGGCATGGCCAGCTTGGAAGGCTGGGGCTCTACCATTGAGCTACACCCGCATGCGGTGAGACCGCTAGCGTAGGGGCTTAGGGTATCGGCTCGGTAATCAGAGCACAAAAATTCCTCTAGACTTCCGACTTACGCCTCGGGGCGTAGCGTAGTGGCTAGCGCGCCTGCTTTGGGAGCAGGAGATCGGGAGTTCGAA
>Ga0114964_10000526_pt1 | contig 29534 bp, 22 predicted proteins | sample C_131016_MF_Meta_FD_92638 | JGI IMG/M metagenome (GOLD analysis project Ga0114964, IMG submission 92638) | Freshwater microbial communities from Lake Croche, Canada to study carbon cycling - C_131016_MF_MetaG | ecosystem: Environmental > Aquatic > Freshwater > Lake | place: Lake Croche, Canada...
ACGCGGTCAAGTACGCCTTGTGAGTGGCCATGCGCGGTATCAACCACAATGACGTCAACGCCAGCTTCGGCTAAAGCGGCTACGCGCTCTTCAGTGCCTTCGCCCACGCCCACTGCAGCGCCCACGCGTAAGCGACCTTCACTGTCTTTACATGCGTAAGGGTGATCGGTAGATTTTTGTATATCTTTAACCGTAATCAAACCTTTGAGTGTGTCGTAGGCGTCAATCACCAAAACGCGTTCTAGGCGATGTTGATGCAATAAGCGAATCACATCCTCTTTAGCCGCGCCTTCACGGACAGTCACCAATTTATCTCTTGGTGTCATGATGTTTTTAATGGGTTGATCTAAATTGGTTTCAAAGCGTAAGTCACGGTTGGTGACGATACCTATGATTTTTCCATTATCAACAACAGGTAAACCTGAAATTTTGTGTAATTGTGTTAGTGCAATGACGTCACGTACCGTCATGTGGCTTTGAATCGTGATCGGATCATTCACCACGCCAGACTCAAAGCGTTTAACGCGAGCCACATGCGCAGCTTGTTTCATCGCCGTCATATTCTTATGAATAAAGCCCAAGCCGCCTTCTTGAGCCAAGGCAATCGCCAAAGGCGCTTCTGTTACCGTATCCATCGCGGCAGAAAGAAGGGGAATGTTTAGTTGTATGTTACGAGTGAGTTGTGTGGCGAGGGAAACCTCGCGTGGCAGCACATTAGAATAGGCTGGCACTAATAAAACGTCGTCGAAGGTGAGAGCTTGTTGCAATAAACGCATGCGAAAATCCTTGTACCCAAAACGAGATTATACAGATTTACGGCTAAAGGCGCGAGCGCAAATGTGATATAAAAAATGCAAAGCCTTGAATACTTACCAAGATTAGAATCAAATAATCAGTAGGATGCCTGTTTAATTGGCCTCATCCTTATCTAAAATTTAATCTGCAGTAGGGGTTTCACCACCGCCTTTTTTCATCACCTTGCCCTCCGCGGCACGCTGTTTACGCACTTCTTTTGGGTCGGCAATCAACGGCCGGTAAATTTCTACGCGGTCTAAATGACGTAACGGCGCATCCAGTTTTGATAGCTTGCCAAAGATGCCAATTTTATTCACACTCAAATCAATTTCTGGAAATTTCACTAATACGCCAGATGCCTGAATCGCCTGCTCGGCAGTCATACCAGAATAGGCTCGCACCGGCACAATAAGTTGCTGGTGGGGCAGGGCATAAGCTATTTCAACCAAAAACTCTTCTTCATTATCTTGCATATAACGGGTATCTTCTTTATCCATTATTATTCCTAAATGGTCTCGTAAACAACATCAGCACGCACCACAAAGCCATCTACAAATGTATTAGCGATATGACTAAACACTGGCGCAATAATCTTTTCTAAAAAACTATTGGTAAATTCATAGTTCAGCTCAAATTCAATTTTACACGCCTGCTCGCTCAACGCTATAAAACGCCACACCCCTGCTAGATGCTTAAACGGGCCATCTTTCAGTTTGATTTCCATTAGATTGGGATAAGTCTTCAGGTTTTCGGTGGTGAATTTCTGCTGTAAGCCATGATAAGCAATATGCAGGGTGGCAATGGTAGATATCGTATCTTGTTTGATTAAATCCACACCGCCACACCAAGGCAAAAATTGCGGGTATTTTTGCACATCGTCCACCAACGCAAACATCTGACTTGCTGAGTGTTGGATATAAACAGTTTTATGCACTTGTGCCATATTGCCCTTTAATTTTTTGACCAACGCTCGCCGTTAATTTTGGCTTAAGCGCTGACTTGAAATCGTAGCCGCCAAGAATTAGAGTAAAATATGATTTTAAGCCATTCGCCAAGAAATATTTAGCTTTATGAGCATTGCACAAAATAAAAAAGCCTTTTTTGATTACTTTATTGAAGATAAGTATGAGGCGGGTATTGTTCTAGAGGGCTGGGAAGTTAAAGCCATTCGTGATAATCGCATTAACATTAAAGAAGCATATGTCATTATTCAGCGAGGCGAAATCTATCTTATTGGCTGCCATGTTACGCCACTAGGTGCAGCGTCTACCCATGTGCGCCCAGATGCGATTAGAACGCGTAAATTGCTGCTGCATAACGAAGAAATCATTAAGCTTATTGCTAAAGTTGAGCGTGCTGGTTATACATTGGTACCGCTGGATATGCATTTTTCAAAAGGTCGCGTTAAAGTTCAAATTGGTTTAGCTAAAGGTAAAAAGCAACACGATAAACGTGATACTGAAAAAGAACGTGACTGGGAGCGCGAAAAAGGACGCATCATGCGTGCGCACAATAAATAGATTAGACGAGGTCTTGGAATAAAAGCGTATAATTCATTGTGTTGTGGAACTAAATCTTAGGTACATGACTCGTAATACAACTGATTTAAACCAAGTTTAGGGGCTGACCAGGTTTCGACGTGGGTTACAAAGCAGTGCAGGGCATACCGAGGCTCAGATTACCTCGTAAATACAGCTGAAAAAAGTATAGTCGCAAACGACGAAACTTACTCTCTAGCAGCTTAGTTCTGCTGGACGCTACACCAGCTCTCCCGTGGGTTGGATTGGGGTAACCCATACGTAGTGTCATACACACGGGATACGTGTTGTGTTGGGTTACTTAGCACTTCATTAACCTTAAGGTAACTCGCGTGCAAACTGCTTGTCTGTTGGTGTGTTGCACGTTAAATTAAACAACAAGGCTAAGTATGTAGAACTGTCTGTGGAGGATTTGCGGACGGGGGTTCGATTCCCCCCAGCTCCACCATTTTAGTGTTTCACAAGGTATCAAAAGAAGCATTAAAGCCACACTCAGAAATGTTTGTGGCTTTTTTGTTGCCTGTTACCGTTGCATAACATATCTTTCCATCACATGGTTTTGATAATTATGGACAAATACCTGAGGCTAGATGTATATTATTTGGTAATTAAATCTATATTTTTCTCTATAAACTAAAAGGAAAGGCAAATGTCACGCTTACTACTTGGTTTAACAGCAATTTTCTTGTGCTTGTCCGCACATGCCTTAGGCCTTGCAGATATTTCTGGGAGCGATGCGACTGGTGGCCTTAAAGACGCATTAATTCAAGCATCAGGGGCTGCGGTAGGTAAGTTGGGTGTAGCCGATGGTTTTCTTGGCAACCCAAAAGTCAAGATTCCTTTGCCGGATAGTATGAAAAAAGCGGAGAGTGCCATGCGTATGTTCGGGATGGGCAAGAAGGCAGATGAACTGGTTATCCGAATGAACCGCGCTGCCGAAGCAGCGGTGCCAGAAGCAAAGGTGCTTTTGATTAATTCTGTTAAGCAGATGTCAGTTGATGATGCCAAGAGCATCCTGACTGGTGGAGATGATTCGGCTACTCAGTATTTTAAGAAAACTACTACTAAACCTTTGGCGGAAAAATTCTTACCTATCGTACAGAAGGCAACTGAAAACGTTCAACTTGCTCAACAGTACAATAAATTTGCCGAGGCAGGGTTAAGATTCGGCTTGGTCAAAAAAGACCAGGCCAATTTGGAACAGTACGTCACACAGAAAACTCTGGACGGACTTTATTTAATGATGGCTGATGAAGAAAAGTCTATTCGCAAAAATCCCATGGGCGCAGCAAGTGACTTAGTTAAAAAAGTGTTTGGCTCATTGGGGAAATAATTTCATCGCACGCACCTAATTTCACACAATAAAGGGGTACAAATGAGTATTACTTCAGAATTCAAGGAGTTTGCCCTTAAGGGCAATGTAATGGATTTGGCCGTAGGTGTCATTATTGGCGCCGCCTTTGGGAAGATTGTGGACTCCTTGGTAGGCGATATCATCATGCCACTAATCAGTCGTCTGATTGGTCACTTTGACTTCACTAACTTGTTTGTCAAACTTGCCGATGGTCCTGAAGGCATTCCGCAGACTTATGCCGCCCTTAAAGCAGCTGGAGTTCCGATGCTAGCCTTCGGCAATTTCCTGACTATCGTCATGAACTTCGTTATTCTGGCTTTTGTCATCTTCTTGATGGTTAAGCAAGTGAACCGAATCAAGAAGGATACTCCAGTTGCTCCGGCACCAACTCCGGAAGATGTTCTGCTGTTGCGTCAGATTCTTGAAGCCTTGAAGAAATAATTGATTGACATTAAACTTTAATTTACCGGTGCTTACAGTTCTGACCATGGCTTACGCTATTGGATACTTACAAGCAAGATAGCCACTTATAGGGTAGATATTATTAGTTCTGCTGAAAGTGGCGTCGTAAATACCATACGACGAATATCAACCCTAGCCCAGCAATTATGTAATGGAATTGGTGGAAGTATGCCTTTAGCATCACCCAGTTTTCTCCAAATTTCATGCCGATATACGCTAACACAAAGCACCAGATAAGCGATCCAACAAAAGTGTAGGCAATAAACTTAGGCATATTCATGCGCGCCACACCCGCAGGAAAGGCGATAAAGGTTCGTACAGCAGGCAATAGGCGGGCGATAAAGATAATAATATCGCCATGTTTGGCAAACCATTCATCAGCCATATTTAAATCTTTGTGCGAAATTAACACGTATTTCCCGTATTTTTCTACTAGCGGTCTACCTCCGTACATGCCAAGATAATAAGCAGGTATTGAACCAAGTACGCAGCCGAGGGCGCCAGCCACTGCCGCTATCCACAGCACCAATTCGCCTTTAAACACCAAGAAGCCGGCAAATGGCATAATGATTTCAGACGGTAATGGAATGCATGCGGATTCAATAGCCATCAGCAACACAATGCCAGCGTATCCCATACTGGAGATTACGCCCATGATCCAAACTGCAATTAATGTGATTAGTTTTTCCAGCATAACTTTGTCCTAAACAAACTCTTTTAATAATATTTTTATAAAGTCTACACGATGACTGACCTCTTCTAAATTCACAGTCATTCTGAATTTGTCTGGCCCGTTCATACGGCAACGTCGGTCGCGCTGTAATAGTGCAATTAACTTGGTAGGGTCAATATCGGCCTTAGGGTCAAATTGTAATTGAATGGCTTCACTGCTGGCATCAATTTTAACAATGCCAATCGCTTTAGCGGCAATTCGTAGTCTATGGCAAGCAATTAGTGTTTCGCCTTGCTCAGGTAACAAGCCAAAACGGTCAATCAATTCTTCTTGTAGGTTATCTAGCGCTTCTTCCTCGTTACAATTGGCTAAGCGCTTATATACCACTAGGCGCTCGTGCACGTCTTGGCAATAATCTTTGGTAAGCAGAGCTGGGGTGTGCAGGTTAATCTCTGTTGCGACACCAAGCGGCGCATTTAGATCCGGTTCTTTACCGGCTTTCAACTGTTTCACCGCATGATTGAGCATGTCTGAATATAGGTGGAATCCAATCTCTTGCATTTCACCACTTTGGCTATCACCCAGTAGTTCACCCGCACCGCGAATTTCTAAATCATGCATGGCTAGGTGGAAGCCAGCACCTAAGTCTTCCATTAACTGAATCGCGTCTAAACGTTTTTGTGCTTGCACACTAATTTTGCGATCTGGGTCAGTTAATAGGTAAGCGTAGGCTTGGTGATGAGACCTACCTACGCGACCTCGTAACTGGTGCATTTGTGCTAGGCCAAACATATCAGCTTTATTCAAGATGATAGTGTTGGCGGTCGGTACATCAATACCGGTTTCAATAATGGTGGTGCACAGAAGTAAGTTATAGCGTTGATTATAGAAGTCGCGCATCACATGTTCTAGCTCACGCTCACGTAACTGGCCATGAGCTACGGCGATGCGTGCGTCAGGCAATATGCGCTCTAACTTTTCACGCATAGAGTGGATGGTCGCGACTTCATTATGCAAGAAGTACACTTGGCCCCCACGCTTAAATTCGCGCATTGCCGCCTCGCGAATAATGCCTTCGGAATAATCGGTATGAAAGGTTTTGATGCTGAGGCGTTTTTGAGGTGGCGTGGTGATGATGGAAAACTCACGTAATCCTTCCATCGCCATGCTGAGTGTTCTCGGAATCGGTGTAGCGGTGAGGGTCAAGATATCTACCTCAGCGCGGAGCGCTTTCAGCTGTTCTTTTTGACGTACGCCAAATCGATGCTCTTCATCAAGGACTACTAAGCCTAAGTTTTTAAATTTCACATCTTTTTGTATCAGCCTGTGCGTGCCGATAATAATGTCAATCTCGCCTGCAGCAAGGCCTCGCAAAGCCTCTGTCTGTTCTTTGCCAGTTCTAAAGCGTGAGATTTCAGCAATCTTAATAGGCCAGTCGGCAAAGCGATCTTTAAAGTTATTGTAGTGTTGCTCAGCTAACAGCGTCGTCGGTACTAATACTGCCACTTGACGCCCGCCCATGACGGCTACAAATGCCGCACGTAAAGCAACTTCTGTTTTGCCAAAACCAACATCACCACACACCAAGCGGTCCATCGGGCGACCAGATTGCATGTCTTTAATCACATTTTCTATGGCTTCTAGTTGATCTGGTGTCTCTTCAAATGGAAAGCCTTCGCAGAATGCTTCGTAATCATGCAAGCTTAATGTAAAGGCATGTCCACGGCGTGACGCACGCTGTGCGTATAGATTCAACAATTCGGCTGCAGTATCACGGATTTGCTTGAGTGCTTTTTTCTTGGCTTTTTCCCAATGACCACTCCCTAGCCTATGCAAAGGGGCAGATTCCGGTGGGCCACCGGAGTAACGTGAGATTAAGAATAGTTGCGAAACTGGCACATATAGCTTGTCATCGCCAAAATATTCCAACAGCAGAAATTCTGTTTCGCCTTCACCAAAATCAAGATTAATTAATCCTTTGTAACGCCCAACCCCATGCTGCTCATGCACTACAGGGTCATCCATACGTAGCTCAGAGAGGTCTTTAAGCATCCCCTCTGTGCTACGCATTTTTTCTTTTTCACGTCGGCGTTGCTGGCGCACTGTGGCTGCATATAATTCAGCCTCAGTGATGACGGCAATGGCATTTTTGTCTGAGTTGCCTAGAGAAAAGCCATGATGTAGAGGCGAGACCCCTAGCATTACTTTGGCTTTAGCATTTACAAATTCAGCCCAAGTTTCAATCAGCTCAGGTTTGATGCCGTAGTCTGCAAATAATTGTGAGATGGTTTCACGACGTCCCAAACCTTCGGCAGCGATTAAAATTCGGCCAGAATAATCAGCAATAAAACTTTGCAATTTATGCAGCGGTTGTTCTGCCCGCCGTTCAATATCAAGGGCGGGTAAGCCAGTTTTGGTCTTATTGATGCTCAGGGTTAGCCGTGTAAATTGATGGGTTGCACTAAAAAAGTCTTCCGTTTTAATAAGCAGTTTTTCTGGGGTCAATAAGGGACGTTCGGCATCGTGCGCTAGTGTGCGATAGCGCGATTGCGCTTCATGCCAGAACTGCTGAGCGCTTAAGTCAAGATCGCCATGCAGGCAGAGTAAGCTAGAAGCTGGTAGATAATCAAGCAGGGTTGCCGTTTGTTCAAAAAATAGCGGGAGATACCATTCAATGCCACCGGAGGCGATTCCCTTGCTTACATCTTTATAAATTTTTGCGCGCTGTGGATCGCCTTCAAAGGTTTCGCGAAATTGAGATCGGAACTGTGCAACCCCGTTAGCATCCAGTGGAAATTCTCGTGCTGGTAATAATCTTATTTCTGGAACCGGGTAAAGGCTTCGCTGTGTATCAACATCGAATGTGCGTATGGTTTCTATTTCATTGCCAAATAAATCTAAACGATAGGGTAATGCCGAACCCATCGGGAACAGATCAACCAAGCCACCGCGCACGCTAAACTCTCCATGTCCCATCACTTGACTCACATGATGGTAACCAGCTTCCGCGCACTGCAAACGCAGTGCTTCAGTATCCAACGTTTGTCCTTTTTTGAGTAAAAAGGTATTGGCACTTAAATAGGCTTTTGGGCTTAAGCGTATTAACGCAGTCGCTAAAGGCACGATAATCACATCGCAAGCGTTTTGGCTAATTTGATATAAGGTAGTAAGACGTTCTGAAATTAAATCTGGGTGTGGCGAAAACTGGTCGTAGGGTAGCGTTTCCCAGTCTGGCAATAAATGCACGCTTAAGCTTGGCGCAAAAAAAGGTATTTCTTCGAGTAATCGCTGAGCATCGAAAGCATTGGCTGTTAGGATAACCAGCGGTGTATTCGGACTTTTTTTCTTTAGATTAAGGGCTAATTCAGCCAGCGCTAAACCGTCTTCACCATTAGTGGCAAGCTCAACACGGCTTGATTGGCCTAATTTAGGAATTGGCAGTGATGTTTGCGTCATAGGTGAAATTTTAATGCCATGGATAAGGTAATGCAGATTGTAATTAAGGACGTAAGTTTGCGATTATAAAGTCGCTAGAATTTCTAGCCCAAAATATGCTGAAAAGATTAAGCGGTGCCACCTACAGTCAGTGCGTCAATTTTAAGGGTAGGCTGACCCACGCCTACGGGTACGCTTTGACCTTCTTTACCGCAAGTGCCAACGCCGCTATCCAATGCCATATCGTTACCAATCATGGAGACGCGTTTTAATACCTCTGGGCCATTGCCAATTAGAGTGGCACCCTTGACTGGATAGGTGATTTCCCCGTCCTCAATCATGTAGGCCTCCGCAGCACTAAATACAAATTTACCACTGGTAATGTCGACTTGGCCACCACCAAAGTTGGCCGCATATAAGCCTCTTTTTACTGACTTAATAATTTCTTCTGGTGGCACTGTGCCATTAAGCATGTACGTATTGGTCATACGCGGCATAGGAATATGCGCGTAACTTTCACGGCGTGCATTTCCTGTGACTGGCATGTTCATTAAGCGTGCATTAAGCGTGTCTTGTATATACCCACGTAAAATACCGTCCTCAATCAGTACCGTACGATTGGTAGGGTTGCCTTCATCGTCAACGCTGAGTGAGCCTCGGCGGTCTTGTATGGTGCCGTCATCTACAATAGTAATGCCTTTTGCCGCAACCTGCTGGCCAATCATATTGCTGAAAGCTGAGCTACCTTTTCGATTAAAATCACCTTCTAGACCATGACCTATCGCCTCATGGAGCAAGATGCCAGGCCATCCGGCACCCAGAACGACAGTCATACTGCCAGCCGGGGCAGGGCGTGCGTCTAAATTAATGATCGCTTGATGCACTGCTTTTTTAGCGTAATCATGGAGGATTTCATCGGTAAAGTAGCTATAGTCAAATCGACCACCGCCACCAGCTGAACCCTGTTCGCGACGACCGCCACTTTCGGCGATAACGTTAATTGATAAGCGGACTAAAGGACGCACATCTGCTGCCATAACCCCATCGTGGCGCGCAATCATAATCACTTCATATTCGCCTGCAATGGATGCGGTGACTTGTGAAATACGCGGGTCTAGTTTTCTTGTGATGGATTCTAATTTTTCGAGTAATTTGACTTTAGCCTCAGCTGATAAAGAGGCAATTGGATCATGCGGTAGGTAAAGTTGTGGCGCGGCACGCTGAATCACACTGCCGGCAGTTTGTTCGCCACCTAGGCTAGCAATGGCTTTGGTAGCTTTTGCTGCTTCTTGTAATGCACTTAACGTGATGTCATCGGAATAAGCGAATGCGGTTTTTTCACCACTAACGGCACGGACACCCACGCCTTGATCGATAGAAAAGTTACCTGATTTTACTTGACCTTCTTCTAAGCCCCAGCTTTCGCTCCTGCTGTATTGAAAGTAAAGGTCGGCGTAGTCAATTTTATGCGACATCATGTCGCCAAGCACATTTTGCAGTTTGCCTATATCTAAACCTGCTGGAGCCAGTAAAGCCTGCGTTGCAGTATCAAAGTGGGTGCTACTAACTTTAGATTTCATGTAGAGAGAGATGCTTACTTTCCGTTAACTAACGACTTTAATGGTACGGTGTTTTAAGGCAGGAAGGCTCTTGCGCAAGCTGGCTTGATATTGCGGATTCATGGTAGCAATAACTACGCCTGAACCTCTGGGTAATCGATCTAAAATCACACCCCAAGGGTCTACTATCATACTATTACCATGGGTTTCGCGGCCAGATAAATGGTAGCCGCCTTGGGCTGCCGCAATGACATAGCTTAAATTTTCAATGGCGCGCGCCCGCACTAAGGTTTCCCAATGTGCTTTACCTGTGGTTTCTGTAAACGCTGCAGGTATTACAATAATATTCACTTCCCCCATAGCGCGATATAGCTCAGGGAATCGTAAGTCATAACAGATTGATAAGCCAATTTTTCCGAATGGCGTATCCACTACTTGAATGGCATTGCCAGATTCAATCGTGTTTTCTTCGTGATAATGCTCATTACCTAAGTCTAGGCCAAACAAATGGATCTTGTCGTAGCGTGCCACTTGCTTACCTTTGTCATCATAGACCAAGCAGCTGTTTCGTACTTTATTGGGAAAGTTGCTGACCATGGGGACCGATCCACCAATGAGCCAAATGCCATGTTCTTTGGCTATTTTGCTTAAAAAAGCTTGAATGGGACCTTTGCCTTCTTGTTCGCGTACGGCAACTTTATCAGTTTCCTTCATGCCCATAATGGCAAAGTACTCTGGCAAAACAACTAGCTTGGCACCTTGGTTGGCGGCCACTTCTATCAGACGCTCAGCTTCACTTAAGTTAGCTGCAACGCTTGGCCCAGAGGCCATTTGGATAGCTGCTATTTTTATTAGCTCTTGGCTGTTTGTTAATTTGGCTTTGGTGGTTTTTAAGCGTGAAGTAATGGCCATATTTAATCCAGAAGTTTTTTAGTAAACTTTAAAAGCAACTTTTCTAACACTTAAGCCACTTTGGCTTGAATGCGTATTGATAACAATCTATCCATGACAATTATATACCATGGGTTGCAGACATTTAATTTGGAAGGATGTTTTTAGCGCTGTCATCACTATTTTCCGGGGATTTTATTTCTTGTGGATTATCCCAAGTACCCACGATTTCATACTCTGTTGAGGCTATTTTATTAAGGGGATCTTTAAGTATTTTTTGCGCCAAAAAGGCTACAGCACCTACTAAAGGACCTCCAGCTAAAGCGGCTAATGACAGAGTGTCGCTAATGCGCGGCATCACTTTAACTTTGAGGTGCTGAGTTTCTTTTTGTAGATTGGTTTCACCTTTAATGGTCACGTCAGCAGCTGGCCCAGCCATTTTGAAGTTATCGCTACGTAAAATACCTTGGTCAATTTTTATCGATGCGCTAATCTTGTCAAAGGCAAAACCATTGCTAAACAAATCTCTAAAGTCTAAAGTTAAGCGTCTTGGGAGGCTTTGCAAGCTAAGTAGTCCTAGCAGTCTGCCTACACCAGGTTGCACTTTTAAGATCTGTCCTTTTTGGAGTTCAAATTGGAGAGATCCGTTTAAATGTGTGGTGTCAAACTCATGTGGGCTTCCCGCCCAGTTGAGATGCCCCTTGACTTCCCCTTGCCCACCCTTGATTGTGTCGCCATACCCGAAGCGCTTAAGCGTATTACCTAAATCTTTTATATCCCATTGCAAATTGATATTGGTATTTGGATTTCTGATCCAGTTATTCCACTGCCCATCAGCGCTAAGTGTACCTTCAGCACTGGCGAATTTTAGTTTTTGAATTTCCCAGTTTTCATTTTGTGGGTAAGCGAGGAGTTCCAGACTACCAAAGTTCTTTTTATCAAATTCAAAGTTGTCTGCTGTAATGTCAAGCGCAGGATAGTCTTGGACTAGCCTTTTAAAATCTTTGGGCACGGAAGTGCTTGGCTCCAGATTCGGCACTATTTCAGGAACAGTTAAATTGCTTAAATGGGCAATAATCTTGCCGTTTCTTTGATTTAACCACTGCACATCCCCGCTAATCTCATGGCTTTGTATGGCTGCCTGAAAGCCTTCTTTTCCTGGGATATTTACCAGTTTTAATTGATTGATACGCCGCCCCATAATATCGAGCACATTCACCTTGAGCGCTACTTTTTTAACGGGTAATGTCAATTCTTGTGAAGTCGATCCCTGAGCAGCGTTCAATACGTTGCGCCAAGCATCGGCATCTAAGTAATCTAAGTCGCCAGTAAGTTGCAGTCCGCTGACTGGGTATAAATCGCTGCCGGATATTGCTGGTGATGACTTGGTGACATTGAAGTTGACCGAGGCACGGTCTAGTTGCATTTTGCCGTTGATTAGGGTGCGACCGGCTTTTGCACTTAGTCTATTGCCAAGAACGACGCTAATCAATTCACTATTGGCTTCCTGTTTTCTAAATAGCCGCAACACTAATGGGTCATTCTGGGCTTTGGTGAATGGTGCTGGTAAGCGCGATGTGACACCCACTAAATCGGTGCGTAAACTCATAGAAATACTTGGTTTTTGAATGGTCATATCGCCAGCCCAATCGGCATTGCCAGATACGTAATTACCGTTTTTGCCGACGACATCCTTCAGTCCCATTACTTGCCTAAATAACTCATCGTTAAGCCTACCTTTAGCAGACACGTGAATTATTTTATCGTTGCCTGAGTTTAGGTTGAATGCAAGTGGAGCGCCAAATATAGTCGCTTTAATATTTTTAGCAATTAAGGTGCTCTCCGTAAACGCTAAGGCACCATTAAGTTGACTGATCATAGGCATATCAGGACTAGTCATGCTGGCATTGGCAATTTGATATAAACCTAAATATTGCGCTGACTCTAAGTTTTGCATCGGAATTTTTAAGCTTAGATTGAGTTTGCCTGTACCTGTCGTGATTAAGTTGTCAGTAAAGCCAAGACTCACTTTGGCTACAGGACTGTTGTTCACGAACTTGACCAAATCAGGTGTGGCTCCTTTGAATTCACTGACGATATTAAGGATAGGATTTTTGGCATCTAATTGTGGAATTGTAATTTTACTTTGCACAATTTGATTACCCAAAATATGGCCGGCGGAGGCGTTTAGCTCCATACGGTTTCCTTCAAATAACATGTTCAGGCCAAGTGCTTCCACATTAGGCCAACCAGTGCCGTATTCAACAATCGCATCGCTGATTTTTGCCGTGACTCTGAATATCCCCAGTTTACTGTCGAGATTATTTTTGCTATCAATAAAGGGGAAGTCTGCTAAGCGTCCCTTGACGATGACGTTAATATTTTCAGCGTGGCCAGCTAGTATTGAGGTGTCTAGCCAATGTAGGGTATCTGCCCCTAGTATTTCTGGGTAATAGAGGGTGGCATATTTTAGATTGGCTTGACCAAATTGCCCTTTTAAATCAAGAAGCCCACCCTTATTGCCGTCCATGATGTAATCAGCGCTAACCGTGCCGGCAATATGAGGGTTGCTAAGATTTAGCTTGTCGACATGAATCGTCGTGATTTTATTTTTAATGGTCCAGGAAATGTCGCCGTTTAAATTGTCGGCGGGGATTATTCCACGCAATATTGGCTTTAAATTGAGCTGTGCATTTTGTGTTCTTAGTTTCAGTATGCCTGTGTTTTGGTTCGCCTTGATTGAGCCGCTAAGTCTAGTAAAGCCTGGTATATCATTGCCTGAATCAAGCTTTAGAGACTGTATGCTCAAGTCGTCAAATTTAGTATTTACTTGGTATTTTTTTGTGCCAGTGTCTGAACCTTCCCAATTAAAGCTTAAAGCGTTGAGTTGTCCGCTAGCGTCTAGTTTGGTAATTTGTTGTAAAACCTCTGTTGATAGTGGCAAGTAATCAAGATAGGTATTAATTAACGTGAGATCTATGTGGGCTAAATCCAAAGCTAATTTAATCTGGCCCTGAGCATCGGTTGTGTAAGTGGCCGCCGCATTTTGTAGACTTAAACCTTTATTAGTCTTAAAGGACAGGTCCTTAAAGCTGATGGTTTGTCCTAAATTGCCTTTATCTGGACCAATGCCATAACTACTTAGTTTTAGTAGTTTGTTAGTATTAAGTTTCCCCCAGCTTAATTTACCTGTCAGCTGATTAAGAAGCACTGGGTCTGCATTGCTTTTAAGTTGCAGTTGTACTTGATCTAATGCAACATCGGCACCCACAGATTCCAGTTGGCTATTTGCAAAGTGAAACGTGATGGCGGTCGTGCCAACACCAGACTGCAAATTAACTGGGTAATCTACCCAAGGTTTAAAAGCGGTTAAATCAGCTTGTTGTAGTTGCACATTCACACTGCCATGCCATTGTTCGGGATGGCTCACATCGTTCCCAAATACATTGCCACTCAACTTAATTGGATAATTACTTCCGGATGAGGCTAGCGCACTCATAGTGAGTCGGTGATTTTTAAGTAGACTACGCCAAGGTGGACTAAATATTTCTAAATTAAGATGTTCTAAACTTAGCGCAGGTGCGTTGCGCATTTCGTCCAACCAAATGACCTTGGCGTTTACTACTTCTAATTTTGTTTGTCGCAATAGCCAGTTAGGTAGCTCGGGTTTGGACGCGCCACTTATGCTGATGCCCGCTACAAAAGTCTCACCACTGCTGATACGCCGTATGGTTAGTTCTGGTGAGTTAACGAGTATTTGGTCTAGGTGAGGTTCAAGCAATGGGATGCTTAGCCAAGACAGAGATAGTTCAGTGTTTTTTAGTTGTAGCGCGGGGCGATTTTGCGCATCAAAAATATCGATATTGGAGAGTGAGAAATGTGGATTAATGCCTTGCCAATTCGCCTTGATATTGCCAATTACAATTTTCTGCGGACTGGTCTGATTGACAAAATTGGCAATCGTATCCTTGTATTGATTGATGTTGGGCATTAAGACATATTGTACGACCAATGCCGTTACCAGTGTAATGCTGGCGACAATAGCAATACACCACAGTGCAGCGCGGTAAATCCAAAGGAGTGATTTTTTGACCATATTTGTTAGTGTATTTAATGCTGGTAATAGCGCGTTAAAATCCCATTTATACGCGTAAGACTTATTTTACTGCATATTGACCTTTACATAAGTTTTGCTTAGGCTTTTTACGCAGGAATTAACACTAAAATACAAAGATATATGAAGACTATGCAATGAATCATTTAGAATAACGCTATTTTTGGCAGTTTGATTTCTACTGCTGCTCGATTGGCGGCAGCTTCCAAACGCTATGGGGCCTAAATTTCTGATGGTCTCGGGTTTTTGGGATGCATTTTATCGTCAGCAGTCTTTATTAATTTCGATGGTTTTCACTTGATTCAATTTAAACAACTTACGTTAGTCCGTGGCTTAAAAATCCTGATTCAGGGGGCTTCGATGCAACTTCATCCTGGCCATAAAGTGGGCTTGACCGGCGCTAACGGCGCTGGAAAGTCTTCATTATTTGCTTTGCTACGTGGTGAAATGCAATTGGAGTCGGGTGATTTAGAAATGCCTTCAGCTTGGGTCATTGCGCATGTGGCGCAAGAAACCCCAGCCTTGTCCATGCCGGCGATTGAGTTTGTCTTGGATGGCGATGCTGAGCTACGCAATATTGAAACCGCATTAGCAACAGCGGAAGCCAACCATCAAGGTGAATTGATTGCAGAATTGCATCATCGCTTATTAGATATTGAAGGCTACAGTGCCAAAGCCCGTGCTGCCGAGTTGTTAAGTGGGCTTGGGTTTAGTCAGGCTAATTTACAGCAAGCGGTGTCTACTTTTTCCGGTGGTTGGCGGGTACGTCTAAATTTAGCGCGGGCCTTGATGTGCCGCTCTGACTTGTTGTTGCTTGATGAGCCAACCAATCACTTAGATTTAGATGCTGTGATTTGGCTGGAAGGCTGGTTGCAAAATTATCGCGGTACGTTAGTCCTGATTTCGCATGATAGAGATTTCTTAGATGCTATTGTGAATCATATTGCTCACATAGAGCAGCAAACGCTGACGCTATATCGTGGCGGTTACTCTGATTTTGAGCGGCAGCGTGCCGAGAAGCTAGCACTTCAACAAGCCATGTTCGAAAAGCAGCAACGTAAAGTCACCCATTTGCAAAGTTATATTGATCGTTTTCGTGTGCAAGCAACCAAAGCACGCCAAGCACAAAGCCGTATTAAGGCTTTGGAGCGCATGGAGATGATCTCGGCTGCGCATATAGATTCACAATTTAACTTCGAGTTTAGGTCGCCAATAGCAGCACCTGATCCATTGTTGGTGTTGGATAACATGCAGGTAGGTTATAACAATACACCCTTAATTAAGGATATTGCATTGGCAATAAGGCCTGGTGAACGTTTAGGTCTGCTAGGGCGAAACGGTGCGGGTAAAACCACTTTAATTAAATTGCTAGCGAATGAATTAAAGCCATTAAGTGGCAAACGGGTGGAAGGCAAGGACTTAAATATTGGTTACTTTGCGCAGCATCAGTTAGAGCAATTGCGACCAGACGAGTCACCACTTCAGCATATGTTAAAGCTAGACCCACTGACACGTGAACAAGAACATATGAATTTTTTAGGTGGCTTTGATTTTAAGGGCGAGATGGCAAGGGCGCCTTGCGCGAATTTCTCTGGAGGTGAAAAGTCTCGCTTAGCGTTAGCTTTGCTAATCTGGACGCGACCTAATTTACTGCTACTGGATGAACCTACCAATCATCTAGATTTAGAAATGCGACATGCACTGACGCTGGCGCTGCAGGATTATGAGGGCGGAGTGATTTTGGTATCGCATGACCGGGCTCTATTACGCGCGACTTGCGATGAATTTATTTTGGTGGCAGATGGCAAGGCTGAAGCTTTTGATGGTGACCTAGAAGACTATAGTCTGTGGCTGACTGCGCAAAGACTCAAAGACAAACAGGCGGCGCAGATGGAAGTGCCAGAAAAGTTGAATAAGAACGACCGCGCATTGAATAAAGCTGAAAAGCAAGCGCGTATTTTAGAGCGTCGCCCCTTAGTTAAAGAGCTGGAGCTGTTAGAGTTAAGCATTGATCGTTGGCAATGCGAGAAAAAAACATGTGACGAGCGCTTAAATGACGCTGAACTTTATGCGAGCAACGACAAAACAGAATTACAGCAGTTGCTAAAAAAACAGGCGGAACTGGCTAACAAAATTGAAGTAGGTGAAGAGCGTTGGTTAGCGCTACATGAATTGTTAGACGCTATACCAGCCTTTGATTAAGGCGTTACTTGGATAAGATACCTTTTACTAACCAAATTATGAATTTAGATTTAGAAATACTGATTGCTCCCTGTAACCAATAGACTCATTAGGACACCATATGGAAATTCAATATTCAAAACGTATCAAACTCATGCACGCTTTGTGCCTAACAGACACCCTTAGTATGGATGAAGCTAGGTTAAATGCAGATTTAAATGATTACGATGCACTGGCTGCTGCTGATTATTTGAGTTGCTATATTACTTTTCGAGCCATACAAGCTGCGGAACGCTCTCCTCAAGCTGAGCGCGCAGACAATTTTGATATGTTGAGTGTGTATCAGGCTTATGCTTTGTTGGTATATGCCTTCTTAACCATGCCATTGGCGCAGGAAGATATTGCCCCTAATTTGCAAGCAGCACAAATCACAATTGCCAAAACGCTATTTGCTGGGTTAACAGATGGTGAGTTGATTGAAATTGTTGAAGCGGGTGTGAATAAATTTCAATTAATAGGAGATGCGACCGCTGAGCATTGGAGCGAATTTAGAGAAAATCTCGATAAGTTGACAGTGGCCTTTGTGATTGCAGGAACCGATGAAGATAGTCCACACGATAAAGCGGAAATTCTACCTTTATTTGGTCAGCTATTAAGCCAGTTATGCGAAGCCTTTGACAATATTTAACGTGCAAACTGATAAAACTAATTTGCGTTTACCTCCGCATCCATAAGGATGCCTGACAGATAAAACCAAAGCCCATCAACTAATAAGAATTCGCTGAGTTCATGCATGCGGTGGGCTCTTCCTGCTATTTTGTAGTGTGCAACAAATGCGACCGTTGCACTGTGTTCATTTGTTTTTGCAGTGGATTTAATTTGCAAACCTAGCCATTGTGTGGGTTCATCATCGGCAAGATTAAGTGCAGGTGGGCGCGTATTCTTGTGCCAAGTTTGCAGTAGGTATGGCTCCAAACCTAGAGTAAATGCGGTATAGCGTGAACGCATCAACGTTTCTGCAGTCGGCGCAGATTGCCCTAGATGAAAGGGTTCACAGCAATCTGAATAAGGCTTGTCACTGCCACAAGGGCAGTAATTTTCAGTGGCGGTGTTAGATGATTTCACGTGTTTCTAGAAATTCTATATCTGGATAGCGTTCCTGTGCCATTTGTAAATTGACGCGATTGGGTGCCAGATAAACATATTCACCAGCACCGTCTAAGGCCACATTAAAGCCATATTTATCAGCGATCGCTTTTAGATCATTATCTGTACCGCGTAACCAGCGTGCGGTATAACAATCGTAATTTTCAAAAACAATATCAACACCGTACTCATGTTCTAAGCGGTGGGCAACCACATCAAACTGCAAAATACCGACAGCGCCTAAAATCAAATCATTTGACAGTAGAGGTCTAAAAAGCTGAGATGCACCTTCTTCAGCCAATTGTTGTAGGCCTTTTTGCAATTGCTTCATTTTTAGTGGATTTTTTAAACGCGCACGGCGGAAGAATTCAGGTGCAAAAGAAGGAATGCCGGTGAATCTAAGTTCTTCACCTTCAGAGAAAGTGTCACCTACTTTAATCGTACCATGGTTGGGAATGCCAATAATATCACCGGAATAGGCCTCGTCCATGGTAGTGCGATCCTGTGCCATAAAGGTAATCGCATTGTTGACAGCCATTAATTTGCCAGTAGCCACTTGTTTGATTTTCATACCACGTTCAAAACGGCCAGAGCACACACGTAAGAATGCAATGCGATCCCGATGTTTGGGGTCCATGTTGGCTTGAATTTTAAATACAAAGCCAGAGAATTTATTTTCATCAGGTTCAATGACTCGACTAGAAGTGTTGCGTGCCAATGGCGCTGGTGACAGGTCAATCACAGCATCCAGCAAGGATTGAACGCCGAAGTTGTTGATGGCCGAACCGAAAAATACAGGCGTTTGCTTACCCCCCAAAAATCGTTCTTTATCAAAGCTATGCGATGCACCGCGAACGAGTTCTACATCCACACGTAGTTCATTGGCAACCCTGCCTAATAGTTCGTCTAAGCGAGGGTTATCTAAACCTTGTATGGTTTCTGAGGTGCCTTTATCTGCACGCGGATCAAAAAATGAAATGGTATCGGTATATAAATTATAAACGCCTCTAAATCCTTTACCCATGCCGATAGGCCAAGTCATGGGCGCGCACTCCATACCTAATGTAGTTTCAATTTCGTCTAACAATTCAATTGGTGGGCGGCTTTCACGATCCAGTTTATTGATAAAGGTAATAATAGGCGTGTCGCGCATACGGCAGACATTGAGCAGTTTGATGGTTTGTGCTTCAACACCGTTGACCGCGTCAATTACCATGACTGCGGAGTCAACGGCAGTCAGTGTTCTATAGGTATCTTCTGAGAAGTCGTCATGCCCAGGCGTGTCGAGCAGATTTACCATATGTTTGCGGTAGGGGAACTGCATTACTGAAGAGGTGACAGAGATTCCACGTTGCTTTTCAAGTTCCATCCAATCTGAGGTCGCGTGGCGAGAAGCCTTGCGTCCACGAACTTCACCCGCCACTTGTATCGCGCCACCGAACCACAATAATTTTTCAGTTAATGTTGTTTTACCCGCATCTGGATGGGAAATAATAGCGAATGTACGACGACGTTTGATTTCACCCTGTAATGGGGTGGTGGGGAGGGATGACATGTTATGTAGGCACTGGGTAAAACGCCATTTTACATTAAGGTCACCATTGGTGGAACTGCTAACTAGTAAGGGTATGTTTTAGGTGAGTCTTTTGTACTGATGTTAAGTACGAATTTTCATTATTTACGCTTGATTGATTCGTTCTTTTGTTCGCGAGTGATTAGCGCACTCATTGCAGCCAGTTCTTTTGATAACAATAGGAATAAGTCATCTAACGTGATGATGCCAATTAACCCGCCGTGGTCATCAACCACTGGCAAACGACGTACACCCTTGCTAGTCATGGTTTTAATGGCTTGAAATACACCAAAATCTTCTGCAATTACAAACAACTTCCTTTGCATAATGTCGCTGGCCGTAATGACTTCGGCGTCAAGTTCGGTTGCTACAACACCCACAACTATATCCCTGTCAGTGACTATGCCAATAGGAACTGGGATGTTCTTACGGTCGTCTATGACAACAACATCACCAACATGATACTGGCGCATTAGGTTGGCTACGTGTGCAATGCTAGCCTCTGCTTTTACTGTGATGACTTCACGGTTACAAATGGCGGCAATACTCATAGCGTAAATCCTAACTGAATTATGAAGATTTTATTCAATTGTTGAATGGTTGAGTGATTAACTATCTTAATGGGGGGCAATCTGAGAGAGAATGACAGGTGCATTACGTGTGGTTGCTGTATTTTCTTGATTTGGGTAACCGATAATAATAGGCGCTACAGCAATATATTTATCTGATATTTGTAATTGCGTTTTTACATCGTTAAGATTTAAGGCTGGTAATGCACTTCCAACGACACAAGACCCTAACCCCATTGCACAGGCAGTTAGCATCATATTCTCAGCAGCCAACCAGCAGTCAGCTGAATAAAATGGGACATCAGTTTTTCCGCAAATAATGATGAGTGTTCCTGCATCATAAAAAATATTGTAATCAGGATTGTCAAAAGCTCCTCCATATGGTGGGTGCGCTCAGTGGTGGTTAGTTTCGCGTTGCCAATAATCAACGGTTTGGCAATGTCTGATAGGGTTTTTAACATTTTCTTATCATTAATGATGACAAAAGCCCAAGGTTCTTGATGCATTGCAGTAGGCGCTCTCACTGCAGCTTCAAGTAAACTGCTAATACTAATTTTGCCCACACGCTTAGCTTGGTAATGGCGCACAGAGCGCCGTCCTAATATCACCTCAAAAAAAGTAATTTCTGCTTTATGTGACGAAATCATCTCATCAGCCTTTCAGGCACTTAAGTTAATTTTTTATAGACCAACAATATCAACAAGTAATGATTCAGGTAATCCGCGTGAGCACGTATATTAGGAATATATTTTCCTAATTACATAAAAAAATCCTAATGTATACAACGTGTTGATAAGGGGTGTCCCTTAAGTGTTCGCACTCATTTATCCATTTTTTTTATCAAGTACAATTAAATATTATTTAAGTTAATGAAGCTAAAGTTTATGAGGATTATGTAAGTGGTGACATCTCTGTCTGGAAATAGAACCTGCTTATACCAACAGACTCAGTTGGAGCAGATTGTTGATACCATGGCTAGACAGGCATCGGTTTTACTAGCTAATAAGAAACGCATTATGGTGGTAGGCATATTGCGTCGTGGAGCGCCATTAGCGGAAATGTTATATATCAGGCTAATGAAAAACTTTAAGCGGCCTAACCTTACTCTCATGAATTTGGACATTAAGCGCTACAGCGACGATCTAACGCTTATTTATCCGGAAACTAAGTTGACTGAAAACCCTAAAGACAGTCAGCTTGATCTTACTGGGACTACTGTTTTGGTTGTTGATGATGTCTTTTATAAAGGGCACTCAATGCTTCGTGCTGTTGAGTATCTTGCTAGAAAAAATCCTACTGAGATTAGAACTTCTGTATTGGTTGATCGAGGTGCAAGCGATTTGCCAGTGCGTGTTGACATTGCTGGGCTTAGGTTGGATGTCGCCCCACCTGATGTCATTGAATGCAATGTGCCGCCTTATGAGTCAGAGTTTAAGATTGTCTTACTCAAACCTACTATAAACTGATTAGAGGCTAATTTATGTTCCGTGATCGCGCTGACGCTGCAGAAAAATTGGCCGAGAAGTTGATGATGTATCAAGGAAAAAATCCAATTATTTTGGCAGTTCCGCGAGGCGCTGTAACGATGGCTAAGATAATCGCTAAAAGGCTTGGCGGAAGTTATGATCTGGTCTTGGTTCGTAAGTTACGTGCACCCATGTATAAAGAGCTTGCAATAGGCTCCGTGGATGAAAGTGGTTGGACTTACATTAGTGACTTAGCCGCTTCAGTAGGCGCCGATTCAGATTATATAGCGACAGAAAGGCAAGCACAGATGGATGTGATTCATCAGCGGCGTCTGCAGTACACTCCGCTTCGACCGCCTATTGACCCGAGCGGACGTATTGTGATTGTGGTTGACGATGGTCTAGCTACGGGTGCAACGATGATTTCTGCCTTACATGGTCTTAGGAATAGGAAGCCTAGTAAGCTCATTTGTGCAGTACCAGTATCGCCAGTGGAAACTTTGTACAAAATAGCGGAGTTTGCTGATGAGGTGGTCTGTTTAGAAACGCCCGCTGAATTCCAATCTGTTGGCCAGTTTTACGAGGAGTTCCCTCAGATCAATGATGAAGAGTTAATTAAAATTTTAAGCTAATCTCAGCACGTAAGCCAATAAAATATAAAACTATTTTTTATTTTCGCATCAAAAATAAGGCTGCTAGTACCAACGCTAAGAGTACTAGCAAGCCTTCCATTGATTAGCGAACGACTTCTTTCAGTTGATCTAATATGGCTGGGTTATCTAGGGTAGAAATATCGGAAGTGATTTCCTCTCCCTTGGCAAGTGAACGTAATAGTCTGCGCATAATTTTGCCAGAGCGCGTTTTAGGTAGATTGTCACCAAAGCGAATTTCATCAGGCTTAGCGATAGGGCCAATCTCTTTGCCCACCCAGTCACGCAACTCAGCGATAATTTTTTTCGCAGCTTCACCTTCAGGGCGTGCGCCTTTAAGTACCACATAAGCGACTACCGATTCACCTTTAATATCGTGTGGCTTTCCTACTACTGCAGCCTCAGCTACCAATGGATTGGATACTAATGCCGATTCAATTTCCATGGTGCCTAAGCGATGACCTGACACATTTAATACATCATCAATGCGACCCATAATGGTGAAATAGCCAGTGATGGCATCACGAATCGCGCCATCGCCGGCCAAATAAATTTTCCCACCTAAGTCTTCTGGGAAATAGCTAGTTTTATAGCGCTCCGGATCGTTATAAATAGTGCGGATCATGGACGGCCAAGGTTTTTTGATGACCAATAGGCCACCAGTCCCCCAGGGCACGTCTTTTCCAGTTTCATCCACCACATCTATATCAATGCCTGGAAATGGAAGTGTGCATGAGCCTGGCACTAATGGTGTAGCGCCAGGCAATGGTGTAATTACGCAACCACCAGTCTCGGTTTGCCAAAAGGTGTCAATAATTGGACAACGACTGCCACCTACTTGCTCGTAATACCACATCCATGCCTCAGGATTAATTGGTTCGCCTACTGAGCCTAATAAACGTAAGCTAGATAAATCGTAGTTTTTAGGATGGGTGGTAGGTGTTGTTTCTGCGGCCTTAATAAGTGAGCGTATGGCGGTAGGTGCTGTGTAAAAAATGGATACATTATGTTTAGCGATCATTTGCCAGAAACGACCGGCATCTGGGTAGGTTGGAATACCTTCAAACACAACTTGTGTCGCCCCAATCGCCAGTGGGCCATAAGTCACATAGGTGTGACCGGTAATCCAGCCCACATCAGCAGTACACCAAAAAACATCATCGTCGTGCATGTCAAACGCCCAGCGCATGGTGTTCATCGCGTGAAGTAAATAACCTGCAGAGGCATGTTGCACCCCTTTAGGTTTGCCAGTGCTTCCTGAGGTGTAAAGCAGAAATAGTGGGTGTTCAGCATTGACCATTACAGGCTCACACTGACTTGAAACGCTCTCAATCAAATCGTGCCACCATATGTCGTGCTGTTTACCGTTTGGATTCCAAGTAATATCTAGCCCAGTTTTTTTAAGCACGACTACGTGTTGTAAAGTTTCACAACCCCCCATGGCAACGCCTTCATCTACCGCTTGTTTAAGCGGTAAGGTTTTGCCGCCGCGATATTGACCGTCAGCGGTAATAACGGCAGATGCCCCGGCGTCATTGATGCGTTCATGTAAGCTCTTAGCTGAAAAGCCACCAAACACCACTGAGTGAATTAGACCTAGTCGTACGCACGCTTGCATGGCAACGATAGCCTCTATCCCCATTGGTAAATAGATGATCACGCGGTCACCCAGTTTGAGGTTAAGCTTTTTTAGGCCATTAGCAAATTGGCAAACCAATGCGTGTAACTCTTTGTAAGTAACTTTTTTAACATCACCGCTATCGGCTTCAAAAATAATAGCGACTTTGTTAGGGATGGTATTAAGATGTTTATCTAAACAGTTGGCGGAGACATTAAGCTCACCATCTTCAAACCATTTATAAAATGGTGCGTTGTCTTCATTTAGGGTTTTAGTGAAAGGCTTATTCCAGACTAATAGTTCTCGGGCAAGTTTTGCCCAAAAGCCTTGATAGTCAGCACTAGCCTCAGCGCATAGCTGATGGTAGGCGTCCATGCCAGAAACATTGGCGGATTTAACAAACTCTGCACTGGGTGCAAAAACTCGATTTTCATGCATAACGGATTCAATTGACATGCAACTCCCCTAACGATGCTTAACGCATTTATAATTTGATCAGCTTATGTAATTAATTAAGCGGCGACAACCTTAAAGTACACACTTAAAAAAATGATGCTAACACTTGATATGATTCTATCAGAAAACCACGCCCAGTCTAGTGATAGGGCTTATGTGCGTCATGCGGTAGCCTGCAGCCCATTTGTGACTAGGTTGTTCACGAAAGACGCCACTTTATTGAGTGATTTGCTAGTTAATCTGCATCTAGAGTATCAGTTAGCTGACATGGAATTCTTTATTACTCAGCAAAATATTGTTGATGAAATCTCATTAAAATCTGCTTTACGCCGCTTACGTCAGCAGGTGATGGCAAGAATTATCGTTAGAGACCTTAATCAGTTGGCAAGTTTAGATGAGGTTTTACGCACAGTTTCACACTTGGCGGAACTGGCGATCAATACCGCAATTCAGTATCTAACAAGTTGGTTAGGCGCGCAGTATGGTCAAGCCACTAATAGCGCAGGGCAGATTCAAGATTTAATTGTCGTCGGTATGGGGAAACTTGGCGGCTATGAGCTTAATGTGTCATCGGACATTGATTTGATTTTCGCCTACGAGGACGAAGGAGAGACCAACGGAAGTACGCGGATTAGCAATCAGGATTTTTTTACACGCTTGGCAAAAAAGCTGATTGCGGCCATTGATGAAATAACTGAAGACGGTTTTGTGTTCAGGGTCGATATGCGCTTGCGACCATTTGGCGGTGAAGGCGCTCTAGTAAGTAACTTAGATGCGCTTGAAGATTACTATCAAAACAATGGTCGCGAGTGGGAACGCTACGCATGGATTAAAGGCCGTGTTATTGCAGGCAATAGTCAAAAAATAATCGCCGTACTCAAGCCATTTGTATTTAGGAAATATTTAGATTTTGGCGCCTTTGCGAGTATGCGTGATTTAAAAATACAAATTAAGCGTGATGTAAACAGCAAGGGCATGCAAGACAATATTAAGCTCGGTAGTGGGGGCATTCGTGAGATTGAATTTATCGCACAGGTCTTTCAGTTAACACGTGGTGGGCAAGACCTTAGCTTACAAGTGAAACCTACCCTGACAGTATTAGCCGTATTAAAAAGCAAGGGCCTGTTATCAGAGAGAACGGTTGATGACCTTACCCAAGCCTATGTGTTTTTACGTAATTTAGAGCACCGTTTGATGTACGTAGAGGATGCACAAACACAGGAACTGCCTAAGACAGACGCTGCGAAGGCTCGTATTGCCCTGGCGATGTGCTTTCAAGATCAGCCTGACGTAAGCGCATGGGAGCAGTTTTTAGCGCAGCTCAATCACTATCGCTCACAAGTGCAGCAATATTTTGACCAAACATTCAGTGATGCTAATGCCGATGCAGATGTTTTAGAGTTGGAGCAGTCTATTTGGAATGGAACTATTCCTGAGAACGAGGCGCTAGCAGCTTTAAGCGATATGGGTTTTACGCAGGTAAAGGAAACCTTGCGTCGACTGCAAATGCTACATCAAGCCAGTCGATATCGGCAGTTGCCAGAATTAAGTCGGCAACGCTTTGATGCGCTGATGCCTTTGGTGATTTCGCAAGCGGCAACGGCTCAAAACGCAGATGAAACGCTGCTACGGGTTACGGATTTACTTGAAACCATCTGCAGACGCGCCAGTTATTTAGCGTTACTAGCCGAGCATCCGCAAGCCATGCGTTTGGTGGTGAAGTTATGTAGCAGTAGTCCGTGGTTGGCTAACTATTTAAATCAGCACCCCATATTGCTTGATGAGGTGTTGACCATGAATGGGTTTGCTACGACAGCACAATCGCAACTAGTCTATGCCCAACCTAATTTCACACTATTGCGTACCGAATTGTTGCAACGATTAGCTCTCGCCGAGAGTGACGTCGAACGGCAAATGGATATTATGCGTCACTTCAAGCATGCCAATGTTTTTCGCTGTGCAGCGCAAGATATTAACGGTCAATTAGCGTTGGAAACCCTTTCTGATTACTTAAGCGGGTTGGCGGAGTTGATTTTAAGTGTGAGCTTAGAAACTATCTGGCCACTAGTGCCGGGCAAGCATTTAGATACCCCAAAGTTTGCTGTGATCGGTTACGGAAAACTCGGTGGCAGAGAGTTGGGATACGCTTCGGATTTAGATATTATTTTTCTTTACGATGATGATGCACCACAGGCGGGCGAAGTGTATGCACGCTTTGCGCAGCGCATTAACAATTGGTTCAATAGCCTCACTTCAGCGGGCTTGTTATATGAAACCGATCTTCAGCTAAGGCCTGATGGTAATAGTGGCTTGTTAGTAAGCAGTGTGACTGCATTTAGAGATTACCAATTAAATAAGGCATGGGTGTGGGAGCATCAAGCCATTACCCGAGCAAGATTTGTGGCAGGTGATTGTCATATAGGCGTCGCTTTTGAGAAGATACGTATTGAGGTTATGTCGCAGTCGCGAGACATGGAGTCGCTAAGGTTAGAGGTGATGGGTATGCGTGCCAAGATGCGAGCTGCGCAACATCTATCAGCGACGGAGTTTGATATTAAGCATAGCGTAGGTGGCATTATAGACGTAGAATTTTTGGTGCAATTTTTGGTGTTAGCACACGCGCAACAATACCCTCAACTCACGAATAATATTGGCAATATTGCTTTGTTAAGAATGCTAGCGACGCTAAATGTCATTGACCCCGATTTAGCTGAAAAGAATGTCGTGGCCTATCGGGAATTTAGGCATATTCAGCACAGGCTTAAACTACAAGGAGCCAGTCATTTGCGTGTAGCCTTATCTGAGGTAAGCAATTATGCTACATCGGTAAGCGCTTTATGGCAGCAAGTGTTTGGCATGCCTTGAGGGGTTATTTTTCATATTTAGACGAAGTTCATGATGATTTGCACTCACTGGAAGTGTTAGCATGAATAGACTTAAATCTAAGCACGGCCATTTGATCGTGATTGGCTAAACTAAAAACTACGGTGTCGCTTTAATATATGAATTTACGATTACGACTCAATTTACTCATTACAGCCTTATTGTTACTTTTTTTATTGGCTGTGGGATATGTCATTATTAAAGGCACGAAATCCTCAATTCAAGAGGGGGTTGAGTCTGCAACGCGCGTGACGACGCAGTTGTTAGATACGGTGATTATTAGCTCAGTGCAGAACCCTGATTGGGGTTATACCCATGACGTGCTAAAACGATTTTTACAATCATTGGGGCATGTGCGTAGCAATGATATTAAGCTTTATAACATGCAAGGTGTTTTGCTGTACCAATCCCCCCCATCTAAATATCGCGCTAATCAAAATCCGCCACAATGGTTTATTGATTTGCTTGACCCACATGAAAAGCCAGTGGCGCGATTGGTTCGTTTTGGGCGTTTAGAAATTACGCCTCAGCCTTTGGGCGCTATTCGTGAAGCCTGGGGTAAAGTCAGTTATTTGTTTTGGTTAGGTATTGCCTTCTTTATTTTATTAAATGGTGTCGTGTACTGGACGCTGGGGCAATCCCTTAAGCCATTAGGCATGATCTTAAAAGCCATCAATAGAATAGAGAAGGGTGATCTGACAACGCGGTTACCTGTATTTCCTCTGCCAGAGTTTGAGCGGATTGGACATAGTTTAAACCGCATGACGGAATCGCTCACCGCGGAGCGGCAGTTGGAAGAAAATCGTCAATTAACGCATCTAATTCAAGCGCATATCGAGGAGGAGCGCCGAAGTTTGGCGCGTGAATTGCATGATGAGTTAGGGCAGTATGTGACCGCAATTAAAACGTTTGCGGTTGGCATTACCAATAAGGCTAAGGCAAATATCAGTAGCCCTGGGATGCCTGATATTGAAGCAAATGCCAATGTGATTGTGTCGGCAGCGAATCAAATTTATGATGGCATGCATAATATTGTGCGCCAGTTACGCCCCGGCGCTTTAGATAACTTAGGCTTAGCCGAGACGTTGAGAGATATGGTCAGTACGTATCAGGAACAAAATCTACACATTAAAATTAGCTTAGAGCTAACAGGTGATCTTTATAGCGCAGGAGAAACCATCAGTATTAATGTCTATCGTATCGTTCAAGAGTCACTCAATAATGCACTTAAATATGCGCAAGCGACTACCATAGACATTGCGCTTAGCAAATCAAGTGACGGAGAGTTGCGGTTATATATTCAAGACAATGGCATAGGAATGAATTTCGAGACGGTAGATCAAAGCCAGCATTTTGGTTTACTAGGGATGCGTGAACGAGTACAAGCATTACATGGCAGTTTTAATGTAAACTCGGCACCGAACCAAGGCACAACGATTGCAATCATTATTCCTAATCAGTCTTTGCCTTAATAACTGCAAACTACAAATAGTTTGAACTTAGCGTCCATTAGCTTTGCCCTAGCTAATAATATGAAGAAATTACCCGGAGAAAAACAAGATGAGTCCAATTAAAGTCATGCTGGTCGATGACCACGCTGTAGTTCGCATGGGCTTTAAAATGTTACTAGAGATGGATGCTGATATTAAGGTCGTGGCCGAGGCGGAAAGTGGCGAGCATGGTATTCAGCGCTACATGGAATTCAAACCCCATGTAGTCGTGATGGATATCACGATGCCTGGCATGGGGGGGTTGGAAGCGATAGAACGTATTTTGGCTAAAGATAGCGCGGCTAAGATTTTGGTGTTGTCAGCGCATGAGGATTCTGTACATCCCAAGCGGGTTTTAAATGCGGGCGCAATGGGGTATTTAACTAAGCGCAGTGCAGCGGAAGAGCTAATTAAAGCGATACGTACTGTGGCTTCCGGCAAAAAATATTTAGAAGCAAGTGTTGCACAGCAAATGGCAATCCAGCAGTTGTCTGGCAATCAAAATCCGGTAGATGTTCTGTCTCCGCGAGAGTTTGAGGTGTTTATGGCCTTAGCTAAAGGTAAAACTACCAATGAAATTGCTGAGAATTTATTCTTAAGTCCGCGTACTGTTGGTACGCATCTTTATAATATTAAGCAAAAACTGAATGCAAATAATTCAGCTGAAATTGCCCTGATTGC
>Ga0114964_10000528_pt1 | contig 29487 bp, 32 predicted proteins | sample C_131016_MF_Meta_FD_92638 | JGI IMG/M metagenome (GOLD analysis project Ga0114964, IMG submission 92638) | Freshwater microbial communities from Lake Croche, Canada to study carbon cycling - C_131016_MF_MetaG | ecosystem: Environmental > Aquatic > Freshwater > Lake | place: Lake Croche, Canada...
AACTGTTCGTGATTTTTTTTGAAAAAGACAAAATGACGTTGCGTGTTCCCACCGCGAAAGCGGCGGCCGTTGGTATGCGTAAATTGTCCGAGCCTACTTTGATTACTAAGGCGCTTGAAACGGTCAGTGGTCGTGCACGGATCAAGCGGACCATGTGGTCGCGTCGGGCACAGGAATATGAGGCAAAGATCAATTCGGGCGACATCATTCAAATTGCTGAAGTTGTTCGTGATCTCTATCGGTCCGATGCCCAGCCTGAGCAATCTTATTCCGAACGCCAACTCTATGAGGCGGCACTTGATCGTCTTGTCCGCGAAGTGGCAGCTGTGAATGCCTCCATGGAAAGCGAAGCGGTCAAGCTGATTGAGACCTACCTGGCAAAATCGCCGAAGCGCGGTAAAACAGCCGAGGTCGAGATTGAGATTGAAGCCGAAACCGAAGAAGATCAGGAAGAAGCTGCTTAATCGGGTGGGTTTTAAACATACCGTTTAAAAAGGGCGCGCTAAGCGCCCTTTTTCTTGTCCATTTTACTCTGATACAACGAGTTTATAGACCTCATCGGCGCGCAACTTTGGCCGTTCAAGGCCGTTTAAGGCCATGAACCGATCAATTCCATTTTCGCCCAAATAACCTCGTGCTGCGAGGCTCGCAGCGCTGTCATCGACGCCGGCAGTTAGAATCATGATTTTTTGGGGTCTGATGGTTTGAGCTTCATCCGGCGACAAGGTCCGGAAACTACCAATAGCGGCCAAAAATGCGCGGTCCAATTGCGGTGTCATCTCGCGTGCCGCGAAGATAATTCGGAACGTATCCTCACCCTTGCGAAGTGCGGCCAGACGAAAGACCCATTCTTTTCCTCTGGCAACCGCCGTTACGCCCGAAAATCCGCCGACCGAAAAGGATGTGATATCTGTGCTGGGTGCGCCCTCAATCCATCCATTGGCCAGCGAAGTTTCAAGGTCGATGCTGCCCAATCTAACCGTATCAAGCCGCATGGCTTGGCTACCGTTGCCCGCAACACCAATCACGGCCTGGGACGAATTTTCGAGCGTAAAACCTTCTGGTGCGAGAATCGTGAAATCCATACGAGGATGCAAAAACCGCCGACCGCGTATAACGCCACCCGACGGATCATCACCAAACGCCAACCCGTTTAAAGCCGCAAGATACCGGCTGCGGTCGGCTTCAATCGATTTTGCGCTTACATTATTCCGGGCGATCTCAAGCGCTGCGGAGAGCCGTTGGGGTGTCGAGGGATGGCTTGAAAGGAAGCTAAACCGTGCGGCAGGCCGAGTCTCGCCCGAAAAGCTTGCTTGTCTCGCCAACGAAACCAGAAAACGCGCCGCGCCATAAGGGTCATACCCCGCTTTCGCAATCGTCCGAATTCCGATTTCATCGGCTTCTAATTCTTGCCCGCGCGAAAAACTCGCCAACAGAAAGCGGGACGGAGCCGTCGTCGGATCGGCAATGGTTTCGGGCATGGCGGCGGTGGCTTGCCGCTCAAATTCAGCCCTCTGCGCCGCGTGTTTGGCTGTGACGTGGCCCACTTCATGAGCCATCACGGCAGCCAGTTCCGACGTATCGTTCGCCAATGCCAACAAACCGCGGGTTACGTAGAGCTCCCCGGTGGGAAGCGCAAACGCGTTAATGCTGGGCGAATTCAAAACTGTAACCCGATACCGCGCGTTCGGATCATCGCTTGAGGCAACAACCCGTTCAATAATCTCGCGTAGTATCGTCAGCGTAGCTCCCGGTGCCGCATATTCCCCGCCAAAAGTGGCGACCAATCGTTCCCGCTCCGAATTAACGGCGGGATCGGTTGTACTACTCGCCTGCGGGATGGATGCTGATGGCTTAAAGCTAGGTACCGACAGGCATCCGGACAAAAGAACACCGAGCATCGCAAGCCATGCGATCTGCCGTGTTACCCTCGGTTCGAAGCCTTTGATCACCGCATATCCCCAGAACACGATCGACGGCTAGTCTTTCGCCCCTCTCTGCTGTTTGGGATAACGCGACCGATACGCTCTCTTCAAGTCCAAACATGAATGTAACGCTGGGTAAATTGTCCCGAATGAAATTTTGCCCGCCAGCTAGCTGCAAAATCGGCAAGGCTATGGTAAGCACGCAACCGCGTGGTCCCGTAGCTCAGCAGGATAGAGCGGCGGTTTCCTAAACCGTAGGTCGGGTGTTCGAGTCACTCCGGGATCGCCAGTCATTTTAATGATGATGAGATGGCTCACCCTATTCTGCGGTCGGCAGGCGTGTTAGGCACCGCTTATGCTCCATAGCCTCATCATTGTCTTGGATTGGTTCGGTATCTGCGTTTTCGCGATTACGGGTTCGCTTGTAGCGTCTCGTAAACAGATGGACATCGTCGGCTTCGCGATGCTCGGCAGCGTCACCGGGATCGGTGGGGGCACAATACGGGATGTTTTACTCGGAATTCAGCCGATATTCTGGGTCGAACAGCCGGCCTATCTGCTAACCTATGTAGTTGTGGCATGTGCCACCTTTTTTTCGCCCACATTTTACAGCATCGGTATCGCTATCTTCTGTGGTTTGACGCCATTGGGTTAGCGTTATTTGCCGTAACGGGGGCCAATAGCGCTCTTGCCCATGGTGCGAGCCATAGCATTGCGGTGGCTATGGGTGTTGCAACCGCAACGTTCGGCGGTTTAATCCGAGACATATTAGGCGGGGAAAGCCCGATCATTCTAAGCCAAGAGGTCTATATTACCGCTGCATTATCGGGCGCGACCGTCTTTGTATTTTTGGTCTGGTTGGGTGCATCGCAAGATGAGGCTGTGTTGATGGGTTTCGCGGCAGGTTTTGGGATGCGTTCAGCCGCCTTACATTTCGGACTTACTTTGCCACGGTACCGCGAGAAAAACAGCAAGGCTTCCTGACGCTTGTTTAACAAGAACCAGAGATAGAAAAAGGGTCGCCTCAGCCAAACAGCAGCTAGCGCCTCGCAAGCGGGCGAGGCGATTGTCCGAGACGTTACGGATCTTTTGTTTAATGCAGGACAGGACTGACGGTTTTAATCTTCAGCTTCTCGATTTCCTGTTTCAAATACAGCTTTTTTCGCTTGAGCTCTTTTAGTTTAACATCGCTGGCCGAGGGATGGATTTGTTCAACTTGGATTTCGCGTTCGAGCGCTTGGTGGCGGCGCTCAAGTTCGACCAGATGGGACTGTATCGACATACTGCTCCTCCTGAAGACAACTGGTAATACGTCCAGCCTTCATCAGTTTGTCATAAAATAGGCATCTGTCGAGTGGCGTTTTAATGTTTCGAACAAATCCGCACGTGAGAGTTGCAGAGCGTTGATCCTGTTCGATTTAACGCTGTTTAGCCCCTTGCGCAAAAACCTCGCGGTCTGGCATAGTTGCAAAATCGGAACGCCGGTCATCCGGAAAAGGCCGCGATATGACTGATTCGACCGAGAGCTCTGACGATCCCGCACTGCTTAAGGCCCAACTGCAACGGCTAAGGGTCGAGCATCAGGACATCAGCGATGCCGTGGCGGCGTTGGAGGCGATTGGGCAGGCGGATCAACTGCAAATTCGCCGCTTTAAACGCCGCAAATTGATGCTCAAGGACATGATTCAAAGACTAGAAGATCAAATTACGCCGGATATCATCGCGTGAAGGGCGAATTTGCCCTTGCCATTCAAAGCGTTGGGCGATACGGAGCCTTTTTAAGCGCAAGGGCACATCAATGATCGAACCCGTAACGCCGGTCGCCATCATCATGGGCAGCCAATCCGATTGGGCCACCATGCGCCATGCCGCCGAAACGCTCGATGCGTTAGGCGTAGCCCACAGTGCCAAGATCATTTCGGCGCATCGTACGCCGGAACGGCTTTATGGTTTTGCTCGCTCGGCACGGGATCAGGGTTTTCAAGTGATCATTGCTGGTGCCGGCGGTGCTGCCCATCTTCCGGGTATGACGGCGTCGATGACGCCACTCCCCGTTTTTGGGGTTCCTGTAGAGTCGAAAGCCCTTTCGGGGCAAGACAGCCTTCTCTCCATCGTTCAAATGCCGGCGGGTATTCCTGTGGGTACGTTGGCGATTGGTAAAGCTGGAGCGATCAATGCTGCTCTGCTCGCGGTTGCTGTTTTGGCGTTGCACGATAAAGCACTCGCTACCCGGCTTGACGCCTGGCGTGCCAAGCAAAGCGCAGCCGTTGCCGAGCAACCCGCGAACGAGGCCTGATACATGTTAAAACCCGGCGATACGGTTGGTATTCTGGGCGGCGGCCAATTGGCGCGGATGATGGCTTTAGCCGCCGCCCCACTCGGTTTAAAATGCCATATCTACGCGCCAGAGGGCGATAACCCGGCATTTGATGTCGCCGCCGCCCGAACGATTGCAGGGTACGAGGATGCGGCAGCGTTGAACGCCTTCGCGGCGTCGGTTTCCGTCATAACCTATGAATTCGAGAATGTACCGGCATCAACGGCGGATATTTTGTCGGCCCAAAGGCAAGTTCTGCCTGCACCGCGTGCTTTGGCTCTGACGCAGGACCGGCTCACCGAGAAAACCTTTATTCGCGATCTGGGCCTGACTGTTCCTGATTTTATCGCTGTGTCCTCCGTTGAGGAGTTAGAAGCCGCCCTTCACCATATTGGCCGCCCGGCGGTGCTAAAAACCCGCCGTCTGGGGTATGACGGTAAAGGTCAAGCAATGATAAAGGACGGTATCACGGCTCAATCGGCGTGGGATGCGGTTGGGAGAGCACCGGCCATTCTGGAAACCTTTGTGCCCTTCGAGCGCGAAGTATCCGTCGTTGCTGCCCGTTCGCTTTCCGGTGAGATTGTTGCCTATGACGTTTGTGAAAACCGTCATGCCCATCATATTTTGGCGCAAACGACATTGCCTGCCGCCATCACGGATAAAACCGAACAGGCGGCAAAAGCCGCCGCACAAACCATTGCCGAAGCTCTGGGGTATGTTGGCGTATTTGCCGTCGAGTTTTTTGTCGCGGGCTCGGGTGCCAATGAAGTCCTGTTGGTCAATGAGATCGCACCTCGTGTCCATAATTCCGGCCATTGGACATTGGGTGGTGCCGAAACCTCGCAATTCGAGCAGCATATTCGGGCGGTAGCGGGTTGGCCGCTCGGTAGCGTGAAGCGTCTAGGCCGGATCACGATGGAAAATCTCATTGGTGACGAGGTGTCGCGCTGGCAGGAACTCCTTGCTGAGCCTGGTCTTTTGCTCGAACTTTACGGCAAGCGAGAGGCCCGGCCCGGTCGCAAGATGGGCCATTTCACCCGCGTGTTTCGATGAAATCGTAAGACGCTATAAAAACCTTGGCGTTTTGCGGCTTATAGGCGTGGACAGCGTGTCGCTCATCTGTTAGGAAGCCCCCTCACGTCGCTTAGGCGGCTCCAGAATTAATCTTTAAACTACGGGAAAACACGCGTGCAGGTTCTCGTCCGTGATAACAATGTCGATCAAGCGCTGAAAGCGCTTAAAAAGAAGATGCAACGTGAAGGCATCTTCCGTGAAATGAAGCTCCGTGGCCATTATGAAAAGCCATCGGAAAAGCGCGTCCGCGAAGAGGCAGAAGCCGTTCGTCGCGCCCGTAAGCTCACCCGCAAGAAGCTTCAGCGCGAAGGCCTTTTGCCTGCGCCTAAGCCAAAGGTTTTCACGCGCTAAAAGCGCGTTACACCTTCAGGCCGGTGGTACAAAAATCAGGGTGCTTCGAATTCAACATCGAAGCACCCTTTTTGTTGCCCGAATCTCTGTAACTGCCTAAACAGTGCCATTACGGAATGCGAGGAGAAAGCGCCATGACCACGTGCATCTTAGGGACACCGCGTATCGCCGTCGCAACCCGGTTGATCGGTGTCAGCGTTCTCGCCCTCGCTTTGGTCGGTTGTGTAACCAGTAAAACCGCCGCACCGATCGTCTCGGTTGCTGAAATGGATACCGATCAGGCAACGGCGGCTATTAACATCGAGTCTCTCTCGGCAGTGATCGCCAAAAACCCGAGCGATGCGACCGCGTATAATACGCGCGGTGCCGCATTGGCCCGCATCGGTAAATATATCGAAGCCGAGGATGATTTCAGCAAGGCTATCGATCTAAAGCCCAATTATGCGGCAGCCTTCACAAACCGTGCGCTCGCCTATCGTCAAACCGGGCAGGATGATCTGGCACTGAGCGATTTCAATCACGCGATTGCCGCCAATGCGACCTATGGCGCTGCGTATCTTGGCAGAGGCAATCTGTTTCGTACCGTTGGCCGCTTGCCCGAGGCGATTGCCGATTTGACCAACGCGATCAAGCTGAACCCGGAATCGGCGCAGGCGTATCATTCGCGCGGGCTGATTTTCCAGAAACAGGGTTTGCATAAAAAAGCGACCAATGATTTTGACGCCGCGATTGATCGCGATCCGTTCGTTGCCGCCCCCTATCTCGCACGCGGTCAGAGCCTGATCGTACTCGGTAAATATGAGTCCGCGATCGAGGATTTTAACGCGTGCCTCAATGTCGATGCCAACCTGATCGAAGGTTGGGTGGGACTTGGGCTCGCGAACGAAAAAAAAGGGGACGTCAAAGCCGCGCAGGAAGGCTATCAACGGGCGCTGAGCATCGACGCGAGCAACGCCGGAGCCAAAGAGGGCATGGCGCGTCTATCGGGCTCCGCTAAGCCGAGCAGTGGCGGTATGGGCGATTTTCTGAACAAGAAATGGTTTTGACGGCCTAAGCCCGATTGCCGCTAGCCCGTAAACCTTAATGCCCCAACGCCTTGTTGATGGATTCCACCATCTTCTTCGCGTCCGCAAACAACATCAACGTGTTGTCTTTAAAAAACAGCTCGTTCTCAACGCCCGCATAGCCCGAGCCCATGCCGCGTTTGATGAAGAGCACGGTCTTGGCTTTTTCAACATCGAGAATAGGCATGCCGAAGATCGGCGACTTGGGATCGGTTTTGGCTGCCGGATTGGTCACATCGTTCGCGCCGATCACAAAGGCGACATCGGCTTGGGCAAATTCGGAATTTATGTCTTCGAGCTCAAAAACCTCGTCATAAGGTACATTGGCTTCGGCCAACAGCACATTCATATGCCCAGGCATCCGGCCTGCTACCGGATGAATTGCATATTTGACATCAACGCCTTCTTTTTTAAGGAGGTCGGCCATCTCCCGCAGCGCGTGTTGCGCTTGGGCCACCGCCATGCCATATCCCGGCACAATGATGACGCTTGACGCGTTTTTCATCATAAAGGCGGCATCGTCGGCCGAACCTTGTTTGACGGGACGGGTTTCTACCGCGCCATCACCAGCCCCAGACGTCTCACCACCAAAGCCGCCCAGAATGACCGAGAAGAACGAGCGGTTCATGCCCTTACACATGATGTAGGATAGAATCGCACCCGAGGAACCGACCAAAGCACCCGTGATGATCAGCGCCATATTGGACAGCGTAAAACCGATTCCTGCCGCGGCCCAACCCGAATAAGAATTCAGCATCGAGACGACCACGGGCATATCCGCGCCACCAATCGGTACGATGATCAACACGCCGAGCACCAAGGCGACGAGCGTAATCAGCCAGAAGAACAGCGCGCTTTGGGTCAAGACAAACATAACCAGCAGAACCACCAAACCGGCGGCGAGCGCAATATTGATCGCGTGGCGTTGCGGCAGCATGATCGGCTTGCCGCTCATATTACCGTTGAGTTTCAAAAACGCGATGATCGAACCGGTGAAAGTAACCGCGCCGATGGCGACACCGAGCGACATTTCAACGATGCTCGCGGATTTGATCGCCCCGTCGGCCATAATATGAAACGCATCCGGCGCATACAGCGCGCCGGCGGCGACAAAAACCGCCGCAAGACCAACCAGCGAATGGAAAAAGGCTACAAGCTGTGGCATCGACGTCATGGCGATACGACGCGCCAATACGGCACCAAAGCCACCGCCAATCGCCAAACCAAGCGCGAGCAACAGCCAGCCCGAACCACCCGCAGGTGGTGAAACGGCGAGCGTCGTCACCATCGCAATGGCCATACCGACCATACCGAGCATGTTGCCCTGCCGAGAGGTGGCCGGCGATGACAGGCCGCGTAAAGCGAGGATAAACAGAACGCCAGAGGCGAGATAGAGCAGGGCTGCGAGAGTGCCGGACATCGGGTCAGCCCTTCTTCTTGTACATGGCCAGCATCCGCTGGGTGACGAGGAATCCGCCGAAAATATTCACACTGGCCAAAATCAAAGCGCCAAACCCGAACAATCGGGCGAGAACCGAGCCGTCATCGCCTGTCATCGAGCTATCAACGCCGACAGCCAGCAAAGCGCCGACCACAATGACGGATGAGATGGCGTTGGTCACCGACATCAAAGGCGTATGCAGCGCGGGTGTCACTGACCAGACTACGAAATAGCCGACAAAAACGGCCAACACAAACAGAGCAAACTCGAACACAAACGGGTCGATGGCTCCGCCCGATGCGCCATGCGCCGCTGTGCCCGCCAAGGTTCCCGCCTGTTCGGCAAAGCCTTGGGCGGAATCGGCCATTTCGCGCAATAGTTTGGCAGCCGCAACTGCTTTGTCATGGAACATCTGGGCGGTATCGTTCGCCATGGCCGCGTCCCCTTCTGTTAAGCCTTGGGCTGGAAGCCCGTATGAGTGATCGCGCCGTCGCGCGTGAGATTGGTGGCCTTGACGAGTTCGTCATCCCAATGCACCGCAAGCGTTTTGGCTTCCCGGTCAATCATGGTTTCAAGGAAGGAGAACAGGTTTTTGGCATAAAGGGCTGAAGCGCTCGCCGCGATACGGCCTGGCAAATTGAGTGGGCCCAAAATCTTGACGCCACGGTCGGTAACAACCGTATGGTCTGCCTTGGAAAGCGCAACATTCCCACCGCGTTCAACGGCCAAGTCAACGATCACCGAGCCCGGACGCATCGAGTGGACCATGTCCTCGGAAACCAGCTTAGGGGCCGGCCTTCCGGGGATCAGGGCCGTCGTGATGACAATATCTTGCTTGGCAATGTGAGCGGCCACTAACGCTGCCTGCTTGGCCTGATACTCGGCCGACATGGGTTTGGCATATCCGGCAGCTGTTTCGGCCTGTTTGAATTCCTCGTCCTCAACGGCCACGAATTTGGCACCGAGTGAGGCCACTTGTTCTTTTGCCGCAGGTCGGACATCGGTGGCCGTGACAATTGCGCCGAGACGCCGTGCGGTCGCAATCGCTTGCAGACCCGCAACGCCCGCGCCCATGACAAACACTTTGGCGGCAGGAACCGTACCGGCCGCCGTCATCATCATCGGCATACCACGGCCATATTCAGCTGCTGCGTCAATCACCGCGCGGTACCCCGCCAAATTGGCTTGGCTGGATAACACATCCATCACCTGTGCGCGTGTGATGCGCGGCATCAATTCCATGGCAAAGGTTGAAAGGCCCGCTTCGGCCATCGCGGCAAGTGCCTCGGCGGAATCGTAGGGGTCCATGATGCCCAGCACCAACGCGCCCTTGGGGATTAATTTGATTTCAACAGGTGTCGGGCGGCGCACTTTTAGAACAACCGCGGCGCCTTTGAGCGTCTCTTTAGCATTTTTTCCAATCGTTGCACCGGCGGACACGAAGTCGGCATCCGGAATACCCGATGCCGTCCCAGCCCCTGCCTCAATTGCAACACTGCCGCCCAGCGCAACCAGTTTCTTTACCGTTTCCGGTGTCGCGGCCACACGCGTTTCCTGCCCGCTGGTCTCCGTGATAACGGCAATGTGCATTCGTTTTCCCCCGGTTACCAACTGCTCGCGCAAATTGACCCCTTCGACATCGCCGAAGGGTCATACAGATCAGATCAGCGTAATTGCCATTCCAACGAGAAGCACGACAACGAAGATCGAGCCCCACTTCACGAGGTTGAGGAACATCGCATAAGTGCGTTCATGTTCCGGATAGTCCATTCCTGAACCGGCGGTTTGTTCGTGCTGAGCCATCGGAAGCCTCGGGTAATGAGAGAGCCTAATAATCCTTTCCATGTACCCTAAGCCATGCGTTCGATCAATGCTTGGCCGATCCCTTTTTAAATGACTTTGTTGTCGGTCCATGCGAGGGAAAAGACCAGACAGAAGTTGGGTTTACAGCATGCGGTTACTTTTCTTGGGGGATGTGGTGGGCAGGCCCGGTCGCGCCGCGGTTTCGGAGCACTTGCCGGAACTCAAACGCCGCTGGGCGCTCGATTGTGTTGTCATCAATGGTGAAAATGCAGCCGGGGGCTTCGGGATTACCGAGGCGATCTGCGACGAGTTATTGGCAGCAGGTGCCGATGCGATAACCCTTGGCAATCATTCATTTGATCAGCGCGAGGCGCTTGTGTTCATCGAGCGGCAACCCAAGCTGTTGCGGCCCATCAACTATCCGTCAACCACGCCCGGGCGCGGTGCCACCCTGATTGATACGGCAACCGGAATGCGCGTACTTGTCGTCAACGCGATGGCGCGGCTCTATATGGACCCTTTGGACGATCCGTTTTCAGCGGTTGATCGTGCGTTGAACGAAGCACCGCTTGGTCGGGTTTCCGATGCGGTGATTGTCGATTTTCACGGTGAAGCATCCAGTGAAAAACAGGCTATGGGCCATTATCTCGATGGCCGCGCGAGCCTCGTTGTCGGCACGCATACCCATGTTCCAACCGCCGATTACCAGATTTTTGATGGCGGCACCGCCTATATGACCGATGCCGGTATGTGCGGGGATTATGATTCCATCCTCGGCATGACAAAAGAAGAGCCGGTGCGACGCTTCGTTGAAAAGACACCAGGCTCGCGGTTGGAAGCTGCATCGGGCCAAGGCACACTATCGGGCATTGCGGTCGAGACCGATGATCGTACGGGTTTGGCGACAAAAGTCGCAGCCGTCCGCATCGGCCCGCGCCTTTCGCAGGCGCTTCCTGATTTCTGGGAAATCTGATCGGAACGGGACTCTTTATTTTACACGTCAGCCGCCCTATAAGCGCGGCATTTCGACAACAAGCGGGTAGGGAAAGCAATGGCTGGTCATTCCAAGTTCAAGAACATCATGCATCGCAAAGGCAAGCAGGACGCCGTGCGCTCCAAGATGTTCGCGAAGTTTGCACGCGAAATATTGGTTTCTGCTAAGCTTGGACTGCCTGATCCGGCCATGAATCCGCGTCTGCGCGCCGCCATTCAAGCGGCCCGCGCCGAAAACATGCCGAAAGACAATATTGAGCGTGCGATCAAGAAAGCTTCCGGTAGCGACGCCGAAAATTACGAAGAAATTCGGTATGAAGGCTACGCACCGGGCGGCGTTGCTGTCATCGTCGAAGCGCTGACCGACAACCGCAACCGCACGGCACCGGAAGTCCGTTCCTATTTCTCGAAATCTGGTGGCGCCTTGGCTGAAACCGGCGCGGTGTCCTTCATGTTTGACCGCATCGGCGTGATCGAGTTTGACATCAAGGTTGCATCTGAGGATCAGATGATGGAAGCTGCGATCGAGGCAGGCGCCGATGATGTCGCAACGTCCGAGGATGGCCACGAAGTAGTGACCACGCTCGAATCCTTGCGCGATGTCGCTAAAGCGCTGGAAGAAAAATTCGGCGAGCCCCGCAAAACCGGCATGATCTGGCGCGCACAAAACATGATCGCGGTCGACGACGAGGCGGGCGAAAAAATCATGAAGCTGCTCGACAATTTAGAAGACAGCGACGACGTGCAGAATGTGTATTCGAATGCCGAGTTTTCGGATGCCCTCTTGGCCAAGCTTAGCGGGTAATGGCCGCTATCCGTATCCTTGGCATCGACCCCGGCCTTCGCAATACCGGTTGGGGCATCATTGAGCAGGATGGTTCAAAGCTGCATTTTGTTGCGTGCGGTACGGTCAAATCCAATGATAAAAGCGAGTTGGCCGACAGGCTGCGGCAACTGCATGACGGGTTGCAGGGCGTTGTGGCGTCCTTTGCGCCTGATGAAGCGGCGGTCGAAGAAACATTCGTGAACAAAGACGCCCGCGCCACCCTAAAACTGGGCCAAGCGCGCGGTATTGCCTTACTGGTTCCCGCATTGGGGGGGCTAAAGGTTGGCGAATACGCGCCTAATCTCATCAAAAAAACGATTGTTGGCTCCGGCCACGCCGATAAAGACCAGATTCACATGATGGTGAAGGTGTTGCTGCCCAAATCGGACGCTAAAACGCCGGATGCAGCCGACGCTCTGGCGATTGCGCTCACGCATGCTCAACATCGCGGCTTAAAAGCCAAGATTGCAGGTCTTTAAGAATTTTACTTAAGCCGAATCCTTCTATATTCTGGTTTCGTTCTCATCGCTTCAGGATCCCGAATGTATCAGCCGCCGCATTTTAATGAAGACGCACCGGCCAACCAGTACGCGTTAATCCGCGCTTTTCCCTTGGGGCTTTTGGTTACCCATGGCGCTTCCGGCCTTGTAGCCAATTCAATCCCGTTTTTGATCGATCCAGAAGCAGGAGAAAATGGTGTTTTGCGGTGCCATGTCGCGCGCGCCAACCAGCAGTGGAAAGAGCTGGAAGGGTTGAGCGAGGTTTTGGTCGTTTTTCAAGGTGCGCAGCATTATGTCACGCCAAGCTGGTATGAGACCAAACGCGAAACCGGCAAGGTCGTACCCACCTGGAACTACTCGATGGTACAAGTCCGGGGCGTGCCGCGCGTCATGGACAATGGCGAATGGCTTGGCCGGCAAATTCGCGACCTCACCGATATGATGGAAGGCGGTTATCCAAAGCCTTGGGCGGTGGATGATGCGCCTGCGCCGTTTATCGATGCGCAAGTGCGCGGCATTGTCGGCATCGAGATCGAAATCACTGCGATCGCCGGCAAATGGAAAGTGAGCCAAAACCGGACGGACGCGGACCGCGAAGGCGTCATCGCGGGGCTGCAAGCGCAACAAGATGATCAGGCGCACGTGATGGCCTCGCTCGTCTCCGAAAAATTGCATGCTAAAAAGCAGGACGGCTCCGCATGATCGGCAAGCTCAAGGGAACCGTTGACGGGCTCGGCGAGGATCACGTTCTCATTGATGTGCACGGTGTTGGCTATGTCGTGCAGGCCTCCAGCCGCACGTTGCAAGGCCTGCACAACGGCGAGGCAGCCATTCTGTTCATCGAAACGCAAGTGCGCGAAGACGCCATCCGGCTGTTCGGCTTTTTGACCGAGCAAGAGCGGGAATGGTTCAGGCTCTTGCAAAGCGTACAGGGTGTGGGCGCCAAAGTAGCGCTGGCGATTTTATCCATCATGACGGGCGGCGAAATCGCCACAGCCATTGGTACCGGCGATAAAGCCATGGTGGCGCGTGCGCCCGGCGTTGGGCCGAAATTGGCCCAGCGGATCGTTTCAGAATTAAAGGATAAATCGCCCGCTTTGACCGGTATTGATATTGGTCTGTCGGCGTTTTCAACGTCGGTGTCGGATCGCGCCGCACCAAAGCCCGTGGCGGATGCGGTGTCGGCACTTTCCAATCTCGGCTATCCGCAGGCACACGCTATGACGGCGATAGCGGCAGCGGTCAAAGCGCTAGGGGATAATGCCGAAACCTCGGCGCTTATCCGCTTTGGGCTTAAGGAGTTGGCGAAGTGAGCCGCCCCGGCCTGCTCAACGCTGAAAAGCGCGAGGATGACCTCGATACCTCGCTTCGCCCGCAGGTTTTGGCCGATTTTACCGGCCAAGCAGCGGCGCGTGCCAATCTAAAAATCTTTATCGAGGCCGCAAAAGCCCGCAAAGATGCGCTGGATCATGTGTTGTTTGTCGGCCCCCCTGGCTTGGGCAAAACCACCTTGGCGCAGATTGTGGCACGTGAATTGGGGGTCAATTTCCGCTCCACCTCAGGGCCCGTGATTGCCAAAGCGGGCGATCTTGCGGCGCAACTCACCAATCTCGAAGAACGCGATGTGTTGTTTATCGACGAGATTCACCGGTTAAACCCAGCGGTCGAAGAAATTCTCTATCCGGCGATGGAGGATTTCCAGCTCGATCTCATCATTGGTGAAGGGCCAGCGGCACGTTCGGTTAAAATCGATTTGGCGAAATTCACACTAATTGGTGCCACCACGCGGGCAGGCTTGCTCACAACGCCGCTTAGGGACCGGTTCGGTATTCCCGTTCGACTGAATTTCTACACGGTTGAAGAGTTGGACCTCATCGTTCGCCGCGGGGCGCGGGTTTTGGGCGTACCGATGACCGATGATGGCGCCAACGAAATCGCCAAACGCGCGCGCGGTACGCCACGTATTGCGGGGCGATTGTTACGGCGTGTGCGGGATTTCGCCGTGGTGGACGGCAACGCAACGGTAACCCGCGATATCGCTGATAAAGCGCTACGCATGCTCGATGTGGACGGTATTGGGCTCGACGTCATGGACCAACGCTATCTTAATCAGGTCGCCATCAGTTTCGGCGGCGGGCCGGTCGGGATCGAAACCATCGCCGCGGCTTTATCCGAGCCGCGTGATGCGATCGAGGACATCATCGAGCCCTATCTCATTCAGCAGGGCTTCTTACAACGAACCCCGCGTGGCCGTGTGTTGACGGCAGCGGCGTTCCGGCATCTTGGATTGACCGAGCCTAAACGCGAGACGCCGCAATTTGGCTTATTTGAACTCGATGGCGAATAGGGTCAGCGGAACACCAACATCGGAATGGTCGTATGGGTCATGACCTTTTGGGTCTCGGACCCGATAAATAAACCCGATACGCCCCTTCGCCCATGCGAGGACATGGCGATCAAATCGCAATCATGTTCCATGGCTGCTTTGACGATTTCATCAAAGGGATGCTCGCTTTCAGCGGTAATCATCTGGCACGGGACCCCTTTGGCGGTAGCAAGGCTTGCAACCGATGCCAACATTTTCAATGCATAATCTTTGGCGTGCTTGGCATTTTCCGCTTCGCTTTCCGGGATTAACTCGTCGGTCAACGCCAAATAATCATAGGGCGGATAGACCGAAAGCGCGGTAATACGAGCGCCAATCTCGCGGGCGAATTCAATCCCTTGGTCAACCGCAATCTGTGCGGTTTCGGATCCGTCGGTTGGAATGAGAATGTGCTTGTACATGGTTGATCAATCCTGAGCGTGAACAATTTGTCCATTGGTATATTCAGCAATTGTCCTGCCAGTTGGTTAATGCGTTGATTCACGTCAAATAAGGTCATGCCTTTGGTTTCGGACAACATTCAAAGAGCGTCTTGTGCGGTATAGATTTCGTGATACTCAAGGTTTGATTATGGCAACGTTTCACATCCATTCCCTGCCCATTCGCATCTATTACGAAGACACCGATTTCTCGGGTGTCGTCTATCACGCCTCTTATCTGCGTTTTCTCGAACGTGGGCGTACCGAATGGTTGCGCGAACTTGGCGTCCATCAATCGGCGCTACACGGCAACGAGGACGCGTTGGCTTTCGCCGTCCGTCGTATGACCATCGACTGGTTAAAGCCGGCCAAAATGGATGATATGATAACGGTTGAAACAAAGATCACCCAAATCAGAGGGGCATCTCTGGTTTTGTACCAGCGCATCGTGATGGGAGAGATCGCTTTGCTCACCGCGGAGGTGCTCGTCGCCCTCGTTCAAAACGGCAAGCCCGCGCGTTTGACGCAAGCGTTACAGGCAAAATTGCACGTTTCGTAACGCCTTATTAACGGTAATGATGTCTTAACAGAGGGAACCAAGGCTTGGATTTATCCGGCCCGATTCGGTTTAGCCCTCGTTTCGCCTAATTTCCCCGCCAGGGAGGGGTGGGCTGACCTCATCGGATGCTTGGCCGAACTATTTGCGATGCCCTCGTGCAAGGATTTGAGAAACCATGGATGCAACCGATATCGTCGCCGCTTCAAGTGACGTCACGCTCTGGTCGATGTTCTGGCAGGCAGCCTTTGCCGTTAAACTCGTGATGATGGGATTGCTCGCCGCGTCCGTTTGGTGCTGGGGCATTATTATCGACAAATCCTTCCTCTATGCCCGCACGCAGAACGCAATGGACCGGTTTGAGGATGTGTTTTGGTCCGGTCAATCTTTGGACGAGCTTTATGCGACATTAAAAGATCGCGAGACGCACGACATGGCCGCTGTTTTCATGGCGGCAATGGGCGAATGGAAGCGGTCTTTGCAGGCCACCGGCAGCTCTTTCGTCAATCTCGCCCAGCGCATCGACAAAGTGCTGGATGTTACGATCCAGCGTGAAGTGGGCCGGCTCGAATCTAAATTATTGGTATTGGCCACGATTGGCGCGTCAGCCCCGTTTGTGGGACTATTTGGAACGGTTTGGGGCATTATGACGGCCTTCCGCTCGATTGCGGCGTCGAAAAACACATCGCTTGCGGTTGTCGCACCCGGGATCGCCGAGGCCTTGTTTGCGACCGCGATTGGCCTCTTTGCCGCCATTCCTGCCGTTATCGCTTACAATTGGTTGCAAGCGCGGGCCGCCAAACAGCAGGCGCGGCTTGAGGGCTTTGCCGACGAATTTTCCGCCATCCTGTCGCGTCATATTGACGAACGCATTCAGAACTAAGGGAGCAGCACGCTATGGCTATGGCAGCAGCGGCTCAAAGCGGCGGTGGCGGCAGACGGGGCGGGCGGAAACATCGCCCGATGTCCGAAATCAACATGACGCCGTTTATCGACGTGATGCTGGTGCTCTTGATTATCTTCATGGTGGCAGCCCCTTTGCTGACGACCGGCGTGGCGCTTGATTTACCCCAGACCGCAGCAGCGGCGTTGAACGCCGACAAACCCCCGCTCATCGTCTCGCTGAAAGGAGACGGTAAGCTCTTTCTGATGGATACTGAAATCACGTTGGCCGAGCTTCTACCCAAGCTCAAGGCCATCGCCAAAACCGGCCCGGACGAGCGGATATTTTTGCGCGGCGACAAAGCCATAGCCTATGGCAAAGTGGCAGAACTCATGGCGACCTTAACGGCGGCGGGCTACAAAAAAGTGGCCCTCGTCAACGAACCTGCGGCACCGAAATAATGGATGGGCGGCGGTGAAGATCAAGTGGTCCGAGCCCGGAATACCGCTTTCTGCCGCCATCCATGCGGGGCTTTTGCTCGCCACGTTGATCGCCTTTTCCTCGACCACGAAGTTCGAAGAGCAGCCTGAATCCATCGCCGTTGAGATGGTTACATCGTCCGAACTCAGCCAAATGACCAAGGGCGATAAAACGGTCAAAGTGGTCAAGCCCGATGCCAAGATCAAAGCCGATAAGGTCGCCGAAGAAGAGCTGATCAAGCAGGAATCGGCCGACGCCAAAAAAGACATTCCGTCGCCTCCCGCCAAGCCGCCGGAGCCGCCACCGGCACCGGAACAAAAGCCCGATCCAAAACCCGTACCCACGCCGCCGCCTGCTCCAACGCCACCCGCGCCGGAGCCCAAGCCCGATCCTGCGCCGATCGATCCGAAGCTGGATGGGCTAAAGCAAGCCCCGCCGCCCAAGCCCGAGCCAAAGCCGCAACCGCCGAAAGCGGAGGTTGACCCGTTGGCCAAATTGCTTGAGCAGGACAAAAAAGCACCGCCACCAAAACCGGCTGATGTGCCTAAGCCACCAACAACCGCTTTTGATCCTGCGGCATTGCAGAAGCTTTTAGTATCCAAAGAAACGCCGCAAAAAACGGCATCGACCGCAACCGAGACGTCAAAATCTTCGGCGGCGGGTACGGCTTCAGGAACGGCTGCGAAACTCAGCCTGAGCCAAATCGATCAGTTAAAAGGCATCATTCTCAAACAACTCGAGCAATGCTGGAACCAAGCGGGATTGATTGGGTCTCCGAACGCGCTTCATCCCGTTATTCGCTGGAGCTTGCGAGAGGATGGTTCGCTTGATGGTGTGCCAAGCGCCGCGGAACCGGCGACGGATCCCGCGATGCGTGCGGTTCAGGAAAGTGCCTTGCGCGCGGTTCGTACCTGTTCTCCGTTTTCCATTCCGGCGCAATTCAAGCCTTATTATGCCGATTGGAAAGACTGGGCGATTTCATTTACTTTTAAAGACAGTCTTTAAACCAATGATCAGTACGGAGTATGAGATATTATGAACTGGAACCGCTCCTTACGCACCATTGTTGCCGTTGGTCTTTGTCTCTACGGGGCAGTGTTCGGAAGCCCTGTATATGCTGTTATTTCCGGGGATCTATTTAACGGAAATTTTAAACCGATCCCCATCGCGATCACCGATTTTGTCGGTGCCGACCCGGCGATGAATGCGCAAATCAGCGCCGTGATTACGAATAATCTGAAACGCTCCGGTGTTTTTCAACCGATTGATAAAGAAGCTTTTATCGATAAAACGCCGAATTTTGACGGCACGCCCAATTTTGCCTCATGGAAAGCCATCAACGCGCAAGCCTTGATTACAGGCCGCGTCACTAAAGACGCCTCGGGCAAAGTTAAAACCGAGTTCCGGCTTTGGGATGTGCTTTCGGGTCAACAATTGGCGGGCCAGCAATATGTGACCGATCCAACGCTTTGGCGGCGCGTGTCGCATATTATTTCGGACGGCGTTTATACCCGTTTGACCGGCGAAAAAGGCTTTTTTGATACCCATGTCGTGTTCGTTGATGAAACGGGCCCGAAAGACAAACGCATCAAGCGGTTGGCGATCATGGATCAAGACGGTGCCAACACGCGCTATCTGACGAAAGGCGACGAGTTGGCCGTTACGCCGCGATTTTCACCAACGAGCCAAGAAGTCGCCTATATGGCTTTTGGTGCGGGCGACCCGAAGGTCTATATCCTCAACATCGATACGGGACAGCGTGAAGTCGTCGGCAATTTCCCTGGGATGACGTTTTCGCCGCGGTTTTCGCCGGACGGCCAAAAGGTCATTATGAGTCTGGCCCAAGGGGCGGCTTCCAACATCTACACGATGGATTTGCGCTCGCGCACCACGACACGGCTAACCGATACGCCTGCCATTGATACCTCGCCGTCTTACTCGCCGGACGGTTCGCAAATCGTGTTCGAGTCGGATCGCGGCGGAACGCAGCAGATCTATGTGATGGGTGCATCGGGGGGTGCAGCCAAGCGCATTTCGTTCAGCGATGGCGCGCGCTATTCAACGCCGGTTTGGTCGCCAAAAGGGGATTATATTGCGTTTACACGCCAAAAAGGCGGTACATTTGCCATTGGTATTATGAAGCCCGATGGTTCGGGTGAGCGAATCCTCACCGAGGGTTTCCATAATGAAGGGCCGACATGGGCTCCCAATGGCCGCTATCTGATGTTTTTCCGCGATCAAGGCGGCGCGGCGGGGGCGCGGATCTTTATGGTCGACGTGACCGGTCGGGTTGAAATTCCCGTGCCGACCCCGGCTTTTGGATCTGATCCCGCTTGGTCGCCTTTGTTGAACTGAGGACGATGCGATGACGCGGCGTTTAATCTCCACCGGTTCACCGTTTGAAAAGAATTTTGGCTATTCCCGGGCAGTAGTCGACGGTGATTTGATCTTCGTGTCCGGCACCACCGGTTATGATTATACAACCATGATTCTACCCGACGATCCGGCGGAGCAGACACGGAATATATTTCGTACCGTTGAGGCGGTATTAAAAGAAGCCGGCTCCTCCATGGCACACATCGTGCGGGCGCAATATTTTGTAACTGACCGTGCTTATTGCGAACCCGTATTGGCCGTATGCGGCGAGGTGCTCGGCGATATTCGACCCGCTGGCGGCATTTATATCGTCGCGGGATTGCTGCGGCCTGAGATGAAGGTTGAGATCGAAGTGACGGCTCGGCTAAAATCCGAAAAAGTAATGGCCTGACACAACAAAACCCCCGCCAGTTCGCACCAGCGGGGGCTTTTATCCATTAATCCTTCTGGAAGCCCTTACGCCGCCAGCTGCCTCAGCACGTAGTGCAAGATCCCACCATTCTTAAAATACTCGATCTCGTCCAACGTATCGATACGGCAGATCACCGGAACCTTGGTGATCTTGCCCTTTGCATCGGTGATTTCGAGCGTCATCTTCTGGCGAGGCTTTACCGAGGTAAGGCCGGGGATCGCGACCGTCTCGTCGCCTGTCAGCCCGAGCGTTTTCCAGCTTGTACCTTCTTCAAACACAAAAGGTACCACGCCCATACCGACCAGATTGGACCGGTGAATACGCTCGAAGCTTTGCGCCACAACGGCGCGGACGCCGAGCAGGTTCGTGCCTTTCGCCGCCCAATCGCGCGACGAGCCGTTGCCATATTCGACACCGGCGAACACGATCAATGGCACTTTCTTTTTCGCGTATTCCATCGCGGCATCATAAATTGCCATCCGCTTGCCCGAAGGTTGGTGGATGGTGAGGCCGCCTTCTGGCGTTGAGCCGTCGGCATCCTTCACCATAAAGTTCTTGATGCGGATATTGGCGAAGGTGCCGCGCATCATCACTTCGTGGTTACCACGGCGGGTGCCGTATTGGTTGAAGTCTGCCGGGTCTACTTTATTCGCCAAGAGATATTTGCCCGCTGGCGACGCTGCCTTGATCGAGCCTGCAGGCGAAATATGATCGGTCGTGATCTTGTCGCCGAACAGGCCCAAAATCTTGGCACCCGTAATGTCGGTAATCGGAGCAGGCGTCTTGCTCATCCCGACGAAATAAGGCGGGTTTTGCACATAGGTCGACGCATCTTCCCACGCATAGGTTTGGCTGGAAGGGGTCTTTACCTTCTTCCAGTTCGCATCGCCCGCAAACACATCGGCATATTTCGATTTGAAGATCGCTTTGGTTACGTTCTTCGCAATGAAATCGGCAATTTCTTTGTTTGATGGCCAGATGTCCTTGAGATAGACGGGCTTGCCCTTTTTATCCATGCCAAGCGGTTCCTTGGTCAGGTCAATTTGCATCGAGCCTGCAAGGGCATAGGCAACGACCAAAGGAGGCGATGCGAGATAATTGGCCTGTACGTCGGGAGACACACGTCCTTCAAAATTGCGGTTGCCGGAAATAACGGCGGCCGCCACAAGGCCGTTGTCGCTGATGGTCTTCGAGATTTCAGCAGGCAGTGGGCCCGAATTGCCGATGCAGGTCGTGCAACCAAAGCCGACGAGATTAAACCCGAGTTTGTCGAGGTCTTTTTGCAATCCGGCTTTTGCGAGATATTCCGCCACCACTTGCGAGCCGGGTGCGAGCGAGGTTTTCACCCAAGGCTTAACCGTTAGGCCCTTGGCAAGTGCATTGCGGGCCAAAAGCCCGGCGCCCATCAGTACCGAAGGGTTTGACGTGTTGGTGCAGGAGGTAATCGCTGCGATCACGACATCGCCATGGCCAAGGTCAAAATTCTTGCCCTCGACCTTGTAACGTACGGAAAGATCGGCGGCCTTTTTATATTCCGTATCCATCGCCGAGGTGAAGCCTGTTTTGGCATCGGTGAGCGCGACACGGCCTTCGGGCCGCTTTGGACCGGCGAGCGACGGCATAACCGAGCCAAGATCGAGATCAAGCGTATCGGTGAATTCCGGGTCGGGCGTCGTACGGGTGCGGATCAGACCCTGAGCCTTGGCGTATTTCTCGACGAGGTCGACGCGGGCTTTCTTACGGCTGGTCATGGTGAGGTAGGCTAGTGTCTCGGTATCAACAGGGAAGAAGCCGCACGTCGCACCATATTCGGGAGCCATATTGGCAATGGTCGCACGGTCGGCCAGCGTCATCGCATTGAGGCCGGGACCATAAAATTCCACGAATTTATTGACCACACCCTTTTTGCGCAACATTTGGGTCACGGTGAGCACCAAATCGGTCGCCGTAATGCCTTCCTTCAGCTTGCCGGTAAGCTTGAAGCCGATCACTTCCGGCAACAACATGGATTGCGGCTGACCGAGCATCGCGGCTTCGGCTTCAATACCACCCACACCCCAACCGAGCACGGCCAGACCGTTGACCATCGTGGTATGTGAATCGGTGCCGACGAGCGTGTCCGGATAGGCGACCTCAACCGTCTCCATTTTGCCCTTGGCGTTCTTGATCTTCTCTTTCCGCGTCCACACGGTCTGCGAGAGGAATTCCAAATTCACCTGATGGCAGATGCCCGTGTCTGGCGGTACAACGGCAAAATTCTCGAACGCCTGCTGGCCCCATTTCAAGAACCGGTAGCGCTCGCCATTGCGCTGATATTCGAGATCGACGTTCTTTTTAAACGCTTTGTTTGAGCCGAACTCATCGACGATCACCGAATGGTCGATCACGAGATCAACGGGCACAAGCGGGTTGATCTTTTTCGGATCACCGCCGAGATTTTTCATGGCATCGCGCATTGCGGCTAAATCGACAACGGCTGGAACGCCAGTAAAATCCTGCATCAACACGCGCGCGGGTCGGAAAGCGATTTCGAGTTCTTTTTTGCCCTTGGTTTTTAACCAACCAACGGCTGCCGTGATATCGGCTTTCGTTACCGTGCGGCCATCTTCAAACCGCAGCAGGTTTTCAAGCAGAATTTTCAGCGAAAAGGGCAGTTTGGAAATGCCTACGAGGCCATTCTTTTCGGCTTCTTTTAACGAATAATAATGATAGGTTTTGGTGCCGACCGTAAGCTTTTTGCGGCATTTGAAGCTGTCTAACGAGGACATGGACTACTCCTTGAGGGGTTGACATTAAAGTACACCCGAAACCGCCGGATGACCATTACGCCGCCCCGGGAGTGCCCAGGCCCCCTGCATCGCTCATGGGCGTTGCACCGGCGCATTCCTCTTATAGAAAATTTCCTTAAATACCGCTATATGGACTTAAGGTGATTTTGCTAATTTTTTGCGGGCACCGTTCACGCATTTCGGAACCGCGCCATGCGACTTGTTATCGACGGTCTAACCTCCATCCGATCGGGAAGGCCGGTCTTTTCCGGTCTCGGTTTGAGGGTGGAACAAGGCGAGGCGTTGACAATTTTGGGTCCGAACGGCGCAGGTAAATCGAGCCTGTTGCGGATTATTGCCGGATTGCTGCCCCCATCCTCTGGAACGGTAAGCCTTGAAGGCGTCGAGGCAGATACGCCGATTGCCGAAGAGGCGCATTACCTCGGTCATCGTGACGCGCTCAAACCTGCTCTTTCCCCGCTCGAAACGCTCATCTTTTGGCAAGCGATGTTGGGTCGTACCTTAATCGCCCCCATGGAGGCGTTGGAACGTGTGGGACTGGCGCGCGCCGCGCATCTTCCCTCGGCCTATCTTTCCGCTGGTCAAAGGCGACGCCTCGCTTTGGCGCGATTGTTGGTCGTCCATCGCCCTCTCTGGTTGCTCGATGAGCCGACCGCAGCGTTGGATGTGGCTTCCGAGGCGATGTTTACCGCGCTTGTCGTCGAGCATCTGGCATCTGGCGGCATGGCGATGGTAGCAACGCATGGGCCGCTTGCCTTTCCAAGCCGTTCCCTGACGCTGGGAGCCAAACCATGATGGTGGCGTTCATCGCCCTTTTTCGGCGCGATCTGGCGCTCGCCGCGCGGATTGGCGGCGGTACCGGCGTGGGTCTTGTGTTTTTCCTGATGCTGGTCACGTTGATGCCGTTCGCGGTCGGTCCTGATATGGCGCTTTTAGCGCGCATCGGCCCAGCTATTTTATGGATCGCCGCACTGCTTGCCACGCTGATCGGGTTGGACAGGCTTTTTCAAGCCGATGATGAAGATGGTTCGCTCGATCTGCTGCGGATGTCGCCGCTGCCTTTACCGCTGATCGTGCTGGCCAAAGGTTTAGCGCACTGGATTTCAACGGGGCTGCCTTTGGCGCTCGCTGCACCGTTTCTAGGTCTCTTGCTCGCTTTGGAGCCCAAAGCGCTTCTGGCTGTTACCGGTACGCTTCTCGTCGGCACCCCCGCACTCACCTTTATTGGCGCGATTGGTGCGGCATTGACGGCGGGGATGCGTCGCGGCGGGTTGATCCTTTCCGTTCTCGTCATGCCTCTGATGGTCCCCGTGTTGATTTTCGGTATCTCGGCGACATCGGCGGCCCTTGGTGGCACGATCCCGTTTATGACACCGTTTTCTATCCTTATGGCGCTCGTACTTTTCGCACTGGTGTCCGGAACGGCGGTAGCAAGCCTCGCACTTCAGAACGCAGAAGGCTGATCAGACATTGACCAGAATGGTTTCCTGTTCGGTGACAATCACGTCAAGCGCCCGATCATGCGCCTCTTCCGGAACGCGCTCAATTTCCTGCACCGCGAAGGCCACGCCAATGGTGAACAGCGGACCAATGGCGGAAAGCCGCGCAATGGCCCGATCATAATACCCCGCGCCATAACCGATCCGATGACCGCGACGGTCAAAAGCGGCGAGCGGAACCAGCAAGGCGCGAGGTGAAACTTCAGGAGCCGTCGCGTCCGGCTCGCTCAACCCAAACGGCCCCTCCATCAAAGCCTCCGCCATATTCCATGCCCGAAACATCAGGCCCGACGGCATAACGACCGGAAGGGCGGCTTGAATACCCAATGAAGAGAGATGCTTTAACGCCGGACGCGGATCAATCTCCGTCCGGATCGGCCAAAAACCGCCTACTGGACCGCCGTCCATCTGCTCGGCAAATGGTATGACGCGTTCGGTCATCGCAATCGAAAACGCCGCCCGCTCGGCAACACCAAGCTTGCCCCGTCGGGCGAGCGCCTCAGCGCGAAGCAGGTCTTTGGGGGATTTATCGGTCATCATCATCAATAAAAAGTGCGGAGCCACAAAAGCCGTGGAACGATCGATCCCAGGAACCTACATATGTAGGTGGGCACCGTGTGCCCTGGTCCACGGACCAAGGCAGGGACAGCTCCCTGAGGGTCGATAAGGCCCCGGGAATACAGTTGTTCTCACGCACTCCGCAGCCCCGCTTGGATAAGATAGGCCTTTGTCATCCGATTTGCCAGTACCATCGTCACCTTGCCTTCATAAAAGCGCAGGCACGCTGTCCCACAGCAATTTGATGCCGACCAAAAAGGTAAGCGTGTAAATCAACGTGTAGAATTTTTCGGCCGCGATCCGGCGGACGAGCCAAACACCGGCCAGCGTGGCAACGAGCGCCAGCGGAAACAAAGCAACAGAAGTGCCGAGATTTTCCGTCGAAAACTGCCCGAGTAAAAAATAGGGCAGGACTTTGGCTAGATTGGTGATGGTAAAAAACCACGTCGACGTACCGACATAGGTTTGGGGTGCAAGGCGCTGCGGCATAACATAGACCTGAAAAGGCGGGCCGCCGGCATGGGCAACAAAGCTGGTGAATCCCGCAAGCGTTCCCCAGAACAGACCCGGTCCAAGGTTCCCCCTGATCGGTTCGCCGGTGATCGCCCGCTTCCGCCAGTAGATGATAACAAAGCCGATGGAGATCACGCCAACGCCGATTTTGACAAGGTCATCGGACACATGGGCCGCCATCAGCCAACCGATAAAAATACCCAACGCGCTGCCCGGTAACATAATCGCCAGATTGCGGAGATCAAAATCACGCCGAAACGCCCAGGTGCTGACCATGTCTTGAACGATCAGGATGGGCAGCATCAAGGCAGCCGCCTTGACGGGAGAAACGACGAGGGCGAGCAACGGAATCGCCATGATGCTGAGGCCCGAAAATCCGCCTTTCGAAAGCCCCATCAGAAAAACGGCGGGAATAGCGGCGAGATAGAAGAGTGGATCGGTAATGACGAGTGGCATGGCGCGAAAGAGCTTCCCGAAGCAAAGAGACAATTGGCTGCAATTGTGGCGCTTTGGCAAGAGGCGGCGTGCATCCAAAGTCGTGCCTGACCTTTCGTATACTTGGTGATACACCCCGTCCTCAAAGGAATGATAAAAGCTCAGGGGGACGCCATGACCAATGCCGCACGCTTTCGGGAAATCTATGAGCACTCGCTGAAAGATCCGGCAGGTTTTTGGGGCGACGCTGCGAAAGCGATTGATTGGATTGTGCCACCCAAAGAGGTGTTTGACCCGTCGATCGGTGTCTATGGTCGCTGGTTTCCCGACGCTGAAGTGAATACCTGTTTTAATGCCGTGGACCGCCATGCCATTGCGCATCCGGAACGAACCGCGATCATTTATGATAGCCCCGTCACGGGCCATCAACGCAAAGTCAGCTATGGCGAGTTCCGCGACCAGGTCGCAACGCTCGCCGCTGTTTTACAGAATTTCGGCGTGACCAAAGGCGACCGCGTGATCATCTATATGCCGATGATCCCGGAAGCGCTTTTTGCCATGCTTGCCTGCGCGCGGATTGGGGCGATCCATTCCGTGGTCTTTGGTGGATTTGCAGCGCGTGAATTGGCCACCCGTCTCGATGATTGCCAGCCAAAACTCATTCTTGCGGCGTCTTGTGGCATCGAGCCGGGTCGCGTTGTTCATTATAAGCCGCTGATTGATGAGGCAATCGACATCGCCCATCACAAGCCGGAAACGGTCATCGTGCTGCAACGTCCGCAAGAAGCAGCGACACTTCATGCGGGGCGGGATCATGATTGGGCAGCGTTGATGGTGGATGCGAAGGCCAAGGGTAAATGGACCGAATGCGTGCCGATGGCGGCGACCGATCCGCTCTATATTCTCTACACCTCTGGCACGACGGGTAAGCCAAAAGGCGTGGTGCGTGACAATGGCGGGCACCTCGTCGCGATGGCCTGGACGATGGGGGCGATTTACGGCATCGGACCGGGCGATGTGTTCTGGTCAGCTTCCGATATCGGATGGGTTGTAGGCCACTCTTATATTGTCTATGCGCCCCTGATCGTGGGCGCGACAACGATTGTGTATGAAGGTAAACCAGTGGGAACGCCTGATGCGGGAGCCTTTTGGCGCGTGATTTCGGAACACGGTGCAAAAGCCCTCTTTACCGCGCCGACCGCTTTTCGTGCCATTCGCAAGGAAGATCCGGATGCGGTTGAGCTTCAAAAATACAAGCTCGAGGGCTTCCGCGGCCTGTTTCTTGCGGGCGAACGTGCCGATCCCGATACGGTGAAATGGGCGGAAGAAAAGCTCGGCGTGCCGGTCATCGACCATTGGTGGCAGACCGAGACGGGGTGGGCGATTGCGGGTAATCCGTTCGGTATGGGCATGTTACCCGTCAAGCACGGCTCGCCCACGGTGGCTATGCCGGGCTATGATGTGCGGATTGTGGACGAAGGCGGCCATCCGGTGCCGGCGGGCAAAATGGGTTCGATTGTCGTCAAATTACCAATGCCGCCAAGCTGTTTACCAACGCTTTGGAACGCTGAAGACCGGTTCCGCGAGAGCTATCTCACGGCGTTCCCCGGCTTCTACTCGACCTCGGACGCGGGCTATATTGACGAAGATGGCTACCTCTACATTATGGGCCGCACCGACGACATCATCAATGTAGCGGGCCACAGACTTTCCACGGGTGCGATGGAAGAGGTTTTGTCCGGCCATCCGGCGGTTGCGGAATGCGCGGTGATTGGCGCGAAAGACGCGCTGAAAGGCGAGCAGCCTTGCGGTTTTGTGGTGCTGAAATCAGGCATTACAACGTCCAACGACCAGGTCGAAAAAGAACTTGTTGCCCGCGTCCGCGATCAGATCGGCCCCGTCGCGGCGTTCAAATTGGCAATGGTCGTCAAACGCCTGCCCAAGACACGCTCCGGCAAGATTTTACGCGGGACGATGAAGAAAATCGCCGATAGCGATAGCTTCAACATGCCGGCCACGATCGACGATCCGACGGTGCTGGACGAGATCAAAGTCGCGTTACAAGGCAAGGGGTTGGCGAAGTAGGAGGCGAAGCCTTACCTAAACCACCCGATCCATCGCCGATTTATTTTTCGTGTCCCGCATCACCACGTAAACGACAAGCGATAAAGCAATCATGCCGGTGAGATAGTAGTAAAAATAGCTCTCAACCCCCGCCTGTTTGAAATAAAGCGCAATCGGCTCCGCTGTGCCGCCAAAGATCGAGACGGTTAAGGCGTAAGGCACCGCCACGCCGATGGCGCGGACGCTGGTGGGGAAGAGCTCCGCCTTCACCACCGCGTTGATCGAGGTATAACCCGATACAATTAGCCACGCCGCGCAGATCAAAAGCAGCGCGGTCCATGCGCCTTGGGCTTGCTGCAACGACGTGAGCAACGGGATCGTAAACAGAACGCCCGAGACGCCAAAGCCGATCAGTAGCCATTTCCGGCCAATGCGGTCCGAAATCGCGCCATAGATTGGTTGTAAGATCATCGCGAAAATCAGCGACCAGAACGCCACAAAGGTCGTCTCTGTATCGGACAGTTTGACCGAAAGTTTCAAGAACTTCTGCATATAGGTCGTGTAGGTATAAAACGCCGCCGTTCCGCCGGCGGTTAAGCCGATTACCAAGAGTGTTTCGCGCGGATATTGGAACAGAACGGCGAAAATCGAGCCCTTGGTTTTGGCCTCCTTCGAGGCTTTGCGATAGGCCTCTGTCTCGGGGAGCGAACGGCGCATGATCAGGGCCGACACGGCGAGCAAGGCACCGATAATGAAGGGGATGCGCCACCCGCCCGCCTTCAAATCGGCCGCCGTATAGCCCAGCGCGTTTTGCAACACGAGCAACACTAAAAGCGCGCAGAGTTGGCCGCCGATCAGCGTCACATATTGGAAGCTTGAGTAGAAGCCCCGGTTTTTCTCATCCGCCATTTCGGTGAGATAGGCGGCGCTGGCGCCATATTCGCCGCCAAGGCTAAGCCCCTGCAAAATACGCGCAGCCGCCAAAATCACCGACGCCCAAAGGCCGATTTGCGCGTAGACGGGTGTAATCGCAATTAAGAGCGAGCCAAAGCACATCAAAGTAACAGAAAGCATCAACGAGCCGCGCCGCCCATAGCGATCAGCCAACCAACCGAACAGCCAACCGCCAAGGGGCCGCGCCAGAAACGTTACCGCAAACAGAAGGGAGGCATTCAACTGCTGAACAACCGGATCATCATTCGGGAAGAAAGCAGGCGCGAAATATAGCGCAAAGGCGGCATAGGCATAAAAATCATACCATTCGACGAGATTACCCGCCGAGCCGATCAGGATGGCCCTTATCCGGGCCGGCATGTTCATGGTTTGGGTATTGATCTCGGCGGCCATTCTGTGTTCCCCCGTGTCCTTTTTATTGGATAATTTCACTAGAGACACTTTTTCATAGGGTGTCAATAAACCGTCACCCGCCCACTTTCTTGACTCATCCTCCCCTTTCCTCTAAATCCCGCCCATTCATCGACGGTTACGTCCATGAGCCACCGCCCAACCCGAGAGGTTGGAGGTCCACGTCCGACAGCGCGTTGCGCCCTCGGGCGCGTTTGGCTTTGGGCCGTTAGCTGTCACGCATGCGGGCGAAAAAGTGACTACCGGTTTTTCGCAAAAAGCATGCGCCAATGAGGAAGGTCTTTGATGTTCGAAAGTCTGAGCGACAAGCTCTCCGGCATTCTGAACGCGCTTACGCGTCGCGGCGCGTTGAGCGAGGAGGACGTGAATCTGGCGCTCCGTGAAGTCCGTCGTGCGCTGATCGAGGCCGATGTCGCGCTTGATGTCGTACGTTCTTTCACCGAAAAGGTGCGCGAACG
>Ga0114964_10000529_pt1 | contig 29480 bp, 24 predicted proteins | sample C_131016_MF_Meta_FD_92638 | JGI IMG/M metagenome (GOLD analysis project Ga0114964, IMG submission 92638) | Freshwater microbial communities from Lake Croche, Canada to study carbon cycling - C_131016_MF_MetaG | ecosystem: Environmental > Aquatic > Freshwater > Lake | place: Lake Croche, Canada...
CGAGGCAATCATTGAGGCCTACCTGGCCGACATCGATCCGCTCGACAAGGCAGGATCCTATGCCGCCCAAGAGGATCGCGGGCGACTGATCGAGCAGATTGAGGGCTCGATGGAGAATGTGATTGGCCTGCCGGTTGCCCGAGTGCTCGCAGCGATCGAAACCCACTTCACGGAATCACCGAGTGGGTAGCTTTGGGGGAAAGCCCTCGAGGGCCCTTTTTGGAAATTGGGTCACTGACGGGCTTTTTCCTGCTTGCGCGGAGGGAATCCCCATCGGAAAGTTATTGTTGATGAAGAAACAGTTAGCAATCACAGCGATGGGGTGGCGCGTCGCCCTGTTTTCCGCTGCCTTTGCCCTGAGCCCCTTTGCCTCCTTGGGGTCATTTGGTTTCTTGTCATTGCAGGCCCAAAATGCTCCAGCCGCTCACGCGCCTGCCACTTCACCCTCCAGTACGCCTTCAACTCTCCCGACTCCTCCTCCGTCTCCTGCTTTAGGTGCTACGAATTCAGGAACTACCGATACGGCAAATCCTGCTGACAAAGGGGCGGGCGCGCCAACCACCCAATCACCTGCGGTTCAATCTCCCTCTGCCACCACCCCTCGGAATACAACCTCCAAGGCTGCTGCCGAGATGACTTCCGCGATGGAGGGCCTCAAGTCGGAAGGGAAACTCACAAGCAACCGAGCGGTGTCAGCCGCAGTACGCAAAGTCGTCACTGATAACAGTATCCAGCACGAGATCCCGGCCCCGCTGGGAGCGAAGGTCGTCGCGGTCCACAAGTACCCCGGGGATCTGGTTAGGGTGGGGGATAAAATCGTCACCTTGGAATTCAACGGGAAGAGAATACCGATTTTTGCTAAACAGGATGGCATCATGCAGACTATCAACGTCAGCAAAGGTGGGGTGATCGGAAATTCCAGACCTCGCGCCGCCCAGCATACTCCGCAGCAGGGAACCATCCTGCTAATACTCAGGAATATTTAGGGAACTCTGAAGATGAAGATCCGCATCAAGACCTCGTACCTGAAGACATTCTTCCTCTTGACGGGTATCTTGGTGGGGTGTCCGTTAATTGCTCAGGAGAACGGTGGAGGAGGATTGGGATCGGTCTCCTCATGCCCGGCGACTCCCGAAATCGCGGCATCCGCCGTTACGTTCGCTTTCACTCCCCAGTCCGGTCTGAACGGAGCTCAATCGGCTGCGCTGATTCGCAACATTGTCCATCAGGCCTCGATCTCCGCACCCTATCTTCCCGCGCAGATCGCCGCCGCATGCGTCCAGGCGATTTCCAGGTCGGCGACCGCTACTGTCGTCTCCGGACAGGGATTGCCTAACAGCACTTCTGCCGAAGTTGCCAAATCGACCACCGCCCAGAAAAGCATCACCACCACGGAGGGTTACAAGGAGGCTATTGCATCGATTACTCAAGGAGCCATCTCCGGATCGGCGAACAGCGTTAATGATATCTCCACGCTTATCAAGGTCTGCACAGCGATTGCGGTCGAGTTGGTCAAGGACTCTGCAGAGCAGGCTGAAGTTGCAGCCAACATGAAGAGGGCTGGCACCTTGTCGGATACCTCCGAACCCCCGATCAATGACGTCCAGAACGGGGTGGCCGTTGCAAAAGCATTCGTGGCGGCGGCGAGTTCCGTGGCGGCTCGACTCGGTTTCAATCCTCAGGAGGTGGCTCAGGTTATCAACACGGCCGGAACTGCCGCTGTCGATGCAGCGGGTAAGATTGGTCAACTGACGGGTGGGATAACCGGGCAACCGGCCGGGCAAGCAGCAGGACAGGCTGCCCAGCAGTCGCCCGGACAAGTTGCGTACGAGGTGGCCGAAGCCGTCGCCCTACAGATCACAGCATCGACAGACACGAAGTCCACTCAGCAGGGTCAGCAGACTCAGCAAACGCAGAACAATAGCCAGAATGCTCCCAACCCCACGGAGGCGGGGCTTCCAGGGGAGTCACAGAACCCCTTTGTTGGCCCACCTCCAATTCCTCAGCCCTCGCCGACTCCGAACCCCAGCCCGACGCCCACTCCAACTCCTGTGCCTACGCCTACACCTCCCTCATCGGGGGGGCTGGGGTAGAGTTTTTCATCCGGCAGACTGGAAGTCATCAAGGAGGAGGTAGTTCAACTCCCCGATCCGCTAATTTGCAGAGATGCTTTAAATCCTGCGGATTCTCATTCGGCTATACTGTAGGACCTGCTCATGGTAGCGATAAAGGGAATGCGAACCGCCGGCTTACCGATGATTTTGGGAAGACTTGGATGACTGCCCGCCTTTTGATCTTCCTTCGTGGACTCTAAGCAGGAACCAACCATCTTTGCCGATCCGCGAGGGATCCGCCGCCGCGCTCTTCAGGTTGGGGCTGGGCTTGGCGCGCTCCTGCTGACGGGAGCCACGGCTTACTTTATCTGGGGGTTGCTGATCGGGCCGCAGCTCCAACTTCCCGCTGCTGTGCGAGACTTTCACGCGAGGTTCAAGGCGCTACCCCCGGCCAAGCTCCCTCCCTTGGATGTGAAGGGGGACTGGCGCAGGATTCACGGTCCCCAAGTCACCACTCCACCTAAGGGGGGCGCTTCTCATCAGATATCCGGCCCGGTGGTTCTTGGTTATGTCTCCCCGTCCGACCCTGCGTCGCTCCTCTCTCTGGAACGTCATGCCGATGCCCTGACTCACGTTGCCTGTGATTGGTTCAGTCTGACGGGAGTGGAGGGGACGCTGGGGGAGGAGCCTGGTGACAAGGCGCGTCTGCTCTGTGTCCGCAAAGGGCTCGGTTTCCTCCCCATTCTGCGGAATCTGGATGGTGACGACTGGCAACCGGAGGCTGTGGAAGCCCTCGCCTCAGCGCCTCCCGCCGAGAGGTCGGCATTTTTTGACAACTTGCTAAGGCGCCTCCCTCCCGGATCCAAGGGGCTCCTTCTGGAGTTAAGCCAGCTTGATCCGACGTACAAGGCGGAGACCTCACTGCTGATCAAGGAACTGGGGGAGCGGCTCCATGCTGCGGGGAAGGAGCTTTGGTTCACGGTGCCGACGGGAAATGATTTCGACTCCTTTGACTTGAAGGTCATTGCGGCATCGGCTGACCGCCTTGTCGCCTCTCTCTACGATGAAAATTCTGAGCCGGACGAGCCCGGTCCTTTGGCAAGCAAGGATTGGTTTGAGGGGTGGTTGAAGACGATGATGGTTTACGGCGACCCCGCCCAATGGGTGATCGGCCTAGGCACTTACGGTTACGACTGGAGGAAGGACACCAAGACGATGGAGGCAGTGGGATTCACTGATGCAATGGCCCACGCCTCTCAAGCGGGGGTGGAGCCTTACTCCGGTGTGGACTGTGCCGAGGACACACCCAATTTCAATTATCTGACCGGTTCGGAGCAGAATCAGGAACATGAAATCAATTTCCTCGATGCGGTCACTTTCTTCAACGAGCGCCGTGCAATCGCCCCCTACAATCCGGGTGGCATCGCGCTCTATCGGCTTGGTCAGGAGGATCCTGCTGTCTGGGATGTCCTTCGGATGGATCCGCTGAAGCAACCGGACCCACAAGCACTCTCTCAACTCTCCAAGATCTCACTCGATGAACTGATCGCCTCCACGGGGAATGGTGATTTCATCAGTGTTGGCGAAGCCTCTCACCCAGGGGAGCGGAGCATTGTTGTTGGAGCTGAGGGTACTCTTTCCGAGCAGTACACGAAGTTTCCGATGCCCGAGAGTATTACGCGTCAGGGAGATCCGGGACCGCACAAAGTGGCCCTGACCTTTGACGACGGTCCTGATCCCACGTGGACTCCGAAGATCCTTAAGATTCTTAAGGAGAAGCAGGCTCCGGCCGCCTTCTTCGTGCTTGGCACGCAAGCTCAGCATTACCCCGATCTTCTGGAGCGCATCGCTCGTGATGGGCATGAGATCGGAAACCATACCTACTCGCACCAGAACCTCACCGAGTCGGGTGATCAGCAGATCGAACTGGAACTCAATGCCACGACCCGCCTGATCGAGGCGGTAACGGGTCGCTCCACGGCGTACTTCCGCCCTCCGTATAACAGCGACGGGACGCCGACCCAGCCCGGGGAGATGCGGGCACTGAGGGTGGCCCGTGATCTTGGCTACCTCACTGTGACCCAATCGATCGATCCCGATGACTGGGAGCGCCCCGGTGCCGACGCGTTGGTCGCAAGGGTAAAGCGCCAGCGCCCGGATGGATCCGTGATCCTGCTGCATGACGGGGGCGGGGATCGCTCGCAGACCGTGGCCGCTCTGCCGGCTATCATCGACTATCTACGCGGTAGAGGTGATCTCATCGTGCCTCTCTCCGAGATCATCAATCTCCCTCGGGACACGGTGATGCCGCCGCTCCACGAAGAGAATCAGCCCCTCTCTGCCCGCTATGTCTACGGCGGATTCACATTCCTCCGTTATCTCGAAACGACTGCCTGGACGCTTCTGGTCGTGGTTACCCTTCTGGCATTGCTGAGGGTTCTTTTTTATTCTCTCAGCGCCCTTCGTCACCAACGGCGCGAGAGGAGTGAGCATCTTCCCGAACCCGACTCGTTCCCTCCAGTCAGCGTCCTCCTCGCGGCCTATAATGAGGAGAGGGTAATTGCCTCGACGATCAGCCATTTGCTCCATTCGGACTACCCGTCTGCTCTTGAGATCATTGTCGTGGATGATGGCTCCAAGGACCGCACTGCGGCGGTTGTGCAGGAGATAGCTGCCAGCGAGCCGCGAGTGAGGTTGATCTCTCAGCCTAACAGTGGCAAGGCGCACGCTCTCGCGAAGGCGATCTCCGAGGCGGGTCATGAGACGCTGGTTATGATCGATGCCGACACGATGGTGGCACTGGACGGACTACGGAAGTTGGTGGCACCTCTTGAGGATCCCTCCGTGGGTGCGGTCTCGGGATACATTCGGGTGGGAAATACAAAGCGCTGGCTGGGGCGCTTTCAGGATCTTGAATATGTCGGCGCGTTCGAGATCGATCGTCGTGCGCAGGATCTTCTGGGATGCATTATTGTCGCCCCGGGAGCCCTTAGTGCCTTCCGGAAAGCGGCATTGGACGAGGTCGGCCCGATCACCAATGACACGCTGGCCGAGGACACCGACCTGACTCTTCAGTTGCACCGTCATGGGTGGAGGGTGCTTTTTGCCCCCAAGGCGTTCGCCGACACCGAGGCTCCCGAGAGCGTGAAGGCCCTCCTCTCTCAGCGCTTCCGTTGGGCTTTTGGCACCCTGCAGTGCCTCTGGAAGCACGGCGAGGTCATCTTCGCCCCAGGTTATGGATGGCTGGGATGGTTTGCACTTCCATCGATCTGGATCTTTCAAATCGCTGTTGTCGCGGTCACCCCAATCCTAGATGTCATGGTGCTCTGGTCCCTCTGGCTTGGACGGGGGGTAGCGATCTGGCCATACCTTCTGGCCTCTATCCTCCTCGATGTGGCTTTGGCTGTCGTGGCGCTTGCCCTTGCTGGAAGAAAACTTCGCGCTGCTTGGTTGAGTATTCCGATGAGGCTTCTCTACCGTCCGCTGCTCGGCTATGTCGTCTGGAAATGCCTCCTCAAAGCCATGGGCGGAAGTTGGGTCCGCTGGTCCAAGCTGGAGCGCACCGCCTCGGCCATCAGGCAAAAAGAATCCGCCCCTTCCAAGTTGTCTTAAGACGCCGTTCCAATCATTCCATGAAACAATCATCTCTTCGACTCACTGCCCGACTCATGCCACTGCTCGGCGGTGTGTTCCTCATGCTCCTTTTGGGAGGAGCCCTTCCTCTGGTCGGCGCAGGCTCGAATTCCTTCGTGCAACTTCAGATTCCTGAAAAGGGGGCCTACGCCGGTGCCTATTGTGACTTCGGGGATGGTGAGGATGGAGTCACGCTGGAGGCGCTGGAAAAATTCCAGGGCCTCACTGGCAAGCCCCTTGCCCTCGTGGCTTTTGGATCTTTCTGGGCCCGTGAGGAGTTCCCTTCGGAGAAGGTGGCGCTTGTCCGCTCCTACGGTGCTGTTCCTCTCCTCTTCTGGTCGCCATGGGATGCACCCTTCGACCAGAATCGCGGGCCGGACCGCTTTTCACTCAATGAGATCCTAGCCGGGAAATGGGACGCCTACATCGACAAGTGGGCCGATGCGGCGGCCAAGGTTCCGTCGCAATTCTTCGTCTCTTTTGCCTGCGAGATGAACGGCACATGGTTCCCTTGGTCGGGGTATTTTTATGGCAAAGGACCGCCCACGCATGGCGATGTGAAGAATCCCGCTACATGGCCTGGTCCCGAGACGTTCAAGAAGGCTTGGCGTTATGTCGTCGACCGTGCCCGGGCCCGCGGAGCCACCAACATCCTTTGGGTCTTCCAGCCCAACAATTACTCCTACCCCAGTATCCCGTGGAATCTGGCCGCTGCCTATTATCCCGGCCCGGAGTATGTCGATTGGCTAGCGCTGAGTGTCTACGGGAAGCAGTACAACGACGAGGACTGGACTCCCTTTCCTCCCCTGCTCGAATGGCCATACAAAGAACTCTGCAAACTGGATCCCCAGAAGCCGATCATGCTGGCCGAATGGGGTGTTGCCGAATCTCACAAGCCCGGTGAGGACAAGGGGGCGTGGATCACCGGGGCCTTTCAGGATATGAGCTTGAACTACCCGCGCCTCAAGGCGGCCATCTTCTGGCATGAGCGGTGGCAGAACGAGGATGACTCCTACAGTAACCTCCGGGTGAACTCCTCCCGCGGGTCACTCAAGGCATACAAAGAGGGTGTCGCAAAACCCTTCTGGCTGGGAAGGCCGGAGTGGAAGACTCCCTAAGCGGCGAGGCTAATCCAGGGGTCGGTTACTTTTGGGATGCCGACTTGCGGAGGGTTTTGACCGCGAGGGCAACAGTGGATAGACTTTGCAGATGCGCTTGATTTCTTACAAAGACCGCGGCTTTGACCGCGCCCTTGCCGAATTGAACCGTCAGGCCGAGCCGCGCCCAGAAGTCCGCGAAACGGTCTCGGAGATTATCGCGGCCGTTCGCAAGAAAGGTGATGCCGCCCTGCTCGATTATTCCGTGAAGTTCGGCGGCCCCAAGATTTCGGCAGCCAAGATTCGCGTCACGCCCGCAGAGATCAAGAAAGCCCGGGTCTCTCTGACACCTGAGATCAAGAGATCACTAGCTGCCTCGATTGCCAATGTGACGGCTTTCGCAAAGAAGAGCCTCCGCAAGAACTGGTCGATTAAGAACGCGCAGGGCGCCGTGGTGGGGGAGCGCTTCGATCCGCTGCCCCGGGTCGGCCTCTACATTCCGGGTGGCACTGCCCCGTTGGTCTCCAGTGCCATCATGACCTGCGGCTTTGCAAAGGCCGCAGGAGTTCCAGAGATCGTCGCAGTCACCCCCGCGGGATCGGATGGCACAGTGGCTCCCGCACTGCTCGCCGCGCTTGATCTCTGCGGCGCAACGGAAATTTACCGTGTCGGCGGAGCCCAGGCAATCGCGGCCCTGGCGTACGGAACCAAGACGATCAAGCCAGTGACCAAGATCTTCGGGCCGGGGAATGCCTATGTCGTGGAGGCCAAGCGACAGGTTTTCGGCCGCGTCGGCATTGACCTGCTTCCCGGTCCCAGCGAGGTGCTCGTGATCGCAGATGCCAAGGCGAATCCCGTCTGGGTGGCTGCAGATCTCCTCGCTCAGTCAGAGCATGGGGTAGGGAGCGTGGTTGTTTTGTTGAGCGATTCCGAAAAGCTAATCGCTGCCGTGCAGAAGGAAATCGACCGTCAGTCGAAGCTCTCCACGCGCCCCGGACATCTAGCGAAAGCGATGGCCAACGCGGTGCTGGTGCGTGTCCGTGACATGGTCCAGGCGGTCGAAATTGCCAACGGTTTTTCGGCGGAGCATGTGTCCCTTGCGGTCCGCAAGCCTGATGCCATTGCGGCCAAGCTCAATTCAACGGGGGGCATCTTCCTTGGGGACCTCTCTCCCGTGGCAGCCGGGGATTTCCTTGCAGGTCCTAGTCATGAACTTCCTACTGGGGGAGCAGGCAAGGCCTTTGCCGGCCTCACGGCCGAGCAGTTTCAGCGACGAACGAGCTTGGTTCGCTACGATGTGGCCTCGCTCAAGAAATCATTCCCAATCATTAAAACCTTCTGTGCCATCGAGGGGCTCGACGCCCATGGGCGTTCCGTAAGTCTTCGGCTGGGTAAGTAAACTGAAGGCCAAGGCTAAGAATTTATAGGGTTCTAACCTGAAAACCAGAAGGCTCAGCGGGCGGTTGCGTCGGCTCTACTTGGTTCTAATGGTCTAACAGTATTCAGCCTAAACAACCTTTCCATCATGATCTGGAAATTCCGTGACCGTGAGTTTGATCTGACCAAGCGCGGGTTGATTGTCGGGATTCTCAATACCACGCCCGACTCCTTCTCCGACGGGGGACTATTCCTTAATCCCAACGAGGCGGTGAAGCACGGCTTGAAGCTGATCGCGGATGGGGCCGATATCCTGGATATCGGCGGAGAATCGACCCGCCCAGGTTCCGAGTCGGTGGGCGAGGAGGAGGAAATGAGTCGAGTTCTCCCCGTGATCAAGGCGTTGCGGGCCGTTACCGATGTGCCGTTTTCCATCGATACGTCAAAGGCTTCCGTTGCGGATGCAGCCCTGGAGGCTGGAGCCGATATCATCAATGATGTCACGGCGCTGTGCGGTGATGCACGGATGGGGGAAGTTGCTGCATCACGGGGAGCCGGTCTGATTCTGATGCACATGCAGGGGAGACCGCAAACAATGCAGCTGAATCCCTCCTATGCGGAAGACGATGTTGTCCGCACGGTGGCAAAATTTCTTTCAGAACGCAGGGCTGCGGCCATAGGCTTCGGCGTGGACGCGGCTGCAATAACTCTCGACCCGGGTCTAGGCTTTGGAAAAACCATGGCGCATAACTTGGCCTTGTTACGTGGTATTCCAGAGTTGGTGACGCTGGGTTCTCCTCTGATGATTGGCCACTCTAGGAAATCTTTTCTGGGAAAGATCAAAGGTTTGGGCGCTGTTCAGGATCGAGGGCTCGCCGCCGCTGTTGCCTTGACGGGACTGGCTTACGCGAGCGGAGCACGTCTCTTCAGGGTGCATGAAGCAGCGCCGCATCGGGAGGCGCTCCGTGTCACAGAGGCAGTATTCAGCTCATGAACTCTTTTCTTCACCGCGCTCTTGGCATTGCCCACGGGTACTGGACCTCAGGTCTGGAGATCCTGATCCTCGCCTCCATTCTCTACTACATCTACATCTACCTGCGTGGCACTCACGGGGCACGCATTCTGATCGGGCTTGCGCTTGTCTTCCTGACGCTGACCTTCATCTCCCAGCTCCTCGACCTAGCAGTGCTCGGCTGGCTCTTACGGAGTTTCTCGGTCTTCCTGGCCATTGCCCTTGTCGTGATCTTTCAGCCAGAACTCCGACGCGCACTCAACGAACTTGGAAGCCACCGTTTCTTCACCACGGCCCTTCAGCGACGGGAGGAGATCGAGGAAATCACCGACACGGTGTTTGATATCTCCAGCAAGGGATTCGGTGCTCTGATCGCCCTTGAGAGGGATATCAGCCTGAAGTCGGTCGCGGAGAGTGGCGTGGAATTGGATGCTGAATTCTCCAAGGAGCTTCTGCTGACCATCTTTCACCCCAAGACCGTCCTGCATGACGGTGGGGTCATCGTGAGCGGTGACCGGATCGTGGCGGCTGGATGCATCTTCCCCCTGACCCAACGCGACGACCTGGATCGGACGATCGGGTTGCGACACCGTGCTGGCCTTGGCCTTACCGAAGAATCAGATACCATCGCTCTCGTTGTTTCGGAGGAGAGTGGGCAAGTTTCCATTTGTCACTCGGGGGGAATCGAGCGCAACCTCAACGTCGATCGGTTCCGGAAGCGACTCTCGCAGCTTCTGATCCGTGAACAAACTCATGCAAAAGATCCTGCTGTACAACTGGAAGGAGAAACTAGTCTGCCTGCTTCTGGGGGGGGCGCTCTGGTATCTCATTCATCAAAACCTAGGTCCGGTTCCCGAGTATAACTCCAAACGCGGAGAGAAAGCTGAATCGGCTCGTCCCGCAGCGAGTCATGGAACAAAGGCCTCCAAGAATAACTCCAAGAGCAACTGATCACGATCATGTCAGGACGCAAACTATTCGGAACGGATGGTATCCGTGGCGCTGCCAACCTCCATCCGGTCACGCCGGAAATTGCATTCAGGCTGGGACGTGCCGCAGGATTCTTGTTGCGACGTCAAGGAGGGGAGCGATCGCGCTTCGTGATTGGTCGCGACACCCGCCGCTCGGGAGAGATGCTAGAGGCTGCCTTGGTGGCAGGACTCAACTCCGTGGGAGCCGATGTGCTTCTTGCCGGTGTCGTCCCAACCCCGGCTGTGGCCTGTCTCGTGAAAGAGCTGAATGCCGATGGCGGCGTTGTGATCTCAGCTTCCCATAATCCCGCAGCGGACAACGGACTGAAGCTTTTCGGCAGCGATGGGTACAAGTTGGATGATGCTCTCGAGGAGCGTCTGGAGCAGTTGATCCTGACGGCCGAGATTGATGACATCCATTCCTTGGGCGCCGAGATCGGAACTGGTCAGCCTGTCGCCAATGCCGGAGAGAGATATGGTCTGATGGCCAAAGAGAGCGTCCCCGGAATGTCCCTGCATGGCCTCAAGATTGCTTTGGATTGTGCCAACGGAGCTTCCTTCCAAACAACTCCGCAGGTTCTACGAGAACTCGGTGCAACCATTGCTCTCTTCCATGCCACGCCGGATGGGATGAACATCAACGAAGCTTGCGGCAGCACGCATGCCGAAGAGATCAGCCGCCTCGTTAAGGAATCGGGCTCCCAGATCGGTATCTCGCACGATGGTGATGCCGATCGACTCGTGCTCTGTGATGAGAAGGGGGAGATCGTTGATGGCGATGAAATCCTTGCTATGACGGCGCTCGATGCACTGACGCGTGGAACCCTTGTGGGGAAGACGCTGGTCGCTACGGTGATGAGTAACTTTGGCCTCGATGAATGCCTTGCGGCAGCTGGAGGAAAGGTGCTCCGCACTGCAGTCGGCGACCGCTACGTCGTCGAGGCGATGAGAGAGGGTAACTTCTCCATCGGCGGTGAACAGAGCGGTCACCTGATCTTCCTCGATCACGGCACCACCGGGGATGGTTTGCTCGCCGCCCTGCAGGTTCTTCGCATCATGACTGAGAGCGGCAAGCCGCTGAGTGAACTCCGCCGCTGCCTGAAAAAATACCCCCAAGCTCAGCGCAACCTCCGAGTGAAGGAGAAGCCTCCCTTGGAGTCCCTTCCTGAAGTTGCTCGCTTGGTTTCCGAAACGGAGCTGGCTCTCGCTGGTAAGGGGCGCGTTCTCCTCCGCTACTCAGGTACGGAGCCGAAAGTCCGGCTTCTGATTGAAGGACCTGACGAGGAGATGATCACCGCTGCTGCCGACAGTATTGCGGTGGCGCTTAACTCCGCCATCGGAGCCTAGGTGGGAAGGCTCGAAACTTTGGTGCAGGGCGTTTTTGCTGCTCGCTCGCAGTAGTTCCCTAGCCCTGTATCCAAATTTCCAAGCCTCTCCAACAATCAGTGTATTCCTAATCCCGCACGCAGGTCGTTGATCCAATCGGCCAGCGACGATGCGACGGAGCGGCAGAACTCCAGGAATCCTTCCGTGTTACTGATGAAATCCTCACCATAGGAGCGGAGGGTGATCTCTTTGCCGGTTAGTAGCAGAAGTCCCGTGAGGATAAGCAGGTTGATCAGATAGATCACCATGAGGGAGAAGAAGGTTCCGCCGTAGTGCAGGTCAGGCTGTCCTTTCGCGATTAGAAGGCAGGTGAAGACCAGATGAAAGGCCAGTGTGAATCCCAGCAGTAGAAAGAGCACCCAGCGGTAAGCGCTGAGGTCCGTCGCCATTGAGGCCACGCCGTAGAGGGAGACGACCAGGAGGCTGTAGATGGGGAAGAAGTACGGGGCGAGGGCGATCCAGGTATTCACCCGGTCGGTGAGCACATGACCACCATCCAAACTCACATGGAACTGGTCGGCTACGGTGCCTCCGAAGAGCTTCACCCAGATGGCGTGGGTCACTTCGTGCCCAAAGACATACGGAAGCATCAGCGCCTCACGCGGCACGATCGCAAAGAGGATGCCAAAGAGCACCATTCCTGCGGCAAAGCAGCCGAAAAATTGGCTGGCCAGTAGTCCATGGCGGAGTGAGGTGGTGAGGTCTTGGAAGAATGTCTGGGTCAGCACCCAAGCCAGTGGGAGTAGAAAAATCCCGACGATGAATTTGACGAGCGACTTGGGAACTGTGGCCTTGGGTTCCCTAGGCAATCTTGAGTGGCCCCAAGTGGAGTCCTCCCTTTCAGGTGGTTGGGAATCAAAGAGGTCGGGGTACTCTTCGGCCGTTGTGGCAACTTGCACCCTTCGCTTGGGAGTGAGGCGCTCCTTCGATCGGCCCTCCACACCCTTACTCTTGGAGGAGGAAGGGCGCGCCATGGTTGGTTTGAGAGGGATCCCTCAGGCCGTTGCTAAGGAAGTGCTTAGAATGTCATGGAGGAGCAATTAAGCCCGGCCCATGTAGGCGCCGGTTCTGGTGTCGACCTTGATAATCTCCCCCTCTTTGATGAAGAGGGGGACTTGGATTGCCTTGCCTGTCTCAAGGATTGCGGGCTTCATGACGTTTCCGGAGGAGTCGCCTTTGAGGCCCTCGGGAGACTCAATGATCTTGATGTTGGCGGAAGCGGGAAGTTCGACGGAGACGGCGCGGCCTTCCACGTAGAGGATCTCGACCTGCATGTTCTCAACCAGATAGTCCTTGGAGTCTCCAAGGAGATCCGCCTGAAGGGTGATGGTCTCGAAGCTCTCGGGGTCCATGAAGTTATACCCCTCCTGATCAGCATAACTGAAGTCGAGCTTGGTGCGGTGGACTTCGACGAGCTCAACCTTTTCAGTCGAGGCGAAGCGGACATCGGCGGACTTGCCCGTGCCGATGTAGCGGATGATCAACTGGACAAAGGCGCGAAGGTTGCCAGGGGTGCGGTGAGTCACCTCAAGCACGATGGCTGCGTTGCTGTTGTACTTGATAGCCATTCCTTTGCGGAGGTCGTTTGCGAGTGCCATGCTGTTGCGGAGATTAGGAGTTTAGGGGATTAAATAAGTTTGAGTCTGGAGAGATCTTGGGAATCGACCACACCGAGAGGTTTTCCTTCGGCATCCGTCACCACGAGATCGTCAATGCGATGCTGTTCTAGCACCATGAGAACCTCCGCGGCAAGTTTGTCGGCATCAATGGTGATGGGGTTGGCCGTCATGACCTCCCCGACAGGGCTCGATCCGATGGCCGGATTGGAAGGAAAGTGTCTGGCAAAGTCGCCGTGGGTGAAAATCCCTTGGAGTTTTCCCTTGGTGTCGACCACCAAGGCAGCACCGGCGCGTTTGGCAGTGAGTTCCTTGAGGACATCGATCACTGGATCGGTTGCTTTCACGATTGCGGCCTCGTTGTCCCCCCGCATGATGTCGCGGACCTTCAGGAGGAGTGAGCGACCAAGCTGGCCGGCGGGGTGGAACTTGGCAAAGTCCTCGCGGGTGAATCCTCGCTCCTCTAGGAGGACCATGGCCAAGGCATCCCCGAGCGCCAGCATCGCGGTGGTGCTGGAGGTGGGGGCGAGGTTGTGAGGGCAGGCCTCCTGACTCACCGCGACATCAAGGACGACGTCACTTGCCTTTGCGAGGGAGGAGGAGGTGTTGCCGGTCAGGGCGATTTTTTTGACACTGAACCGGGCCAGGGCGGGAAGCACCCGCATGAGTTCCTCAGTCTCCCCGCTATAGCTGAGCGTCAGAATCACGTCGCCGGAGGAGACGACGCCTAGGTCACCATGAAGTGCATTCAGTGAATTCAGGACGACGGCAGGGGCGCCGGTACTGGTGAGCGTGGCGGCGATCTTTTCACCGATATGACCTGACTTGCCCACGCCGAGAACGACGATCTTGTTTCGTTGGGTAATGGCATCACGCATCAGGTTCACAGCCAAGGCGAACCGATCATCTAGGCGGTCGGAGAGGCGCTGAAGCTCACTGATTTCTATTGAGAGAACGCGTCGTGCGCGCCCGAGGGAGTCCATCCAGAGATACTGGACGGAGGAGGGGGTTTTAGGGAAGCGCAGAACGCAATACCTTTCGGCTAAGGAAACAAAGAGAGCGCTTCAGAGATTCAGGAATTCCACGGGCTTGCCCCGTGCGGTGTAAAGGAGCTAATGTATTCTGATGAACGCCTTGTTCACCCGACTCCTTATTCCCGCCGCCGCCTTTCTCGTAGCGGCTTCCGCCTTCGCCCAGCAGGCCAATCCTGATGCAGGATTCCTCGCTCCTAGGCCACAGAAGATTCAGGTGGAGAGTGTCACCCTCCAGAAGCCCGCCCCCTACGACATCAATGGCGTCGTGGCTCAGGCATTCAAGATGAAGAAGCCCCTGGAACTGGTGAACCCGCTTGCACCCCAGAAGTATGGTGACGGAGAGGAGAGTGTCTCCTGGGATCCCGATAACCCAGAGAAGCCGAAGGGCATTATCCTGTTCGGGGTTCAGTGGTGATCATTTCCCCTTATTGATCATCCAGTGATTGAGGTAAGTAGCGCAGCGGGAGGCCTCCCCGTAAAAGTTGCCTTCCTCTTTGTCTCGATGCCCGTGGGCGGCGCGGAAGATCTTTGCCTCTCTATTGCCAGAACTCTACCTCCTGAAATTGAGCCGCATTTTGTCTGCCTTCGGAGCTTGGGCGTGCTGGGGGAGGAGTCTCTAGCTTTGGGTCTCAATGTTCATTTGGCCCCCTTCTTCCCGACCAAGCGAATCAACCCACTGGGGATCCTAAGACTGGCATGCTGGTTTCGTGATCACGGTATCAAGGTGGTTCATGCCCAGACGTACCATGATCAACTCTTCGGTGTTCCTGCAGGAAAGCTCGCGGGAATCAAAACTGTCGCGCACCAGCATAAAACACTGGTTGGCTTTGACGGGCGGAAAGGTTTTTTCCTGAAGTGGATTTTCCGCTTGGTCGATCATATTATTACCCTTTCCGAGGATACCCGGCGCGATCTGATCAAGGCGTTGTCGCTTCCTGAGGAGAAGGTTACCAGTCTTCCTAACGCAGTGAACCCTGAGGACTTTCATCCTGTCGATCATCGGGGGGTGGTTCGGGCGAGTCTTGGAATCGAGGGTGGGGGTTTTATGATTGGTTCCGTGGCCTCACTTCACCCGACGAAAAACCATCAGGCAACAGTCGCCGCCATGGCACTTCTGTCACCCAAGGTTTCGCAGAAAAGCCTACCCAAAATGAGGTGTATGATTTTTGGAGAAGGAACTGATCGGTCGATGCTAGAAAAACTAGTCTCAAAAAACTGCTTAGAGGATCGCATGCACCTCATGGGCCGGAAGCGCCCGATCGCACCTTGGGTCCAGTCGTTGGATCTTTTCGTTCTGCCCTCACACTGGGAGGGGCAGCCTATGGCAATCCTGCAAGCGCTGGCTTGTCAGGTCCCCATTCTGGCTAGTCGGATTGAGGGGAATATTGCGATTTTGGGGGGAAATCACCCCGGTCTTTTTGAGCCCGAGGATTACTCAGGGTACGCCTCCTTGATCGAAATGGCGGCAACCGATCCCCTTTTCAGGCAGTCTCTGCTTGATGCTCAAAACGCCCGTCCTGTTCCCTCGCTGGCTGGTTTGGCTTATACGCTGGCAGCTCTCTATAACCGTCTCGTCAACGTCACTTAGCTTCCTGTCCCCGACTTAAGCAGTGAGTTAACGGCTTGGATGACTTCCTTGGGGAAGATTTCTCCCATGAGCTGCTCGCCTGCCAAAAGAATCCGCTCCTTCTCGGGTAAAGCATCCCTTGAGCGGACGACAAGATGAAGTGATTTCCAAGGCCTGAATTGGTACGCGGGGGCGTGGCCAAAGAGGACTACCGAGGGGCATTGGACAGCTGCCGCCAGATGCATGGCGGCTGTGTCGACCCCGACAAAAAGCTCTGCTGAGCCGAGGAGTGACGCGAGTTGCCTCCATGAGAGTGAGCCGTCGGTGGAGAGAACGCGTCCGCCGTGGTTCCTATCTCCCTCGCAGAGTTGCTGCGCCTCGGTAATTTCCCGTGCGTTCGGTCCGCAGCTGATGATGACCTGAGGGAACTTCTTGAGCAGGTCCGTGACTACTGAATGCCAGCGAGTTGGATCCCATGACTTGGAGGACCACCGGGTGGCGGCGTGGATCACCGCGTAGGGACCCGTGATCAATGGTTTCAAGGGATGGTCCATCCACGCTTCCCTCGCAAAGCGCAGTGATGGCGCGTCCTCCGGCAGGGAGAGGGCTTCTCTTGCTGTGTTGTAATCCCGAAGCACTTGGTGAACGGGGCCATGACCTGTGGTGACGAGGCGGTTGAAACGATTCTTCCAGAATGGGGAGAGGGTCTCCCCATGAGGGCATTCATAGCTGTTGGTGCATCGCAGGGTGGCGCGACTTGCCGTCACAAGTGACCTTCCCCGGTCATTGTCTCCGAGTTCAAAGGCATAGTCGAAGCGGGTAGTTGCAATCTCCGCAAGAGTCCCCAGATCACTCCCGACATCCCTCCATGTGCGGCGCCCCTCTTCAGGGCGTGCGGTCGTCACAATCCGGTCGATCTCGGGGCATCCGGCGAGGATCCCCTCGGTACCGCGGCGGACCGCCACCCAGATTTCAGCCTCTGGAAACCTCTGCTTCGTCGCCACGATGAGGGGTGTGATGAGGAGGTTGTCCCCGATATGACGAAGCTTCGTGAAAAGAATACGCATGACTGTGCCGGAGGCGGGCTGACTTACCGCTCTGAGATGGATCCTGTGGAACTAGCCTCCGTGCACCGGAATCACGGTGACCGGAATAAGCGACTTGTGAAGCACGGCTGTCACGACACTGCCACTGAAGAGTTGGAAAAGTGCGCCGTGACCATGTGATCCGAGAACCACCATCGAAGCGCCGGTGACCGTTGACTGCTCCAGGATTGCCTCCGCTGGGAGGGCGACGGTGGCGCGGGTCTCGACGGTGAGTCCCTTGGCTCGGAGGGGCTGGGCCAGCTGCTCGAGGCGTTCCTTCACGACGTTCAGATCGGGGGGCTCCACCGGAATCGGGGCAGTAATGACATCCATGGCCGCCCCCACGGGGACGTAGGCTGCCGCCGGCTCAATGATATTCAGGATCACGATTTTTGCGTTGAGTGCGAGGGCCAGTTCGGCCGCACCATTCACGACTCTTTGAGTGATCGGGCTGAAATCTATGGCGGTCAAAAGAGTTTTCATACCCCTTCAGCATGAAAGGGGGGCGGTTGCCTTGCCAGCGAAATGCGCTCCCCTCATACTAGAAAGATGGAAGATCTTTTCGGCGAGGCCGGCATCACTGGTGAGGGGGACCTCGCCTCCCTGCCTGCCGATGCGCCGCTGGCTGCGCGGATGCGTCCTCGCACGCTCGGCGAGTATGTCGGTCAGGGACACATCCTCGGGGAGGGAAAGTTGCTGAGGCGGGCCATCGAGGCTGACCGCCTATCTTCCGTTATTTTTTACGGCCCTCCGGGAACCGGTAAGACGAGTCTCGCGCGGGTTATCGCGCGACGGACCGAGAGTCGCTTCCTCGAGTTAAGCGGTGTCGAAGGGTCCGTGGCCGATATCAGAAGGGCGGTTGGGGCGGCTTCGCTCGAGGCGCGTCGTGGCGGCCGCACGCTTCTCTTCATCGACGAGATTCACCGCTTCAACAAGGCGCAGCAGGATGCTCTGCTTCCCGATGTCGAGCGCGGGACGGTCCGGCTCATCGGGGCTACCACGCAGAATCCTTATTTCTCGATCAACAGCCCGCTTGTTTCCCGCTCGCAGGTCTTTCAACTTCTACCCCTCTCCGTGGAGGATCTCGTCGGTCTTCAGTTCCGTGCCGTTGCGGATACAGAACGAGGATTGGGTGAACTGCCGCTTGACCTTGAGCCCGAGGCCGCTCTTCACCTCTCCACGCTCTGCGATGGAGATGCCCGCAAGTGCCTCAACGCCCTGGAAATTGCAGCTCGAACGACGCCCTTTGGACTTGATGGACGTATTCGGATCACGCTCGAGATAGCCTCCGAGAGTATTCAAAAAAAGGCCGTGCTTTACGACGGCTCGGGTGACGATCACTACGACACGGCCAGTGCCTTCATCAAGAGTCTCCGGGGGAGCGATCCCGACGCGGCCCTCTACTGGTTGGCCAAGATGCTGCACGCTGGGGAGGAGATCCGTTTCATCACGCGTCGGTTGGTGATCTTTGCCAGTGAGGATATCGGGTTGGCTGATCCCTTGGCGCTCCCCCTGGCCATGTCAGCCCAGCAGGCCGTAGAGTTTGTCGGTCTCCCAGAGGCTCGGATTACTCTGGCACATGCTGTCGTCTACCTGGCGACCGCCCCCAAGAGCAACAGCGCCTACGCCGCCCTAGGGAAGGCCCAGCAAGATCTCTCTGAAGGTCGGACGCTGGCCGTGCCTGCCCACTTGAGGGACTCCCATTACAAGGGGGCCAAGGCATTGGGGCACGGTGAGGGGTACAAATACGCCCATGACTACGAGGGGGGCTACGTCCCTCAAGCTTATCTTCCCGAAGGGCGCACCTACTACACTCCGTCGCGCCACGGGGCCGAGGCGCGTATCGCGGACAGGCTGGAAGCTTGGAGGCAACGGTTTAATCAAGCCGAGGGGGCGAAAGAGTGAAGGGGTGGATCTAGCAGCATCCCCGATTCCCAATTCCCATGGCATTCGCTCGAGTTCTTCCTCCGACCTAACAGCCTTCAGCCTAAACCGCTAATTGCCTGTCCGGCATCGCCGGGCAACAGAGAAAGCCTTTGACTCTCGAGGGCGTCGCTTCTAGCTTCTTTGTCCGCCTTGGAACGCCTAATTGACGCGCCCCACCAGGGCGGCACTACCTCTCTCCCTTTTCATTCCATGGCCGACCAACTCACTTACGCGTTCATCACCCCGACAGCTCTCCGCAAAGGGCGCACAGGAGGGATTCTTGGTCGTCTTATTTCACGAAGCGGTCTGGAGTTGCACACGGGACGCATTTTTGCCCCTTCCGCCAAGCTCCTTGGCGACCTTGCCTCCACACTTCCAAATCAGCCAAAAACCGCTGCCTATTTAAAGGCCCTAGCCGCGGGCTCCCAGTCGCTTGTGCTTGTGCTCAAGGGAGAGGGCTCCGTTTCCAAGGTCGCAACGATTATCGGTGATGACTCCTCCATGGGTGGGCGTGGAGAGACCCTACGCGACACCTTTGGTGATCTCATCGAAGAGGATGGTAAGGTCGTCTACTTCGAACCTGGCATCGTGGCTCCTGCAACTGACGCTGAAGCAGCAGCGGGCCTCAAATTGCTTTCTGAAACATCCGATGCCGAAGGTGGGATTCTGGATGCCGCCTCCTCTTATGGTGAGCCAACCGAAAAGACGCTCGTCCTGATCAAGCCCGATAACTTCGCTTATCCCAACACTCGTCCGGGTGGCGTCATCGACCTTTTCGCCCGCACTGGCCTTGCACTCGTCGGATTCAAGCCCTTCCACATGTCCGTGGCGCAAGGCGAGGAGTTCTACGGCCCGGTCCTTGATTTCCTCGTCGAGAAGCTCCCCGATGGACGTGCCCAGTGGGAGTCGATTGTCGCCTTTATGTCCGGCAAGCGCCCCTCCGAGTGCACCGCTGAGGAAAAGAATGCGCCGGGCACCCAGCCATGCGTTGCATTGATTTATCAGGGCCCTAATGCCGTGGCCAAGATTCGCGAAGCCCTTGGTTCTACAAATCCTGCCAATGCCCCGCACGGCACGATCCGCAAGGAGTTTGGCACGACCATCATGATCAACGGCGCTCACGCCTCCGATTCCGTGGAGAACGTCGCCCGAGAGACGGGAATCATCCGACTCCAAGAGAATGACTTCAAGACCAAGATCGCCGCAGGCATCTGATTTTTCGTAATAACTATCAACTAAGCACCCTCACCCAACCACCCAACACCACGCTTCCCATGGACCTTGCAACACGCGTCAGCGAACTCACCCCTTCACTCACTCTCGCCATCGACAGCAAGGCCAAGGCCCTGCGCGCCGAGGGAGTTGACGTCTTCAGCTTCGGAGCCGGAGAGCCCGACTTCGACACGCCCGAGCATATCAAGGCTGCGGCCATTGAGGCACTCCATGCCGGCTTCACGAAGTACACCCCCAGCTCCGGAATGCCCGAGCTGCGTGCTGCTATCAGCGAGAAGTTCAAGCGTGACAATGGCATCGACTACAAGCCTAGCGACATTATCGTCAGCAACGGAGCCAAGCAGAGCTGCTTCAATGCCATTCTGGCGGTTTGCGGCGAGGGGGATGAAGTCATCATTCCTGCCCCTTACTGGCTCAGCTATCCTGACATGGTTCGTCTTGCCGGTGCGGAGCCGATCATCGTACAGACCACTCAGGAGAACGACTGGAAAATGACTCCCCAGCAGTTCGAGGAGGCCATGAGCCCCCGCACCAAGATGGTGATCATCAACTCCCCCGGTAACCCGACCGGATCCGTCTACAGCAAGGAAGAGCTTCGCGCCCTTGTCGAGGTTGCGGCTGAAGAGGAGATCACCATACTTTCTGACGAAATCTACGAGAGCCTCACTTACGATGGAGCGGAGCATGTCTCGATCGCCTCACTCACGCCCGAGGCTCGCGATCTGACGATCACTGTCAACGGCTTCAGCAAGGCCTACGCCATGACCGGATGGCGCCTCGGTTACCTCGGAGCTCCCGAGAAGATTGCCAAGGCGATCGACTCCATGCAGAGCCACAGCACCTCGGGCCCCTGCTCCTTCGCTCAGAAGGGTGGTCTTGCCGCCCTCACAGGCAGTCAGCAGTGTGTTGCTGAGATGCGCGAGGAATTCAATATCCGTCGCGAGTATATGTTCGAGCGCCTCTCAGCGATCCATAACGTCTCCGCCGTGAAGCCTAAGGGTGCCTTCTACATGCTGGCCAACATTTCGAAGTTGGGAATGACCTCCACGAACTTCGCTGACCGCCTCCTCAGCAAGTCCAACGTCGCCGTCGTTCCCGGCATTGCCTTCGGTGATGACCGTGTTGTCCGCCTCAGCTACGCAACTGGGCTTGATGTGATCAAGCCGGGCCTTGATCGCTTCGAGGAGTTCTGCAAGACGCTCTAGGCCCTGACCTCAGAATATTTAGAAACAGTTTGATCGCGGACACCCCGCAACATTCATGACTATCCGAAAGGCCATCTGTGATTCAGATGGCCTTTCTCTTTACCTGAAGAGGCGACGCTCACTCGTGGAGGCAGCCCTGAAAGGTGCCCTGCCGGCTACGGGAGTCCGACCAGCCACGATTCACAAGGCGATGCGCTACAGCCTGCTGGCGGGCGGTAAACGCTTGCGGCCGATTCTGACTCTTGCCGCGGCTGAGGCCTGTGGCGCACGGGATGCGAAGCCAGCTCTCCCGGTTGCCTGCGCGGTGGAGATGATCCATACCTATTCACTCATCCATGATGATCTCCCCTGCATGGATGATGACGATTTACGGAGGGGGCAACCGACTTCGCACAAGGTCTTTGGCGAGGGGGTTGCGGTTCTCGCCGGGGACGCTCTACTGACAAGGGCTTTTGGATTGCTGGCCGAAATGAAACCGCCCAAGCGCTATCCACTCTCTGTGATCCTTGAGGAAGTTGCCACGGCGGCCGGAAGTCTGCAGCTCATCGCCGGACAGGTGGCCGATCTTGAAGCAGAGGGTAAGCGACTCTCCATCACCGACGTTCGCTTCATTCATAAGAGGAAGACCGCCGCAATGGTAGTTCTGTCGCTGCGTCTTGGCGCGATGACGGCCAATGCCACGCCGCGACAACTCAAGGCGCTCACGGAGTTCGGTCTGGCACTCGGATTGGCCTTCCAAATCATCGATGACATCCTCGATCTCACCCAACCGAGTGAGCAACTCGGCAAGAGTGCGGGGAAAGACATCACGGCGGCGAAGGCAACCTACCCAGCCGTGATCGGACTCAAGGCATCCAGAAAAGAAGCTGCGCTTTTGACCAAAAAAGCTCATGCGGCACTGAGGGTTTTTGGTTCAGGTGGGGCCCGCCTTGCTCAGCTTGCCGATGAACTGTTAGGACGCACTGCTTGAAGTCACCGTCATCTCGTAGGCACTTAAGAAACGCAGGCTGGCGGAAATGATCGTGCTGTAAGATAAACAAGCTTTGCAGAACGGAACCCACCATGGACTTCACTAATAAAATTTACCGCAAGCTTGTCCTCGATGCTTTTTCGCGAGCACGTCGAGGAGAGTTGAAGTTCACGATGCCGGGCGGATCACGCCGTCTCTTTGGCGGCTTGGGCAAGGAACTGCATGCGGAACTGACCGTGACGGACGAGAACTTCTACCGCCGATGTGTTCTCTTTGGGCCGATTGGATTTGCCGAATCCTACCTGGCAGGGGAGTGGGAGACGGACGATCTGACCAAATCGCTAGCCTGGTTCATCCTCAATGGTGATTACCTTGCCGGGATACGCACCAAGGGAGACCGCCGTCCGGGTGCCTTTGACTTGCTGGGTTCGATCAACCGCATTGCGCATGCCATGCGTCCCAACAGTCTTCGTAAGAGCCGCGACAACATCAGCGAGCATTACGATCTGGGGAACGACTTTTTCAGCCTCTGGCTTGATCCCACGATGACCTATTCGGCGGCTTACTTTGATCCGGCCGATCTGACGATGGAGAAGGCCCAGCGTAAGAAATGGGACCAACTCTGTCGGAAGCTCTCCCTCTCACCGCATGATATTGTGCTCGAGATCGGATGTGGGTGGGGTGGTTTCGCTATCCATGCGGCTCAGAACTATGGCTGCCGTGTGACCGCCGCAACGATTAGCGAGGAGCAGTTCCGCGAGGCTGCCGCAAGGGTGGAAGCTGCGGGTGTCGCTGGCCTCGTCGAGGTGGTCTTCTGCGACTACCGCGACCTTTCGGGACGCTTCGATAAGATCGTCTCCATTGAAATGCTCGAAGCGGTGGGGGACCGCTATGCGGAGACCTTTTTCGGTAAGGTTTCCGACCTGCTAGCCCCTCGAGGACTTCTGGGTCTCCAGATGATCCTCTGCCCTGACAATCAGTACCCGATCCTGAGGGATGGTGTGGACTTCATCCAGAAGCACATTTTCCCCGGTTCGCTTCTCATGTCGATGCGTCGCATCACTGAGGCAATGAATGCCACGGGCGATCTCAATCTTCTGGATTACGAAGACATGACACCTTTCTACGCGAGGACGCTGAAGGATTGGCGTGCCTCTTTCACCACGGCTCTTCCGAAGGTCCGGGCGCTCGGCTACGACGAGGCATTCATCCGAAAGTGGCTCTATTACCTCTGCTACTGCGAGGCGGGCTTCGGTACGCGTCATATCTCAGCGGCCCAAGCGGTTTACACACGCCCGGATAACCTGGATATCCATTCACCTGCGTATGATCTCGGTCATCACAGGGAGAAGGCTGCTCCCACCACTCCTCCTGCCCCTCAAACTCGTTCCAAGTGATGAGTCCTTTAGAGCTCTTCCTGCTCGGGTTGGGGTTCTCCTGCCTTCTGATGGTGGTGGTCTGGTGGATTGCCGTGCGGATCAGGAATGCCGGCATCGTCGATATCGCTTGGGCGTTTGGGTTTACTCCGCTGGCTTTGCTCTACAGGGCTTTCGGTGATGGTGAGCCCATTCGTCAGAATCTGATCACCCTCATGGTGGCGATCTGGAGCCTGCGGCTCGGGGTTCATCTTTGGAAGAGGGTGATGGGTCATCACCCCGAGGAGGATGGTCGTTACAGCGAGCTTCGCCTGGCCGTAGCTGGCCATGAGAACTTTTTCTTTTTCTGGTTTTTTCAGGCTCAGGCGCTGCTTCTGTCGGTGTTGAGTATCCCTTTCCTGCTCTCAAATTTCGACACACACGTGCAGCTAGGATTTTCCGATTTCTTGGGATGCTTTGTCTGGCTCGTAGCCATTTGTGGGGAGTCCTTGGCCGACCGTCAGCTCTCGGCATTCAAGGTATTAGCCTCCAACAAAGGAAAGGTCTGCATGGCGGGACTCTGGCACTATTCGCGTCATCCCAATTATTTTTTTGAGTGGTTGATCTGGGTCTCTCTCTTTCTTTTTGCGCTTCCTGCCCCATGGGGATGGACGACGGTTTTTGCTCCCGCCTTGATGCTCTTCTTCCTACTCAGGGTAACTGGCATTCCTTACACTGAGGAGCAGTCGCTCCGATCCCGTGGTGACGCCTACAGGGAGTACCAGAGGAGCACGAGCTCCTTCGTTCCCTGGTTTCCCAAGGCCTGACATTCTTGTTTGCCACATCACGCATTCTACAAACCACATCATGAGTACTCTTGATTCACTGCTGGCCCGCGGCCTTGTTCCTGATTTTGCAGTTCGTTCCGGCATCCGCCACCTCCTCTCTGCCAAGCTGCGTGAGGAGGGAAAGGGAGATCTGGAGGAGAGGGACCGCCGCTTTGAGGAGTTTCGTGCCAACCTCGACGCCTCCCCGATCGCCATCAAGACATCGGATGCCAACGAGCAGCACTATCAGGTCCCAACCGAGTTTTATCTAAATGTCCTCGGCCCACGCCTGAAGTACAGCAGTGGGTACTGGCCTACCCAGCATACAACCTTCGCCGAATCTGAGGCGGCGATGTTAGAACTGACCTGCAAGCGTGCGGAGCTCAGGGATGGACAGAAGATTCTTGAGCTCGGATGCGGTTGGGGGTCACTCACGCTCTGGATGGCGGAGCATTACCCCAACGCCTCCATCACGGCCGTTTCGAACTCTTACACGCAGCGTCTGCACATCGAGGCCGAGGCGCACCGGCGAGAACTCTACAACGTGAGGATTATTACCGCCGACATGAATACCTTCGTTCCACCCGAGCCTGGCACCTATGACCGGGCGGTTTCTGTGGAGATGTTCGAGCACATGAAGAACTATCGAGAGCTGATGCGACGCATCGCCGGATGGCTCAAGCCGGATGGGAAACTCTTCGTTCATATCTTTACGCATCGCGAATATGCCTACCACTTCGAGGGAACTGACCCATCCGATTGGATCACCCGCTATTTCTTCTCGGGTGGCACGATGCCCTCCCATGATCTGCTTCTCTATTACCAGAACGAGCTCAAGATCGAGCAGCACTGGCGTGTGAATGGCAGCCATTACGCTCGGACTTCGGAGGCCTGGCTCCAAACCATGGATGCAAACCGAGCGATCATCACCCCGATTCTCGAAAGGACCTACGGCATCGACCAGGCTGACAAGTGGCGAGCCTACTGGCGCACGTTCTTCATGTCATGCGCTGAGCTTTGGGGCTACGAGGGTGGTGAGGAGTGGATCGTCTCACACTACCTCTTCGCACAGGGAAAAGAAGTTGAAGAGTTGAAGCAATAAAGGGGTATTAGAATTCTTGTTTAGAGACCTAGCAATCTTCAGCCTAAACCGCTAACAGCCTTTTTCTTCCCTCAATGCGCATCCTTATTCTTACTGCCGGATTCGGAGAGGGCCACAATACGGCCGCTCGATGCATAGCCGAGGCTTTACGTGAGCATGCCGGTGTCGATGTCAGGATTGCTGATGTCTACGTCGAGACTATTCCACGCTTCACCAAGATCCTCCAGGCTGGGTATGGGCTCGCCATCAACAAGCTCCCTTTTGTCTGGAGCGCCATCTTTAACCTCCTCGACAAGCCGGGTAAACTGGAAGCCACTCTTCCCTTTGCCGCCAATCTTCGGGAGGCACTCCGTCGTGTGGTGGAGGACTACCAGCCAAATGTCATTGTCTCGACCTACCCCCTCTACGCTTACCTGATTCGGGAACTCAAGAAGCGAGGTCACGCTGCCTCCGGTGTGCATTTCATGACGATGGTGACAGATTCGACGGCCATCAATACTTCCTGGTACCGCGGAGGGAGTGATACCTTCCTGGTTGCCGATGAGGAAACGGCCTTGGTGCTACGTCGGGGAGGTGTCGATCCAAGCTCCCTGCAAGTACTTGGCTTCCCAGTGACGCCCCGGCTCTCAAAGCTTAAGCCGCTCGATTCCGTTATCCATGGTGCTAAGCGGATCCTCTACCTACCCTCCTCCCGCACAGCTCATACGATAGGCATTATTCGGAAACTGCAGGAGATTCCGAATGTGGAGATCACCATCGTCACGGGCCGACTCAAGGCTCTCCATGCCGCCCTTACCGCCTCTGGTGTCGTGGATGGCAATCGGACGCATTTGTTAGGGTGGACAAACCAAGTGCCCGAATTACTCAGCTCCCATCATCTACTTATCGGTAAGGCGGGTGGGGCGATTGTCCAAGAGGCGATCGCGTCGCAATGCCCGATTCTGGTGAGTCATGTCGTGCCGGGACAGGAGGAGGGAAACATCGAACTCATTGAGCGGCATGACATCGGCCGTCTGGCGGCTCATTATCCCGAGACAATCGCCGCTTCGGTGGAGGAGATCTTTGCGGCTGACGGTAAGACCTGGAAGCGCTGGAAGGAAAATCTCCGTGCGATCGCGAAGCCGGGGGCGAGTCGTGCTATCGCTGACTACATTCTCCAGGTAGCTGCGCGCTAATCGGAGAGTCTGTTTCTCGGAGATTTTGAGTAAGAGAGGGAGAGGTGCTTCTCAACACGCACGCCCTTCTTCAGCTACTCCGTTGAGATCTTCTTCAGGAGCAGAGCAAAGAAGAGGTCGTTGTTCCAAGTGGTGACGGATACACCGCCAGCGGGAATCCATCCCTTGGAGAAATGCAGCTGTATGTCGTCATTAAAGGGCTGTTTGTAGCCCGAGATCACCTTGTACTGGAAGGAGGTGCCGGCACCTGACTGCCCTGAGGGGACCGTTGACGATTGATCAGAAGGTACTGCCGTCAGCGATTGGGCGGCCATCATGGCAAGAAGCAGTGAGGCGAAGAGGGTTGTGAGCGGCTTCATTGTTGGTTTGGTCAGTGTGCTGGGAAATTGGTTATTGAAGGGAACTGGGGAGGATAAGATGGGTGCGAAACGCTCAGAAGAGATCCGGATAGCGAGAACGGGCGAGTCCAACAGTGCGGGCGTAGATTTCGGCGGCGCGATCCCCTGAGAGGGCATGGGCCACAACCTCCTGGCAGGCTGCCAGATCAAGACTTCGGATGGCTTTTTTGACTCGAGGAACCAGCGCGGCACTTGCGCTGAGCTCATCGATGCCCAAACCAATCAAGAGGGGAGTGTACTCGATATCACCAGCCAGTTCTCCACAGATCCCGACCCAGATGCCTGCATCATGAGCGGCATCAATAATCATCTTGAGGATGCGGACGACGGCTGGGTTTGATGGGTCATGGAGGTGAGCAATGCGCTCGTTTCCTCGGTCGACAGCCATGAGATATTGGAGCAGATCGTTGGTTCCGATGCTGAAGAACTTCACTTCACACGCAAGCGTTCCAGCAGTGAGGGCAGCACTCGGCACCTCGATCATGATTCCAAGCTCCATATCGGCTTGGTAGGGGACGCCGCGCTCGCGTAACTCCTCTGCAGCCTCTGCAAGGAGGGCCTTGGCGTGCAGGAGTTCCTCATGGCCTGAGATCATCGGGAACATCATGCGCAGATTGCCATGCACTCCGGCCCTGAGGATGGCGCGAAGCTGCGTCTTGAAGATTTCTGGATTATTCAGGCAGAAGCGGATTGCACGACATCCCAGGAAAGGGTTTTCCTCATGGCCCAGATCGAGGCAATCGGTCGGCTTGTCTCCTCCGATGTCGAGCGTGCGAATGATGACTCCATGTGGTGCGATTCGTTCGGCTACATGTCGGTATACGACATACTGCTCCTCCTCATCGGGTGGGACTGTTCTGTTGAAGTAAAGAAACTCGGTCCGGTAAAGACCGATCCCATCAGCTCCAGTGGCCGCCACCTCGTCAAGTTCCTCGGGGAGTTCAATATTGGCGGCGAGAGTGATGTGGCGTCCGTCGAGCGTTGAGGAATCGATTTCCCTAAGTGTCTCAAGCCCCTCCTCAATGTGCTCCTTGGCCTCTGCCAGGGCTTGGTAGGTCTCGCGAGTGGCATGGGATGGATTGAGGAAAACCTTTCCGCTGTAGCCATCCATCAGGATGACATGACCGTTCTCAAGGGAGTTGCAGATGCCCTCCAGTCCGACGATTGCCGGGATCCCAAGGGACCGCGCCATGATTGCCGTATGGGATGTCTTGCTCCCCTTTTCGGTGATAAATCCGGCGACATTATCCCTGTTGAGTATCGCCGTGTCCGAGGGAGTCAATTCGTCGGCCACAATGATGTGATTCCGGTCGTGACCCGCCAAGCGCTCACCCGATTTGCCCATGAGGTGACGGACTACCCTTCGGCCGACATCCTCCAAGTCGATGGCTCTTTCCCTCAGGTAGGGATCATCAATAGCGGCTAAGGTTTTGATGAATTTATGGATGACGCTCTGAAAAACAAATTCAGCGTTATGCTTCTCCCTCCGAATGCCGTTGAGTACCTCATCGATGAGTGTAGGGTCTTCTAGCACCAGTAGGTGGGCGTCAAAGATGCTCGCATCGCTTGGTCCTGCGGACTGGGATAGCCGCTCTTGGAGTGCCATCAGCTCTTTTCTTGTTGCAAGCAAAGCTGCCTCAAAGCGAGCTACTTCCGCATCCAATTCACCTTCTTGGAGATCGCGGAAAGGGATGGTTTCCTCTTCTTGAAAATGGATAAGCACCTTGCCTTCGGCAAGGCCCGGGGCAACAGCCACCCCTTGGAAGATCATCTCCTCCCCGGGGAGGGAAGCGGCTTCCTGAGGCTGATTTTTCTTGGAGGAGCGAATACCCACGCAGAGTGGATTATAGAAGAGCGGGGGTCGGGTCAAAGTCTGAATGCGTCCCCAGGAACGCCGGCCTCCCCTACGCTTCGTCCCGAGCGGGCATCTCAATGGCCTTGCAGACCTCGCGCCAGCCGGGAAAATTCCATGCATTAGGGAAGTCCCTGCACTGCTGTGGTTTCACGGACTGGATGGAGCACTCATTCTCCTTGAGGAAAAAACAGGCTCCATCTTCCCGATCAATCAGGGCCAAACCTCCCCGATTAGGACGGAGGCGGGTGTATTCCTGAATAAAGGCCCCCTCTTTCATGCCAACATGGGAGGCGATTGAGCGGATCTCTTCCTCCGTGACGCGGACAAAACCTGGCCATCGGCAGCAGGCCGTGCAGCGTTGGCAGAGATAGGTCGGAGGCATTTAGAGAAGTGAAAAGTGGAAAGTAAAAAGTTTAAACTATAATCTGAATTATCCTGAAAGCAGTGGTTGCCGAAGGAATGTTTGTGCCGGAGTCAGAATGGTACAGGTTCAAGACATGGGTAACGCTTTAGGTTCAGGACATAGGTAACACCATGGGGCTCTTACTGGCAGGGTAAGAGGCTATGCCGTGGCAACACCTAGACCTAATGAGCCAGAGAAC
>Ga0114964_10000530_pt1 | contig 29403 bp, 25 predicted proteins | sample C_131016_MF_Meta_FD_92638 | JGI IMG/M metagenome (GOLD analysis project Ga0114964, IMG submission 92638) | Freshwater microbial communities from Lake Croche, Canada to study carbon cycling - C_131016_MF_MetaG | ecosystem: Environmental > Aquatic > Freshwater > Lake | place: Lake Croche, Canada...
CATATGCATCGATCCGCCTTTGCCTTTCGACAACCCGCCGCGACGGCCCGTAAGTTCCGCCATCACACCTTTCGGATCCATGCCGCACGCCAACATATGGCCGTGGTCGCGATAGCCGGTAATAACCTGATCACCATCCTTTTGCGCCATTTCCATACCGACGACGACCGCCTCTTGGCCGATATACAGATGACAGAACCCGCCGATCAGACCCATGCCATACATTTGGCCTGCCTTTTCCTCGAAACGGCGGATCATCAGCATTTCATGATAGGCTTTGACGTCCTCGTCACGGGTAAAATCGGTCGGGAGCGAATTTTTACGGCTGGCGGAGCGCGATGTCGCCGTCTTGGTAGACGCAATCGATTTCGTGCTTCCGGTGGTTTTTCGAGCGGCCAACGCCATGAGACAACCTCCCTTGATCTGTTCCGTTGAACATATCCAAAAGCGAGCGGTTTGGCGAGGGGGGCAACACTAGAATTTTAACACACCCGACCTCAAATTTACCATTTAATATCAATACTATATAACAATGAACCAAAATCAAGTTCATCAAATAAAAAGCACCGGAAAAGGAGAAACGACGACGTTAAAACCTAGAGTTGAAAAACAACTCTCACCCTAGCGGCTAAGCTCAATTCGCCGTCATAACAACCACATCATTGCGATTGCCACGGTTCAACAAAATCCTCGAACGTTCTTCAAAAAGATCAGAATCGAGCGAGACCGTTCCAAGCAAAGCGTTACGCTTTTCCAGAGCTATACGCTCAGAGACCAAGCTCGAGTTCACGGCCGATAGACGGGAAATTTCAGATAACAAACTATTACGCGTCTCTATGCCGCGATTCCCGTTTCCCGCCTCGTTGATGAAATAAACAGCGATAGCCCCAGAAACGAGGTAGAGCAGAAAGGGCATTGCGATGCCACGAAAACGACGTTTTACAACCATGAAGCGAGTTTACACATCAGTTGTAAACAGTTTCTAAAAATGACCCCTCATCGTTCATGAAAAGGGGCCATCTTAAGGCAAAAAACCGAAAAACCTGTCACATGGTACAGGTGAAAAAACTAGCGGAGCGACTTGATTGCATTGCGCCCGGCATAAAGTGCCGTCGAACCCAGTTCTTCTTCAATTCGGAGCAATTGGTTGTACTTGGCCAATCTGTCGGAGCGTGCAAGCGAACCGGTTTTGATCTGCCCGCAATTGGTGGCAACAGCCAGATCGGCGATGGTCGAATCTTCGGTCTCGCCCGAGCGATGCGACATCACCGAGGTGTAGCCCGCCCGATGGGCCATATCGACGGCGGCGAGTGTCTCGGTAAGCGAACCGATCTGATTGACCTTGATGAGAATCGAATTGCCGACGCCTTGTGAAATACCCTGCGAAAGCCGCGTCACATTGGTGACGAACAGATCATCACCTACCAATTGGCAGCTTTTGCCGATGAGATCGGTAACCAGTTTCCAGCCTTCCCAATCATCTTCCGACAAGCCATCCTCAATCGAGCAAATCGGATAGGTGCTGGCGAGCTTGGCAAGATATTCGGCCTGTTCCTGAATGGAGCGAACCTTGCCCTCGCCTTCATAATGATAGGCACCGTCTTTGAAGAACTCGGTCGCCGCGCAATCCATGGCGATGAACACGTCCTTGCCTGCTTTGTAACCTGCGGCGTCGATCGACTGCATGACGAAATCGAGTGCCGCTTCTGCGGAAGGGAGGTTTGGCGCAAAGCCTCCTTCATCGCCGACATTGGTATTGTGCCCCGCCTTCTTCAACGCGCCTTTCAGCGTGTGGAAGATTTCAGCGCCCATGCGGAGACCTTCCGAAAAACTTGGCGCACCGACCGGCATGATCATGAATTCTTGGAAATCAATCGGGTTATCGGCATGCGCGCCACCATTCACGATGTTCATCATCGGAACAGGCAGAACACGAGCCGACGTACCGCCGACATAGCGATAAAGCGGCATCGCCGCTGCGTCCGCCGCGGCTTTGGCCACAGCGAGCGAGACGCCTAAAATGGCATTCGCGCCGAGGCGGGCTTTGTTGGAAGTGCCATCGAGTTCGATCATGGCCTCATCAATACCGACCTGATCTTCAGCATCCATGCCGCAAATCGCATCCGACAATTCCTCATTCACGGCCGATACCGCCTTGAGCACGCCCTTGCCGAGGTAGATTTTTTTGTTACCATCCCGCAGTTCAACGGCTTCATGCGCACCGGTCGAGGCACCCGATGGAACCGCCGCACGCCCCATCGAGCCGTCAGCTAAGGTGACATCCACCTCAACGGTCGGATTACCGCGGCTATCCAAAATCTGGCGGGCGTGAATATCGATAATCTCGGTCAATGGCTCTCTCCGGAGGGTTATGAAGCGTAAAAAAGGAGGCTACTTAATGCGCCTCCTCTTAATACTATTGTCTAATAACGCAAGGCGACAACAAAGCCCATCTGCAGAAAGCAAAGCTCAAGCCATTACGCCGAACGCTTAAGCCTCTCACGCATCGCGCGGCGCGTCTCAAGCTTATGGATGAAACGCTTCATTTTATGAACCACCGGCATCTTATCCTTTTTACCGAAAGGCACAACATTTGTCGTATCAAAATCGACAAGTGCCTCAAGCGCGTACGTCCGATCGCGCAAGAAGGTAAGCAGCGTCTGGCGTTCGGTTAAGGGGGCCAATTCCGCATGTGTAATCGGCTTGCCAATCACCAACGGCAAATCGGTACCGATCCGGTCATGGACTTCTTTGAAGATCAGCGAGAGACGCAACGTAGGGCTCAAATGGCTCGCGATCTGGAACAGGCGGCTGTTTTGACCCGAGAAGAAAATCGGAACGACCGTTGCCTTCGAGCGTTGAATGAGTTGCGCGGTAAAGGGCTGCCAAGGCCAATCGATTGCCGGTTTACGGCCTAATTTATCAGGAGCTGTCGAAACGGCACCGGCCGGGAAAATCACTACGCAACCGCCATTGGCGAGATGTTTGCGCGCCGCCTCACGCGATTCGAGGTTGGTTTGGAAGGCTTCTTTGGTGCCCGTAAAATCAACCGGCAAAAGATTGGTGCGGGCTTCCGGCGCGCGCAAAAGGACGGAATGGGTAAGAACCAGAAAGTCCTTGCGGACCTTTTCGATCAACCAGCACATCGCCAGGCCGTCCAACACGCCGTAAGGATGATTGGCGATGATGACCAACGGGCCAGTTGCGGGAATATTGTTCAGATCATCGGCTTTAAACGTCGGCACCACTTCCAATTGACGGATGGATGCCTGCCAAAAACTCTCGCCCGGAACGGGATTACGCTGATTGTCCAAGTAAAGACCATGCAGCAAAGGCTGACCGGTGGCCTTTTCAATCAATTGAATGGCCTTGCGCTTTAAAAGCGATTGCGAATTGTCAGAGTAGGAAAATTGAACTTCAGTCATAAGATGTTCATTACCGGTTTTCGGTGACAAAAGGGTGACAATCTGATGATAACGCCATCATATCGACACGGGACGGGATTTCGCAACTAAATCAAAAGCTTTAAGATCCGACAATAAAGCTTCCATTTGATGGAGCGGGACCATATTCGGCCCATCGGACGGGGCGCGATCCGGTTGTTCGTGTGATTCGATAAACAGACCCGCAATGCCAATCGCCATCGCCGCGCGCGCTAAAACCGGCACGAACTCCCGTTGCCCGCCGGAGGATCCGCCCTGCCCGCCCGGTTGCTGCACGGAATGCGTCGCATCGAAAATAACCGGTGCACCGGTATCGCGGGCCATAATGGGCAATGAACGCATATCGGACACCAGCGTGTTATAGCCGAACGACACGCCGCGTTCGCATACCAGCACATTCGGGTTGCCCGCCGAAGTGATTTTAGCGGCGACGTTTTTCATGTCCCATGGGGCTAAAAATTGCCCCTTTTTGACATTGATCACGCGGCCCGTTTCGGCGGCGGCGACCAAAAGATCGGTCTGGCGGCATAAGAAGGCCGGGATTTGCAGAATATCAACCACTTCGGCCACCGGCTTGCATTGGGCAGCGTCGTGGATATCGGTAATCACCGGAACGCCAAGGGAAGCCTTGATCTCAGCGAAAACATCGAGGGCTTTTGCCAATCCGATACCGCGTTCGGCAGAAGCGGAGGTACGATTCGCTTTGTCGAAAGAGGCTTTAAAAACAAACGGGATAGCAAGCTTCGACGTGATTTCCTTCAACGCGATAGCCATTTCAAAGGCGTGCGCGCGGCTTTCCATTTGGCAAGGCCCTGCGATCAACGCGAAAGGGAGGCTTTGTCCGAAGGATACATTACCTGCGGTGACGACGGTGTTTTGAAGAAGCGGTGTTGTCATGCCCTGCCCTATAGCGCAGTGGAGGGATTCTGGCGAGTCAGGACCGAACAAACCGGATGCCGAGGCCGAACGCTTCGGAGGGCGGTACCATCACATTCCCCTGATGCTCGTAAAAGCGGACGCGTTCGCTCGCCAACCGGCTTTTAACCAAGTCCAAATCTGGGACCGAGACGGAAAACGCCGCAAGCCGTACCGCTTCACCTTTGCCAAGTTGGCCATATTCAAATGCAAAAGCGGCCTCTGACAACACATCCACCTCGCCGCGCGGCGTTTCAAACCGCAACCCTGCGGACGTGGCCGAGAATTCATCCATACCGGTGAACGCCCGCATGAATTCGGCGTGATCGGACGGCTCCTCAGCCACCATGCAAACACCTGCAAGAGATGTGGAACCATTGGGGTGCTGCTGGGCGAGAGGATTCCAGAAATTTTCCGGCCGATGTTGCTGGCAGACAAAAAAGCCGCACTGCCCGGCAAGCCGGTCTTTTGCAAAGGCCAATGTGAACGAGACTTCTACCGGCGTACCATCCGGCCGCACACCTTTACGCTCAAAGAAAAATGTCTCGAACCCGCCAATCTCTGCGTGATCAAACGCCGCTTTATCAGTCATGGCATCGTGCGACTCCAGCACCAGCATGGCAAAGCCCTCGCCGGCTTCGAGATAGTCCCGCACAAAGGCCCCAAAAGAGAAACGCCCATCGGCGTGTTCTGGCATTTGAGCGCCTTCTCCCACCGTGATCAGTTCTAAAAAAGACCCTGGAAATTGGACGATCCGGTTCTCCGTCCCCCACGGATGCCGGTTACGCGCGCCGACCTTGAAGCCGAGCTTGTCGTAGAACGCCCCCGCCGCATCAAGATCATGCACGGCGATAACGAGGTGGTCGATGGGGCGCTTGGGCATTGCCTCAGACCAACCTCGCCTGTTCGACCGCAGCGGCAATAAAGCTTGCAAAAAGTGGATGCGGTTCAAACGGACGCGATTTCAACTCAGGGTGGTATTGTACGCCGATGAACCATGGATGATCCGGAAATTCGACCGTCTCCGGCAATAATCCATCCGGAGAAACGCCAGCAAAAACAAGCCCTTTTTCTTCCAATTTCAAGCGATAGGCCATGTTCACCTCGTAACGGTGCCGATGACGTTCCGAAATGATAGTACTGCCGTAAATCTTCGAAATATGGCTGTCCTCGTTGAGCTTTGCGTCATAAGCGCCAAGCCGCATTGTCCCACCCATATCGCCTTGGGCGGCGCGTTGTTCCAATTCGTTGCCACGCATCCATTCGGTCATAAGGCCGACGAGAGGTTCATCGCACGGGCCAAATTCCGTCGAATTAGCGTCCTTGATGCCGGCAAGGTTACGGGCAGCTTCAATCACGGCCATTTGCATGCCGAAACAAATACCGAAATAGGGAACATCGCGTTCGCGGGCGAAGCGGGCGGCGTTGATTTTACCCTCCGCCCCGCGCTGGCCGAAACCGCCGGGGACCAGAATGCCGTGGACATGTTCCAGAAAGGGTGCGGGGTCTTCGCGCTCGAAAACTTCCGACTCAATCCAGTCAAGATTGACCTTCACCTTGTTGGCAATGCCGCCATGGGCGAGCGCTTCGATGAGCGATTTATAGGCGTCTTTCATGCCGGTATATTTACCGACAATGGCGATGGTGACTTCGCCTTCGGGGTTGTTGATCCGGTCGGTTACACCCTTCCAGCGTGCGAGATTGGGCATAGGAGCGGGCTCAATGCCAAAGGCCGCGAGCACTTCTTTATCGAGCCCTGCGGCGTGGTAGGCGGCGGGGACGGCGTAGATGGAGGAGACATCACGCGCCTCAATCACCGCCGTTTCACGGACGTTACAGAACAGCGCGAGCTTGCGGCGTTCCTCTACCGGAATTTCCCGGTCGGAGCGGCAGAGCAAAATATCGGGCTGGATGCCGATGGAGCGGAGTTCTTTGACAGAATGCTGCGTCGGCTTGGTTTTGAGTTCCCCTGCCGCCGGAATATAGGGCAACAGCGTGAGATGCACATAAACGGCGTGCCCGCGCGGCAAATCATTGCCCAATTGGCGGATGGCCTCGAAAAAGGGCAAGCCTTCAATATCGCCCACCGTGCCGCCGATCTCGACGAGCACAAAATCAACTGATTCATTGCCCTCGAGCACAAATTCCTTGATGTGGTTGGTCACATGCGGGATGACCTGCACGGTGCCGCCGAGATAATCGCCCCGGCGCTCTTTGGTGATGATGTCCTGATAGATGCGGCCCGTGGTGATGTTGTCGCGTTTGGTCGCGGGGCGGCCCGTAAAGCGCTCATAATGGCCAAGGTCGAGATCAGTCTCGGCCCCGTCATCCGTCACAAAGCATTCGCCATGCTGGTACGGCGACATCGTGCCCGGATCGACGTTCAAATAGGGATCGAGTTTACGAAGGCGAACCGAGTAACCCCGGGCCTGAAGGAGAGCACCCAGAGCCGCCGACGCAAGCCCTTTGCCCAAAGAAGACACCACGCCACCGGTGATGAAAATATACCGTGCCATGGGGTTTTCCTTCTAATGAACAATCACTGATTCGACAAAACATCTGACGGTTGCGGGAGGTTCTGTCCACACCCAATCACAAAAGCGGCACTCAAAACTAAAAACGCCGGAAGTAAGCTCCCGGCGTTTTTAAATAATATCTCGAAGCGACCCTTACTGGGCGGGCTTTTGTTGCCCTTCAAGCTGCTTCAATTGGTCCAAAACGCCAACAGGCTGAGCCGGAGCGGCGTTTGTCGACGCCGCAGGCACGGCTTGGTCGATCACCGACTTCGGGGCACTCGAGTTGCCCGAGATGATCGCCAACAAAAGGCTCGTCGCAAAAAAGGCCGCTGCTAAAATCGCCGTGGTACGCGTGAGAAGATTCGCTTGCCCGCGTCCGGTCATCAACCCGCCCAAACCGCCGCCTCCGCCGCCGCCAAGACCGCTCAAAGCGCCCTGTTCGGAACGCTGAAGCAGGATAACGGCAACGAGCGCGACAACGATGAGAAGGTGGATGACGATGAGAACTTGTTGCATGAAAATCTAAGCCTTCGGCAGAACAGTAACTAAAACCTGCGCGGCTTTAACACGGGGCGCGCGAAGGATCAAAGCACGAATATGGGGTGACCATTTAAAAAATCAAAACAGCGGCTGTGAAATTAAAGATAAGCCGCAGCAATCCCCAAGAAATCCTCAGCCTTCAGGCTAGCACCCCCGACAAGGGCACCGTCAACATTGGCCACGGCCATCAATTCTTTGGCATTCGAAGGCTTTACCGAACCGCCATAAAGGATGCGAACCTTGTTGGCCTCATCCTTCCCCACTATTTTCTTCAGATCTGCACGAATAAGCGCATGGACTTCTTCAACATCCTTGGCCGTCGGCGTTAATCCGGTCCCGATCGCCCAGACGGGTTCATAGGCGATAACAACATCCCGCGCGGTCATGCCGTCCGGTACAGAGGCCTTCAACTGACGGCGCACGACCGAGAGCGTCTTGCCTGCTTCACGCTCGGCACGCGTTTCGCCAATGCAAATAATCGCGGTAAGGCCGTTGCGATGCGCAGCTTCGGCTTTAGCGCGAACCATTGCGTCCGTTTCGCCATGATCGGCACGGCGTTCGGAATGGCCCACGATAACGGCGGTAGCACCTGCATCCGCCAACATCGTTGCGGAAATATCGCCGGTATGCGCACCATTGTCTTTCATGTGGCAATCTTGCGCGCCAATCATAACCCCCTGCCCAACAGCGGCATGGGCAAGCGCGGATACAAGAGGAGCCGGTGGGCAGATCATCAGATCAACAACGCGCCGTAAACCAGCGTCATTTCCAGCCCCTATCAGGTCGAACTCGGCCAAGGACGTGTGCAACCCGTTCATTTTCCAATTACCTGCGACAAGGGGGCGGATGGTACGGGGCATGGCAGACCTTTCGACTTCAAAAGTGCATTTCAATCCTGTTACATCCTAAAAGCCACAGATTGATGCAAAAATAAACCGCTCCCGCGCGGGTTTTGCTTGCATCACGGTCACAAACGCGCTTTGCCAGTTTTGCAGTTGTTTCGCTTCTGATTGCAGGTTGGCGACTGTCTCTTTAAGAGAAGGGGCAATCGCAAGGCACGGGTAGAATGGATCGCTTCTCATGATGGACGGATTTCGTAAGGCAACAAAGAGCTTTTTTGGACGTATCGTGATTACGGTAATGTTCGGCTTTTTGATTTTCAGTTTTGCATTATGGGGCATCGGCGACATTTTCCGAGGCTATGGCCTGCGTACGGTCGCAACCGTCGGTTCAACCGAGATCGACGCCCAAGCCTATCGTGCCGCCTTCCAGACCGAAGTGCAGTCGATGTCGCGCCGTTATGGTCAGACGATTACTACGGAGCAGGCGGTGGCCGCCGGCGTTGACCGCGAAGTCTTGGGCCGCCTCGTCGCTGAGGCGGCGTTGGATGATAAAGCCCATCAGATGAAGCTTGGTATTTCGGACGAAGCGATTGTCAAAAAGCTTTTGACAACCCCCGCTTTTCTCGGTGCGAATGGCCAATTCGACAAAGCGCGCTTCAACGAAGCCCTTCGGCAGGCAGGTTACACCGAGCCTGGCTTTATGGCAGAACAGCACCGATTGGATGTGCGCCAACAGATCATTCAATCGATCTCGGGCCTACCTTACGCTCCCGCTTTGATCAGCGATGCGATGCGCGTTTACGCCAACGAAGAGCGCGCGATTGAATATATCAGCTTCGGCAAAGAGCAATTAGCGCCCGCCGCAACGCCCAATGACGAGACGTTGGCAAAATTTTTCGAAGAAAATAAATCCGCCTTCCGCGCGCCTGATTATCGCAAGATTGCTTATGTGTCGCTTTCCCCGGCAGAATTGGTCAATCCGGATACGATTAGCGAAGCCGATGCGAAGGCCAAGTACGACACCGATGTAGCAACGCGCTATACGCTGCCCGAGAAGCGTTCGGTCCGGCAGCTTGTTTTCCAAAATGAAGCCGACGCGAAGGCTGCCTCAGTCCGTATTAAAGGCGGAACCGATTTTGACGCCGTGGTGGCGGAAAAGCAATTAAAGCCGGCCGATACCGATTTGGGACTGGTTGAAAAGACCAAAATTCTTGATCCCGCCGTTGCAGACGCTGCTTTCAGCCTCGCAGCCAATGGTGTTAGTGATGTGGTCAAAGGCAAATTCGGCTTTATCCTCGTGACGATTGGCGAGATAAAGCCCGCTGAAGTGCGTACGCTAGAATCGGCTTTGCCGGAAATCCGTGCCGCACTCGCGATTGCCCGCGGCAAAGACATGATCCGCGATCTGCACGACAAAATCGAAGACCAGCGTGCATCGGCCAAACCGCTGTTGGAAATCGCCAAGGATTTGTCGCTGAAAATAATCACGCTTGATATGGCCGACCGTTCAGGCCGCACGCCGGATGGCGCCGTTATCGAGAGTGTTCCGGAGCATGATGCTTTGTTAAATGCTGCATTCTCCTCCGATATCGGAGTGGATAACGAAGCCATCGCAACGCGTATGGGCGGTTATGTCTGGTTCGATGTTTTGGGCATTACCCCCGCCCGCGACCGTCCGCTGACAGAAGTGAAAGACAAGGTTATTGCCGCCTGGCAGGATGATGACATCAATGGCCGCTTGGCATCCAAAGCTGCGGAGCTTGTTGTTACCCTATCGAGCGGAAAAACGGTGCAAGACATCGCATCGTCTTTAGGGGTTGAGGTCAAGAAGGCGTTTAACCTCAGGCGCAACAGCAAAAACGCTGATTTTTCGCAAGGCGTTATCAACCAGGTGTTCGGCGTCCCGGAGGGCGGTGCCGCTTTTGCGGTTGGTCGGACGCCGTTGGAACGCATTATCTTGCGGGTGACCAAAGCCGAAGTCGTCTCCTCACCGACGGCGTTGGCTGAGGCGGGCAAACTTACCAGCGAGGTAAAGCTGTCTTTGTCGGATGATTATGCCAATGCCTATGTTGGCCAGACACAGAAAGAACTCGGTGTGACCGTCAATGATAAAGTGATCGGACTGGCACTCGGATTGAATTGAGGCAGACATGATCGTTCAGCCGGACTTTAAGCGGTTTGAGGAAGCCTATCTTGACGGCGAAACCCAGTTGCTTCGCACGGTGCTCGTTGGCGATTTGGAAACGCCCGTTTCGGCCTTTTTGAAATTAACCGCCGCGGATGCACGGAATGCGTTTTTGCTTGAATCGGTCGAAGGCGGTGCCGTTCGCGGACGCTATTCGATCATTGGATTAAAACCCGATATCATTTGGCGGTGCCGGGGCTTTGATGCCGAAATTAACCGCCACGCGTTAGCCGACCGAACGACATTCGAACCGTGCGGTAAGCCGCCTTTGGTATCGTTGCGGGAACTTTTGGCCGAAAGTGCAATTCCGTTCGAAACGGCTTTGCCACCCATGGCAAATGGCGTTTTTGGCTATCTGGGCTACGATATGGTGCGCCATATGGAGCGGTTGGGCGAACCCAATCCGGATGCGTTAGGTGTGCCTGATGCCATTATGGTTCGCCCGACGGTTATGGTCATTTTCGACTCGGTGAAGGACGAGATCACCATCATCACGCCTGCCCGTCCCGTTACCGGCGTGAACCCCAAGGCGGCTTACGAGGCCGCTTTGCTAAGGTTAGAGGCTGCAAGCGATGCGCTGGATCGGCCTCTCCCCTCGGGCGTGCAGGCACCGATCGACGTGTCGGCGGTTCCACCATCGCAATCCAATACGTCGGAATCCGACTATCTGGGCATGGTCGAACGGGCAAAGGAATATATCCGCGCAGGCGATATTTTTCAGGTTGTCCTGTCGCAGCGGTTTGAAACACCGTTTCAATTACCGCCTTTTTCGCTTTATCGCGCGCTTCGACGCGTGAACCCGTCGCCGTTTCTCTCTTATTTCGATTTCGACGGCTTTCAACTGATTTGCTCGTCGCCCGAGATTTTGGTGCGCGTGCGCAAGAACCGGGTCACGATCCGGCCGATCGCCGGAACACGGCCGCGCGGTGTCACCGAGGCTCAGGATATCGCTTTGGGTGAGGAATTATTGGCCGACCAAAAAGAACGCGCCGAACATCTCATGCTGCTCGATTTAGGCCGCAACGATGTTGGCCGTGTTGCCAAAACAGGAACGGTAGACGTTACCAACTCGTTCTTTTTAGAACGCTACAGCCATGTGATGCACATCGTCTCGAATGTCGAAGGCGATCTCGACCCGAAATATGACGTTCTTGATGCGTTGGCAGCTGGCTTTCCGGCAGGCACGGTATCAGGTGCGCCGAAGGTCCGTGCCATGCAAATCATCGACGAGCTCGAACGCGACAAACGCGGACCCTATGGTGGCTGCATCGGCTATTTCGGCGCGAATGGCGAAATGGACACCTGCATCGTGCTGCGTACGGCCATCGTTAAAGACGGTACCATGCACGTGCAGGCAGGCGCGGGCATTGTGTATGATTCAAACCCGATGTCCGAACAGCAGGAATGCATTAATAAGTCGAAGGCTCTGTTTCGGGCGGCAGAAGAAGCGGTTCGGTTCGCGAGCTTTGCGAAACGCGGGCAGTAAACCTTTTTTTTGATGGCACTCTCTTCATAAATCCTCCGGCTTGACGAGACGGTCGCTTATGTCCGAAATGCGCAAGGCAATAAGGATCCCGACACTCGATGACCCGCGTCACTTTGATCGATAATTACGATAGCTTTACCTTCAACCTCTTCCACGATCTGGGGAAGCTGGGCGCGGATGTAACCGTTATTCGCAATGACGATATCACGACCGAGGCGCTCATCGCCTCTGCACCCGATGCCATTGTGCTTTCGCCTGGCCCCGGCACGCCGGATGAATCCGGCATTTGCCTCGACGTGCTGGACAAAGCCAGTTCTACAATCCCCATCTTTGGCGTTTGTTTGGGTATGCAGGCCATGGGGCAATGTTTTGGCGGCAGCGTTATTCGTGCCCCGCTACCGATGCACGGTAAATTGTCGACCATTCACCATCAGGGCAAAACGGTCTTTCGCGGGATAAACGGCACGTTTCAAGCCACCCGCTATCATTCGCTGATCGTTGACCGTATGTCGTGCCCCGATGCATTGGAGATTACGGCCGAGACCGAGGATGGCTTGATCATGGGATTGTCCCATAAAACGTTGCCGGTTCACGGCGTCCAGTTTCATCCCGAAAGCATTTTATCCGATCATGGCCTTGTGATGTTTAAGAATTTTCTCGATATGGCCAACGCGTGGAACACTAAGACCGGTCGCACCCAAGGACGCGCGTAATGGATGCGATGAAACCGATCATAGCCAAACTCGCCAATGGCGAAACATTATCCCGCTTAGAAGCCGAGGAAGCTTTCGGTCAGATGTTGTCGGGGGAAACGACGCACGCACAAACGGCGGCATTTTTGATGGCCTTGCGTTTGCGCGGTGAAACCGTGGATGAGATCTCAGGAGCCGTATCGGCCATGCGGGCACGCATGCTGAGGGTTGAAGCACCGACCGACGCCATCGACATTGTCGGCACGGGCGGGGATAATTCGGGCAGTTATAATGTTTCAACGCTGGCGGCGATTATTGTCGCAGCGACGGGCGTGCCGGTTGCCAAGCATGGCAACCGGGCTTTGTCCTCGCGCTCGGGTGCGGCAGATGTATTGTCCGCACTGGGCGTCAAAGTAGGGCTTGAACCGGCGCTTGTTTCGCATTGCATCAAAGAGGCGGGCGTTGGCTTTATGTTTGCGCCAACCCATCACGCCTCGATGCGGCATGTCGGGCCTGTTCGGGTGGAGCTTGGCACGCGGACGGTGTTCAATCTGTTGGGGCCGCTTTCGAACCCGGCCAGCGTGAAGCGACAATTGGTCGGGGCGTTCTCGTCCCATTGGTTGGAGCCGATGGCAACAACATTAAAGACCCTGGGCTCCGAGCGCGTTTGGCTCGTCCACGGCTCGGATGGCCTAGACGAAATCACCACCACTGGCGCGACCGAAATTGTTGAATTGAACAACGGCTCACTGCATCGCTTTACCGTTACACCGGAAGAAGCGGGGCTCAATCGCGCTAAGGCGGACGAACTCAAGGGCGGGGATGCCGAACATAACGCCAAAGCGCTTATGGGCGTGTTGGCGGGCGAGAAAACCGCGTATCGCGATATCGCACTGATCAATGCGGGGGCAGCACTTGTGGTTGCTGGCAAGGCTAACCATTTGAAAGAAGGCGTCGAACGGGCCACGAAAGCAGTGGATAGCGGTGCGGCCAAAGCCAAACTCGAGCGCCTTATAATTGCTTCGAACACAGCGTCATGACCGATATTTTAGCCAAAATCGAAGCCTATAAGCGTATCGAAATCGCTGAGGCAAAGGCGCGTATTTCTGAAGCAGACATAAAGGCCTTAGCCACGAAGGCTGCACCGCCGCGCGGTTTTGCCAAGGCAATTGAAGCGCATCTGGCGTTGGGGCGCCCCGCCCTGATTGCTGAAATCAAAAAAGCAAGCCCCTCGAAAGGCCTGATCCGCGCGGATTTTGATCCGCCGAGCCTGGCGCGTGCTTACGAACTGGGAGGCGCAACCTGCCTTTCTGTTTTAACCGATGCGCCATCCTTCCAAGGTCACCCCGATTTTCTGGGTCAGGCGCAATCAACAACGGCACTACCCGCGTTAAGGAAAGATTTTTTGTACGAGGCCTATCAGGTCTATGAGGCGCGGGCGTGGGGTGCCGATTGCATATTGGTGATTATGGCCGGCGTTGACGATGCCACCGCCCGGTTGCTCACCGATACGGCGCACGGGCTTGGTATGGATGTGCTGGTCGAGGTGCATAACCGCGAAGAACTCGACCGCGCTTTGCCGCTGGGCACCAAACTTGTGGGCATCAACAACCGTGACCTCCGGACATTTGAGGTTTCTTTGACGGTTTCTGAAACCCTTGCTCCTCTCATCCCCAAAAATCGCATTGTCGTCGGCGAAAGCGGCATTTTCACGCATGAAGATGTCACGCGGCTGGGTCGTGCGGATATCCACACCCTGCTGGTCGGCGAAAGCCTTATGCGCCAAGCCGATGTGACAGCCGCGACCCGCACCCTCCTGTTCGGAAACACGCCATGAGCAAACTCACCCATATTGACGAGACGGGTGCGGCCTCAATGGTCGACGTTTCGGATAAGGCAATCACCGAGCGTGAAGCCACTGCCGAAGGCCGCGTTGTCATGGCGGCAGAGACGTTGGCTTTGATCAAAACAGGCAATGCTAAAAAGGGCGATGTGCTGGGGGTGGCGCGTATTGCCGGCATAATGGCGGCGAAAAAGACGCATGAGTTGATACCGCTCTGCCACCCTTTGATGTTGTCCAAAATCTCGGTCGAGCTTGTGCCCGATGATGCATTGCCCGGTATTTGCGTCCGTGCAACGGCGAAACTCTCCGGACAGACGGGCGTTGAGATGGAGGCGCTGACCGCCGTCTCGGTCGCCTGCCTGACGATTTACGACATGGTAAAAGCCGCCGACCGGACGATGCAGATTGAGGGCATTCGGCTGCTTGAAAAACGGGGCGGAAAATCAGGCCATTTCCGCGTTGAGGGGTAAAGAAATGTCGCTCATCAGCGTCGAGGAAGCCTTAGCGCGCGTTTTGGCCTCCGCGCGTGTTCTTACCCCCGAAATGATCGGGATTGAGGATGCCCATAGCCGGACCTTGGCTGCAGCGTTGCACTCCAAACGCACCCAACCGCCCTTCGATGCATCCGCTATGGATGGCTACGCCGTGCGCGGCGCGGATATTGCGCAGGCTGGCGCGCGTTTGAGTGTCATTGGCGAATCCGCCGCGGGACACGGTTTTCATGGCGAAATTGGCACCGGCGAAGCCGTCCGTATCTTCACCGGTGCACCCGTTCCGCAAGGTGCCGACACCATTTTATTGCAGGAATATGCACGACGCGAAGACGAATGGGTTATCGTCGTGGAACCCGAAACCGCCGGCCGGCACGTGCGAAAGACCGGACTTGATTTCGCTTCGGGTGAAGTGTTGCTTAACGCAGGCCATCGCCTGAACGAACGGAGCCTTGCTTTGGCCGCCGCGATGGACCACGGGAACGTATCCGTTTTTCGCAAACCAAAAGTTGCCATTCTCGCAACGGGGGACGAATTGGTCCGCCCCGGTGAAGCCTCGCGCCAGGATCAGATTGTGGCTTCGAACCATATAACCGTCGCGGCGTTGGTTCGAATAGCGGGTGGCGAGCCTGTCCAGCTTGGCATTGCGGGCGATAGTTTTTTGGCGCTTGAACGCGGGATGTTGGCAGCAGAAGCCGAGGGCGCCGATATCCTCGTGACGTTGGGCGGCGCCTCGGTCGGCGATCACGATCTCGTACAATCGGCGTTGACACGACGGGGCATGGAACTTGGTTTTTGGCGGATCGCGATGCGCCCCGGTAAACCGCTGATCCATGGCAAATTGGGGGAGATGGCGATTTTGGGATTGCCGGGTAATCCGGTTTCTTCCTACGTTTGTGCGCGCCTCTTTCTCACTCCCCTCATCCGCGCGATGCAGGGTGATCCGGAAGCGGGCACTGATCCCTCCGAGCCTGCGATTTTGGGATGCGCGGTTCGCCAAAATGACAAACGGCAGGATTATTTACGGTCGGCATTGGTGATCGATGCCGATGGCTTACCCATTGTAACGCCCTATGATCTGCAAGATTCATCGATGATCCGCGTCTGTGCCGAAGCGGGCGCACTCGTCATCCGCAAACCAAATGCTCCGCCGCAGCAAAAAGGCGAAAAATGCCGAATAATCAGACTATGAGCGCAAAGGCACTTGCGGAACACATCAAGAACAGATAGGTTTGTTCATCTTTTGTTTTAGCCCTCGAGTCGTCGGCTAAAAAACGGAGCGAACGCTTTATGTTGACCCGCAAGCAGATTGAACTCCTTCGTTTCATCCAGGACCGCTTGGGTGCGGATGGCGTGCCTCCGTCCTTCGACGAGATGAAAGACGCGCTGGATTTGAAATCCAAATCGGGCATTCACCGGCTGATTACGGCCTTGGAAGAGCGGGGCTTTATCCGCCGTCTTGCCAATCGGGCGCGCGCCATAGAGGTGATCAAATTGCCGGAACAGGCACTCCCTAACCATACACCACGCGCAAAATTCAGCCCGAGCGTGATCGAAGGTGATTTGGGTCGCATTCGACCAAGTGCAGCGAACGACGCACCAGCCTTTGTCTCGATCCCCGTGATGGGTCGGATTGCAGCAGGTACGCCAATTTCCGCCATTCAGTCGCGCAGCCACACGATTGGGATGCCGCCGGACATGCTTTCGAGCGGCGATCATTATGCGCTTGAAGTGCGCGGTGACTCGATGATTGAAGCGGGTATTTTCGATGGCGACACGGTCATTATCAAGCGCCAAGAAACAGCGGACACCGGCGACATAGTCGTGGCATTGATCGATGATGAAGAAGCCACCTTGAAACGTCTGCGGCGTCGCGGCTCCTCCATTGCGCTCGAAGCGGCCAACCCCGCCTATGAGACGCGGGTTCTGGGGCCGGATCGGGTAAGAATTCAGGGTAAGCTCGTCAGCCTCATGCGGCGGTACCACTGAGTCCTAACGCGGTGTAATCGGCTGGAGGGTCGGGTCGTCGGGTTCGGCGAGCGCGGGCGCAGTTTCGGTCGTTTGCGCGGTGAGAGCGGGTTTTGGTGACCAAGGTCGGTCATAACCCGCGTGGCGGGCGCCTTTGATCGTGAAGCCTCCCGAAGCGTTTGGAAAGAGTTCTATACTGCCCAGCAAAGCTGATCGGGTTTTATCGATTGTTAACGCTTTGCAGTCGTTTGGAGCTTCTAAGGGCGTTATTAGGACGGCAGCGAGATAACAATCTTCGGCAAGATCGCGTTCGCGCAATGTCAGGGTTAACGGCTTGCCATCCTGAAGCCTCGCGATACACCCCGATGCGTTACACAACGGACCGCGTCGGACACTGGCATCCGTTGGCGGTCGCATATCGCCGTCGGCGGACAACCATTGGGCCACAACGAACGGAGAGGCCCCCTTCCCCATCACCGCCAACCGCCCATCCGGCCCGCGTGCGGCAAGCGATAGCCCGTCACGGGCGACCACGATATCAGGGCGCGCTCCGGTCAATCCCATACCAAAGCCGATCAGGGCCGGTACGATACCGAACAACCGAAGCCGCGTTGACCACAGCGTCAGCCAAAGCAAACCGAACGCGAGAAAAAGTACGGAAGAAACCGAGATGGCCGGCAGTGCACGGGTCGCAAATGGGGTCGAGGCGACCTGAGTTGATACAAAAAGCATCAGATCAACCGAATAGTCCATGATTTTCCAGAACGGGCCGTCGAGCCCGAAGGGAATGGCAAACACCCCGAAAAAACCAATCGGCATAGCGAGGCTTTCAATCAATGGAATGGTGAGCGCGTTACCAATTAGTCCTAAGGGTTGAAACCGCTGGAAATGGAAGGCTGCGAAGGGTCCGGTCGCCGCTTCGGCCAAAAGGGTCGTTAAAAATACCGTTCGAGCGTGATTGACCAGCCATTGCCCGATCCTTCGGATTTGACGTGGGGGTGGGCCCGCTTTGACGGTAGTCGAATCCGTGGACGCAAAAGCCGGAAAGCGGTCCGGTGGCGGTGGCAGACGCTCAAAGGCTGCAATCAGCGCAGCAACGGCAGCAAATGACATTTGAAAGCTCGGACCTAAAACGCTTTCTGGCTCCATTGCCAAAATGACGAACGCCGATAGAGCCAAATTCCGCATCGAGAGCGCCCGGCGACCTGCCAACACCGCGCCGAATAGAAACAGGGTCATGATCAGTGAGCGCTCGGTGGCGACTTCCGAGCCCGCCAAAAGATCGTAGGCCGTTGCTCCCGCCATCGCACTTGCCGCTGCCCATTGTTTGATTGGGAAGCGTAAAGGGACACCGGGCAACAGCACCAAAAAGCCACGAACCAGAAAAAATACCATACCGGCGGCCAACACCATATGAAGGCCCGAAATCGACACCACATGATAAATGCCCGCTGCCCGCAAAATATCGTTGGTTTGATCGGTAATATATCCCCGCTTGCCAGTGAATAACGCCGCGGCAACCGCCCCGCTCTGGCCGCCAACCGCGTGTGCAATCCGATCCGTAAGCGACAGACGAAGGCGATCAACCCATGTGGTGAGGCCAAGTTGCCAACCAAGCGGCGCCGGCGGCAGGACGATGATCGAACCGAGGACCGATCCGACACCGCCGATGCGGGCGAAGTAAGCGTCGCGCGCGAAATCATACCCGCCCGGGCGCGCCGGTTGCGGCGGCGGCATAAGACGGATCGAACCAGCAATGTAATCGCCCGGGTCAATGCTCGGACGTCCTATGACCGTCGCACGAACGCGAAACGGCAATCCGAGCGTCCTGTTTTGAAGCTTCAAAGGGCGCAACAAGAGGCGGCCACCCGTTGCGCTCCAATCTATCGTCTCGACAACCGCTTCAAAACGCGAAATCGAAACGTCTTGAAGAATGGGCGCATCACTCCGCGCGGTGCGCAAGGTTGCCGCCGTAAAACCCAGTGAAACCGCCAAGAGGGCACATAAAGCATAGCGGACGCTGGCACGGGCCTCACGCAGGGCCCAAAGCACAATGCCGAGAACGGTCACAAGGCCAAGCGGAGCACATAGGACAGGCTCCTCATCGGCAGAAAAATACACCAGAACGCCGACCATACCGAGTGGTGCCAGCCAAAGAAACGGACGGCGGGCAACGGCTTCCGCCTGACCGAGCGCGACACACCGAGCGACGAGCGAGGCACGCCACTCGTTCAAGGTCGCAGAGCCGATTTCGGGACGGTAACCGCTGAACGTCTCGACGGCGGCTTGCAAACGTTTTGGAGACGATGGTTCCTCCCTTTGCATCGCCGTATCTTCCCTTTTCTCGATCTGTGCTTAACCTCGCGTGTGTTCAATGCTACATGACCCACGCGATGAAGCCATAACCGCAGGGTTGCAGGCTGAAGCTTTGCAATCATGAAGTTTAGGAAGCCCTGATGTCCTCACCCATTGTTACCCGTTTTGCGCCCTCTCCTACCGGCTTTTTGCACATTGGCGGCGGTCGAACTGCACTGTTCAATTGGCTTTATGCCAAGCGGTTTGCCGGTAAAATGCTCTTACGGATCGAGGATACCGACCGCGAACGTTCAACGGATGCGGCAATCGAGGCAATTCTCGACGGATTGCGTTGGTTGGGTATCGATTGGGACGGCGACGTCGTCTATCAATATTCCCGCGCTGCGCGGCATCGCGAAGTAGCTGTGTCTCTACTGGCATCGGGAAACGCCTATTTCTGTTACGCGTCGCAACAGGAATTGGAAGAAATGCGCGAAAAGGCCCGCGCCGAGGGCAAACCGATGCGTTATGATGGTCGCTGGCGTGATCTTGGCGGGACGGATGCCGAAAAGCAGGCCATCGCCGAGGGACGAAAGCCGGTCATCCGCCTCAAAGCGCCACAAGAAGGCGAAACGGTCGTCAATGACGCGGTTCAAGGACGGGTCGTTTGGCAAAACAAGGATCTCGATGACCTCGTGCTTCTGCGCTCCGACGGCAACCCTACCTATATGCTCGCCGTTGTTGTGGACGATCACGATATGGCGGTCACGCACGTTATTCGCGGCGATGATCATTTAACCAATGCGGCCCGCCAAACCCATATTTATCAGGCGGCGGGTTGGGATGTCCCCGTGATGGCGCATATTCCGCTGATCCATGGACCGGATGGCGCGAAACTCTCCAAGCGCCACGGTGCCCTCGGCGTCGATGCATACCGCGCTATGGGCTATTTGCCCGCCGCGATGCGCAATTATCTGGTGCGATTGGGCTGGAGCCACGGCGATCAGGAGTTTTTTACGACTGACGAAATGAAAGCAGTTTTTGGTTTGGAAACCATTGGCCGTTCGCCCGCGCGGTTCGACTTTGCCAAGCTTGAACACATTAACGGGCATTATATGCGAGGGAGTTCGGATGCGGAGGTGCTGGCGGCAATCGAAGTGATCCTGCCAGAAATAGGCCCAGAACGGGGTTGCCCGCCAATATTATCGGACAAGATGAGAGCCGATCTCATGCAGGCCATGCCGGGGCTCAAAGAACGCGCGAAGACTTTGCTCGAACTTCTTGATTCAGCTTATTTTATTTATGCCAATCGCCCACTCAACTTCGAACCTAAAGCGGAAGCTATTCTGGATGAGGCTGCGCGCGCGCGGATCGCGGCGATGCTTCCGAGCCTCATGGCTCTTTCCGAATGGTCTGCGGCTTCGACCGAGGCAGTGGTGCGTCAGTTCGCGGAAGAAACCGGCGTCAAATTGGGCCAAGCCGCGCAGCCTTTGCGAGCGGCTCTTACAGGGCGATCAACCTCGCCCGGCCTGTTCGATGTCATGGCCGTATTGGGCAAAGACGAGTGCCTCGCACGTTTGCAGGATGTCGCGGCATAACCGGTTAACGCCCCCTTCGCTTAGCCCAATGGTGCACTGCAAGAATTAGCCTTTAGCGTGATTGTGCAATGCGTATAAATGGGGTAGATTTTGACCCGTCGATCACTTGGCGACGAGGCCTCCGGGCCCTTTCGTTTGCTCCGTTCAGGAAAGCCCCCGCATGTCTCATCCTATTACACTGAATGTCGGCGACCACCCCATTGAATTGCCCGTCAAAAACGGTTCGATCGGGCCTAGCGTTCTGGATATTGGCAAGCTCTATGCCCAAAGCGGCATGTTCACCTACGATCCGGGCTTCACATCAACCGCAAGCTGCGAATCTAAAATCACCTATATCGATGGCGACGAAGGCGTTTTGCTTTATCGGGGCTTTCCGATTGACCAATTGGCCGAACATGGTGACTTTCTTGAAACCTGTTATTTGCTGCTTTACGGCGAATTGCCAAACCCAGCCCAACGCGCCGATTTCAACTACCGCGTAACGCGCCATACGATGGTTCACGAGCAGATGATGCGGTTTTTCCAAGGCTTCCGTCGTGATGCGCATCCGATGTCCGTTATGGTCGCAAGCGTCGGCGCTTTGTCCGCCTTCTACCATGACTCAACCGATATTGCCGATGAAAACCAGCGTATGATCGCTTCCATGCGCATGATCGCCAAATTTCCGACCCTGGCGGCGATGGCTTACAAATATTCCATCGGTCAACCTTTCGTTTATCCTCAAAACGATCTCGACTACACGTCGAACTTTCTGCGTATGTGCTTTGCGGTGCCGACCGAAGAATACAAGGTTAACCCCGTCCTCTCCCGCGCACTGGATCGGATTTTTATCCTCCATGCCGACCATGAGCAGAATGCGTCGACTTCGACCGTTCGCCTCGCCGGCTCATCAGGCGCCAATCCGTTTGCCTGTATTGCAGCAGGCGTAGCCTGTCTTTGGGGCCCCGCCCATGGTGGCGCCAATGAAGCAGCGCTCAAGATGCTACAAGAAATTGGAACGGTTGACCGTATTCCTGAATATATTGCCCGCGCGAAGGATAAGAACGATCCCTTCCGCCTGATGGGTTTTGGCCATCGCGTCTATAAAAACTACGATCCGCGCGCCAAAATCATGCAAAAGACTGCGCATGAAGTGCTCAACGAGCTTGGTATCAAGGATGATCCATTGCTGGATATCGCTATCGAGCTTGAGCGTATCGCACTGAGCGACCCCTATTTCATCGAGAAAAAACTTTATCCAAATGTCGACTTCTATTCGGGTATTACACTCAAGGCGATGGGCTTCCCGACCTCCATGTTCACAGCGCTGTTCGCACTGGCCCGCACGGTTGGCTGGATCGCGCAGTGGAAAGAAATGATCGAGGATCCATCGCAAAAGATCGGCCGTCCGCGTCAGCTGTATACTGGTGCCGCCAAGCGCGATTATGTTCCGTCGCATATGCGCTGAGGCGCCCAACATCGGCCGTTAAAATTACCTAGGGCTCGTCGGATCGAAGATCTTGCGAGCCCTTAGCGGTTTAAATATTCAAAAACAATCGACGCGGCCTTGCCGCTTGGGCTTTGGTCACCAATGTCCATCGCGTCGCCGAGACGTTCAAACCCAGCTATTTGTCGATTTCTGAGCGCCGTCTGGCCCAGCAAAGGTAAAAGATCGGCGGTTAACTGTTCTGGGTTGCATTCCCTTTGAATGCGTTCGGGGACGACATTTTCACCGATCACCAAATTGGCCAAGACAATCGATGGCACATGGATAAGATGCCGTATTTGTCCCTCAACCGCACCAACCTGATAGCCAACCGCCATCGGCACATGCGCCAAGGCTAATTCCAGTGTCACAGTACCCGACGCTGCAAGCGCTGCCCGCGCTCGTCGAAACGCCCGATATTTTTCGGCCTCGCCGTAAACCACGTGCGGCTTGATCTCCCAATCCTCTACCGCATCTTCAATCGCGGCTTTGAGGTGATCGACTGCAGGCAACACAAAATCTATCGGTGCACCATAGGCCCGCTGAGTCCGCGCAACGGTTTCCCCGAAGACATGCATAAGCCGGGTAATTTCCGACCGTCGGCTGCCCGGTAACACCACGACACAGGGAGGCTCATGATTTCGCTCATCAAGCTCCTGAGCGCTTGGACGCAGTTCATCCAGTCTCTCAATCAAAGGATGACCCACATACGTGCAGGCGGGACCACCCAACCGCTGATGCGCGGATGGCTCGAACGGCAAGATGGCCAGCACATGATCAATGTAGGCTGCCATTTTTTTGGCCCGCCCCGGACGCCAAGCCCAAACCGTTGGGCTCACATAATCAATGATCGGCGTATCGGGTAATGCCGCATGCAACCGTTTAGCAACCCGATGGGTAAAATCCGGACTATCAATAATGATCAAAAGATCCGGCTTAAAAGCAATCATGGCGTCAGCCGTTTCGCGTATCCGGCGAAGCAGGGACGGCAGGCGCTTGATGACGGGGACAATCCCCATGACCGCAATCTCTTCGAGCGGAAACAGGCTAATAAGTCCGAGAGACCGCATCGCCGGCCCTGCCGTTCCAGAAAACAACAATGACCGATCCGGCATTTTGAGCCGTAAAGCCGATACAAGCTTTGCCCCAAGAGCGTCGCCGGAGATTTCTCCGACAATGATGCCTATCCGGAGTTCGGGCAAAATGGGAATCATGATGGCTTAACGCCTAATAAAAAAAGACCGGCGCGGTCGGCATCCTGTTTCAAAAGCCTGCGATGGATAAGAACAACCTCGCCCGCCAAAACCGCGATACCGGCAAGACCAGCAGCCTTTGCTGATCTAATGGTACGCGGACCAATTGCGGGTAAATCAACCCGGCGATCCTGCCCCGGCTTTGCCGCTTTAACGAGAATAGCCGATGCACTTTCCAAAATAACCCTTCGATTTTTTTGAATCTGACGCACGCGCTCCAGCATCGCATCGGTGCCTTCAGGTCCTTCGATCGCCAAAATCCGACCGCCTGCAACCACAACGCCTTGCCCAAGGTCGAAACGCCCCATATCGTGCAAACACGAAAGCGCCAATTCAATGTCGGCCGTTGCTGTCTCAGGCGCATGAACCGATCCAAACAGACCTTCGGGCGCAAGCAGGTCGACGGCAACATCGTCAACGCCAACCACGTCGAAATCATGCTCTTCCAAAAGCCGTATCACGCCGCGCAAGATGCGGTCATCACCACCAGAAACAATGCGGCGAAGTTCATCGCGGTTGCGGAAAAACGTATAAATCGACAACAGCGCCATGGGGCCAGGCCGCGCCACGCCGCCACCCAGAACGACCCGCTTAACGCCATTTTCCCTTAACAACGCAATGATGCGTTTCGGGTCAAGCATATCAGCATAGGCGTGTCGAAGATCCTTTAGTGCTTCATCGCGTTCAGCAAAGCCGCGCAGACAAACAACAAAGGGGTCTTGGCCCGAACGGACGATCGACGATGCAATCTCAAACGGAAACGCGCCGCTCCCGGCAATAATCCCGATCTTGCTTCCGGCCTGACCGGTCAAACGATCAACCTTCTTTCGAATCGCGTGGCGTGCAAATCGAACGCGTGCCACTTGAGCGCAAGAAACCAACAATCTCGCCGATAATCGGATCCGAGGCAAAATCGGAGGCAACGTCTTCGATACGCTCTTGTAAAGTGCCTTCTTCGGCAAATAAAAGACGATAGGCTCGCCGAATTTCGTGGATCGCATCACGCGGAAAACCGCGGCGCTTCAAACCGACCATGTTTAAGCCAGCCAAATGCGCACGGTTTCCTATCGCAATCCCATAGGGAATGACGTCATTTTCGACGCCGGAAAGACCCCCAATAAAAGCGTGCGCACCAACACGACAAAATTGGTGGATGGCGGCCCCGCCACCCAGAATGGCATAATCACCCACTTGGCAATGGCCGGCAAGCATCACATTATTCGAGAAAATTACATTGTTACCAACGATACAATCATGGGCTACGTGCGAGTTGGCGAGAAAGGTGCAACCGTTCCCAATCCTTGTCACAAGCCCGCCACCTTCCGTTCCGGGGTTCATGGTTACGCCTTCGCGAATGAGGCATTTCGAACCAATCTCGAGAACAGATGCTTCCCCATGATATTTCAAATCCTGCGGAATATGACCAATCGATGCGAAAGGAAAGATCTTGGCATCCGGACCTATAACCGTCTTTCCCGCAAGAGCCACGTGGCTTATCAATTCCGCACCATCGCCTAATTGGACATCGGGCCCAATGGTACAGAACGGTCCGACCGTTACACCGATACCTAATTTGGCGCCGCTATCAACAACCGCTAAAGGGTGTATTTTTGTTTCGCTTGTCATACGCTCTGCTTTCAACTCACCAACATCGCGCTTAATTCAGCCTCGCAGACGGTTTTGCCATCAACCTTTGCAATGCCTTGAAACCACCACATATTCGCGCGCTGGCGCAACTTTTTCAGGTGATAATGCACCACATCACCCGGACCGACTGGCTTTCTGAATTTCGCGTTGTCAATCGTCATGAAATACACAAGACGCGGGGCGGCATCATTCTTCGAAGCAACGCACAAAGCGCCAGCTGTCTGTGCCATTCCCTCAATCAGCATAACGCCGGGCATCACCGGACGCCCGGGGAAATGACCGTTAAACTGGGGCTCATTGAACGTCACATTCTTAATTCCGATACAGGACTCATCGCCATCCATCTCGATGATCTTATCGACCAACAAAAACGGATAACGATGCGGCAATAATTCGAGGATACGAATAATATCGGCGGTCCCGAGTTCTCTTTTCTCCATCTCACTCATCATTGCTCTCCTCTATTTCAGGCCGATCGTGTTCCGCCGACAATGTACGACCGCCACGCGACTGTTGTGCGAGCTTCGCCATCGCCGCAACTTCTCTAAACCATTGTTTGATCGGACGCGCCGGATAGCCTCCGACTTTCGAGCCTGCGGGAAGGTCGGATATGACCGAACTCCCCCCCGCAATCTGAGTTCCGCGCCCTATCTTGGCGTGACCGGTCACGCCCACCTGACCGCCCAGAACAGAAAAATCACCAATCTCCGTGCTGCCCGCAATACCGGTCTGGGCTGCAAGAAGGCAATGTCGACCGATCACGACATTATGCGCAATCTGGCATAAATTATCGATCTTGCTTCCCTCGCCGATCATGGTATCGCGCAACCCGCCTCGATCAATCGTTACATTCGAACCAAGCTCGACTTTATCTTGTAAAATCACCCTGCCAATTTGCGGGACTTTGCTATGCCCGTCTCGACCAATGGCAAAACCGAACCCGTCTTGTCCGATCGATGTTCCGGAATGGATAATCACATCATTGCCGATCAGAGCGTGTACGATCGTCACATTGGAGCCGATATGGCAATTCCGACCAATCCGGACAAAGGGACCAATAACGGTGTTGGCGGCAATCGTTGTGCCCTCGCCAATCTCAACCCCCGGACCGATTACAACGCCCGGATCAAGCGATACCCCGCTTTCGAGGCGCGCATCTGAATGAACCGTGGAGCCAGGAAAAATGCCCGATCTACCAAAGACCGGCGACGGGAAAGCCGCCTCAGGATAAATCGCAAGCGAGATTTTGGCGTAGGCCGCGTAAACCTGACCAACGACGAGAGCTATGGTATGAGCCGGAACGAAAGCCGCGTCGGCAGTTGAAACCAGGCAAGCTCCAGCCCGAGTATCTTTTAACTGGCCCCGATAACGCGGGTTGTCGAGAAAAGATACATCAGTGGGACCGGCACGATCGAGCGTAGCGACATCGGAGAAAACCCGCGACGGGTCTACATCTCCCCCAACAACGGCTCCAGAGATCGCTAAGATCTCCGAAAGTCGAAGCGGAATCTGTGCAAAAAATCCGCCATCTCCCGGATTAGCCAATGCCCGAAAACCCACCACTGTCGAAATTTAAACCCGTAACGTATCAGAATACGGAGCCAGCCGAAAACCTGAAGACCTGCGTCTGATCGTAATCATTCTTCGTAACCGGGAAGGCGAAATCAAGCCGGATAGGCCCTACAGGCGACGACCAGAGCACACCGGCACCGATCGAACTGCGGATCGACCGATCATCACCCACAACGCTGACATTGTTGGTCGAGCCTGAATAGCCGAACAACGTACCTGCGTCGGCGAAGACCGCTCCCTTGATGCCCACTTCACGAGCCAGCCCGAAGATCGGGAATTGCAACTCGGATGACGCACCAACATACGTGGTGCCGCCGAGAGCATTGCGCGAAACCGACGTCGTGCTGTCACGGGCACCAATACCCGAAAGCGCAAAGCCACGAACAAGTTCAGGCCCCATAAAGAACCCGTCGATAATCCGGAGATTGTCCGAATAAATATAACCCGCCTGCCCATGCAACAACCCGACAAAATTGTCCGAAAGCTCGCGGTAGATCTTAATCTCGTTCGATGTCTTGATGTAGCGCGAGTTACCACCGAACCCAGCCACATCCTGCTTCAGATCATTCAGTATCCCGTTGCGCGGGTTCTGATTGTTGTCGATTGTATTGTAGGACAAGGTGTAGCCCACTGCCGAGGTAATATTATTACCCTCTGCGCTTTGGATCGCCACGGAAGCATTCGTCGTATCGGTGACCGTCAAATTGTTGTTATACAACGAGTACCGACCGGTAACGGTGAATTCTTCGGTCAACGGCGCACCCAAGCGAACAGTCGCGCCTGTCTTTGTATTTGAATAATAAGCGAACCGCGAATTGTCGCTCCGCTTCGAATACAGATCGATACCTGCTGCCAAATGCCGATCCATAAAATAGGGCTCGGTGAAATTAAATTCCACACCCTTGGTATATTGCCCGGTCGACCCCTTGATGCTTGCATATTGGCCGCGTCCCAAGAAGTTCGATTCCGAGACACCCACCTGTGCAATGAGACCTTCCGACGTCGAATAACCGCCACCGATGGAGAACTGACCCGTCGATTTATCCTCGACCTCAACGTTGACGATCACGCGATCCGGTGTCGAACCTGGCTCATTCGAAATGCGGACCGACTTGAAGAAGCCCAAATTATTCAGCCGACGCTCGGTGCGATCGATCAAAACCTTATTGTAGGCATCCCCCTCGCCGATATCGAATTCGCGCCGGATAACCATATCGCGCGTTCTTGTGTTGCCACGGATATTGATCCGCTCAATGTATACGCGCGGACCTTCATCCACCACGAAAGAGAGCTTGACGATACCGTTTGCCTGATCCCGATCACCCTTCGGGCGAACCTGAGAGAAAGCATACCCGCGTGACGAAACCTCGGTCGTGATACCAAAGATCGTTTTTTCGACCAAATCGGCATTATAAATATCGCCGGGCGCCAATTTCAAACGACTGCGCAGCATATCAGGTGTGATCTCGGCAATTTTGGATTCAATATCGATCGAACCGACCTTGTACTGTTTGCCCTCTTCTACGGTGATCAGAACGCGGTAACCCGCCGCATCAGCGTCATAATCGACCTTTGTGTCGGCCACCCGCATATCGGCATAACCGTGCTTCAAATAGAAGCGACGCACCAATTCGGTGTCGGCAGCGATCCGGTCCGCATCATAAACATCGGTTGTTTTAATCCAAGACAACCAATTGCTTTCGGTCGTTTGCATTTCATCCCGGAGGCGGCCCGACGAAAACGCAGCGTTGCCAGCGAATTCAATCGACTTCACGCCGGTCTTTTTACCTTCATCAACCGTGAAGACGACGTCAATCTTACCATTTTCAAGCTGAACAATCCGCGATTTCACATCGACATTCGACCGACCGACCCGTTGATAAATTTCTTTGATATGCACGATATCGGCATCAAGGGCGGCTTGCGTAAATGCGCCACGCGATTTCAACTGCAACTCGCCGTCAAACACTTCCGACTTCAAGCGCTTATTACCTTCAAAGGCAACGCGATTGATGATGTTGTTCTCTTTGACGGTTACAACGATGCTGTCGCCTTTTTTGACAACGTCAACACTCGCAAACAATCCCGTTGCCAACAAATCTTTCTTCGCCATCTCAGGCGTCTGACCCGTCACATAAGACTGGATCGTTGTCGCATCAATTCGGCTATTGCCCTGAACGGTAATCGTCTCAGCGTGTCCAGGAACAACGGACCCGATCGAAATGACGATAAACGCAAGAGCTGGTATGACAATCCGGCGTATGAGCGTGAGGAAAGTAGTGGCAATAGACATTATGGCGAAATCCCGATCCGAGCACCAGCGCGTCCCGCCAAAGCGGAACACCTGATACGACTTCTTCCTTCTATCGCGTTTATCGACCAGTGCAAACCTTCGACGGCAATTTTTATCACCAAATCGTTCAATTTTTGAATTCACCATTATCGAATGGTTAACGCTAGCGGTTAGCGCAGGTCCACATAAAGCGAAAACAGCGTCAAACAAATTACAAACGCAAGTCCAATGCGAAAAATAACTTCGGTTGACCGCTGGTCCAGCGCCTTTTTTCGAATGGCCTCAATCGTATAGAGCACCAAATGTCCGCCATCCAGCAAGGGAATGGGCATGAGGTTCAAAAATCCGATGGAGACAGA
>Ga0114964_10000532_pt1 | contig 29320 bp, 25 predicted proteins | sample C_131016_MF_Meta_FD_92638 | JGI IMG/M metagenome (GOLD analysis project Ga0114964, IMG submission 92638) | Freshwater microbial communities from Lake Croche, Canada to study carbon cycling - C_131016_MF_MetaG | ecosystem: Environmental > Aquatic > Freshwater > Lake | place: Lake Croche, Canada...
TCAAAGCTCTTTATCTCCAATTGAAAGTTTCCTGAGTTTGTTCCACTCTATCCAAGAGGTGTCGGTTGGAGGGTTTAGCCTAGGGCTATGGAACTACATGCAAGTGCTGAATTCGCCTCGAGGCTTGAATATTTGCCTGAAACAGGCTCAACAAATACCGATTTATTGGCCCTAGCGGTCAAAAGCCCTGAATTATGGACTGATTTCTCCGTTTTACTCACCGATAACCAAACTGCAGGCCGTGGCAGGTTAGACCGGCAGTGGGTTGCCCAGCCAGGAGCCGCTTTAGCGGTATCGGTGTTACTTCGGCCAACTGAGTTTGGTATCGAATCTTTTAGTTGGTTGCCACTATTAGCAGGGCTCGCGATGCAGCGAGCAGTTGCCAGTCTCGTCGAAGATGCAGAAGTTAGTTTGAAATGGCCAAACGATGTGTTGGTAGCAGGGGAGAAGATCTCAGGTTTATTGGCTGAAGTTCTTCCAGATGGCAAAGGTGTCGTCATTGGAGCTGGTTTGAATCTGACTCAAACCAAAGCGGAGCTACCAATTGAAAATGCAACTTCCCTCAAACTCCATAGAGTTTCAGGGTTTGAACTAGATGATGTTTTAGTTAGGTACCTGGCATCTTTCAAAAGGCTCTATGAAGAATTCTCGGACGCCAAAGGCGACGCTGAAGTTTCTGGCTTGCACGAAGCTATTTTGAATGCCTCTTCTACAATCGGCTCTAAAGTTCTGGTCATGCTTCCTGATGGTTCTGATTTTTCTGGAACAGCTGCCGGCCTTGATAACGATGGCAGGCTCTTAGTGGCTCTATCTGATCCAGTTGAGATTCGTGCCGTTGCTGCAGGTGACATTAAACACTTGCGACAATAGGTCTTGTGTCTGAGACATCCTTTAGCGAGCAAGAGCTAGTTTTCATTAGAAAGCATGGCTCGGCTTTAGCGCTCCCGGTGCTAATTCTTGGTTTGGATGCAGCCCTGTTCTTTTTTGTTGACTGGCGACTAACCGACCAATTGCAACACCAGCTTTTCTTATCAGCTGTTTTACTTATTGCTTTATTGTTTTGGCTGCTACCAGCCATTCGCTTTTTTACGAACCGGGTTGAGATAACCACAAATCGAGTAATCATTCATCGCGGCCTAACAGGTAATAAGACTGAAGAAGTTCCTTGGGGTGAAATTACCGGAGTGAGCATCTCTCGAGGTTTTGGATCTTGGATCAAAGGTGCAGGAGATATTCATTTACACAGAGAGTTCGGTCAGGATGCAATCTTGCACCGAGTGCCAAAAGCTAAGAAGCTCTCTAGAGAGTTTGAGAGTTATTTATCCAGCCGAGCTAAGCGTGGGACAATAGAGCGTGGCTAGAACTATAGGCGTTATTGGTGGCGGGCAGCTTGCTCGAATGATGATTGCCCCTGCCATAGAGCTAGGCCTTGAAATAAAGGTTTTAGCTGAAACAGAGGGCTCACCTGCTAGCTTGGCAGCCACTCAAGTTGGCGACTACAAAGATTTAGAAACAGTCAGAGCATTCGCTAAAACCGTTGATGTTCTGACGTTTGACCATGAGCATGTCCCACTTCAAGTGTTAGAAAGCCTAGAAGCAGAAGGCTTCAAAATTGAACCTTCTTCTAAAGCTTTGCGTTTTGCTCAAAACAAATTAGATATGCGTAAGCGTCTGGCAGAACTAGGCGTTCCAATTCCAGATTGGGCTGAAATCAACTCAGCAGCAGATATAGATGAATTCATAGCAAGTCATGGATCAGTGGCAATCTTGAAAACTCCAACTGGCGGTTACGACGGCAAGGGTGTTCGAGTTGTTAGATCAAGTGCTGACGCAAGTGATTGGTTAGCTCTGGGGCAGCCGCTCTTGGTTGAAGAAAAAGTTGACTTTGTTCGAGAACTTGCGCAGCTAACGGCACGAAACCGTTCTGGCGAATTCAAGGCTTGGGAAAGCGTTCAAACAATTCAACGCGATGGTGTTTGTGCTGAAGTTTTATCTCCTGCGCCTAATGCAAATTTTGAATTAGCTGCACAAATTGCAGAAAAGATTGCCATTGGGTTGGATGTCACCGGTGTTTTAGCGGTTGAGCTTTTTGAAACGGTTGATGGCCAATTGCTGGTCAATGAATTGGCGATGCGACCTCATAACTCAGGTCATTTCAGCATCGAAGGAACTCTGACCAGTCAGTTTGAACAGCACCTTCGTGCAGTGCTAGATCTTCCGCTAGGGGAGGTTAGTGCCACTGCTAACTTTGCAGTGATGCTGAATCTCCTTGGCACGGATAATGAAAACAGTTTTGTTGAGCATTACGACGAGGCTCTTAAAAGCGCTCCTGGTGCTCACTTTCACACCTACGGTAAAGCCGCTAGAGCAGGTCGCAAGATGGGACATGTCACAGCTTTATCCAATCTCAGCCTTGAAGATGCTCGAACTAAAGCACTGGCTGCCCATCAAGCGCTGCAAGCCTAACCAGATTTCTGGCTAAGCGAATCTAAAATTGGGCTGTTAGCAACAAACTATTTAGGAGAACCCATGACTCAGGCACTTGTTGGCGTTGTTATGGGCTCAGACAGCGACTGGACTGTCATGAGCGATGCAGCTCAAGCCCTAAAAGAATTCGGTATTGAATACGAAGTTGAGGTTCTCTCAGCTCACCGAACCCCTGATCGGATGATCGAATGGGGTAAAGCAGCAGCCGGTCGAGGTATCAAAGTCATCATTGCCGGTGCTGGTGGTGCAGCTCACCTACCAGGCATGATTGCCTCGGTCACCACACTTCCTGTTGTTGGGGTTCCAGTAAAGCTGAAGAGCTTAGATGGCATGGATTCTTTGCTATCAATCGTTCAGATGCCTGCTGGTATCCCAGTTGCGACAGTGTCTATCGATGGTGCTAGAAATGCCGGTATTTTGGCCGCTCGCATCATTGGAGCTTTTGACCCTAAAGTGGCTACTGCGCTTGAAGCATTTAGCGTATCCCTTGCAGATCAGGTTGCAGTAAAAAATAAGAATCTCAAATCTCAAATATGAGTTCCAGAATTTCTCAAGGCGAAATGAATACGCCATTTAGAGATGTTAGAAATGCAAGTTCCGCTCAAATGCTTAAGAGAGCTTGGTGGATTATTGCGCTGAACTTCTTTATTCCAGGTTCTGCTCAAGTTGTTGCCGGACGAAAAGGCCTTGGCAGAATTGGAATAATTTTTACACTCGGCTTCTGGGGTTTTCTAGTTCTAGCACTGCTCTTAGCGCTGGTTTCTAAGGTTGCGCTCTTTACTATTTTGCTCACTCCATTTATTGCTATCCCGCTTGGACTTCTGTTCATTGTTTATGCAGGACTGATTGTTTTCTGCAGCCTAGATGCGCTTAGGTTGATGAGCCTGAACCGAGTTGGTAATACAGCAAGACCGGTAGCACTTATAGCCCTTCTGGTTAGCACACTGATTGGTTCTTATTTTGTTGGAACCATTGGAACAACTACTTTGACCGCAACAAGTTTCATGTCTGGCATTTTTAGTAACGGTGGAACTCTAGAAGCACATAAGGGCAGATACAACATCTTGCTGCTAGGAGGAGACTCTGGTTCAGATCGCTTTGGCTTGCGACCGGACAGTATTTCTGTTTTGAGTATCAGCACCGAAACTGGTACTGCAGTGAACATTGGTTTACCTAGAAATCTTTCTCGCATTCAATTCACGCCAGGAACGCCAATCCACAAGGTTTACCCTTATGGCTTCAACCACGACTGCGGTGGCCAGTGCATGTTGAATGCAATCTATAAGGCAACTATCGATAACTACTCTTACCTCTATCCAAAGGCTCACCACAACGGTTCAACCTCAGGCATTGAAGCCACCAAGAGTGCTGTTCAGTGGATTACTGGTTTGAAGATTGATGCTTATGTGCTAATCAACATGAGATCTTTCACAGGTTTAGTTGATGCTCTCGGTGGTATCGATGTCACTGTGAAGAAGGCTCTGCCTATTGGTGGACAACAGGATTGTGTTGCAGCCATGAACGAACATGAATCTATTTGCCCAGATGCCATGAGCTGGATTGAAAAGGGCAGACAGCACATGGATGGAAGAACTGCTCTTTGGTATGCCAGATCAAGGCACAACACTAATGACTACGACAGAATGCGTCGTCAACGTCAAGTTGAGAACATTGTCTTGAAAAAGATTGATTTAGGAACACTCTTGTTCAAGTTCGGTGCTGTTGCTGGAGCTAGCTCGAAGTTAGTTAGAACTGATATTCCTTCAGGTTCTCTGCCAACACTGATGGATCTAGCATTCAAGGCGAAGACCAAGGGCTTGAAGTCGCTGCAGCTTTCATATCCTCTGATTCAGGCTGATAACCCCGACTTCTTCCTGATGAGGCACCTTATCGCTGAAAAACTTAGAACCTATAAATAGTTTTCTCACAGTTTCGCAGAAGAGTTTTCGCTGCTCTAAAAGTTAGTCTGGCAATATGAAAAATCTCAAAGTTATTGCTCTCGCAGCTATTTTGGCGTTCACAGTTAGCGGTTGTTCACTTTTGTATCCAAACTGGGGTAAGCCCACTGACTCTCCGAAGCCAACTGAGACTAAAACAACTCCACCGGGACCAACAGATACCGGAACACCGACACCAGATCCGACCGATAAAGGTGAAGCAACTGTTGAGATTATGGATGCCTATGTTGATTCACCTAATGGGATCATTCTTGTGGTGGGTCAGGTAACTAACTTCAGCGAAGATGGTGGCACTTGCACAGCAACATTCAATGGTGGCGGTAAGACGGTAACTGTTTCGGCTGCTGCGGAATCTAATGCTTCCAATACTCAGTGTCATCCATTGGAGATAAATCTCAGTGGTTTACCAAAAGGTGCTGGTGTAATAACCGTTACTTATGACTCAACAAAGAACCACGGAGTCTCTAAGGCAACTGCGGTAACTATTCCGTGATTCGTAGGCGGTTAATCAAGTATTTAGTTGCAGCACTAACAGTGCTGTTGACTTCACTTGGGCTAACCGCGATAACTCCAGCTGGAGCACTGGATGGCAGCAAGTTCGATCCTGGACTGATTATCAGCGACAGCGTGTTCTTTGATTTTGGAACTATGACCGTTGAAGAGATTCAGAGATTTCTAGAATCACAGGTTCCGGTTTGTAAATCAGGTGTAAATGGGATGCCTTGCCTTCGAAACTACCATGCCGATACTCCGGAGAAAACAGCAGACCCAGGTAAGTGCGCTTATATGCCTGCGCAGAAAGACATCACTGCAGCGGCCATCATCTATAACATTGCTAGGGCTTGTGGGATTAATCCAAGAGTGTTGCTGGTTACTTTGCAAAAGGAACAGGGTTTGGTTCAAGCAAGTATCCCTTCTCCATATATGTATCGAGCGGCGATGGGCTATGGCTGTCCGGATAGTGATCCAGGAATATGTGGCAAGGTTTGGACTGGGTTATTCAACCAGTTGTATAAGGCTGCTGGTCAATTCCAGTGGTACGGCGATCCAAACGGATCATTTACCTACCTTCGTCCAGGTAGAACAATATCGATGTCCTACCACCCGGATGCAAGTAGAAATTGTGGCAAGAAAACTTTTACTCTTAAAAGCCAAGCCACTGCAAACCTTTATTACTACACACCTTTCACACCTAATGATGCGGCACTGAAAAACCTCAGCGGTTCGGGGGATAGATGTTCTGCCTTTGGCAATAGAAATTTCTGGCGGTTCTATTGGGATTGGTTCGGCTCACCTATTGGCGGTGGCTTCTTACTCAAGAGCTCAACAAGTGATCCTTACTTCATCTCAAATGACACTAAGTATCCACTAGCAGATCCAGCGCTAGTAAGTGAACTAGAGCCTCTTGGTCCACTGGGTGAAATCTCCCAAGAGTATCTGGATTCTTTCCCTACTGGAACACCGATGACAAGGCTCATAAAAACAGCGCCGGTTGCAGGGGCTAGCACTTATTACTTTGTGAGTTCAGGTAAGAAATACATCGTGGCTAACTGTGATCAAGCTACGAACCTTGGTCTTGATTGCAATACCGCTATTACTCTTACTCAAGTCCAATTAGATGCTTTACAAACCGGTGCTTTTAGATCTGACATCACTGGAATTGTGAAGAGCATACCTATTGCTCCCGCTGCCGCTTCCTATTACATGGTCAATGCATCCAAGAAGTATCCGGTTGACTGTGGGAAGGCACCTTCTCTGGGCTTCAGTTGCACAACAGCACCAGCCTGGGATGATGCCAAGCTGAATGCGCTGGCAACAGTTCGCCTTGGAGTTTCAGGGCTAGGTATTTCATCGCTCATGAATCTTGAAGATGGTTCGAGAGTAATAGTTCAAGCTGGCCAAAAACATGAGATCCTCGATGAAGCATCGCTTACTGCAAGTGGTGTTGGTGCAACAGCACCATCGCCTTTGAAGTTAAAAGACTTTACATATTTGCCTTGGGGAGCACCAATTGCAATCGATGGTAGCTTGTTTGTAAATCGTGCACTGCAGCGTGAAGGCGTCATTGTCTCTGGCAAGTATTTTGATATTGATCCGGTTACTCGAGCTGAAATAGATTTCACTAAGTTATTTAGACAAACATCAGGAACTTTAGGTGCCGAAGGTTTGAGTGCAATCCCAAACACCTCGCAGATAAAAAACTTGGTGGTTGATGAAAGATCGCAGCACTGGTTAATAAATGCTGATGGCAAGACCAAGGTGGACGAGAGCACCAACTGGATTACTTCTGCCAGCCCAATAACTAACGACCTTGCCGACAAGTTCCCTACTCTGCAGCAGTCGATAAATGGTTTCAACTACATTCAGGTGCAAGGGCAAAAGACTATTTACCTTCTCAAAGAAGGAATTATTCGCGCTACCTATAACGATGCAGACCGAGTTGCACTTGGGGTTGGGATGACTTCAACAACTCCAGTTATGGTCTCGGTTTCAGGTTTGTCATACCTACCTAAAGGCGTCATGGTCTTACCTGCAGGCTTGGTGGTTAAGAATAAACAAACTGGGGTAGTGGGACTGGTCGATGGGCCAACACGGATTGTCACATTCTCCGACACCGCAATGAAACTTAACCTGCCGCAACCAAGGCTGCTTACAAACATGCAACTAATCGGTTATCAAGATCTGGAAGCACTCTCTTCATACAAGCTCTCTTGTGCTGGGCAGAAATACATAGTGGCAAATTCGCTACTACATGAGGCTCAGGTTGCTGTTGCCAAGGATATGCCCGGTAAGACCACTGCTCTTAGTGATGCCGGTTGTGCTCTACTAACCATTACAGATCAGAGCTTTGGTCACTATGTTGGCGAGAAGATTACTGACCCTAAAACAAAAAAGATGACCTATAAGGCATACAAGATCACCAAGGGTAAGCGTTACCCATTTAAAAACATGGCTGCATATAAAAAAGACAACTTATCTGAGCCACCGCTGGTTTGGGTTGACCAAGACTTTCTCAAGAACTTGCCACTAGGTAGTGAATTAGGTGGGGCAGTTGTAAAGCCTGTGCCTAATCCAAAACCCATTCCTAATCCGAATGAATACACCATTGTTGCTGGAGATTCGCTGAGTTCAATTGCGATGAAGTTCAATACGACTGTGACAAAGATAATGAACCTGAATGGCATAGTCAATGCGGACCGAATTCGCATTGGTCAAGTTTTGAAGTTACCTTAGCGTCTAAGCATTCTGGTCATAGGTTTCTTACTTAGCTTTTCTAAACGATCTCGCTTAGTGCTTCCTAAGTCATTTTCAAGTAGTTCTTCAGGATCATGCGATTTCACTGCGAAGAGAATCAGCATCATCATGGCAGATTGAATTAGCAATCTAGATTCAGTTACCCCTCTAACCAGCTGAGTTATTAGAACCAACAATGGCCACAAATACAAGGCGTTGCTGTGATGCACCCCTAGACGCCAAGTCTTCACAAAGGTTCTGACAAGCAAGATAATAAAGAGCACCAGCCCAACGGCTCCTAGCTGCAACCACATATCTAAATAAGCATTATGTGCTTGGTAGTAAGGCTCACCGTTGATAACCACTAGACCTTCATAGGGTTTCACCCCTGGTACCCAAACTCCGGTGAAGCCCCAACCTTCGAGTGGTCGCTGTGAAATTAGCGATAACACTCGACGCCAGATTTCACTGCGATGGGTCATATCCGGGCTCTTACCCAAAAGGTCAAACACAGTTCTGCGGAACACCAGAACAAAGAACATGGCAACACCGGCGAGTGACCAAGCGATTCGGTAATAGCGATGGCGGGTTTGCTTGTCCTTACCTTCGGCAACTAGGGAAACAACAGCTGCTAGCAAAACAGCAATTGAGGCAAAGATAATTCCAGCTGATTTAGAAACAGCAATCATTGCTACCGAGGCTGCCAAGCTGGTGATACTCAAAACCTTGCTCGTTTTGGTGATACCAATTTCGATGGCAAAGGTGATAACACCAATCAAAGCCCAGGCGGCCACCAAGTTTGCATTGCCAAGAATTCCTTGAATGCGTCCACCGTCGAAAAGGTGACCGCTGTGTGAGAGGGCCACCGTGATGGCTGGGTCAACACCAATGATGAGTTTTGAAAGTATGCCTTTTGCGCTTGAAGCAAAGAGTTCGATTGCGAAAGATCCGAAAATAATAATTCTGATTGCGTTGGCAAATATTTTGAGCAGTTCACGCCAATTGAAAACGACTGCGAAGAACAAAGCTATTACAGTTACCCCAATTTGAATCAGGAAACCACTAACCGTATCGCTAGCGTAGGCAGACCAAGGGGAGCTACCAATCATCAGGGCAAGAAGTAAAGTCAACTCGATTGGAATTTGCCTTAGCACTCGGAACCAGTCAGCTTTGAGCAAGAAGTATGTGCAACCAGCCAGGCTACTAACTGCGATAGTCAACCAGACTGACCAAACTAAGTTTGGCCTGATGTAATCCTCGGCAAATAAACTATCTCCAGCAATAAGGGTGAGTAAGGCAAGGTAGGCGAAAACCAGAGGCGGCCACCCCTTGCCTGTTGTTGTCTTTGCAGTATTCATCAGCGTTAGAGGCTAGTCTAAACCTCCTTTGGTTAGGCTTGATAAGTGCTCGTAAAACTTACCAACCACGCCCTTGACTACGCCTGGGGCTCTGAGAACCTAATCCCTGATTACTTTGGGATTCCTGCTACTGGTAAGCCGATGGCTGAGATTTGGTTTGGTACCCACGATGGCTCACCGACAAAGGTCTCTGGTTTAGATGTTTCTTTGCATGATTTGCTCAGCGCTCAGGGTAGAACGGATCGCTTGCAGTTTTTGATGAAGATTCTGGCAGCTGGAGCTCCGCTATCTATCCAAGCTCACCCGAATCCCGAGCAAGCAATCAAAGGTTTTGCTAAAGAAAATGCTTTGGGGTTAGCGATAACCGCAGGCAACCGAAACTATAAAGACGATAAAGCTAAGCCTGAAATGATTGTGGCTTTGACTAAGAGTTTTGAAGCTCTGGTTGGTTTTGCAGATCCTCGACTAGTCAGCGAGAAGTTTGCTGAATTGCTTGAACAAACTGAATCAGTAAATCTGAAGAATGTTTTGACTAGATGGATTGCTTTTCTAGGAGAGCCTGAAGGCATCCGAAAGGTGACTCTAGAATCACTAAGTTCAGCTGATTGCGATGAAGCATTCATCACAGACCTTATAGATGCAGCAGAACAGTGTCCTTCATTAGTTGACCTTGTTTCACATCTGGCTTTTCACCATGGCACCGACCGAGGAGTCGCAACAGCACTATTGCTCAATCACATGATTCTTTTCCAAGGTGAAGCAGTATTTGTTCCTGCTGGAATGCCTCATGCTTACTTATCTGGACTAGGTGTTGAAGTAATGTTGGCTAGCGACAATGTGCTTAGAGGGGGCCTTACTCCTAAACACATCGATGTTTCAGAGCTTGCTGAAGTTTTAGTTTTCGAAGCTACCAGTCCAAGTGTTGTAAAGACTTCAACTCTTGCTGTTGGTTTTGAAAGTTTTGATTTACCAACACCTGAGTTCTCCTTCTATCGTGCCGAAGTTGGTTCTAACAACATGCTGGTGGATCTGAATCTGCCGGGGGACGCCATTGTGCTCTGCACTCAAGGGGCAGTAGCGGTGAGTAACAGCCAGGGCGAAAGAGAAGTTATCAATAGCGGTGAAGCTGCCTTTATTTCAGGCGATGCCAGAACATTTAGCATCACTGGTAACGGCACTGCTTTTATGGCAGTTACTTCCTAGTTGCTTCGTAGTGACTTTTCACTATGTCGTGCAGGCTGTGTTTTGCCTTCCAACCAAGCGTGTTTGCAATTCTTGAAACATCAGCACTTAGCGCAGCTGGGTCTCCTGGTCTTCTATCGGCCAGATGGACTTCAAATTCAAGACCGGTAACATCTCTAATTGCCTGAGTGACTTCTAACACTGAAGAGCCAGTCCCAGTTCCCACGTTGAAGACTGAATGCTTTCTATCTTCTTGGCTTAGATAGTCAAGAGCGGCCAGGTGGGCATCAGCTAAATCCGACACGTGAATGTAATCACGAACACAACTACCATCGGGAGTCGGCCAGTCTGATCCAAATACCTGGATGGGTTCTTTTTTAGCGATGGCATTGAAAGCAATAGGAATTAGGTTCGCGATACCAGTATCAGCAAGATCTGCATATCCTGCACCAGCAACGTTAAAGTATCGAAGCGAAACTGTTTTCAAGCCCCAAGCCTTATTTGCTGCTGCCATCATCCATTCACCAATAAGTTTTGTTTCACCGTAAGGGTTGATTGGTTGGCAGTTGTAGTCCTCATCAACCTGAGCTTGCTCTGGTGAGCCGTAAGTTGCCGCACTTGAAGAAAAGACAATGTTCATAACTTTTGCTTCTCGCATGGCAACCAACAGGTTGGTAACTGAATTCAGATTCTGCTGGTAGTAGTACTCAGGATTGGCAACTGATTCGGCCACAGATTTTCTGGCAGCTAAGTGAATTACTCCATCAATCGAATGTTCATTGAATGTTCTTACAAGCAGCGCAGTTGCTTCAGGAGAGGCAAGATCTAGCTGAACTAGGGGAGTATTTCCCAGCCTGGAAGAGATTCCGAAACTTAGATCATCGATGGCATAAGCTGCGTGACCAGCCGCTTCCAAGGCTCTAACGACGTGTGAACCGATGTATCCGGCTCCACCGGTGACCAAGATCTTCATGAGTCAAGGTTATCTTGCGTAATACAGTCGAAAATGCACCAAAAAACGCTAAAACGCTTATGTAAAGGGTTTATAACACCTTTCGATTTGACCTTCTGTCAACTTGACACCACAATACTTACAACGCTGTAATTACAACAGTGAAACCCAGTTGAATGCTGGGGTGCCCCTGGAAGGAACCGGATGTCCCAGAACGATGACCGTAGCGGTGTAGCCGATGACTGGTTTATTGACCCAATTTTGTTACGCATCATCGGTGGAGATGCAAGCGCCGATACTAACGCTCTAGCTTGGCAACGAGACGCTCTTTGCTCACAGACAGACCCGGAAGCTTTCTTCCCTGAAAAGGGTGGCTCAACCAGAGATGCAAAACGTATCTGCTCAGGTTGCGATGTTCGTCAGCAGTGCTTGGACTATGCACTGCAGAATGATGAGCGCTTCGGAATTTGGGGCGGTCTTTCAGAGCGTGAGCGTCGCAAGCTAAAGAAGCGCGCCTAGCTAAAGGCCAGGCCACGCTCATGACTATGCGTGTGGTGGCGGTAGTTGTTTCGAATAACCAACCGCTCTACTTAGAAAATGCACTGGATGCTCTAAGCAAGCAGAGCTTTAGATTAGATCGTGTTCTAGTTGTCGATAGTTCCTCGACAGATCAAGTCAAACCAGTTTTAGATAACTTCGTAGCGCAATCTTCTAAACATGCAGTGCTCTCAATTCTTGATAAAGCATCTTTTGCGGAACTATCCGCTCTAGCCATAAAGCAAGTTTTAGAAGGCTTTGCAAATCTGGATGATGTTGCAATCTGGTTGTTGCACGATGACACAGTTCCTGAAATACATGCTCTTGCAGAACTGGTCCGAGCTCTTGAAGTTTCCCCTCTAGTTGCGATTGCTTCTCCTAAACAAGTTGCCATTGAGAATCCAAAAGTCATTGTCCAACAGGGTTTATCAATAACTAAAACTTTGAAGCCATTTTCTTTGGTGAGAGATGAACTAGATCAAAAACAGCATGATTACATGAGCGATGTTCTTGCTGTTAGTTCTAATGCCATGTTGATTAGGGCAAACACCTGGATTGAGTTGGGTGGTTATTCTCTTACCGCTCCAGAGTTAGCAGCGGATATAGACCTAGGTATTAGGGCTCACCAATTAGGTTCAAGAGTTGTGGTTGTTCCAACTGCAAGGGTAAGACATGCCGAGTTATCACTTCAAGGTAAACGCGATAAGAGCTGGCTCGGTGGCTCAGTAAAGTTTGCTCTAGCTAAGGCCACAAACCATTTGCGTTTGTCACAAAGTCCAATGTTCTTAGCCTTCCTCTATTGGCTAGGTCTGCCGGTTTTCTCTTTGGCGCAGGTTGTTTGGCTGCTGCTAGTAAAGAGACCGGATCGTATTCTGTTTACTCTCAGAGCCAACCTCTGGGCTTTCTTCACAGTCAGAGCAAGGCTTAGAGATCGCCACTCAGTTTCACTAAAACCGCTGAGAGTGCTCTTTGCCAGTACTCCTCAGGTAAGGCAGCGCTCAAGGCTTGCTCTTGAAACTGCCGAGCAGAAGAGTAACTTAGAGAGCTTTGCTGAAAGTGCCCCTACCAGAGGGTCAGTAACTCAAGCTAGTTTCCTGGCCTCAGGTGGGCTCTGGATCATGCTTTCGATTGCAGTGTTATCTTTTAGGTTCTTCCCGCTCGGGCAAGCGGGTATTGGCGGTTTTGCAATTCCGTTAAGCGATAGTTGGCTCCAGGTGTTTGCCAACACTGGAGCAAGCTTTCAGCACATTGGCCTTGGTGCACCGTTAGCCAGTGACCCATTCAACTGGGTGCTTCTAACCATTGGTTCGATTACCTTCTGGGCTCCTAATCTGGCTTTTAGCTTCTTGCTACTGGTAGCTAAGCCAGTTGCCTTTATGGGTGCTTGGCGCTTGCTTTCAACTGTCACGGTAAGAAATTCGGTAAAAATACCACTGGCACTTGCCTACAGTTTTTGGCCAGCGCTAACTCTTTCCCAAGCACAAGGAAACTATCCCGCAGTGGTGTTTGCCATCACCTTGCCTTGGTTGCTATTCGCTCTTAGCCGAGCAGGCCGTTTGGGTCTTAGTAACTCAGTCAGATCCGATCAACAGAATGCTGCTTGGATAGCTGCGTCAGGTTTGTTAGTTGCAGTTAGCTTGGTTAGCGCTCCAAGCGCGCTCATACCACTACTGGTAATCGGATTAGTTTTTGCTTTCCTTACTAGAGCCAGAATCAAATCAGTTCTTTTCATCGCACTACCTGCCGCTGCCATTACTTTGCCTTATTACCTGGATCAAATACTTAGTAACAAATCGATTCTGGGTATTTTTGCTGATCCGACAATTTCTTATCCGACCAAGGCGCTAGCCGTTATGGAATCGGTCCTAAGCTCAGATAAATTCTTTGGCTGGTTTGCACTTGCTTTGGTAGTGCTTGCAGTAATCGCTGTTGCATCCAGAGTCCGAATAGTCTTTGGTATTTGGCTGTTGGCTTTAGTAGCACTTGGCAACCTTTGGTTTATCAATTCAATTTCTTTTCCAGCCGGAGGCATGGGTTCAATCTTTTTAGAGCCAGCTACTCAGGTATTTGATAGCAGCACACCGAGCGTGATGTTATTTGTAATTCTTGCAGTTGCTGCTGTCGCGCTTTGGCTTGAATCAATCACTAGAGCTGGTGTCAGAAAGCTACTAGTTTCGATTATTTTCCTAGGCTCAGCAGTTCCACTTTCCGTTGGGTCTCTTGTAACAGCCAGCCAAGTGAATTTTGTTGATTCTAGAAATCTGCCAGCAATTTTTAGTGCTGAAGCAAATGCTGGCAGTCAACTGAAACTTCTGGTTGTTTCAAGTAATGGCCAACAGGCATTCACAGCTGAGGAAGTTGGACCCGAGGGTCTAAAGCTAGACGGCGTATCAACCGCCTACCGACTTAGCGAAATGAACTTGGAACCTGATTCAACTATCAAGGCTTCGATAACTGAGTTGGTAGCGAACATGGTTTCAGCTAACGGTAAATCGATTGAACAAAAACTCCAAGCAAGACAATACGGTTACGTGCTGGTCCCCAATCGAGCGGGCAATGGTGATCTTGCCGTTGCTTTGAACTCTGTGGCGGAATTGGATCAGGTTGGCACGACCGAATTTGGTCAACTGTGGCGAGTGAAGAAACCTTTTGTTTCTGGGGAAAATGTACAGCGGTCATTGTTTTCTATTACCAAGACAGTTCAACTTGTTGTGTTACTCGGGTTCATTTTGCTGGCTCTGCCTACGGCTCGCGGTCGCAAGGGTAGAGCTAGAGAAGAAAATAGTTTTGAGCCAGAAGCGGAGCAAGAGTCATGATTCTTCGTATCTCCCGAATGTTTTTTATAGGCATCTGCGCTACAGCACTCTTGCTATTTGGTTCCAGCACCACACTATTCTCGGCAGGTGTTGTTACCTCGAAGGTTCATGAGGTAAGTGCCAGAGACCTGCAAGTTACCTGCACAGGTCCAGCCATTCTCGCTGGTGGAGCCACAGGCACTTCTGTCACCGGCTTCAAAAGGTTAGATGCAGCGAGTGTGTCCGTTACCTACTCAGCAGCAACAGCTACCGCTTTGAAACTCTTTGATGGTAGTTCAGTTATTGGCTATGGAGTTCGTCAAGATCTATTCAAGGGACTTATAAGGACGGCTTCTATTTCGGTTGTGGATAAAACTGGAGCCACAGCTCAAGGTTCAGCACTTCTAACAGCAAACCAAATTCAATTGGTGGATAACAAGAACATCAGAGGCTTGTTGGCTGCACCTTGTTTAAGGCCGCAATCAGAATTCTGGTTGGTTGGTGGTTCAACTATGACCGGTCGTGAATCATTATTGATTCTGAATAATCCAACCCAGGTTGATGCAACCGTTGACCTTGAAATCTTTACTGAGAATGGTTCATCACACAGTGCCGGGTTATCAGGTATTGCTGTTGCAGCTCATAAGACCACGGTTGTTCCGTTAGCTTCATTCGTGCTTAGATCACAGTCGATTGTGGTGCACACCTCAAGCCGTGGTGGTTCAATTACCGCCCTTATCCAACAGCGTGCAATTCGTGGCATCAGAGCATCAGGTGCGGATTATGTATCACCTGCACCGGTGGCGAGTAAGTTCAATGTCTTGCCTGGAATTTTGGTCAGAGGATCTAAAGATGCATCGAAGTTCAGAAAGACCTCAGATGAGTATTCAGATGTGCAACAGTTACTCAGAGTCTTTGTGCCAGGAACAGTAGATGCGAATGTTACTTTGCAAGTTCTTGGTAGCGACAGACAAACCTTTGGAACAGTACTTTCAGTAAAGGCTGCTGCCGGTAAAGTCACTGACTTTGAAATCAAAGGGCTAAAAGATGGCGACTATTACGCTTACCTAGATTCCGATGTTGCAGTTCAATCTTCAATACGTTTAGTAAGAGCAAGAGCATCGACTGATCGTTACGTAGATTTCGCTTGGGTCAACAGCGCAGAAGGTTTCCAAACTCCTAGGTATATCGCAGTTCCTAAAGCAGGTATTTCTAAGTTGTCAATCGTGAATCCAAGCAATAAGGCGACAACTGTTTCAATAAAGATAGGCTCCGCCACAGTTAAGCGTACGATTGCTGCGGGCTCTAATGCTGTGATTAGAGCAACGTCAGGAATGTCTATTGGAATTTACCCAAGCGATGCGGTTGTCTATGCAAACTTGATTATCGATGTGTCTGGTCGGGTGGCTGTATTACCAGTAGCCGATGATAAGAACATCAGCGGTGAGGTAAGAGTTAGCGTTCACTAGTTCTCTGGTTCGTCACCAAAGATTAGCTCCCATGGCTCTTTGCCAATAAGTTCACCGGCAGCTTCAAAGACATGGTGTTCGATACGAACCCGTTCTTCAGTTGGTGAGCTGTTTGGATTTTGGTCTAAACGTAGTATCGGTAACCGGTACATGATGATTGTCATGCTTTCAGGTCTCGCTGCCCAACGCTTTACATAGGTTGAATTCACCCCTAGAACAGGTGCATCAAGAATTTGGAACTTCATAGACCCTAGCTCTAGTGGCCAGCGTTCTCTTAGGTATTCGCAGGTTGAGCTGACGATAGCGGAGAACTGGTCCTGACTTGAGCCACCTGTTCGATAGAGCTCTCCAGAGAGGGAATGCCTGATACCTCGACCGTGACGGTCTCTACTGGTAGGTCTTGGCTCCATGGTGTCATTGTATTCTTTAACTTTGTTGAGAGGTATGGCCACTGATGAGTGTGAACTGGGATGCGATAGTCAAAACCTACGATGTTCGAGGTTTAGTCAATATTGATCTAACCGAAGATGTTGTTGAGGCTTTAGCTGCTGGCTTTATTGATGAACTTGAGCTTTCTGGTCAATCAGTCATCGTAGGTCGCGACATGCGTGACTCTTCTCCGTTGTTCGCAGCAGCCTTTGCTCGTGGTGCTCAAAAGCGTGGCGCTAACGTGATTTCGATTGGGCTTTGTTCAACTGATGAGTCTTACTTTGCTTCAGGGGACATGGACTTAGCTGCTGCGATGTTTACTGCAAGTCATAACCCAGCAACCTATAACGGTATTAAGTTCTCTAGAGCGGGTGCTCGAGGTATCTCTCTTGATACTGGACTTGCTGCTATTCGTGATCGTGCAAAGGTATTTCTAGAGTCAGGGGTTCCTGAAGTTTCTAATCCTGGTAGTTACTCAACTAAAGATGTTTTAGCTGACTATGCGGCTTACCTTAGAAAGTTGGTTGACCTTTCCGAGGTCAAGCCAATGCGAGTGGTTGTTGATGCTGCTAACGGTATGGGTGGTTTGACTGTTCCTGCAGTGTTATCAACTGCAGCTGGTTTAGCTAAGTTACCGATTGAAATTATTGAGATGTATTTTGAGTTAGATGGAACTTTTCCTAACCATGAAGCTAACCCGTTAGAACCAGCAAACTTGGTTGATCTGCAGAAAGCAGTAGTTGAACATAAAGCTGATTTAGGTTTGGCATTTGATGGTGATGCTGATCGTTGTTTTGTAATTGATGAAAATGGTGATGCGGTTACCCCTAGTGCTGTTGCAGCCATGGTGGCTCGTCGTGAGATAGCCAGAGTTAGAGCACAGGGAACAGATGCCGATATCACTGTTTTGTTTAACTTGATTACATCCAGAGTGGTTGCTGAAGTTATTGAAGCTGATGGAGCTAAAGGCGAACGAACCAAGGTTGGTCATTCACTAATCAAAGACCGGATGGCTGATACCAATGCAATCTTTGGTGGGGAACATTCAGCACATTATTACTTCAGAGATTTCTGGGGAGCAGATAACGGCATGTTGGCTGCGATGCATGTCTTGGCAGAGTTTGGTTCGCAACCAGAATCCCTTAGTGCCATCGCTAAGCAATACAACCCTTACTTCCTATCCGGGGAGATTAACTCAAAGGTTGAGGATGTTGCTGCGGCTAAAGCCAGGGTCGAAGAGGCCTTTGCAGCTAGAGCGAGCTTTGATCACTTCGATGGCATCACTGTAAAGGGTAAAGACGCTAACGGTTCATGGTGGTGGTTCAATGTTCGAGCCTCAAACACTGAACCGTTACTTCGTTTGAATGTTGAAGCTAGAGACCAAACCAGCATGGAAGCCATCAGGGACGAAGTCCTAGGGCTAATCCTTAGATAACGTTTTGGTGTCTAAGAGTGCGTATTTAGGGCGATAATAGAGCAATGGATGCCTCGACTAAGCCAACTGACACCCACATTGACCACAAGGTAGCTGATTTAGGTCTAGCCGATTACGGTAGGCACCTAATCCGTTTGGCTGAGAACGAGATGCCAGGACTGATGGCTCTTCGTGAAGAGTTCGGTCCACTACAGCCACTTCGTGGAGCTCGTATCGCAGGATCTCTGCACATGACTATTCAGACAGCTGTCTTGATTGAGACTTTGATTTCTTTAGGAGCAAAAGTTCGCTGGGCTTCCTGCAATATTTTTTCAACTCAGGATGAGGCTGCCGCTGCATCTGTTGTTGGCCCGCATGGAACTGTTCAAGCGCCTAAAGGTGTTCCAGTTTTTGCTTGGAAAGGTGAATCACTAGAAGAGTACTGGTGGTGCACCGAGCGTATTTTTGACTGGACTGAAGAAGCTATGGCGGAAGGTGCCGATTACATCGGTCCTAACATGATTTTGGATGATGGTGGAGATGCAACTCTGCTAGTGCACAAGGGAAGAGAATTTGAACTTGCAGGCTCTGTGCCACCGGCAGGTTTGGAAGATAACGATGAGTATCGAGTAATCCTGTCTCTGCTATCTGAGCAGTTCAAGTTATCTAACAATCGTTTCACTCGTATTGCAGAAGAGATTTACGGTGTTACCGAAGAAACAACAACAGGTGTGAAGCGTCTTTACGAAATGTTCAAGCGTGGCACTTTGTTATTCCCGGGTATTAACGTCAATGACTCGGTTACCAAATCTAAGTTTGATAACAAGTATGGAATTAGACATTCACTACCAGATGGTCTAAACCGTGCAACTGACATTCTCATCGGTGGTAAGACAGTGTTTATTGCAGGTTACGGTGATGTTGGTAAAGGTGCTGCTGAAGCCATGCGTGGTCAGGGTGCTCGCGTAATCATTTCTGAAGTTGATCCAATTTGTGCTTTGCAGGCAGCCATGGATGGTTTCCAAGTGACCACCATTGATCGAGTAGTCAGCGACATTGATTTCTTTGTGACCGGTACCGGTAACGCAGGAATTATTAGAGCAGAACATATTTTGAAGATGAAGCATTTAGCGGTTATTGCTAACATCGGTCACTTCGATAATGAAGTTGACATGGATGGCATCGCTCGTATCCCAGGAATCAAGAAAATTGAAGTAAAGCCTCAGGTGCACGAGTGGCAACTACCAACGGGAAACTCAGTGCTTATCCTCTCCGAGGGAAGACTGATGAACCTAGGTAACGCAACCGGCCACCCATCTTTTGTCATGAGCACATCCTTTAGCAACCAGGTATTGGCTCAGATCGAGCTTTTCACCAAGAGGTCGGAATACCCTATCGGCGTCTATATTTTGCCTAAACACCTAGACGAGAAAGTTGCTCGACTGCACTTGTCAGCACTTGGAGTTGAATTAACTGAACTCTCAAGTGATCAAGGTCGCTATATTGGTGTGGAGCCAAACGGTCCATTCAAACCGGATCACTACAGATACTAGAAAGTTGTATGAATGTATAAACTCCTGATAGTTGAAGACGATGATGCTCTAAGAGAGCAACTCGAAATTGGTCTCACAGCAAGTGGGTTTGAGGTGTGCTTTGCGGCAACCGGGCTCGAGGCCATCCCAGCTTTCGAAAAGAACAAGCCAGATCTGATTCTTCTCGACCTGATGTTGCCAGGGAAGAACGGCATCGAGATTTGCACAGAGATTCGTCGCACCTCAGGTGTACCAATCATTATGTTGACAGCTAGAACAGACGATGTTGACATGATTCGTGGTCTTGAAGCCGGTGCAGATGACTATGTCACCAAGCCATACAAAATTGAAGTCCTTGTTTCAAGAATTAAAGCTAGATTGCGTCCTATCAAAGATTCACAACACACCATTATCAAGATTGGTTCTGTTGAGATGGATACTCTGAGCCATGAAGTTCGTAAAGGCGATAAGAAGATTGCGCTAACTCCTCTTGAATTCAAGTTGCTGCTTACTCTTGCCTCACATCCAAACGAAGTGTTCTCAAGAGAAATGCTCTTGGAGCAGGTCTGGGAGTACACATACAAAGCTGATACTCGTCTTGTTAACGTGCACGTGCAGAGACTGCGTTCAAAGATTGAAGAAGATCAGGAAGATCCAAAGTTAGTTCTCACCGTTCGCGGTTGGGGCTACAAAGCAGGACCTGAGTAAATGTTTTTTAGCCGCATAGCTAAGGCGGCTCTAGACCGGTTTAGGTCTTCGCTGCAGATTCGAGCACTGGTATACACAGTCGCTCTATCAGGTTCTGCTCTTATCGTGCTAGGTGGAGTACTCAGCGTATCCATCGGTAATGGATTATTTAATACTCGAACCGAGCATGCAGTTTTAGAAAGTAATAGGGCTAAGTTCGCGGTGGCTCGGTTATTCGATGGCGTATCCGGTCAAAACAGTTGGCAGCTTGAACAAAAGCTTGAAGATGTAGTTTCAGAGCTCGAATTGATTGGTGTCTCACAGACTCGTCAAGTTGCTTTCCTACATTCGAGCACTCAAGCAAATCCTCTTAACCTTTCAAATCAAACCTCTGCGGGTATTGACCTTCATCTAATTACTAAAGATTTCAGAGCGCTTGTGCGTTCAGAACCTGCCTTGCAATCACAAACAGTTCAAATTATGCGTGGTGGTGAATCGGTTCCAGCAATTCTTATTGGCCAGCGATTTACCTTGCCCGGTGGCCACAGATACGAGTTGTATTTGGTCTATGACATGCAAAACGAGCAACAGAATCTTGCCTTTGTGCAGAGAACGCTCGTTCTTGGTGGCTTAGTTACTTTGATAATTATTGGTTTCTTTTCCTTCTTGGTAACGAGTTGGCTGGTTAGACCCGTGCAAGATGCCGCTGAGGCAAGTGAGCTTATTGCTAGTGGTGATTTAGATAGACGTCTAGCCGTTAGGGGAACTGACGTGGCAGCAGTATTAGCCCGCTCCTTCAACCACATGGCAGATAGCCTGCAGGAGAAGATCAAAGCACTTGGTCAGCTTTCCAAAATGCAGCAACGTTTTGTTTCTGATGTCTCTCATGAACTTAGGACACCGCTAACCACTATGAAACTATCGGCCGATTACCTCTATGGAGAGAAGGATGGTTTCCCAGATCCATCTCGTCGTTCAGTTGAAATTCTTCATGGCCAGATGGATAGGTTCGACACACTACTTGCAGACCTGCTAGAGATTTCCCGCTACGACGCAGCTGGAGTTAATCCTGAATTCGAAGTAAGGGACCTAAACGGTTTAGTAGGAACTTCACTTGCAGGTATCCAACAGTTTGCTGACTCTAAAGGGGTTTATCTAGACGTTGAGATTCCAAGCGGAGCTGTTCAATGTGAGGTAGATGCTAGAAGAATTGATCGCATTCTCAATAACCTCCTAACTAATGCCATTGAACACAGTGAAGGAAAACCAATCAAGATTCGGGTTGCTCAAAATGATAAGGCAGTTGCCGTTAGCGTGACCGATAACGGTATTGGTATGACCGAGAGTGAATTGCAGCAGGCATTTAACCGATTCTGGCGAGCAGATCCATCCCGTAAGCGAACCACCGGTGGAACTGGTCTAGGTTTGGCTATCTCAATTGAAGATGCACAATTGCACAATGGAAAATTGGAAGTAACTGCCGCTCCTGGTGTTGGTGCCTGCTTCAGATTGACCATTCCTAAGCGTCAAGATGTTACTGACTTCGTATCCCCATTACCGTTGGCTGTTGAGAAAGTCTAAAGTATTCACATCAAGAGCTAAAAGAGTGTTTGAAAACAAATGCCAAGCGCATAATGACTTTGTGTCAAAGCTTTTAGATTTACTCTTACCAACACCCTGCATTTTGTGTCAGAAGATTGGTGCACCAATATGTGGTCAATGCGTGAATAGCTTTGAAATAGTTAAAAACAAAGTGGTGAAAGATCACATCTCTGGGTATTCCTTTTGTGAATACGAAACACAATCGGCCGCCATAGTCAACGCCAGCAAAGAACAAGGGCAAACCAGTCTGATCAAATTCATGGCTGAATTCATGGTGCAAAACTGGCCGGAAGAATTTCAAACTGCGCTCTTAGTTCCAGTTCCTTCATCGCCTAGCAATCTAAAGCGCAGAGGTTTCTCTCATACTGAGCTTTTGGCAAAACAACTTGCCAGCAGGTTGAAATATGTTTCGATGGCAAGGCTGCTCATTTCGGCAGGAGCAAGAGCAGACCAGGTTGGTCTCTCGTTTCATCAGCGAGAACTGAATCTAGCTGGGGCTTTTCGAGGTGATTTGAGGGCTGGGCAGGACAAATTCAGACCAGTAGTACTCATCGATGACGTCTTCACCTCAGGAGCAACCTTGAGCCAAGGCTGGGGGACTTTAGAAGATTTAGGGGTGGCAGTGGCTGGTTTCTGTGTATTTGCTCAGATAACCCCTAGAAAGCCCTTATTTACAGTGCAGGAGCGTCTTAGCTAAGGTCAGTCTAAGATTGTAAGGAATCCCCCGAAAGAGCGTTTGGAGCTTAACTTGGCATCAATAGTTGATCGTTTGCTGCGAGCAGGTGAAGGCAAGGTTCTTGCCAAACTTCGTTCCATCGTCACCCAGGTGAACGCCCTTGAAGAAAGCTTCATAGCTCTAAGTGATGAAGACCTGCTTCATGAGACCGCTTCCCTTCGTGAGCGTTATATCGCGGGGGAGACTCTAGATGACTTACTCCCAGAAGCTTTCGCATCTGTTCGTGAAGCATCGAGGCGCACTCTCGGTATGCGCCCATTCGATGTTCAGATCATGGGTGGAGCAGCGCTGCACCTAGGCAACATTGCTGAAATGAAAACCGGTGAAGGTAAGACACTTGTTGCTACCTTGCCTGCCTACCTAAACGCTATTGCTGGTCGCGGTGTTCACGTTATTACCACCAACGATTACCTAGCTGAGTATCAAGGTGAATTGATGGGTCGCGTTTATCGTGCCCTTGGTATGTCAACCGGAATTATTCTCTCTGGCCAGGCTCCAGATGAAAGACGTGAACAGTATCTAGCTGACATCACTTATGGCACTAACAACGAATATGGTTTTGATTATTTGCGCGACAACATGGCGCAGAGCGCAGGAGATTTAGTTCAGCGTGAACACTTCTATGCAATCGTCGATGAGGTTGACTCGATTCTGATTGATGAGGCTAGAACGCCTTTGATTATTTCTGGTCCTGCATCGGGTGAAGCAAACCGTTGGTTCAATGAGTTTTCTAAGATTGCTGAAAAACTTCAGCCAGTTATCGACTATGAAGTTGATGAAAAAAAGCGAACCGTTGGAATTTTAGAACCAGGTATCACCAAGGTTGAAGATTACCTAGGTATCACTAACCTCTATGAAGCAGCTAACACTCCACTTATCTCGTTCCTTAATAACTCAATTAGAGCCAAGGCACTTTTCAAGCGTGACAAAGACTATGTGGTGATGAACGGTGAAGTTCTAATTGTTGATGAGCACACCGGTCGTATTCTTGAAGGCCGTCGATACAACGAAGGTATCCACCAATCCATTGAAGCTAAAGAAGGTGTTCAGGTTAAAGCTGAGAACCAGACTTTAGCGACCGTTACTCTGCAGAACTACTTCCGCCTATACAAGAAGCTTTCCGGTATGACTGGAACAGCAGCTACTGAAGCCGCTGAATTCATGAGCACATACAAGCTCGGTGTTGTTCCTATCCCAACTAACAAACCAATGGTTCGTATTGACCAGTCAGATCTGATCTATAAGAACGAAGCGGTGAAGTTTGCCATGGTGGTTGAAGACATTGCGGCTCGTCACGCTACTGGCCAGCCAGTATTGGTTGGAACTACCAGCGTTGAAAAGAGCGAGTATTTGTCCAAGCTTCTTGCTAAGCGTGGAGTTAGACACGAAGTTCTAAATGCTAAGAACCACGCTCGTGAAGCTGCAATTGTGGCTCAGGCTGGACGCCTAGGTTCAGTAACGGTTGCTACCAACATGGCTGGCCGTGGAACTGACATCATGCTCGGTGGTAACTCTGAGTATCTAACCTTTGAAGCTCTTCAGAAGCGTGGCCTTGATTCAGTTGAGAAGCCTGAAGAGTATGAAGCGGCTTGGGCTGAAGCGTATGAAAAGACTAAGGAACAGGTTGCTGTCGAAGCAGACAAGGTTGTTGCTGTTGGTGGTTTGTATGTTCTAGGAACTGAGCGTCACGAGTCTCGTCGTATCGATAACCAGCTTCGCGGTCGTTCAGGTCGTCAGGGTGACCCAGGTGAGTCAAGGTTCTATCTTTCTCTCACCGATGATCTGATGCGTCTATTCAATTCAGGTGCAGCTGCTGCTTTGATGAACAGAAGCAATATTCCAGATGATATGGCTATCGAATCCGGTGTTGTCAGCAAAGCTATTGCTTCTGCTCAATCACAGGTTGAGGGCCGTAACGCTGAAATTCGTAAAAATGTTTTGAAATATGACGATGTTCTAAACCGTCAGCGTGAAGCTATTTACTCTGACCGAAGACACATCCTTGCCGGCGATGACCTAACCGGTCGCGTTGACACTTTCCTTGAAGATGCCATTACAACAATTGTTGATTCTCAGATTGTTGATAACGCTGGAGTGGACTGGGATCTAGAGGGTCTTTGGAAGGACCTAAAGACTATTTATCCAATCGATATCTCAGTTGAAGAAGTTCTTACCGAAGCAGGTGCAAGATCGAAACTAACCAGAGCTTGGTTGACTCGAGAAATTCTTGCTGATGCTCGCATTGCTTATGCTAAGCGTGCTGAAACTGTTGGTGAAGCTCCAATGCATGAACTGGAAAGAAGAGTTGTTCTCTCTGTGTTGGATAGAAAGTGGCGCGATCACCTGTATGAGATGGATTACCTCAAAGAAGGTATCGGTCTTCGTGCGATGGCTCAACGTGATCCTCTAGTTGAATATCAACGTGAAGGCTTCAACATGTTTACCCAGATGATGGGAAGCATCAAAGAAGAGTCAATTGGTTTCCTATTCAACCTGGATGTTCAGGTTGAAACACCAACTCCAACAATCAACCCAGCGAACCTAACCTTCTCAGCTCCTAGCGAAGAAGGGGTTGCCGAGGTAAAGGCTAAAGATGACAAGCCAGATAACAGTGAGGGTAGTTCCTTCTTCAAGAAGTAACTAAAGCACTGCAACGCTTTTGGCTCGCCAACGATTGTTATAGGCCTCTAGGCGAATTGCGACGGCTCTGGCTCTGCCACGATTGTGAACGATAACAACACCTTCGATAACCCCTGACCTTGGGCTGAAGGTGGAAATCTTGCCTATTGCAAGGTTGGGTCTAAGTTCCCTTATTTGACTCTGTGACCTGGCTCTGGTTGCAGACAAAGTTTTCTGTTTCAACTGCTGGTAAACCCCGTCAGTGAGCCACCTAGCGCTCTGTTCCACGTCTCTAATCCCAGCAAGCGTTTCGATAACAGCTTGAGCTAGAAAGGCAAGCACTGGGCTGGGATCACCCAATTCTTTGGATGTGACAATTGATGCCCCAAAATACTCATCGGACTCAGTCGGGGTTGCCACATTCTTGCGGCTGGGTGATGAAACAGACATTAAAAATCAACTTCCCCCCATGCATGAATAAAGATAAGTTATCGAAATAAAGCGATATCGCATAATCGGGAACAGATGCTGTGGAAAAGAAAAATATAAATGTTCGCTTTTTTCAATAATTAGGGAATGAATCTTGAAAGCACCTTAGAAGACCTTGAAGCTCAGGGCTATTTCGCTAGCCAGCTAAAGCCGGAGCAACAGTTGAGTGCAACTACGTGTTCTCTGGTCAGGCTTAGCTTCGAAAGTGAAACAGCTGATAAATATTTGGCCAGTCCTATTCTGGGTAAAAACTTTATCGGTGGTTTCATAGCCAACCAAAAATCACAAGAGTGGCTCGCCATTAACCTAAAGACAATCAGTCACATCGAAAACCTAGGGGGAGCGAATCTCTTAGAAACATCAGCCAAGCTCATGGATATCCTGGAGCAGCATTTATTGCAGGTTCCAGTGGAAATTGGTTTGAAACAGATTCGGGTAATAGGAAAAGTCATTGCAAGACAGGGGAACTGCCTCTGCCTAGCCACAGTCGACAATCGATTATTTGTAGTGCCAGAATCAAGTATTTGTGAGTTGGTTGTGGAGAACTTAAGCAGGCATTTCAAACTTTGAGCAACATATTCCAATGGCCATATTCTTGCGTAAGCGAACTCGCAGCATAAAACTCAATAATCGTTGGGGTTCAAGAAGAAACAAACTCTTACTCTCTTTCGCGCTGGCTCTAATCGCTTTGGCGTCTTGGTTAGCTAGTTCCACAGCCGAAGATAATCGAGTCTCCTACTTGGTTGCTGCCGTTGATTTAGGTACTGGCACAAAGCTAAGCAAGCTCAATCTCACAACCATCAAACTGGATTTGCAGGACACCGGTAATAGCTATCTAACGAATAAGAATCACCACAAATTCTTTCTCAAGACTCCGATTGCAGCTGGGCAACTGATTCCATTATCAGCAATTCTTGCAGATAACTTCGAGGGCTGTTCAGCAGTGGTACTAAACCTTGGAGCACCAATGTCGCAGGCTATCAAAAAAGGTGATCTTGTTGATCTTTGGTCAGCGGAGCAAGCAGCCAGTGTGGAAACTATCCCAGTTCAGATTGTTACCGCAGGTGAATTGATTTCAATAAAGAACGCAACTGACGGGTTTAGTCAAAATACTCAAACCATCGAGGTTTGTGTTTCGGTGGCGGAGATTAGATCAATTGTTCAAGCCATCGCTAAAAAGGCAACCGTTGTCGCAGTAAGAACCAACAGCTAATGACTGCCGTAGAGCAGAAGGTTAGAGGCAGAAGAAGACATCTCGCGTTGGTGGGGGATGCTCAGTCAGTGGAGCCTCAGGTCGAAGCAACTAATCCCTTCCCAGTTCCGGTCATAGCCTGTTGGGGTCCAGCCGGATCTCCTGGCAAGAGCACGGTGGCTACCAACATAGCTTCAGAACTAGCGCTGGCCGGCCATCAAGTTTTGCTTATTGATTTGGATACCCTGGCTCCATCCTTGGCACTCTCACTCGGGCTTGTTGACACTCCAGCTGGACTATCGGCTTCCCTAAGGCTTGCTGAGCAGCAGAGATTCACAAGAGCAGAGTTCGAACGGCTCACAGTTTCAGTGTCTCTCGGGAGAAATGAACTTAGGTTTATGCCAGGGCTCAACTCCGCTAATCGTTGGCAAGAAGTTACCCCAGAACGATTTGAGCAATTGCTTTCAGCTGTTGCTTCCTTTGTTGATTTTGTTGTTCTAGACCTAGCGCAAGCCACTGATTTCAAGCCAAGGGTGATGCACCCCTCAACTCTCGCCAACCAACCTGAAGTTAGTCGTGACAGTTTGCTTAGAAGTGTTTTAGAGAAGGCAACCAAACTGGTTCTAGTCTCCGGCTGTGACCCGGTTGCGGCTCATAGGTTCCTTATTGCTGCTGAATATCTCTCGGAGCTAAAGCGAACTAAGCAGGCCTATGTTGTGGTGAATAGATTCAGGACCACAACCTTAGGCTCAAGGGCTAAAGATGAATTAGAACAAACATTTATGAACCTAGCAAAGTTGAGAGTGAATTGTTTTATTCCAGATGACCCTCAAAACATTGATAAGGCGATGCTAAATGGGTTGCCACTGGTGTTACTGAAACGATCATCACCCGCTCGGTTAGCCATAAGTGAACTGACTAAAGAATTGCTGGTGGGTTCCCCAACTCGAGCGAGCGTGGCTAAACTTTCATAGGTGTCCACACTTTCAGCGCTGATGAAGCAACATGGCCAGAGCCATGAAGCCGACATTGAGTGGCTCCATGCCCTGATGGCTGACTGGCAGGTCATCGCAGATCTCTCTTTTGCAGATCTTGTGCTTTGGATTTCAGATGGCAAGAAAGGTTTTATTGCCGCCGGTCATGCCAGACCTTCTTCAGCAGCAACAGTTTTCTATCGAGACATCACTGGTAAACCAGTTGAGAAAGCTTGGGCTCAGTTAGTTGCGAAAGCTTTCACAACAGGTGAGTTAGTTGAATATGGTGAACCTGATAAATACCAAGGTGTGCCAGCAAGATTGAGTGCCGTTCCTGTTTTTAGAAGGCTGAATATTTCAAGTGGAACCGATCTCACACCGTCGCCGATAGCAGTGGTTACCAAACACACCAACCTAGGAGAAGCTGCAGCTCCAAACAAGACTCGAATCAACCTCAATAACCTCGGTGAAAAATTACTAAACATGGTTGTTGATGGCAGTTATCCAACCTTCTCATCTCAGTCAGCGCCAAGACGAGGTGCACCTCGTGTGAACGATGGTTTGATTCACATTGATGCCAACAGCACCGTTGTCTTTTCTTCCCCTAACGGAATGTCAGCTTTTCAGAAACTTGGAGTTGAGACTGAGCTTGAAGGTAGATCTTTACAGGAAGTAACAGCAGTTCTAAACAAAGGCAGATTAAACATCGATGAGAATCTTCCTATAGTTGTTTCTGGAAAGTTAGCCTGGCGAGCGGACATTGAAGGTAACAATGCTGCGCTGTCAGTCAGGTCTATTCCTATCTATGAGAACTCTGTCAACACCGGGGCTATCTTGCTTTGTCGCGATGTGACCGAGCTGAGAAGGCAAGAGCGAGAACTGATTACTAAGGATGCCACCATCCGTGAGATTCATCACAGAGTTAAGAACAACCTGCAAACTGTTGCAAGCCTTCTAAGAATCCAAGGTAGGAGAAGTAAATCACCAGAGACTCTAGAAGCGCTGAGCGATGCTGAAAGAAGAGTGGCTGCCATTGCCGTTGTCCACGATTCTTTATCTGAAGGCTTAGCTCAGGATGTCAACTTTGATGAAGTCTTTGATCGCATCATTACTTTGGTAGGGGAGTTGGCAGCTGCCTATCATGCCAAAGTAACCAACCTTCGTATAGGAAAGTTTGGAAGGATGCCTAGTGAAATAGCAACCCCACTTGCTGTTGTGCTCACGGAGATTGTAACCAATGCATATGAGCATGGTTTAGCTAATAAGACCGGACACCTGACCGTTACAGCAGCCAGAAAATCAAAGAAACTGTTTATCACAGTTGCTGATGATGGGGTTGGTTTAGCTGAAGGCGCAGTGCTATCTGGTCTTGGAACTCAGATTGTTAAGACACTTGTTGAAGGTGAACTTAGAGGCAAGATTGAATTCAAATCAGATAAAACCGGTGGCACAACAGTAGCTGTTGAGGTTCCTTTAAACTAAGCAGATCTGCGAGCGCGAGCGTATTTACGCTTTAGTGACTTGCGCTCATCTTCCGATAGTCCACCCCAAATACCGTTGTCCTGGTTTTCTTTGATGGCGTACTCAAGGCAGTTGTTGGTGACTTTACAGTCACGGCAAATGGCTTTAGCTTGTTCGATCTGGTCTACTGCTGGGCCTGTGTTTCCCACTGGA
>Ga0114964_10000533_pt1 | contig 29294 bp, 31 predicted proteins | sample C_131016_MF_Meta_FD_92638 | JGI IMG/M metagenome (GOLD analysis project Ga0114964, IMG submission 92638) | Freshwater microbial communities from Lake Croche, Canada to study carbon cycling - C_131016_MF_MetaG | ecosystem: Environmental > Aquatic > Freshwater > Lake | place: Lake Croche, Canada...
AGGGTTGGCTTTTGAGGTATTGGTGGTGCAGTCGCACCCTGAAAACAAACTCGCTATATCAGCCAATGAGTACTGCTGCGGGTGTTTGTCCCCTGGTTGCGGGGTTTGTCCATTTCGGATTGTGAAAACATGCCATCCCCAGGCTCTACAGATTTGCGGACGGTGGTTCAAATCCGTAAATCACCATTGAATCCGCGCCCGCAGTCCAAGAATGCACTCAAATCAGGGGGGCAATTCAACGTCGGCGCTAACAGTCCAGGACTTCACCTACATGGACCAGTTCTTGACGATGGCTTTTGCGCAGTTGACTTACCGCGAGTCCCTGCGCGATATCGAGGTCAACCTGCAAATGGTCGCCAGAAAGTGGGCGTAATCATTCGATCCGCGCGCCGTCAAGCCAGCGTGTAGGCCGTCTTTATGGTCGTGAAGAACTCTTGCGCGTACTTGCCCTGCTCGCGCGGGCCGTAGCTGCTGCCCTTGCGGCCGCCGAAGGGCACATGATAGTCCACCCCTGCAGTGGGCAGGTTGACCATCACCATGCCGGCCTGGCTGTGGCGCTTGAAATGTGTCGCGTACTTGAGGCTGGTGGTGGCGATGCCGGCCGAAAGGCCAAACTCGGTGTCGTTGGCCGTGGCCAGCGCTTCCTCATAGTTCTTGACTCGGATAACGCTCGCCACCGGGCCGAAAATCTCTTCCTTGTTGATGCGCATCGACGCCTCCGATTCACTGAACAGCGCCGGCGACATGTAGAACCCCTCGGTCGAGAGCTTCAACCGTTCACCGCCCGTGGCCAGCGTGGCGCCTTCGCTCTTACCGATCTGCACATATTCCAAATCCTGGTTGAGTTGGCTCTGGCTGGAGACTGGGCCAACATCGGTGCCAACCTCGAGTGCATCGCCGACCTTGATCTTGGCCATGCGTACCTTCATCGCATCGATGAACTTCGGGTAGATGCCCTGGGTGACGATGAGGCGGCTAGAAGCGGTGCAGCGCTGCCCCGTGGAATAGAACGCGCTCTGGACGCTCAGCTCGACGGCCTGAGCCAGGTCGGCATCGTCCAGTACCACCTGCGGGTTCTTTCCACCCATCTCGATCTGCACCTTTTTCTGGCCCGTCACACACTGGATGCCGATGTTGCGTCCGACGGCGCCTGACCCGGTAAAGCTGATCGCGTTGATGCCCGGATGGTTCACCAGCGCGTTGCCGATCAGGCTGCCGCGACCCATCACGAGATTGAACACACCGGCCGGGATACCCGATCGGCTGATGATCTCGGCTAGCGCCCAAGCGCAGCCAGGCACCAGGTCGGCTGGCTTTAGCACCACGCAGTTGCCAAAGGCCAAGGCCGGGGCGATTTTCCAAGCCGGAATCGCGATGGGGAAGTTCCACGGCGTGATCAGGCCGACGACCCCGACCGGCTCGCGCGTGATTTCGACACTAATGTTTGGCCGTACCGAAGGCAGCACCTCCCCTGCCAGCCGCAGACATTCGCCAGCAAAGAACTTGAAGATCTGACCGGCGCGCATCGCTTCGCCGATGCCTTCGGGTTTGGTCTTGCCTTCCTCGCGCGCCAGCAGTGTTCCAAGTTCTTCCTTGCGTGCGAGGATTTCGGTGCCAATCTTGTCAAGCACGTCGCTGCGCGCCTGGATGCTGCCCATCGCCCACGCCGGGAACGCGGCCGTGGCTGCGGCCACCGCCACCTCAACATGGGTGGCGTCGCCCTGCGTGTATTCGCCGATAGTGTCGTCGAGGTTGGACGGGTTCAGGTTGGGGCTGTAAGCATAGCCCTTGAGCCACTCGCCACCGATGAGATTGTCGTGTTGTTGCATGCTGAACAAAGTTGGATGGCTCAAAGCCTAGTTTTTCATGTCGATCTTGGACGCGATCGCCTTGATGGAGGCGCTCTCGCGGGCCATGCTGGCCTGGAAGGTGGCCTGGTCTTCGTACGTGTCGGTGCTGAAGTTCTGCTTTTCCATGATCTCGCGCAGCGCTGGTTCTTGCATCGCCTTGGCCGTCGCGGCCTTCAGCACGTTAATGACTTCGGGCGGGGTGCCCTTGGGCACGGCTAGACCGCGCCAAGTTCCCAGGACCATATCGAAGTTCCGCTCACGCAGCGTCGGCACCGTCTCGAATCCCTTGACGCGCTTGTCCGACATCACGCCCAGCGCGCGCAGCTTCCCCCCTTGTACGTTGGCAGCGACTTCCGGAGCGCTGGCGATCACTGCGTCAATGTGGCCGCCCAGCAGCGACTGAATAGCGGGGTTGCCGCCGGCGAACGGGATGTGATTCATTGTCGAACCGGACTTCTCGGCTAGCGCGACCGCCGCTAGGTGCCACATGGAGCCCTGGCCGGCGTTGCCGATGCGGATGTTGGACTCGGCCTTCTTCGAGGCTTGCAGGAATTGTTCCATCGTCGCGTAGGGCGAGTCGCCACGCACGACCAACACGGCCGGGTCGGCATTGAGCTTGGCGATCGGGATCAGGCTCTCGTGGTTGAACTTCGCCAGCCCTAGGTACTGCAAAAAGGTGATCTCGACTGTGGTCAACGCCAGCTTGTAGCCGTCCGGCTTGGCGTTGATCACCTCAGTCCAGCCGATAACGCCGGCGGCGCCCGGCTTGTTGACCACGATGAAGCTTTGCGGGAAGTGCTTGACGGCTGCCGCCGAGAAGGCGCGCGCCATCACGTCGGCGCCGCCGCCGGCCGCATACGGCACCACGATTTCAACCGGGCGCAGGGGATAGCCGCGTTCCTGGGCCCCCACGGTCGCTGCGGCAATTACCCCTGCAACCGCAAGGCAAGCAATAAATGGGTGGCGATAAATTTTCAAGTGAGTCTCCTTTTGTTTTAAATGACAGAGCAAATGTGATGCGATCTTAAGGACGCATCCACCACACTACAAACGAGAAATTTTTGAAGCGGCGCGATAAAAATTCATGGCAATGCGCGGCGCTTAGAATGAGCCCGGCAGCAACACGCCGGCGTCCACCTCGTGGATATCGGTGCGTCCGCAAAAGGCCATGGTGAGGTCGAGCTCCTTGTGGATGATCTGCAGCGCACGGCTCACGCCCTCCTCGCCAAGCGCGCCCAATCCGTAGAGCATGGAACGGCCGATGTAGGTGCCCTTGGCACCCAACGCGATGGCCTTGAGCACGTCCTGGCCCGAGCGGATGCCTCCGTCCATGTGCACCTCGATAAGGTGACCCACTGCCTCGGCGATGGCCGGCAGCGCACGGATGGAGGATGGCGCGCCGTCGAGTTGCCGGCCACCGTGATTGGACACGATAAGGGCGTCAGCGCCGGTCGCCACCGCCATCCGTGCATCCTCAACGTCCTGGATGCCCTTGAGCACGAGCTTGCCTTTCCACAAGCGGCGGATCCAGGCCACGTCGTCCCAGCTCAGGGTGGGGTCGTATTGCTGGGCCGTCCATTCGGCCAGTGATGCCATGTTTTCGACACCATCCACGTGGCCGATGATGTTCCCGAACGTACGCCGCCGGGTACCCAGCATGCCCAGACCCCAGCGTGGCTTGCTGGCCATGTTCACCATGTTGCGCAAAGTGAGCTTGGGCGGTGCCGACAAACCGTTTTTTAGGTCCTTGTGGCGTTGGCCGCTGATCTGCAGATCCAGCGTCACCACCAAGGCCGAACAGTTGGCATCGTGCGCGCGGCGTATCAGGCGCTCGACGAAGGCCCGATCGCGCATGACGTAGAGCTGAAACCAGAAGGGATGCCCGCCCGTACCCTCCGCCACGTCCTCGATCGAACAGATGCTCACCGTAGACAGCGTGAACGGAACGCCGAACGCCTTCGCCGCACGCGCCGCCAGGATCTCGCCGTCCGCATGTTGCATTCCGGTGAGACCAGTCGGCGCAATGGCCACCGGCATGGCCACATCTTGCCCTAGCATGGTCGTGCGAGTGCTGCGCTGCGCCAGATTCACTGCCACCCGCTGGCGCAGAAGGATCTTCTGAAAGTCGCGCTCATTGGCGCGGTAGGTGCCTTCAGTCCACGACCCTGCGTCAACGTAGTCGTAGAACATGCGGGGCACGCGCTTCTTCGCCAGCACGCGAAGGTCTTCGATACAGGTGATCACGCTCATGGGGTCTTCTTTTTTCCGGATGCTGCAGCCAGCGTCTCGTACAGCACGATGATGGAAGCCGAGTCGGCCATGGCGCCACCCTTCTCGACATAGGCCGCATATCGAGCGGCGGCTTCCTGCACTAGGGGCAGGTCGCAACCGCTAGTCTGAGCAAAGGCATGAACTGCCTGCAAGTCCTTCGAAAGCTGCCGTGCATAACCGATGGGCGGATCGAAGGCTCTCGCATGGATGCGCGGGTAGAGCTTCTGGAGCAGCACGCTGTCCGCAAAGCCGCCGGCTAGGCAAGCGGGCAGCTTGGCCGAATCGATGCCTGATGCTTCTGCCAGCAGCGCTACCTCGCTCATCAGCACGAAGCCGACGCCGACGATTGCTTGGTTAAGAACTTTGGCCGTCTGCCCGGCGCCAAGCGGCCCCATGTGTGTGACGTTGCTGCCGAGACAATCCAGGACAGGTGCCGCACGGGCCATGTCCTCGGTCGTGCCGCCGGTCATGATCGTAAGGCTACCATCACGCGCCGCTGCAGGACCACCGGAAACCGGCGCGTCAAGCCAGCAAAGTCCGGCCTGGCTAGCGGCTCGGGCGGCCAGATCGCGGGTCGACGCCGGGTTGATGGTGGACAAATCGACAAGCAGGCGGCCGGCGATGTTTGGGGCCGTGGCGACCCCAAACTCCCCCAGGACGCAGTGTTCTACCGCTTTGTCGTCGAGCACACACAGCAGCACGATGTCGCTCGCCGCAATCACCTCTGCTGGCGAGGCAGCAGCGACTGCACCGTGCGGCACGACGAGTTGCAGCCGCTCAGGCTCGCGGTTCCAGACGGTGACTGTATGGCCGCGACCGAGCAGGCGGCGGGTCATCGCCTCGCCCATCAGGCCGATGCCGATGAAACCGATACGTGGACTGGACATGAATGAAGCTTTCATATGTTGGAAGGAAGGCGAACGGCCCAAGGAGGCATGGCAACGTTCGTCAGGACGGATTTTCCAGCAGGCCGCGCCGGGCCAGATTGGCCATCAGGGCGCCGATACCGAAGCGCCAGGGGGGCAGCTGGTCGCTTCGCCCCACGAGATTGATCAGCCCGCCCAGCTGCGCACTGCGGATGGCGACCCGATCGCCATCATGGTGCGTAAAGCCCTCGCCCGGCGCTCCGCGATCCTTCGTGGGTGCGAACATGGTCCCGCAGAACAGCATGATGCCGTCAGGATACTGGTGATGCGCGCCCATGGCATGCGAGACGAGTTCCAGCGGGTGCCGGCTGATCAAAGCCATCGAACTGCTGCCAGTAAGTGAGAAGCCGTCCAGGCCACTCACGACCAGGTCGACCACTGCGGACGCAGCGTCCGGCAGCCCGAAGACCTCGTCGAACAGGCGGATGAACGGGCCCACGGCGCAAGAGGCGTTGTTGTCCTTCGCCTTGCCCAGCAACAGTGCGCTGCGGCCCTCGAAATCGCGCAGGTTCACGTCGTTTCCCAAGGTCGCGCCAACGATCTCTCCATCGGGCGTCACCACCAGTACGACCTCCGGCTCAGGGTTGTTCCATTTCGAATCCGGGTGCAAGCCCACGCACACACCCGTACCCACCGAGGCGAGCGGGGCCGCTTTGGTGAACACCTCGGCATCCGGCCCGATGCCAACTTCGAGGTACTGCGACCACAGCTGCTTCTGTAGCAGCATTCGCTTGAGTTCCTGTGCCTGCGGCGAGCCAGGCCGGACTGATGCCAGGTCCGCGCCGACGATGGCGTTCATTGACCGGCGGATGTCGTGTGCGCGCGCCGCGTCGCCTCGCGCTTGCTCCTCGATCACGCGTTCCAGCATACTGGCCACGAAAGTGACGCCTGCGGCCTTGACCACCTGCAGGTCGCAAGGCGCCAGCAAATGGCGCTGTGCGGTGTCGGGTCCATGGGTGGAAGTGCTCTCAAGCCAATCGGTCAGTGGGCCCAGCGGCGTACCAGCCGCCTCCCGGACCAGCGCGACACGGTCTTGCCGTGCGACCAGTGCCGCCATTGTTGGCACATGCGCCGTGATGTCATGCAACTGTCCGTCGCGCAGTGCGACCACGCAGGGGCCTCCGTGGATCCCAGGCAGCCACGCCCTGCCAACCAAGGTGGCGACCGAGGCATCCTCGGGCAGGGTCTCGCTCAAGGTGACGACGAGCGCGGGCATCATATGCTCACCTTGGCGTCGCGGATGACTTTGGCCCACTTTCCCTTTTCGGTGTCGATGAAGGCGTCGAACTGCGCCGGGGTGCCACCGCCGTCCTCTGCCCCGAAGGTCAATAGCTTGTCAGCTACTGCTGGCATCAGCAGCACACGATTGAAATCATCATTCATGCGCTTGACCAGCGCGGTGTCCATCTGGCCGGGACCAGCCAAGCCGTACCAGGTGCTGGCGTCGAAACCTGCGAACCCGGACTCGGCGAGCGTTGGCAGCTTCGGCATGGCAGCGGCCGGGCGCAGGCGGGTTTGCGCAATCGGGAGCAGCTTGCCGCTGGCCACGTGCGGAGCGGCCGACGACATGGTCTCAAAGCTGTAGTCGATCTGGCCGCCGATCAGGTCGGTAATCATCGGCGCCGAGCCCTTGTAGGGGACATGCAGGGCGTCGATGCCGGCGCGTAGCTTGAACATCTCGAGCGCCAGGTGCTGAACAGAACCAGGGCCGGCCGAACCGAAACTGACCGAGCCTGGCGTCGCCCGGCAGCGCTCGATGATGGCCTGCACGGTCTGGGCAGGCTGGTTGGGGCGGCAGACCAGAATGCTTGGCACGATGCCCACCAGCATGATCGGCGTGAAGTCGCGCTCTATAACATAGTCAAGTTTGGGATAGAGACTGGGGGCCACGGCATGGTTGCTGAAGTTTGTCATCAGCAAGGTGCTTCCGTCCGCCGGTAGCTTGGCGACGTATCCGGCGGCGATCACACCGGCTGCCCCCGCTCGGTTTTCAACCAGCACAGGGATGCCCCACAAGATTGCAAGTTGGTGCGCGATGACGCGCGCGACCACGTCGGTTCCGCCGCCGGGCGGAAAACCGACGACGATTCGCACCGGTCCGCGCGGCAGGCCTTGGGCGACAGCGGTCAGCGGCGTCGTCACGAAGCCGCAGGCGGCTGCGGCGGTGGTTGCCGTCGCGGAAAGGAAATGGCGTCGTTGCATGGTGTCTCCAGAGTCACTTGAAATGATGTGCAGTGCGGCTGCTTTCTGCGTGGGACGGTAGTCTAGGAGGCCGGGCAGCCAGGGTCAACGTGGATTTATTTGAAGGGAGCCAGAAAAAATCTCATCCCCCTGCAGGGCGAGATTTTCTTGAAGAAACCGTCAATTTTTCTCGCTTGAAAGTCAACCGGAATATTCCCTACACTGCCTGTCCATTGCCCATCCTGACGGGCCAACCGAAAGAACCCATGACAGAAGCCTTGATCGTCGAACGCGATGCTCACATCGTGACCCTGACCCTCAACAGCCCAGAAAAGATGAATGCCATGAACCAGGCCATGTGGCAGGGACTGGGCGACATCTTTGCCGAACTCGAAAACGACGATTCGGTTCGTTGTGTAATGATTCGCGGCGCGGGCGAACGCGCATTCTCGGCCGGCGCTGACATCGAGGAGTTTCCCCGCACTCGCCTCGATAAGGCGCATGCACGCGCGTTTGCCGAGATCACACACCGCGCCATGAACGCAGTCTCCCAAAGCAGGCATCCCACTTTGGCGGCCATCCAAGGTGCCTGTGTCGGCGGTGGCCTCGAACTGGCATCGGTCTGCGACATGCGCATCTGCGGCACATCTAGCCGTTTCGGCGCGCCCATCAATCGCCTCGGCCTAGTCATGTCCTATGGCGAGCTCGGGGGGCTGGTGGCATTGGCCGGCCGGGCCGTGGCGCTGGAGATCGTGCTCGAGGGGCGAGTTTTCGGCGCCGCGGAGGCACTGCAGAAGGGCTTGGTCAACCGGGTCGTCAACGATGCCGAGGTGCTGGAGGAAAGCCTTGCCACGGCCCGGCGCATCGCCCATGGGGCGCCGCTGGTAGCCCGCTGGCACAAGCGCTTCGTGCAGCGGCTCGAACAGGCGGAGCCGCTGTCCGATGCTGAATTGGACGAGGCCTTTGATTGCTTCGACACCGAGGACTTCCGCATCGGCTATCGGGCCTTTCTCGACAAAGCGCGTCCGAGCTTCGTTGGCCGGTAAGTCCTCCCCATCCCTACTTTTAATTCTCAGTTTCCGAGCCCCTCCATGACCCTTCCCCTTCCCCTTCCCCTCTCCCGCATCCGCGTCCTCGACGTCAGCCAAATCATGGCCGGCCCCTTTTGCTGCATGTTGCTCGGCGACATGGGCGCCGACGTGATCAAGGTCGAGACACCCAAGGTGGGCGACCAGACGCGCCGAGCCATGGGCTTTAGGCTTAAGGGCGAGGACAGTGCAGGCTTCCTCGCGCTCAATCGAAACAAGCGCAGCGTCGAAATCGACTTGAAGAACCCGCAGGGGCTGCAAGCTTTCTACGACTTGGTTCGGACCGCCGACGTGCTGGTGGAAAACAATCGACCGGGTGTCGCCGCACGCCTGAAGATCGATTTCGACACGCTGCATGGCATCAATCCACGACTGGTCTATGCCAGCATTTCGGGCTTTGGACAGACCGGCCCCTGGTCGCGCAGGCCGGGCCTTGACCTGATCGCGCAAGCGAGCAGCGGTGTGATGAGCGTGATGGGTGAACCCGGCGCGCCACCGGTGAAGTCAAGCGTGCCAATCGCCGACCTTGGGGCTGCCCTGTTTGCAGCGTATGCCGTCCTCAGTGCCGTGATTGGCCGCGAAACAACTGGCCTGGGGCAATACATCGATGCCTCCTTGCTCGAAACTGCCATGGGCCTGTCGATCTGGGAGACGGCCGAGCTGTGGGGTACGGGGGAAGTGCCGAAGCCGCTCGGCAGTGCTAACCGCATGAGCGCCCCCTATCAGGCAGTGCAAGCCGCCGACCGCTACCTGGTTATCGGCGCCGCGAATCCCAAGTTGTGGACCGCCTTGTGTATGGTCATCGGTCGACCTGACCTTCTAGGAGACCCAAGATTCACCGACAACGTGGCGCGTATTCGCAACCGCGCTGAGTTGATCCCCCTACTGGAACAAGAACTGGCCCGACGCACTGCTGATGAATGGGTCGAAATGCTGCTCGCCGCGGGCGTGCCGGCCGCGCCGATTCTCGATTACGCTGAGGCCATGGACAGCGAACAGGCGCGTGCCCGAGAAATGACGATGGAGATTGACCATCCGGTCGAGGGCAAGGTTAAGACCTTGGGTTTCCCAGTGAAAATGCGCGGCACGCCCCAGCAGGTGCGTTACCCTGCGCCGCTGCTCGGCCAGCACACCCTAGAGGTGTTTGCAGAGTTGGGCATGGACATCGATCAGGTCGAGGCGCTGCGCCAGGCCGGCGCGTTCGGCGTTATCGACGAAGCGGATACCGCACCCACCAAAACCTGAATCACGCCGATGCTGTCAGACGAGCCCTTTGTAGACGCCCATCACCATTTCTGGAATCTGCGGGCCAATCCCCATCCCTGGCTGCAGGATGAGCCGGTAGCGAACTTTCGCTATGGCGACTATGGGGCGCTGCGCCGCGACTAGCTGCCGGTCGATTTCGCCCAAGACACCGCAGGCGCTGCGCCCGCAGCGACGGTGCACATGGAGGCCGAGTGGGAGCGCACCAGCCCGGTGGAGGAAACCCGCTGGCTCAGTGCCTTGGCTGCCGAATGCGGACTGCCCACGGCCTGCGTCGCGCATGCCAGGCTGGACGCACCCGACGCCGCCGAGGTATTGGCGGCGCAGGCTGCATTCCCGCTGGTACGCGGCATTCGTCATAAGCCCGCGGCGGCAGCCCGATGGCAGGATTTCCGTCGCGGCGCCACCGGCTCCATGGACGATCCGGCCTGGCGAGAAGGCTATGCACAGCTCGAGGGTCGCGGCCTGTCGTTCGACCTGCAGGCGCCCCGGTGGCACTTAGAACAGGCATTTGATCTCGCCACCGACTCCCCTCAAACCAGTCTCATCCTGAACCACACCGGCTTGCCGTCAGACCGCTCCGCCGAAAGGCTGCGGGCTTGGCGGCACGCGTTGGAACAGCTGGCGCGTGCACCAAACACGGCCCTGAAGATTTCCGGCCTAGGCCAGCGTGGCGTGCGCTGGACCGCGGGCGACAACGTACCAGTAATGCAGGAGGCCATCGAGGTCTTCGGTTTTGACCGCTGCATGTTTGCCAGCAACTTCCCGGTGGACAGACTTGTCGGCGACTACGCGACGATCCTTGACGGCTTCCGTGCGGCCATCGCTCACCGGCCATCCGCAGAACGCCGCGTCCTATTGCACGCGAATGCCGTTCGAATTTACAGGCTTCCGAACTGCAATCCAGTAGTTGAGTCGACCTGAGCGTCCCGAGCGACCTCCTGCCAGACCCAATCCATGAACAAGCGCAGACGCGGATCGTCTGCACGGTCCTGCGGATAGACGAAGAAGTATGAAAACTCGACCGACAAGGTTAAGTCCGCGAAAGGCCGGACCAGGCGGCCTTCGAGCAGGTCTCGTTCGACCCAGCTGCGCTTGGCCAGGGCAACGCCCAGTCCGTCGATGGTGGCGTCGATGACCAGGTGGCTCGGCCAGAACGACGGACCACGAGTGGTGTCGACGCCCACGACACCTGCGTGCTCCAGCCAGGTGGCCCAATTCGGATTGGTCACATCGTCGTAGGTGCTATCGTCATGAAGCAGCCTATGTAGTCGCAGATCGTCGGGTTCGCGCAAGGGTATTGGCCCGTCCAACAGCGACGGGGCGCAGACCGGGAAGACTTCAACATTTAAACAATGTTCTGCGCGAAGACCCGGGTACACGCCGCGGCCATAGCGCACCGCAAGATCGAAGTCCTCGCGCGCGAAATCAACCATGTGTTTGGAGGTGGAGACCTTGAGGTCGATCTCAGGATGAGCCTGAACAAAACCCTTCATCCGCGGAATCAGCCACTTAAGCGCGAAAGTCGGCGGCAGATTAAGCTTCAGCGCAGGGATGTTGCGTTCCCGGTGTAGTTGATAGGTGGCAAACGCCAGCTGCCGAAACGCTTCTTGCACGCCGGGCAAATAGGCCTTCCCTGCGGGCGTCAGAAGCAGTGATTTGGAATCGCGCAGGAAAAGGCTCACGCCCAAGTTTTCCTCCAGCGCCTTAACCTGATGGCTAACTGCCGACGGCGTGACAAACAGTTCCTCGGCCGCACGGGTAAAGCTCAGTTGCCTGGCAGCGGCCTCGAATGCACGAAGCGGATTGAGTGGTGGGAGTTGACGTGACACGGTCGATCCAATCTAAGTTGCAGCAACGTATTATCACAATTGCGTGACGGAAGAATTTGTGTGGTTCACAACTGAGCTTCACTTTATCCATTCAAGCTGCATAACAAAGCGAGTCGATAAAGCGATCGACCAAGGGGCGCGGGATTTTCACCATGTCCGCTTCGCTGTGCGAGGTTGAAAAATACGCGTGGCTCCATAAGTCGCGACGTACGCAGGCGATGGTGTCGGAGAACGTAGCCTGTGGTCCATGTAGGTCGACCCCGTGCATGAGCTTTTCTAGGGCGCACGCCAAATAAATGTCGCTTGTGACTCATTCAGCGGCTTCCTACACTGATTGCGTGTTGACGGCGCATTGATTGCCGTCGAACCGGAACATGCGTGATGACACGCTGCATTCGTAAACATAAAGGAGACATCTCATGAAAACCCGCCTATTTTTGACATCCATTGCCCTGCTTCTTGCCGCGACCGCCGGCCTGGCCAGCGCGCAGACTGCGCCGGTCAAGTTGCGTTTCGGCCATACGCTGCCGGCAAGCGACTCACAACATCTTGCCGCGCTGGAGTTCAGCAAACGCGTCAAGGAACGCACCCAGGGGGGTGTCGAGATCCAGGTCTTCGCCAACAGCCAGCTCGGCAACGACTCCACCTTGATCAACAGCGTTCGCAGCGGCACGATCGACCTCGGCGCCATCGGAAATCCCTTCTTCACCGGCATGGCACCGCGGCTTAATGTGCTGGATTTGCCTTATCAATTTACCGATGCGCAGCAGCTCTACCGTGTGCTGGACAGCCCGGTCGGCCGATCCCTGCTTGACGACCTGGGCGCGCACCAGATGAAAGGCCTGGCGTTCTGGGAGATAGGTTTTCGCAGCCTGGCCAACAACAAGCGCCAGGTCGCGAAGGCCGAGGACATCAAGGGCCTGAAAATCCGCACCACGCCGAATCCCTCCCATCTGAAAGCGTTCCAGTTGCTCGGTGCCAGCCCGCAACCGATGCCTTTTTCCGAGGTGTTTTCGGCGCTGGAGTCGGGCGCCGTGGATGGCAACGAGAACCCGCCCGTGCTGATGGTCACTTCCAAGATGTACGAGGTGCAAAAGTACCTGTCGCTAACGCGCCATGCCTACACCGCCCTCATTGTTGTCATGAATAAGGCCAAATTCGACGCACTCAAACCTGAGTTTCAGAAAGTGTTGCTCGAGGAATCTGCAAGCGCCGCGGTCCTGCAGCGCAAGATGAATGCCGAGAACGAAACAGCGGCCATTGCCCAGTTGCGCGCCAAGGGCATGCAGGTGAACGAAACGCCTGACATTGCCAGCATCCGCGCAGTGGTCAAGGACGAAGTCCGCAAGATGTACGTTGAAAAGAACGGTGACGCCGTTCTCAAGGCAATCGATCTTCAACGTTGAGCCCAGGTTGCCATCAGCCATGGGAACCCGTCCAGCCGCGATAGTGGACGCGCACCACCACTTGTGGGACCTGAGTCGCGGCGGGTACCCGTGGCTGCAGCAGGACTACAATCCGGCCGCCTTCCACCTTGGTGACTACGAGCCGCTTCGCAGGAACTTCGGCCCGGCAGAGTACCGCAAGCTCTGGGAAGGCCTGCCGCTTGCCGCAACGGTGCATGTGGAGGCCGAGCGGGATCGTAAAGAATCGCTTGCCGAGACCGCGTGGTTGCATGAGATCCATGCAGCCCATGGCTTTCCGAACGCCGTGGTGGCCCATGTCGACTTCGCAGCGCCCGACGCCGGCGAGCAGCTCGCACAACATGCGGCCTATGCGCTGGTACGCGGCATCCGCTGCAAGCCGCTCACCAGTGCCACTGCCAACGGGTCCGTACGCGGGCAACCCGGATCGTTGCAGGATGCGCAATGGCTTGCTGGTCTGGCACTGCTGGAAAAACATAACCTGTCCTGGGACCTGCGGGTGCCGTTCTGGCATCTGGAAGAGGCTGCCGCAGTCGTTCAGCAACTGCCTGACATTTCGGTGGTGCTGGAGCACGCGGGCTTACCCTGGGACCGTTCCGCAGCGGGTCTGGCCCATTGGCGCAAAGGCATGGAGGCGGTGGCGCGGCACGATCAGGTATACGTCAAGCTGTCTGAATTTGGTTTGCAGCATGCGCCCTGGAACGCTGACGAAAACACCGCCGTGATACGCGAGACCATTGCCATTTTCGGCTGGCAGCGCTGCATGTTCGCCAGCAACATGCCGGTCGCCGGATTGCGGATCGGCGTGCCGGCACTGGTGGACACCCTGGCCGGTGCATTAAAAGATTTGAGTGAGACCGCGCAAGAAGCTATCTGGCACGACAACGCCAAGCGCTTCTACCGGATTTCCTAGAGCCTAACTAAATAAAAGAGATCGGCATGTTCAACAATATTTTGAGAACCAGTGCCAACTGGTTGATGGTCGTCATGTTCACCGCAATGATCGTACTCGTCTTCGGCAATGTCGTATTACGTTACGCGTTCAGCTCGGGGATTGCCTTTTCCGAAGAGGTCTCACGCTTTCTCTTTATCTGGCTCACCCTCATCGGCGCACTGATGGTGATGAAGGATCATGCGCACCTCGGCGTCTCCACCCTGATCGACCGTCTGAACGAAAGAGGCCAGCGTATTTGCCGCTTTTCTGCGGATGTGCTGTCGCTAGCTTGCTGCTGCCTGCTGGTGTATGGCGGCTGGAAACAAGTGCTGATCACCATGGATGATCATGCCGCCGTCACGGGTATCCCCATGGGACTGGTTTACTCGTCTGTGCTGATCAGCAGCGTCGGGATGGCCATCGTGTTCGCGCACTCGCTCTGGCGGCAAATTTCCGGACGTATGCCCAAAGCCGAACTCGTGCCGCACAGCGGCTCTTCGGGCGAATGAAATAGAAAACATTTATGACCATCACAGTTTTCATCTTCTCCCTGCTTGGCGCCATGGCGCTGGGCATGCCCATTGCCTTCGCGCTGCTGGTATGTGGTGTCGCATTGATGTTCCATCTGGACAACTTCGATTCACAAATCCTGGTGCTCAACCTGCTCGAAGGCGTCAACAACTACCCGCTCATGGCCGTGCCGTTTTTCATGCTGGCGGGCGAGTTGATGAATGCTGGTGGCTTGTCCAAACGCATCGTGCACGTTGCCGATTCATTGATTGGGCATGTGCGCGGCGGCCTGGGCTACGTGGCACTGATCGCCGCCACGGTGGTCGCGAGCATTTCGGGTTCTGCTGTGGCAGACTCTGCTGCGGTTGCTGCGCTGCTCATCCCCATGATGCGCAACGCGGGTTACAACGTTCCTCGCTCGGCCGGGCTGATCGCAGCGGGCGGCATCATTGCACCGGTGATTCCGCCCTCCATCGCCTTCGTCATCTTCGGTGTGATAGCCCAGATATCGATCACCAAGCTGTTCCTGGCCGGCATCTTCCCCGGGCTCATGATGGCCCTCACCCTGGCGGCTACCTGGTGGGTTTGCGCAAAAAAAGAGTCGGTGGCACCGACCCGTGTTTTCAGCCTGCGGGCACTGGGCCGGGCGCTAGCTGATGGCGTCTGGGCGCTGATACTGCCGGTGGTCATCATTGGCGGAATGAAGATCGGCGTCTTTACACCGACGGAAGCTGCTGTTATCGCCGTCGTGTACTCGTTCCTGATAGGTACGCTTATCTACCGGGAGCTCAAACTGCCTCAACTGCCCCGCCTGATGCTCGTCGCGATGAAAACTTCCAGCACGGTCATGTTTCTGGTGGCATGCGCGCTGGTCTCGGCCTGGCTCATCACCATCGCCAACATCCCCGCGCAAGTCACGGATTTGCTGACACCTTTCATGGACAACAAGATCCTGTTGATGTTCATGATCATGATCCTGGTCATCATTGTGGGAACCGCGCTCGACTTGATGCCCACAGTACTCATCTTGACCCCCATCCTGATGCCGGTGATCACCAAGGCCGGTATCGACCCGGTCTACTTCGGCGTGATGTTCATCATGAACAACGCGATTGGCTTGCTGACACCGCCTGTTGGCACGGTATTGAACGTGGTGGCAGGGGTTGCCCGTTGCAGCCTGGACAGCGTGATCAAGGGCGTCTGGCCTTTCTTGCTGTCGCTGACCGCGCTAATGTTTTTGTTCGTCCTGTTCCCGCAGCTGGTGATGGTGCCAGCCACCTGGTTCCGGTAGCATGTCCCTGTCGCAAGCAGCTCTGAACGGACAGTCATAAACGTCTTCATCACCGGGTCTACCGGATTCATTGGCGGTTCCATTGCCGTGCACCTGGTGGCCGCTGGCCTCACGGTGCGTGGACTGGTGCGGTCCGAAGCCCAGGCCGCACAGATTGCTGAACTGGGCAACACGCCAGTCCTCGGAGACCTCGTTGACGGTGCGGTGTTGACCCGAGAGACACGTCGTGCGGATGCCGTGATCGATGCGGCCAACTCAGACGACCTAGTGTAGTGTTTCACGCTGTTTGAACTGTTTTTAGTTTCACCTTGGCGCGCATGACTTTTTCTGGAATGTCACGGGCTCTGGCCGTCCAGATGAAGGGCTTTGGAGCCTCGTTGTGGGCGAGCACGAAGAGCTCGATTGCGGCGATCAACTCGTCCACACTTTTGAAGACTCCGCGCTTGAGCCGATCCTCGCTGAGATTCCTGAAGAATCGCTCGACCATGTTCAACCAGGACGCACTGGTTGCGGTGAAGTGCATGTGAAAGCGGGCTCGCTTGGCCAACCACTTCAGTACCTTGGGATGTTTATGGGTCGCGTAGTTGTCCAGCACCACATGAATTTGCAGATCAGGTGCGACGGTAGTGTCGATTTGCTTGAGAAACTTCAGCCACTCCATATGCCGGTGGCGCTGCTGGCATTGCGAGATGACGGTGCCATCGAGATTGTTGAGCGCCGCAAACAGCGTGGTCGTTCCATGGCGTTTGTAATCATGGGTCATGGTCTGGGCTCGGCCACGCTTGAGCGGCAACCATGGCTGCGTGCGGTCAAGTGACTGCACCTGGCTCTTCTCATCACAACACAACACCACGGCGCGCTCGGGCGGACTCATGTACAGCCCGACGATATCGGTAAGCTTCTCTTCGAACCTGATGTCATTGGAGACTTTGAACGTCTTGCTCAGATGTGGCTTGAGGCCGTGCGAGCGCCAGATACGCGATATCGTCGCTGCACTGGCACCGGCTTGCTTGGCCATCGTGCGCGTGCTCCATTGCGTTGCCGCTTCAGGCTGGGTTTGCGTGGTCAATTCCACAACCCGCTGAGCACTCACCTGGCGTGGACGTCCGCCACGAGGGGCGTCTTTTTCTATCCCTCGCAGTCCAAGCTTCACATATCGCGCCACCCAGCGCCGAACGCGCGGCGCGCCAACATCGAGTTCCTGCGCAATGACACTATCGGAAAAACCCGCGGCAGCCATCAGCACCATATTGGCTCGAACGGCGCAACGAACACTCGCCAGGCTCGATGTACGCCAGGCAAGCAGGGTACCCCCAGATCGTCTGGGCCAAACTCGACTACAACTCTGCGGTGAATCATCCCGGGCTCCTCGAGACTGTATTCATCAGGATCAAAGATATATATTGAACGAAAGTTCAATATATATGAAACACTGCACTAGGTTTCCGTCGTTTAACGGCCCGGACTACTCAAAGCCGATTGAAATCGGACATTTTTTCATCGTGCTGCAACAGGCGCTGTTTCAGGCGATCAGCGCGTTCAATGCCTCGGTCAGTTCGCTGGTTGGCGAACTGCGGCGTCAGTGTTAAAGCGAACGCGGCCGTGCGTGCGTCCAGCGATCTGGAAAAGGCCGAAGCGAAGGAGCGGGAGCAACACGGCAAACCGCTCGATCCGGTGACTTGGCAGGAATTCCAGACCCTCGGCGAGCGGTAGGGGCTGCGCGCTGCGTGAGCTGCCCCGCCAATGACCATACAGCCTCTGTGCAAGGGCGGCAGAGGCCTTGGTGAAGGTCAAGTTTTTATATCGTGACGCGTGAAAATTTGTCGTTTGACCCATCCTGCGACGGCGCGTAAAGTTAAAAGTTGCATCTGGGCAATTGGTCCTACAGGACGGCCGGATGAACGAGCAGCAGTGCGGTCTAGGCGATGAACTGGAGGCGCATGCAGCGCAGATCGAGCTAGACGTCAACGGAGACAACCATGAATATTCACAATCCAGGCCGCCGTGCCATGATCAAGAGGATTTCTGCCGCAGCGGTGACGCTGGGCGTGGGCGCAACGCTGGGGAGTCGGCGCGCCTTGGCGGCCGATCCCGTGCAACTGATCAGCCACCGCTACCCCGCGCTAGAGTTCTGGGCCGGCAAGATGAAGACTGCATTGCCCGGTGTGGACGTCAACGCCCAGTTGATGCCCTTCGAGAAGATGGGCGAACTGGTGACCATTGCAATGTCGTCGAAGGCGCAGACATTCGATATCGTCTACGTCATCGACTCAACAGTGGCCTCCTACGCGCGCAACGGCTGGTTACGGCCCCTGGACGACCTCTGGGCCAAGTACAAGAACGAATTCAACCTCGGCGACTACTCGGACGCAGCGATGAAGATGTGCACCTACAACGGCCGCATCTACGCGATACCCGGCACTGTCAACGTGATGATGCTGTACTACCGCAAGGACCTGTTCGACGCGAACGGCAAGACCGTGCCCAAGACCGTGGCCGAGTTCCAGGCGCTGGCCACAGCCCTCAACTCGCCGATGCGCGCCGGCACCATCAATTGCCTCAAGCCCACCGACGCCACGCTCAACGAGGCGCATTGGTACATGAACACCATCGGTCAGGGCTGGTTTGACGACAAGTGGCGGCCCATCTTTAACAATGAGCGCGGCGTGCGCGCCATCGAAGCGCTGAAGGAAGTGACAAAATCAGCCCAGCGCGGATTTGCGGCCGCCGCCAATGACGAATGCACTATCGCCCTGCAGCAGGACGCGGCCGCCATGGGCATGCAGTGGGCGACGCGCGCCCGCTCGGTCGACGATCCGAAGCAGTCCCGCGTTGCCGGCAAGTTCGAATGGGCCGCGATGCCCGAAGGCCATGCCCGCGTGCTAGCTGACGGCTACGGTATCTCCGCGTTCAGCAAGCAGGACCCGGACACGCTGTTTCGCATCATTGCGACGGCCACCAAAGAGGCCAATATGCGCGAAGCGGCTTCGCTGCTGGTGCCACCCCGGCGTTCGCTGCTCAACGATCCGGAACTGCGCGCGAAGAACCGCTTTTATACGGCGGCATCGCAGGCCATCGAAAGCGGCACACCCTTCCCGGCGCTGCCCGAGTTTTACGCGGTGGGCGAATTCATCTCGCGCCGGATTCTGCAGGCCGTCACGGGCGAGATGCCGACCAAGCAGGCGCTGGACGCCGCTGCCGGCGAAACCGAGGCCTACCTCAAAGCGCGCGGTTACTACCGCTAAGACCGAAGCAACATCACTGGCTCAAGAAGCAGGAAGGCAGGAACTGATGGCATCCGTGCAGATCAGCGGAATCGAGAAATACTTTGGCGACACGCATGTCATACGCGGCATCGATATCAACATTGCGGACGGCGAATTCTGCGTGCTGGTCGGGCCTTCGGGTTGCGGCAAGTCCACGCTGCTGCGAATGATCGCGGGCCTGGAGGAAATCGATGAAGGCCAGATCTCCATCGGCGCCAGGGTGGTCAACAGCGTGCCGCCCAAGCAGCGCGACATTGCGATGGTGTTCCAGAACTATGCGCTCTACCCGCACATGTCGGTGCGGGAAAATATGTCGTTCTCGCTGCAGCTCGCGAAGAAGTCGAAGCCGGAGATCGAGCAGCGGGTGCACAAGGCGGCCGATATCCTTGGCCTGGTCCCCTATCTCGACCGCTACCCGCGCCAGCTCTCCGGCGGCCAGCGGCAGCGTGTGGCGATGGGCCGGGCCATCGTGCGCAACCCGCAGGTGTTCCTGTTCGACGAACCGCTCTCTAACCTGGACGCCAAGTTGCGTGTGCAGATGCGAACCGAGATCAGGGAGCTGCACCAGCGGCTCAAGACGACCTCGGTCTACGTGACGCACGACCAGACAGAAGCCATGACGATGGCCGACAAAATCGTGCTGATGCAGGACGGCGTGGTCGAGCAGGCGGGCGCGCCGCTCGATCTCTACGACCGGCCAGCCAACACCTTCGTCGCCCGCTTTATCGGCTCGCCTGCCATGAATCTGATCCCGGGCGTGGCGCGGTCGACAGGGGACGGACACGTCGAGTTCGAAGGCGGTGTCACCCTGCCGCTGCCGGCCGGCGCGCGCGCGGCGGAAGGACAATCCGTGCTCTACGGCATGCGGCCCGAGCATTGCGTCGTTGGCGCCAGCGGCCTGCCGGTCGAAGTCGTCGTGGTTGAGCCCACGGGCGCTGATACACAGCTTTACTGCCGCTTCAAGGGCCAGGAAATGACGGCAACGGTCCGTGACCGCACCGATTGCCGCTCCGGCGACCGGATCGCGCTCGCGCCCGATCTCAACCGCGCACATCTGTTTGATGCAGCGAGCGGCGTACGCCTGGTCGCTTGAGGGGCACATGGCTGTGGAAACAACGATGAGCAACACTCGCCATGAAGTGCGAACACCTGCCGCGAAGCGACGCGTCAAGGCCGCGAAGGGCCGACGCCTCTGGCCGTTCCTTTTGCCGAGCGCGATCGTCTCGTTTTTCATCCTGATCTATCCGCTCTGCTACGCGCTCTACCTGAGCCTGTTCAGCTACTACCTCGACAGCGGCGTGAGCAACTTCGTGGGCCTGGGCAACTACACCGACCTGCTGGGCGATGGCCGCTTCTGGTCGTCATTACAACGCACGCTGCTCATCGTCGTCGCGGCGGTGAGCCTGGAATTTTGTGTCGGGCTTGCGATTGCCTACGGACTGTACCGGCTGACCTTCGGCGTGCGCACGCTCAACCTCCTGATGTTCCTGCCACACATCATCACGCCCGTGGTGGCGGCGCTCTTCCTCAAATGGATTTTTGCCGGGCGGTGGGGGTTGCTGGATTTGATCCTGGGCAGCATGGGCATCTTCTCGCCCGACTGGCTTGGCGACCCGATGTGGGCGCGCATCTCGGTGGTACTTGCCGATGCCTGGCAGTTCACGCCATTCATGATCTTGGTGCTCTACGCGGGCCTCAACACGGTTGACCAGAGCCAGATTGAAGCGGCGCAAATCGACGGCGCGGCGGGCTGGCAGATTCTCTTCCGCATCATGTTGCCCTCGATCAGGCCGCTGATCGTCTTCGTGCTGACGATGCGCATGATGGACGCGTTCCGCTACTTCGACACGATTTACGTCCTCACCTCCGGTGGGCCGGGCTCGGCCACCGAGACCCTCACCATGCAGACCTACGCGCTGGCGTTTCGCCTTTTCGAAGTCGGAAAAGCCTCCGCACTCGGTGTCCTGACACTCGTCATCGTGCTGCTGCTCGCCGCCATCCTGATTGGCGTCGTCGGCCGCAGCAAGGAGAAATCCCAATGAAAAACCGGCGCCCCCGCACGTCGCAGACCCTGTTGTTCCTCGCGCTGTGTCTTTTCACGGCAGTGATGCTGACGCCGGTGATCTGGGCGTTCCTGACCTCGATCAAACAGCCGATCGACGCATTCGCGATCCCGCCCACGCTGGTCTTTCTGCCTACCCTGGAATTTCACCATCAGGTCTGGTTCGAGAAAGGCTTCGCCGGCTTCCTCGTCAACAGCCTGATCATTTCCGTCAGCACGGTGCTGATCTCGGTCTCGATCGGCACGATGGCCGCCTACGGACTCTCGCGCATGCGCGGCAGGGCGGCGCGCGGCATCCTGTTTGGCCTACTGTCGCTGCGCATGTTTCCGCACATGCTGCTGGCCATTCCGTTTTTCATGCTGGCCAAGTACCTGAACCTGATCGACACCTACCCCGCCATGATCCTGGCGCTGGTCGCGATCAACCAGCCGTTCACGATCTGGCTGATGCACAGCTTCCTTGTGGATGTGCCGACCGAGATTGATGAAGCGGCGTCGATCGACGGCGCCAGCGAATGGCAGACGTTTTTCAAGGTCGTGTTGCCCATCGTGCGGCCAGGGCTGTGGGTGACAGCGCTGTTCAGCCTGCTGCTTGCCTACAACGAATTCCTGTTCGCGCTGGTTCTGACGGGGCCGCATACCAAGACCCTGCCGGTGGCGATTGCCGAGTATGGCGGTGAAGACCTGAACTACTGGTCCCTGTCGGCGGCGGCGGCAATTGGCATCATGATTCCCATCATGGTGTTCATGATGTTGATGCAACGCCATCTGGTTCGCGGACTGGCGATGGGGGCGGTGAAGTGACTGCCTCGCCGCACGTCAAGCCTGTACTGGACTGGGTGGACGCACACCAGCACGTCTGGAAGATCGGGCAGCATGACTATTTCTGGCTCAAGCCCGGGATGTCGATCTACCGCGACTATGACCTTGACGACTTGCGGCCGCTGCTCGGCGACATCACGGGAACGGTGCTGGTGCAGGCGTCGCCCACCGCAGAGGAAACCGAATTCCTGATCAGGGTTGCGCAAGCGTCCCAAGGCCTGGTGCGCGGTGTGGTCGGCTGGGTCGACCTTGCGGCAGCGACGGCCCCTGAAGCAATTGCTGTGCTGGCAACGCAGCCGTCCGTTAAGGGCGTGCGGCCGATGCTCGGGTTTATCGAGGAAACCGGCTGGATCCTGCGCCCCGAGATCCAGCCAGCCCTCAAGGCGCTCGCCCAACACGGACTACGCTTCGACGTGGCCGCGCGTGGGCGCCACCTGCCGCTGCTTGCGGAACTTGCGCAACGGCACCCTGCGCTGGCAATCGTCATCGACCACGGCGCAAAGCCCGCGATCGCGCGAGGCGAATTTGAGCCCTGGGCGCGCGACATTGCGCGTGTGGCCCGGGATACCCTGGCGTTCTGCAAACTCTCCGGCCTCGTCACCGAAGCGAGCGTCGAATGGGGCGACGACGACCTGAGGCCTTATGTCGACCACCTGCTCGACTGCTTTGGACCTGACCGCTTGATGTGGGGCAGCGACTGGCCGGTGGTCGACCTCGCTGGTGGCGTGACCCGTTGGCGCGAGGCGTGTCTGCGTCTGGTTCCGCCTGAGTTGCATGCCGCGGTCATGGGTGAAACGGCCCAGGCTTTCTACGGTCTTCAGACGACCGTTACCCACTGAATTGTTGTACAAGGAATACACCATTGCGTCGCCAAGCAAACCTCTCCCCCTTTCGCACCTCAAAGTTCTCGATGTCAGCCAGGTGATGGCCGGCCCCTTCTGCTGCATGATGCTCGGTGACATGGGCGCCGACGTTATCAAGGTGGAGCCTCCCGGTACCGGCGACCAGACGCGCCGCGCCATGGGTTTTACGCTCAAAGGTGAAGACAGCGGGGGATTCATTGCGCTCAATCGCAACAAGCGCAGCGTTGAGCTAAACCTCAAGACGGAAGCTGGTCGCGAGGCCTTCTACGAGCTCGTTCGGGGAGCCGGCGTACTGGTCGAGAACAACCGTCCCGGCGTGGCCGTGCGGCTCCAGATCGACTACCCGACGCTGAAAAAGATCAACCCGAAGCTCGTTTATGCGAGCATCTCGGGCTTCGGCCAGACCGGACCGTGGTCCGAGCGTCCGGGCCTGGATTTAATCGCGCAGGCCATGACGGGCGTGATGAGCGTCATGGGCTATCCCGACATGGCGCCCGTGAAGTCCAGCTTGCCGGTGGCCGACTTGGGCGCGGGCCTGTTTGCGATTTACGGCATTCTGAGTGCGGTGATCGGCCGTCAACACACCGGTGAAGGCCAGTACATCGACGCCTCCCTCTTTGAAAGCGCGCTGAGCCTTTCGATCTGGGAAACGGCCGAGTACTGGGGCACCGGTCAAGTTCCCGTTCCGATAGCGAGCGCCAACCGCATGAGCGCGCCGTACCAGGCGGTTCGCGCGGCGGATCGCCACTTCGTCATCGGTGCGGCCAACCAGAAATTATGGCAGAGCCTGTGCCAGGTAATCGAGCGCAAGGATCTGCTCGACGATCCGCGTTTTCTCACCAACGTCGAACGCCTTCGCAACCGTGTGGCGCTGATCGAAGAAATAGAAAAGAGCTTTGCGGCGCGACCGGCGGAAGAATGGGTAGAGACCCTGTTGGCCATGGGTGTGCCTGCCGCACCGATCTACAACTACGCGGAGGCGCTGGTCAGCGAGCAGGCTCAGGCCAGAGAGATGGTGCTGGACATCGAGCATCCGGTCGAGGGCACGGTCAAGTCGCTCGGTTTTCCGATCAAGCTCAGCGGCACGCCCCAGCAAGTGCGTTACCCGCGCCTTTGCTGGGTGAGCACACGGTCCAGGTGCTCAACGAATTCGGGTTCGACAAGGACGCGTTGGAGTCGCTGCGTGCGCGGGGCGCGTTCAGCCGATAGTCGAAGTTCTTTTTGCCCACGTCCCCAAAAAATTTTATTTGACGCGCGCTGCATCCCAAAAATAAACTGCACGACCTCGTTTGCACCAAGAATTTTACGGAGATAAAGATGAGTTTAAAAAACCCTGGCGCAGCCGCCTTCCCAGCCCTGAAGACAAAAGTCGCGAAGTTGGGGAGGATCGTCTCGGGTGCGGCCTTCACCGCGGCCTTCACCGCCGCCTTCGCGCTGGGCGTCGCCCCCGCGGTTGCCGACACCTATCCCAGCAAACCGATCCGGCTCATTGTCGGCTTCCCGCCCGGTGGCGGCGCGGACATCATTGCGCGCGCGATTGGCGTCGAACTCGCAAAGACCTTGGGCCAGAACGTGGTGGTCGACAACCGCGGCGGTGCCAACGGCGTAATTGGCACGCAGGAGTTGGCCAAGGCCGCACCGGACGGCTACACGCTGATGCTCACGATTTCCTCGCACGTCACCAACGCGCTGTTGTACCCGAAGCAGCCGTACGACACGCTGAAGGACTTCGCGCCAGTCTCGATTGTGGCTAGCTCGCCCTTCGTGCTGGTCGCAAACCCCGCGCTGCCGGTGAACAGCGTGGCCGAACTGATCGCGCTGGCCAAGGCGCAACCCGGGAAGATCAACTATGGCTCGCCAGGCAATGGCTCGACCCAGCACCTCTTTCATGAACTGATGAACCTGAGCGCCGGCATCAACATGACCCATGTGGCCTACAAGGGCGGCGCGCCGATGTTGACCGACTTGCTGGCAGGGCATATCCAACTGGGCTTCACCACGCCGCTCTTTTCTCAGACCTACCTGCAACAGGGCAAACTCAAGGCACTAGCGGTAAGTAGCAAAATCAGCATCCCGATGTTGCCTCATGTACCGCCCCTCGGCGCATCGATTCGTGGCTATGAGGCCGACGTCTGGTACGGCGTGATCGCGCCGGCCGGCACACCCAAGCTCGTGATCGACAAACTGGCGAGCGAGATCGGCCGCATCGTTCGCTCTTCTGCCATGAAAGAGAAGCTAACCGTCCAGGCGGCGGAACCCGTGGGCGGCACGCCCGAGCAGTTCGCGGCAGTGATTGAAAGCGAGTTGCAAAAATGGACTGCGCTGATCAAGCAAACCGGGATGAAAGCCGAGTGAGCGTGAGCAAGACCCACAGCGCGACCTGAACCCCGAAAGACGACATGTTCTACGAACTGCGCATCTACCATCCGGCCCCCGGCAGGCTCGGCGACCTCGTCGAACGCATCGGTTCGGTCATGCCGCCTTTTTTCGAGCAGCATGGTTTTTCACCGCGCCTCGGTCAATGGACCGCTGTCGCGGGCGCACCAGCCCCGGTGTTTGTCTGGTTGCTCAGATGGTCCGATTTCGCAGAACGTGCGTCGGCCTTTGCAGGGCTCAACGCCAACGTGCAGTGGAATGCGCTGCGGGTCGAGACGAATGGCCCGGGCGAAATGGTGCGCCGCTACGACCTGCGCTTTCTCACGCCTGCACAGGCCTGGTTGACCTTCAATACCGGACGGGCAGCGGCTCAACACTGCGGCATTTATGAGCTGCGCGTACTTCCCATAGCCGTCGGCAGGACGCGGCAGGCCGATGAGGTGCTTGCCAATGTTGACCTCCCCGCGCTGGCCGCCTCCGGCACCACGGTGGCAGGCGTTTTTGACAATGTCTCCGGTCCTGCGACGCCGGGCGTTAGCATGCTGCTGGGCTGGTCTGATTTTGGCCATCGTCGCGAGTCCCTGGATGCGTATGAGGCCATGCCCGATGTCATTCAAGCGCGCCGCCGGGAGCGCGAGCAATGGGCTGGCGAACACTTGCTCGGTGAGGCGAGCTGCATGCTGCTTGAGCCCTCGAGCCACGGGACTGTTGACCTAGCACGCACAAAGCCTGTGATCGCTGCTTCTTCAGATCAGGGACAGGTATGACACGACCCAAGCTTGGATTCATTGGTATCGGCATTATGGGAGAAGCCATGACGCGGCGGCTGCTCGAGCGCGGGTGGCAGGTGACGGTCTGGAATCTCGAGCCCGAACGTTTGAACCTCGTGACGCCGCATGGCGCTGTCGCGGCCGCCTCGCCTTCGGAGGTGGTGTCGGCCAGCGACACCGTGCTGATGTGCGTTCTCGATGGAAAGGCCGTTGAGCACTGCGTGTTTGGCGAGGGCGGCATTGCCGCTTCGGCCCAAACCAGAGGAAAGGTGCTGGTCGATCTGTCGACCATCGATCCCTCAGCCACGCGCGACATGGCAGCGCGAGCCGCCGCCCAAGCGGGGATTAGCTGGATCGATTGCCCGGTGTCGGGTGGTCCCGCCGCGGCGCGTGAAGGTTCGATGACCATCATGGCTGGAGGTGCACCGGAAGATTTTGCCCGCGGACAAGCCCTTCTTGCCGAACTCGGCAGCAACGTGACCCACATGGGGCCTGTTGGTGCTGGCCAGACGGCCAAAATCATCAATCAGGCCATCGTCGGTGTGGGTTATGTGTTGATGACCGAGGCGGCGGTTCTGGCCGAAGCGGCAGGCATCGACGCGGCCCGGCTGCCTGAATGCCTGGCTGGCGGCTTTGCTGACAGAGTCCTACTGCGAAAACTTTATCCGCGCATTCAGCGGCGCGAGTTTGAGCCCCCGGCGGCTTATGCACGCCAGTTGCTCAAGGATTTAAGGGCCGTGTCGGCTTTTGCGCGGGAACACGATTGCCAACTGCCGCTGGTGGAAGAAGCCGGCGCGCGTTATGCGGCGTACGTAGACGCGGGCAATGCGTTCGCGGATCCGGCCTCACTCATTCGCCTCTACGAATCGTCCAGGCCACCGAAGTAGCTTGACGCCCGAACGGGCCACACAAAAGTCCTGCGGGACCTCAATCACAAAAGGATTTACTCATGACCACAGCAACGCCCACCTCTAATGGCAGCGACCAGGCAGACTCGTTTCGCCTGAAGAAATACTACGACCCGCTGCGCGTGGCCGACGTCTGCGATGCCCTCGACGGCATTGGCTATTTCAACATCGGCCTCGTCTCGCCCGAAATTCGCGCGTTGCAGCGTGGCACCCGCTTCTGGGGTGTGGCCTTCACCGTGCGCTGCGTGCCGGCGAACCGACCCATGTGGACGCTGGCGACCACGCCCGAGATCGTCGACTCGCACGACATCTGGTTCAAGAAAGTCGGCCTGGGTGTCTGGCGCTTCTACGACCAGCTCCAGCCCGGCCATGTGGTGGTGACGGATACGGGCGGTGCGCCCCCGGTCGGGCTCTGGGGTTCGGAGAACTCGCTGCGGGCGATTCAAAAGGGCGCGGTCGGCATCGTCACCGACGGGCAGTGCCGCGACAGCGGTGAGCTGCTGCAGCAGGGCACCCCGATCTGCTCACGCGGCGTGGCCCGCACCATCATCCCGGGCCGCATCGAGATCATCGAAACGCAGACCCGCATCGGCATGGGCGGCGTGCAGGTTCGCCCTGGGGACATTGTTGGCTGCGACGACGATGGCATCGTGGTGGTACCACAGGAAGTGGCAGAGATCGTCGCCACCCATGCACGCGAGGTGCTGCTGGCCGACATGCGAAAACGCGAGAAACACTTCGCCGAGCTCGGCTACCCGCGCGATGACAGCGTCGACGTGGCAAAGATCGAGAAGTACTACGCGGAGCTCGACGCCGCCGCCAACAAAGCAAAAGGCGCCTGATGAAATTCGACGAGCCGTTCATCGATGCGCACCAGCATTTCTGGGACCTGGGGAACAACCCTTACCCGTGGCTGCAGGACAAGGAGCCAATTGCCTTTCGCTACGGCGACTATTCGGCGCTGAAACGCAACTACCTGCCGGCCGATCTGGCGCACGACACCAGCGGCTTCGCGCCGGTCAAGACGGTCCACATCGAAGCCGAATGGAACCGCGCTAAGCCGGTCGACGAAACCCGGTGGCTGACGAAGCTCGCCAGCAATTCGGGACGGCCATCCGCCAGCGTGGCGCATGCCGCGCTTGACAGGGGCGATGCCGACGAAGTGCTTTCGGCCCAGGCAACCTTCGCACTGGTGCGTGGCATCCGTCACAAACCGGTCACCAGCGCCTCGCGGGCAGAAGCCCGACGCGGTGTGGCTGGCTCCATGGACGACAAGCGCTGGCGCAAAGGCTTTGCCTTGCTCGGACGCCACGGCTTTTCATTCGACCTGCAGGCGCCCTGGTGGAATCTGGATCAGGCGGCCGATCTGGCGCGGGATTTTCCTGACACCCAGATCATCATCAACCACACGGGGTTGCCGACGGACCGGACTTCGGAAGGCTTGGCTGGATGGCGGCGTGCAATGGAACAGGTCGCCCAGTCTTCAAACGTGGCCGTCAAAATATCAGGCTTAGGCCAGCGCGATCTCCATTGGACCAAGGAAGCCAATCTGCCCGTCATTCGAGATGCAATTGCGATTTTCGGCGCCGACCGATGCATGTTTGCCAGCAACTTTCCGGTCGATAGCCTAGTGGCGACCTATGAAACTATTCTGTCAGGGTTTCTCGCCGGAATCGCCGATCGACCGGCCAGCGAGCAACGCTTGCTGCTACACGATAATGCTAAGCGCATATACAGGCTGTGAGTAGATCGGCCGGGGTTCTGTCGCGTTGCCAGTTGATAAACGTGGTTGGAGTAGTAACGGACGCCAGTTCCTCAAACGGAACGGATTTTCCTGCCAACGCATAAAACTGGTCGACAAAAGACAGCTTGATGCAGCCTTGCAGCATGCGCTGACCTTTGCGGATCATGTGCATCGTTTCGATGCCAGCATCAGGCAATGCTGGTGTGAGACCACCACCGCATAGGTCAGCGCAATTCCGGCACCTCTATAAGTGGGTCAGTTTTTAAAGCCAATCAACACCTTTGCCAATGTGCGCATCAAGAACCTGATGATTCCGCCCGACGCTGCTGGCTCGCGCGAAGAGGGTGGTGTGACCCTCTACCAGCATGATGGCCCTGACCAAGGTAACAAGATGGCCATCTATGACGCTGCCATGCAGTACGTGGCGGACGGTGTACCCACGGTGGTCTTTGCAGGCGAGGAATACGGCACCGGCTCCAGCCGCGACTGGGCCGCCAAGGGCACGCAGTTGCTGGGCATCAAGGCCGTGGTGGCGAAGAGCTTTGAGCGCATTCACCGCAGCAACCTGGTGGGCATGGGTGTGCTGCCCTTGCAGTTCAAGGGCACGGACTCCTGGCAGTCACTGGGCCTCAAGGGCGATGAGCTGATAGACGTGATACCCGATGCCAACTTGACGCCGCAAAGCGATGCCACACTGCGCATCACCCGCGCCGATGGCTCCACGCTGAGCATCACCATCACGCTGCGGGTGGACACCCCCATCGAGGCGGATTACTACCGCAGCGGCGGTATCCTGCCGTTTGTGCTGCAACAGCTTCTGCAGGATTAATCAATTAGACGGTTCCCCGAAAAACTGTCTTTCGGCATATATCTCTGAGATCAGACACTCTCTTTTAGCTGTCCATGAGGATCG
>Ga0114964_10000536_pt1 | contig 29222 bp, 36 predicted proteins | sample C_131016_MF_Meta_FD_92638 | JGI IMG/M metagenome (GOLD analysis project Ga0114964, IMG submission 92638) | Freshwater microbial communities from Lake Croche, Canada to study carbon cycling - C_131016_MF_MetaG | ecosystem: Environmental > Aquatic > Freshwater > Lake | place: Lake Croche, Canada...
CGATGAAGATGACGGACTTGCTGGATTAGATCGTGACCACGATGGCGACCATGATATGGATGATCACAACATGGAAAAAGAAGAAGGATATTACCAAGATCCTGACGGAGATGAAGATTCAGCAGCAGATCAAGCAGATCAAGCAGATCACGAAAGACGCGGTCGTGAAGAAGAAATGGGAGAGTATGATAATAGTCCTAACAGCCCAATCAAGCCTCCGATGTTCAATGCTAATCAGTATGCTAATCAAGAAAATCAGCCAGGCCAAGGCAACCGCATGGATGGAACAAGTCCTAAAGCATACGCTGATATGAAAGAAGCAACCGCTGATTTGTTTGCTCAATACAAAAAGTTTGTATCCGAAAGTAACGGAATGTCTCAGCTAGAACAAAAGATTCGTGCTCGACTAGAAAAATTACATAATGAAATGGAACCAGAATACGCCTACGAAAAAGTAGCACGCGAATTTGGTATGGATCAAGAGGAACTGCAAGATAAATTAGCTCACGGGTTTGGTATATCTGAAGCATATAATCCAAACTCCGCTGATGCTACACACTCTCGTGATGTAAATGCATCCCACAAAGCTGACCTCAAAAAGAAAGCTGATGCTGGCGACGAGGGTGCTAAAAAGCGCCTAGCCGCAATGAAAGACAAAGAAGATACTAGACGCAATGATTATAATGATCGTATGGAACGAGAAAGTGTAGAAGAAGGCAAACCAAGTGCTGGTATGAGCAAAGGTGAAAAATCATCACTTGCTAAGAAAGCAGCAGCGGGTAAAGACATTGGCAAGCCAGGTAAGAGCTTTGATAAAATTGCCTCTAAAGCAGGTGGTGGCGAAAAAGGTAAGAAAATTGCAGCCGCAGCAATGTGGAAAAACGCTGCAAAGAAATAAAAACTTTAGGATGTAATCCAAATAGCTCCTCCGGGAGCTATTTTTTTCAGTAAATAACATTATGGGATCAAAAAATTTAGACGGCCAACTAGTAAAAAAGGCCCACAGCACACAGAAGTTTACGGAAGAACAAATTGATGAATTAATGAAATGTTTGGATCCTGTTGATGGACCACATTATTTCTTAGAACACTTTTTTCATATACAACACCCTATAAGGGGTAAACTACTGTATGCACCGTTTGCTTATCAGAAGCGTTTAATTGATAGCTATCATACCAATCGTTTCAATGTAAACTTACTACCACGTCAAACTGGTAAAACTACTACAGCAGCAGGATACCTACTGTGGTTTGCTATGTTTGTACCTGATAGTACTATCCTAGTAGCAGCGCACAAACACACAGGCGCACAGGAAATTATGGCCCGTATTAGATATGCATATGAATTATGCCCGGACCATATTCGAGCCGGTGCAACTAGCTATAACAAGCAAAGTTTAGAATTTGAAAACGGTAGTCGTATTGTAGCGCAAACTACCACAGAAACAACAGGTCGTGGTATGTCATTATCATTACTATATGCCGACGAGTTTGCATTCGTACCACCAAATATTGCCAGTGAATTCTGGACTTCAATTAGTCCTACACTATCAACTGGTGGTAAAGCAATTATTACTAGTACTCCAAACAGTGATGAAGATCAGTTTTCTCAAATTTGGAAAGAAGCAAATAACAAATTTGACGAGTATGGAAACGAACAAGAATTAGGAAGAAACGGTTTTTACCCATTTAGAGCATACTGGCATGAACATCCAGATCGTGATGAAAAATGGAAAGCAGAAGAAACTGGACGTATTGGAGAAGAACGATTCCGTCGAGAACATGATTGCGAATTCTTGGTATTTGATGAAACATTGGTTAGCAGTATTAAATTAGCAACTCTTGAAGGCTCTCGTCCTATAATGAATATGGGTGAAGCTAGATGGTATAAGAAAATTAACCCAATGAGTACTTATATTGTATCATTAGATCCTAGTCTTGGAACAGGTGGCGACCCTGCTGCTATACAAATAGTAGAAATACCTAGTTTTGATCAAGTAGGAGAATGGACACATAACCTTACTACAGTACAAGGACAAGTGAGAATTTTACGAGATATTTGTAATTATATTAATGACGAGTGTGTTAAGAAAGGCGCATCAGCTAGTATGTATTATAGTGTAGAAAATAACAATATTGGCGAAGCAGCTCTTGTAGCTATTAATGAAATAGGGGAAGAAAGTATTCCAGGAATGTTCTTAAGTGAACCTATTAAGAAAGGGCATGTGCGCAGATTCCGCAAGGGATTTAATACTACCCACTCAGTTAAGATTAATGCCTGTGCTAAATTAAAATACCTAATTGAAACTGACAGATTAAAGATTAATTCCAAAGCATTTATTAGTGAACTAAAAACGTTTGTAGCAAAAGGATTAAGTTTTGAAGCAAAAGTAGGAGCACATGACGATCTTGTTAGTTCTATGTTATTGGCATTACGTATGATAATGGTTCTACAAGACTGGGATCCTGCCATTTATGATCGCATGAGAGAAGAAAAAGACGACGAGTTTATTATGCCAATGCCGATATATATGAACTCCTATTAATAAATACATATATGAAACCTATCCAAATTATATCACAAGACCTTTTTGACAAAGTACGCAGCCGTTTTACCAATTTAGAAATGGGTGACGAAACCGGCGCAGTTACAATTGATCCTGCAGAAGCTAGGTTTTTTGATTTTGACTTTGTTAATGAAGGTGTTAATTTAGGAAGAGTTAGTATTAGTTTAAACGATCTTGGCAGTTTAAAAATATATTACAGCCAGGGTATTACAGAAAATCAGGATGATCAGGCTACACAAATGTGGTTTAATTTTCTTAAAGAAATGCGATTCTTTTCCATGCGTAGATTGCTACGTTTTGATACTCGCGATATTGCAAAAAATAATCTTGATAAAAATGATTTTCAACATTTGGCCGCAACACAAGGCCCTAAGGAAGAACCAGATATGACTATGAACGAATCACGTTGGAACCAAAAGAGTTCTAGCAAAACTAGCCGCGCAGTACAAGGTGCTACTGAAGTTATTGTAAGACATGCAAAACCAGTGGATCCAATGTATGCAGGTAGCCGCAGTCAAAAGAAAAACATTAAAGCTATCTACATTCAAAATGCAGACGGCGAGCGTTTTAAATATCCGTTTATCCATCCAGCTGGTGCGTTTGCTATGGCGCAACACGTTGATCACGGCGGAGTTCCACACGATCCAGCAGGTAAAGCTATTGTTAAGATGAGCGAAGATCTTGCTCAATTACAAGAATTTCACAGACATATCCAACGTAGTTCGTTGCACGACGATGCAATGGGAATTACCGAACGGGCTCTAAGCCGAATGGAAGAATTAAAAGCACATATATCAGCATTAGGCAAACGCCAACATTACGAATCATGGATTAACGAATTTACAGGTACCGACGACAGCGAAGATATGGTGCTCGATGCCGTAACCCTTGAAGACTATAAGAGTAAATTTACACAAACAAATTTCCAAGAAGAATTAGCAAGTTTCTTCCCATTATTACATAGAATTATGAGCGAAACTAATACAGTTGACTTAGAGTCATATGTTAGTGAAGCAACCTGCTCAAAATGTCATTGCGATCCATGTGAGTGCGATGACGAAGAAGAAGTTAAAGAAAGTGCGTTTGCACAATTTGAAGATTGGGCTGAAGCAACAGAACAAGGCAAACTTACAGACGATCAAATAGCAGAACTTAAATCAGCAATCGAGGCATTACCACAAGGACCAAAAGGACCAGAGTTAGATCTTGAAACAGCAAATAATTTCTTTAGTGAATTTGGACTTGATGATCCAGATTTGCAACAAGCATTTCAAGACGAATCAAGTAGAGATCCTGAAATACAAGCAACTCCTTTACAAATATTACAATCATGGGCAAATAAAAATTATCCAGAATTAGTAACAGCACTAGGAATGGAAGGAGCAGAAGAACCTGCACCTCCAGCTGCTCCTCCAACAGACCCTGCAATGGCTCCAGCCCCTGCTCCAGTAGAACAACCAGTAGCAGAAGGTGCCGATGGCGCTTCTATGGTACAGGAAGTTGCTCAAATTGTTAAGAGTTTTTACAATAAAGACAATCCCGAAGTTGGCCCATTCCGTGGCCCTGAAGGTATTGCCATTGATGTAGAAAAACAAATCAGTGAAAAATTTGGTGAAGAAGCTGGTCAACAAGCACGCCAAATGGCTGAAATGTTTATGGACAAACTTACAACTGAATGGACCGCACGTCATGGACAAACTGGTGCAGTTGACAGCGGCGACGGTCTTGCTAGACTAAAAGAACTATTAGGCAATGTAAAATCAAAAGTAGAATGTTATAGCCCAGCCGGTGAAAAAAGTGCAGGCGGATTAGACATGATGAGAGAATTGTTAGACAGCGTTAAATCCAAAGTAGAAGCATATGCACCAAGTCAGGAAAACGAAGGTATGTTAGATAAAGCAAAAGAATTTGGTAAAAAAGTTCTAGACAAAGTTGCACCCGGTGATGATGAATTGTTAAAGCGTCTTGAAAAAGACACCGGCGGCAAGCGTCCTAATATGTATAACAAACCTGAACAGAAAGAAAATACCGAATTAGAAAGCATTATGAAATTGGCTGGTCTCGGTGAAGGCGGATTTCCAAAAAAAATTAGTAAAAAAGAAGTTGATAATTTTCAAAAGAAACACAATGAAAAATTAAAAGGTCGTGAAGTAAATCGCCAAGAACAAGAAAAAAATAAGAAAAAATAATTGGCAAAATATAATCAAAATTAGCAGCCACCGAGGTTGCAATGATAAATAGATGTGTGTATACTTAACCGTATGCACACATTTTTCTTTTAGTCAGTTGGCTTTAAGGAAGAGGCATAATACATTTTATAAAGGCAAAACATTATGGCAACATTAGCAGAAATTCGCGCAAAATTACAAGCATCATCACAACAAGGCGGCGGACAATCCGGCGGCGGTGATAATGCAATTTACCCTCACTGGAACATGCCAGAAGGTACAACTACTACAGTTCGTTTCCTTCCTGACCAAGACCCCAACAACACTTTTTTCTGGATTGAACGAGCAATGATCAAATTGCCATTCGCCGGTGTCAAAGGTGAAACAAATTCCAAGCCAGTGACTGTACAAGTTCCTTGTATGGAAATGTGGGGAGAGACATGTCCAGTATTGACAGAAGTGCGTCCATGGTTCAAAGACAAATCTTTGGAAGATATGGGTCGTAAGTATTGGAAAAAGAAGTCTTATGTGTTCCAGGGCTTTGTTGGTGACAGCAAGCTACAAGAAGACGGTAAGATACCAGAGAATCCAATTCGTCGTTTCATCATTGGTTCACAAATTTTTAACATTGTTAAGAATGCATTGATGGATGCTGAGATTGAAGAATTGCCAACAGACTACGTTCGTGGTTTGGATTTCAAGATTGCAAAAACATCTAAAGGTGGATATGCTGATTACTCTACTAGTACTTGGGCTCGTCGCGAACGTGCTTTGAGCGAAGCAGAACATGCAGCAATTGCACAGTATGGTCTGTTTGATTTGAAGAGCTTCCTTCCTAAGAAGCCAGGCGAAGTTGAACTTAGAATTATCGCAGAAATGTTTGCAGCATCAGTTGATGGTGAAGCATATGATGGCGATCGTTGGGGTCAATACTTCAAGCCAGCAGGATTTGGTGGTAGTGGTTCGGCAACTGGTAGCGCATCAACAGCGGCTCCTAGGCCTGTAGCAGCACCAGCAGCAACTCCAATTGAGGAAGACGACGTCCCTTTTGAACCTGCGGCAGCAACTCCCGCTAAAGTGGTTGCAGCAGAAGCACCAAAAGCAAGTGGTGGTGAAGCAGGTTCTCGTGCAGCAGATATCATCGCAATGATTCGTAGCCGCCAACAAGCAAGCTAAGGAGTAGAAGATGGGAAAAGCATTTGATATTTCTAAGTTTAGAAAGTCAATTACCAAGTCCATTGAAGGACTAGGTATTGGCTTTAATGATCCAACTGACTGGATCTCAACTGGTAATTATGCTCTTAACTATCTTATCTCGGGGGACTTCTTTAGGGGAGTTCCTCTTGGTAAAGTTACAGTATTTGCCGGTGAAAGTGGTGCTGGAAAGAGTTATATCTGTTCTGGTAACATTATTCGTCATGCGCAGGAACAAGGCATTTATGTTATTCTAGTTGATAGCGAAAACGCTCTTGATGAAAAATGGTTGTTGGATTTGGGCGTTGATACCAGCGATGATAAGTTGTTGAAACTTAATATGGCTATGATTGACGATGTGGCAAAAACTATATCTGAGTTCATGAAAGAGTACAAAGTTATGCCCGAGGAGTCACGTCCTAAGGTATTGTTTGTAATTGATTCATTGGGTATGTTGTTAACTCCAACTGACGTAAATCAGTTCGAAGCAGGTGAAATGAAAGGTGACATGGGTCGTAAACCTAAAGCACTTACAAGTCTTGTTCGTAACTGTGTGAATATGTTTGGTAGTTACAATGTTGGGTTAGTTTGCACTAACCACACATACGCCAGTCAAGATATGTTTGATCCAGATGACAAGATTAGTGGCGGACAAGGATTTGTTTATGCAAGTTCTATTGTAGTTGCTATGAAGAAACTTAAACTGAAAACTGACTCTGATGGCAATAAATCTTCAACTGTTTACGGTATCCGTGCAGCCTGTAAGATTATGAAAACACGTTATGCAAAGCCGTTTGAATCAGTTCAAGTTGAGATTCCATATACAACTGGTATGAGTCCGTTTAGTGGATTAGTTGATTTGTTTGAAGACAAAGGTAAGTTGAAGAAGGAAGGCAACAGTCTTGTTTATGTAACTAAAGATGGCGAAATTATTAAACAATTCCGCAAGGCTTGGGAACGTAATGAGAAAGATGGGTTAACTGTTATGATGGCAGAGTGGGATGACATTGAAGTCAAGTCATCTCTAATTGAAGAAACTGAGGAAGAATAATATGGAAGAAGATCTAATTATTGGCGTATGGGATACTTTTAAAGATTATGTCCCTGAAAAGAATCGTGACACCGCAGCACATCATTTTGTAGATTTTTTAATTGGACAAGATGTAGAGCTGTCAGTGCTCGAAGCAGTTATGGGATACGATACTCATCTCGATAACGCAATTCAAATTATCGTAGAAGAAAACGACGAAGAAAAATCAATCGACGAAGAAGACGATTATAACGAAGAAGAGGATTAATAATGAATTGGTACAGCAAAGTAAGCAAGGATATTGCTCACTTGCCAGGCTGTATTGATCACTATTATCTTGAGTTAGAAGAAGCAAGGCGAGAGATTAAAGTACAAGGTAACTTGGAAAAATCTTCCGCCTCTTTGCCTGGCTATGTCGAGCAACGGTTTAATCAACTTCAAGAAATTGAAGGTATTTTAGAATATCTAAATATTGAACTGCGACGCCTACGTTCCAAAACATTTAAAAAATATTTGGAAAATTATCAACGTGCTCTAACCAGTAGAGATGTTGACAAATACGTAGATGGTGAAGCAGATGTGGTAGATATGGAGAAGATTATCAATGAATTTGCATTACTTCGAAATCAATGGCTCGGCATTATCAAAGGTTTAGATATCAAACAATGGCAATTAAGTAACATCATAAAACTCCGAACAGCCGGAATGGAAGATGTAGTAATTTAACATAGAAAGGACTTGCGTCCTTTCTTATTTTGTGTTATAATAGTATTATCATGTATATTGAAGATATTTTAGGCATCCTGACCTTTAGAGTCCAAGTAAATCCATTTGATTCAAATTTAATTACTAGTTTCTACGACCAGATATGTAAAGGATCTGGCCTTACTGCAAAACAATCACATGTTGCACTTAAAATTATCAGCAAATATATTGATAAAATTAATACAGCGGCAGGTAACGATTTAACCATGGCAATTGCTAATCCTACATATAGATTGGGTATTAGATCTATTGCTACTACAAAAAATATATCCATTTTTACCAATAAAGATTCTCTTAAATTTGTTAAGGTACAGTTTCCATATAACGAAGCAATGGTTACTGAGATTAAAAAGATTAAATCAACTTTTATATATAATTCATGGGATTCTGACGACAAAGCATGGATTTTTTCATTAGAGGGTAAGACAATTGAATTCTTTGGATCGTGGACTACTACCTATAATTTCACCGTTGATGAAGAATTTAAAAATCTTGTCGACCAACTTCCACTGGTAGATATCAATTTTGAAAGTATTATACCACATGTGGCATTTGATGGAGAAAATATCAAATTTAACAATGTACATTCCACTGTTAACCAACCAACTAGTAATGATATTGTGAAAACACTATTTGAAGCTCGACGGTACGGAATCCAACAATGGGACGATTCAATTGAAAATATACTAACTGATAACCATTCCACAAGCATCATCCAGGACTACTTAAAAACAACCCCAAATGAGCCATTTTCCATAAATTTAGAGGAAAAATCCTTATTGGAATTAATTCCAATTATTAATAATTTGTCCCCATGCATTGTTGCAGTACCGGGAGGAAACGAATTTAGTAAAACAAAAACTGCATTGGAGTTGCTAAAAGCATCTGGAATTGAAAATCACGAAATTAGTGTTTTATTTCGATTACCATCAGAAACTGGTGAAGAATTTAATAATTTTGTTAAAGAAGAAAAACTGAACTCTCCAATTTCAAGCACAACCAAAGCAATAATTGTTAGTGGTAAGATTCCAAAACCAGTGTTTGAGTCAAAGTTGAACTTTAATTGCGTGATAAACTTTAATTTTTATAATGTTCACTATACACTTGCTAATTTCATTAAAAGCCAGCATAATGTTATTAACGTATTAGCAGATAAAAAATCAAAAGGATCATAGATTGGCAACATGTAAGGTTATTATTAAAGATGAGGTAAATGTTAAGATTGATAATCTTGATCTTGATACTCGAAAGGCGTTGGTTAAGAAATTCAAGTACGAAGACCCCACTGCTCGCTTCAGACCCAGCTATAAATTAGGTCGGTGGGACGGTGCAATTAGTTTCTTCGGTCTAGGAGGAACTACCTATCTTAGTATGCTTGGACCAGTATTGGAATACTTAGAGAGTAAGAATTTTTATGTTGAAGTTGAAGATCATCGTCACCCAACTTTACTAGAATTTCCTGAGATTTTTGAGGATTTTTGGGGTGACCAAACATGGCCGGAAGGGCATCGGTTTGCCGGAGAAAAGATTAGACTACGCGATGACCAAGTTGATGCGGTTAATATTTTCTTAAAGAATCCACAATGTATTCAAGAAATTGCCACCGGTTTTGGTAAGACAATTACCACCGCAACTTTGAGCAAAATCTGTGAAAAATACGGTCGAACAATAACCATTGTTCCTAACAAAAGTCTTGTTGAACAAACTGAAGAAGACTTTATTAACTGTAAATTAGACGTAGGTGTGTACTACGGAGACAGAAAAGACCTCGATAAAACCCATACAATCTGCACTTGGCAAAGTTTGAATATTTTGGACAAAAACTCCAAAAATTGGAATGAAGCAGCCTGTGCTCGTTTAGAGATGTTATTGGACAATGTTCAATGTGTTATGGTTGATGAGGTACATATGGCCAAGGCTGATGTACTTAAAAACTTGTTAACAAAGAATCTTGCCAATGCTCCTATACGTTGGGGATTGACTGGAACTATACCAAAAGCTGAACACGAATTTCAAAGTATTCGTGCAAGTTTAGGTGAGGTAGTAAACAGAATTGCTGCTCACACATTGCAAGAAGCGGGAGTATTGAGCAACTGCCATGTGAACATTGTACAGACTGCTGAATGGAAAGAGTTTGGTAGCTATGCAGAAGAATTAAAATATTTGGTCACTGATAATACCAGGATGCAATACCTCAGTGACATGATCAAAGGCATTGCTGAAACAGGTAATACATTAGTATTGGTTAATAGAATTGATTCGGGTAAAGCATTAGTTGAAATGAATCCAGAAGCTGTATTTGTATCAGGTGAAGTAAAAACTACAGCACGAAAGAAAGAATATGACGAAGTTAAAACTGTTGACAATAAGATTATTGTGGCGACTTACGGCGTGGCCGCTGTTGGTATTAATATCCCTAGGATTTTTAATCTGGTTCTTCTTGAGCCCGGAAAGAGCTTTGTCCGCGTTATACAAAGCATTGGGCGAGGCATTAGAAAAGCAGACGACAAAGACTTTGTACAAATCTGGGATCTTACCGCAAGCACAAAATACGCAAAGAGACACTTGACAGAACGAAAGAAGTTCTATAAGGATGCTAAGTATCCATTCACAATTGAGAAAGTAAAATATATATAACTCATTTAGAAAATAACAGTTTCCTCGATTCTGATATTTTCTTTTTGGTTTCTTCGGATCGAGGCTTTCCTTTTTTTGAATCAGACATCTTAATCTTAGTTTCAGTTGACCTAACTATACCAGTTAACTTTTGTGAAATACTATCTTTATGTTCTTGAGAGATCGGCTTCCTGTATTGTCCTTTCTGACTCTCTGATATTTTCTTTTTAGCCTCTGCAGAATGTTTATAACCTGTGTTTGATTCTGATATTTTTCTTCTAGTTTCAGGTGAGATTGTTCTTCCGTTTATTGCTATCGTGTCTCGCATTTTTTGTTTTTGTTCCTCGCTCATCAATTTACCTTTGTTAGGGCTAGGCTTTCCTTTTCGAGCATCTGATATTTTCTTTCGAGTTTCTGCAGACACAATTTTATTTGTATGTCGATCAGACATTTGTTGAGAAAATTTTAACTTCGCAATCTCGTAAAATTTACCTTTAGAAATCTCTCGTGCTTGCCCTTTGTTATTAACTCGCAAAATCATCCATGCAGCATACCACATCTTTTTAATATGTTGTTCGTCGTCTAGCATTTTGGGTAATAGTAAATGAACTAACCTATGTTCTTGCGCAGTTAATTCTACTAAATTATTCTTGGAATTTGATCCGCCGATTGATTTGGGAATTATATGATGGCTTTCCTTATAACTTTCTTTTGATAATTCTCTTGACTTTGCCCGAGTGATAATGTTATTATAGCAGTTAGTATACTTGTTATTTAAATACATGCTTCTTCCTTGTATGTATTGTTATTTATAGGAGAACAAAATTCAGATACTCACATTAGACGACGAGATTTTTTATCTCAATGAATTACCAGAAGAAGTAGATGACGATCTAAGATTTGCTGTGTTAGATAATAGTGATAGTTCAAACCCTGATTACTTTTTTATTCCACTTATCTTTTTGGAGAGCTTTACTGGACCAGCAGCCGTACTAAAAATTGGACCACATGAACTTACCATGCCTTTAGATTGGTGTGCTATTGTTGGTGATCCAGAAGGACCGGATATGGAAGTGCTACCATTAACAAGTTTAAATGATAGAGGATTTAAGACATTTTGTTTCAACCCACTTTCAAGTTTCCGACCGGAGTTTCACGAGATTGATATCATTGATGTTTATCAAGATGTTAAATGGTACTTCCCAAAAATGAAACCCGGACAACTACTAGCAACTCCGTTACATGCTGGTAAGAAACCAACCTGTGCATATTTTGTTAAAGAAGTTAGTCGTCAAAGTGAACTGGTGGATTATACAAGGTGCTGGTAAATGGCCACAATATTTGAAAGTCCGGACGGGGGCGAAACAGTTTATGCCAGAGAAGCAGGCGAAACTACTCGCACCTTGCATTCTGAAAGTGAAAAGAAAAAGTCTCTTCATGATCAAATTATGGAATCTCAACTGTGGGGTAATATTCACCGTGCAGCTCTTACCAATACTACTTTACAAGAAGCATTAAATCGTGTTAAAGTAGTGTACTACTTAACTGAAGATTACGAGAAAAGATATGGCAACCGCAAAACTTGATATTAAGCGTGAACTAGGTGCAGTTGATACTAAGAACTACGACTTCTACGAAAATCTTACTGACGAAGAAAAAAAAGCATTTAGTCCTTATATACTGATGCGTTATACAGCTAACGTCCAAGGAGATAGAGATATACAGGAATGGTTTGTAGAAATGACCAATGAAATGGTCAATAAGAATCATTGGGATTTGAGTAAGGATCATAAAGCATTATTATGGAAATTATTTGCCACATGCGGTGTTGGCAAAAGTTTTTATCATCCTTATCTTGCAGCAGGTAAAAAAGAAAAAGCTAATAAAATTGAAAAGCTATTGGCAGAGTTATATCCTGCAATGAAAATGTCCGACATTAAATTAATGGCTAGTATGATGGACAAAAAGGACAAAGAAGAACTGTTTGACAAGATGGGGTTTGATAAGAAACAACGGAAAGAATATGAATAATTTATTTGAGGGATTGGACGATAGAACAAAAACTTGTGGGATATGCTTAACTGCATTGCCTTTGTCGATGTTTGGAACAGACGGCGGTGCAAAATATCTTCGATATGAATGTAAGTCGTGCGCCCGTGCCCAATCGGCTCATCTTAAAAATTTAAAAAAGACTGCACCGCTAAGATCTAAAAATTATATATGCCCTATTTGTAATAGGAATGAAGAAGAAGCAAAAGGACATAATCCCAATAAAAAAGGTGTTTGGTGCGCCGACCACGACCATGCATCTGGAAAATTTCGAGGATGGTTATGTTATAAATGTAATTTAGGTTTAGGAAATTTTAATGACGATCTTAACAGACTGTTACGTGCAAAAGAATATTTAGAAAAGCAAACATGATAGCATTAGTAAATCAACCTTATTCCTGTGTACATTGCAAGAAAAGTTTCATGCAAGAGAAAACTCTTGTGGCTCATATGTGCGAACGAAAAAGGCGTGCTTTACAAAAAGATGAGAAACGTGTTCAAGCAGGCTTTATGGCCTATAATAGATTTTGGCAACTGACACAAAATTCTAAACAACCTAAATCATATGATAGCTTTGCTGATAGCAGTTATTATAATGCCTTTGTTAAGTTTGGTAGTTTTGTGAATAATGTTAATCCACTCTATCCAGATAAGTTTATTGACTATGTAATTAAGAGCGGTGTTAAACTGGATCATTGGTGTAGAGATGAACTATACGAAAAATATTTGTTTGATATACTCAAAGTAGAACCAGTTGAAAGTGCTGTACAAAGAACATTACAAACCATGATGGAATGGGGTGATTCTCACTGTGAGAATTTTTCATACTACTTTTCACATGTTAGTTTAAACAAAGCAGTACATGATATACTTAATGGTAAGATTAGTTTTTGGGTTATTTTGAATAGCACCTCGGGAAAAACTATGATTAGTAATATGAGTGATGAACAATTGGTAATGATTGCTCCTGTATTTGATATTCAAGTGTGGATGAAAAAGTTTAGACACAGTCCTGCAGATGTTGCATTAGTACATGAAATTATTAATGAAATTGGATTAACATAAATGTCAATTGATGTTAAGGCATTCGGAGATGCAAATTTTATAACAGAGAAAGTTAGAGAACTTAAATCAATGGGTTTAGTACAAGGCATTGATTTTGACTTTTCATTTATACCTCACTCATACCATTATAATCCCATTGAGGAAGTTAGAAAACATGCGGTCTTTACATTCTACGCTGAGAAATATGCAACCTTCTACGCATTGAAATGGATATGACAAAATTTAAAATTAATTACTCTAATAGTAAAGAAGTAGAGCAATGGTGTATGCAATTCATTGGTCCTCGGATGTATTATCTACCTAAACGAATAGGCGGACAAGGATGGACTATACATGATCACTGTTCTCCTACTCCTGTGATTGCTATAGAAGATAACAAACACGCCCTGATGGCCATGATAAAATTTGGAGCATAATATGAATAATACAGTAAAAGAATTTTGTGGACATCACTGCATTAATGTGCTTGATACAAACAAAAGAGCAAGCCGTTATCATAAAGTCAATATAAAGTACTTTAGAGATCCTATGGATTTCAATCGAGTTTACGAAGACGTTGTAGTTGATAGCGAACCCTTGTATACTGTAGAGATTGCAGAAAGTGAATTAGAACGTATTGCAACTTTCGAATCAGAAGTGTTTAACAACATGAAGAAACAAGGCCATTACCGAATGTTTGAAACACTAATGGCACAAAAAGAAGAAGAACGTAGGCTACGTGACAAATATCCAGCAGTGCAGAAAGCCTACGAATACTATAGTTTAATGCTAAAATTAGCAGAAAGTGGAGAACTATGAATCAAGACGTAATGAGAATAGTGATAGTAACCGGAGGCTTTGATCCAATGCATTCAGGGCATGTTACATATCTTAGAGATGCAAGAGCACTTGGACACATGTTAATAGTAGGATTAAACTCCGACGATTGGCTTACCCGTAAAAAAGGTAGACCGTTTATGCCCTATTATGAGAGATGGGCAGTCCTGTTAGGATGCAGGTATGTTGATGGTGTTATTAGTTTTGATGACTCTGATGGGTCTGCACGTGATGCAATTCGTAAAGTCATGCAGCAATATCCCGGTGCAGAAATTATCTTTGCTAATGGCGGAGATAGAACTGAGGCTAATATTCCAGAAATGGATGTTAATGATTTAAGAGTTAATTTTGTATTTGGTGTAGGTGGTGTAAACAAAGCAAACTCTAGTAGTTGGTTGCTAGAAGATTGGAAAGCACCCAAGACCTTACGCCCCTGGGGTTACTATCGTATACTCCATGATGTAGCAGGTTGCAAAGTTAAAGAACTAACTGTAGAGCCGGGTAAAAGTTTAAGTATGCAACGTCATGAGCATAGATCAGAATATTGGTTAGTTACAGAAGGCGAATGTAAAGTAGAAAAAGAACTCGGAGCATTGCTTGTACGCAAACATGAGACTGTACAAATTGCAAAAGAACAATGGCACCAACTAAGCAACCCTTTCACAGAACCTTGTAGATTGGTAGAAGTACAATACGGTGATCATTGTGTTGAAAATGACATTGAAAGGAAATAAGATGAACATACCAAAAGTTGGAAGCAAGTGGACAGAACAAAATGGACATATGATATTTCGAGTATTACATACTATAGAATTAGATGGACATACATGGGTACATTATCGAGATAATGATAACGGTGAAAAAGAATATAGTTGTTATGTGGAAAGTTTCCTAACAAGATTTACTGAGATTCCAACTTGAAACAAAAGTTTATTGACCTTTACATGGCATGGGCAGATCGTACAGCCCAACTAAGTCATGCACGTAGACTACAGGTAGGTGCTGTTATTGTAAAAGATGACAGTGTTATCAGTTATGGATATAACGGTATGCCTGCAGGTTGGGATAACAACTGCGAGAATAAAATGTACATAGACGGAACGGCCGGCGGCTGGCTAAGTTCTGAAGAGATTGAAGAACAATGGCCATTTGAAGAAACTCACGGCGAGTTACAAGATCAAAAAATACGTTACAAGTTGAAAACTAAACCAGAGGTGTTACATGCGGAATCGAATGCAATTGCTAAATTGGCTAAAAGCACCAACAGTGGTTTGGGCGCTACTTTGTTTATTACCCACGCTCCATGTTTGGATTGTGCAAAACTTATCTACCAAAGTGGTATTGGCAGTGTTCTATATAGGAACGCTTATAGGGATACTAGTGGTATTACGTTTTTGGAAAAATCCGGAGTAGAGGTTAAACAAATAAATGCCTGATATCGATATTGACTTTGCTGATAGAAAACAAGCACTTGAGTTGATCAAGCATATTCCTGCGAGTATAGAATCAAATGGAACTTTTAAGAAACACAATACTGGTGTGTATTGTCATTCTATTCCCTACAATCCCCTAAGTGATACTGCAAGTATTGAATATAAAGCAGCAGAGGAACGAGGTTATTTTAAGATTGATTTCTTGAATGTTAATGCGTACACAGGAGTACGGAATGAAGAACATCTTGTTCAATTGATGAACATTGAACCATTATGGGATTTGTTAGAAGAGAAAGAAGTATGTGATCAATTGTTTCACATTAACGGTTATCATCAATTATTAGGACAGTTAAAACCAACTAGTATTGTTGAACTAGCCATGGTACTTGCTATGATTCGTCCTGGTAAAAAACATCTCTTCCCAATATGCAAGGAAAAAGGCTTCGATGCTATTAAGGATGAAATATGGACTAAAACTGAAGATTCCTATTTCTTTAAAAAGGCACATGCTATTTCCTATGCTAGTGTCATTGTTGTTCAATTAAATTTAATTTGCGAACGGATTAGCTACGGATACTCTTAGGATTTCTAACTAACTGTATTGACTTACGTTTGATTCTTTTTTCTGCAATTTCACTAAGATTCACTGTGGGCCCAAATACCATTTCAACATCTTTACTACTAAAAGTTTTAATGTAAGGCTTGAAAGTTTGCATTTCTTTTTTTAGAAAGATGTTGATAGGTATTTTTCTATTACTTTCCCACCACCAAACTTCACCTAATTCTAAAAATAATACTTTTTTAGTTTCATCTATTATCATAGATAAGTCATACATACTGGATACATAGTCATCACAGTTGACAATAATACCCACATACTCTCGGTCGTTGGACTTTAAACAGGATATAAATGGAAATTTTTCGTGGAATTGGTTACTCATTAAGTTTTAAATAAATACATTATGCAAATTTTACCAATCTATTTATACGCAAATAAACTTGATGTGATACTAGATCTGGACGACACAATCAGGGGAGTTAATCAAGTTATGTATCAACGCGATCTAACAATACAAAAGGGAATTAAGAATCAAGTAAGAATTCAATTCAAAAACAGCGACCAAAAAAGAATATCAATATCCACTACACAAACATTCGTGTTTAGTATGTTTGACGCTATAAATCAACGTCTTATGATTGAAAAGGAACTTACGGTGCTTGCGGAAACTACTAGCACCAAAGGTACCGCATTGCTAACTCTAACTGAAAGCGATACACTAGACTTAGATAAATCAAGCTATACATATAGTGTAAAAGTAAAAGATAACGACGGAACATATACTGCTGCTTATGCTAATACTTACTACGGTATGAACGGCACGATACATATTTCTAACGATATATATCCTGTATTGAAAGATAGTGCTGAAATTACCAGCTTCAACCCTGATTACAATAACACTACTCGTCTATATGAACACAAGAGCGGAAAAATATATGCGTTTCCTGAATATAACGGAAATACAGCATTGCATACCGTGGCACTTTATATGACCGCATATAAAGGAACTGTGTTGATACAGGGTACATTAAATAACTCTCCAAATGGTGATTCTGATTTTTATACTGTGTCTACAATTCCATATACTGGATTTACTGGCGTGGACTATGTAAACTTCAATGGCGTATTTACATATATACGTATTGTTTATATACCGGCCACTGCACCTGCTGGCACAATTAACAATAATCCTAATTTCTTCGGTTCGTTTGACAAAGTATTGTACAGAAGTTAAACTAGTGCATGAATCAAATTCAGGCAGCAATACATACATTATTACCAGGTAACAGAAAACTAACTTCCGGCGGATGGATAAGTTTCAATGCGGTTTGCTGCCATCATAGAGGCAATCGTGCCGATACTAAAAAACGTGGCGGCGTACTCTTTACTGATGAAGGATTTACTTTCCATTGCTTTAACTGCGGATTCAAGGCAGGATGGAGCCCTGGCAAACTACTAAGCAACAACACAAAACTTCTATTCAAATGGTGTGGCATGGGAGATACCGATATTAGTAAACTCGGTCTGCTGACTCTGAAATTTAAAGAGGATCAACCACAAGTTAAAAAAGAATTGGTGTTTGAACTATTGGAAAAACCTTTGCCAGAAGGCACAATGTCTATTATGGAATGGATTAATACTGCATACCTTCCGGACATAAGTGAAGACCTGGATAAAGTTGTAGAATATATATTGGGTCGCGGTATGACCCTTGAGTGGTACGACTGGCACTGGAGTGCAGCACCTGGATTTAAAGATAGAGTGATTATTCCATTTTACGATAAAGGTAAGATAGTGGGCTACACTGGTCGTAAGATCAAAGACGGAAAACCCAAGTACTTGACTGATAGCCAAAGCGGCTATGTGTTTAATATGGATGCACAAACTTATAATAAGGAATGTGTTATAGTTACCGAAGGTCAGTTTGATGCTATTGCGGTAGATGGTGTTGCTATTATGACCAATGAACCTAATGAGACTCAGTGCGCAAGGATAAATGCTTTAGGGAAGCCAGTGATTGTGGTACCTGACAAAGACAAACCAGGAGCCAAACTGGTCAAAGCTGCTTTGGCCAACGGCTGGGGTGTGAGTTTACCACCGTGGGAAGATCATATTAAAGATGCAGCTAAGGCTACAGAAGTATATGGACGTTTATATACACTGACCACAATCTTGCACTATAGAGAAACAAATAAGATAAAAATACAATTACTACAGAAAAAACTAGAGGCACTAACAGATGAATAAAAAAGAAAAACTCCCTAAACCAAATTATACCAGCGAGATGCAATGCTTGTATCTTGAAATGTTTTTGTCAGATGCAGAAACATTTGTACGCTGTCAAAACATTTTTGATCCACTTAACTTTGATCAACGCTATCAAGATACCGCAGCATTTATTACAAAATATGTTGATGACTATAAGGTAATGCCCGAAGCATCTATTGTGAATGCCAGTTGTAAAATGGATCTACAACCTGTGCAATTGGCCAAGGAAAACTATGATTGGCTTATGGACGAGTTTGAAAACTTTAGTCGTCATAAAGGTCTTGAACGTGCTATTATTGCCAGTGCTGATTTACTTGAAGCAGGCGACTATGGACCAGTAGAAAAACTAATCAAAGACGCTATACAGATATCGTTAAACAAGGATATGGGTACAGATTACTTTGAAGATCCAAGAGCACGTCTAAGTAAACTTAAAGATGGTAACGGACAGATCAGCACAGGCTGGCCTAGCATTGATAAGAAACTGTATGGCGGATTTAATAGAGGTGAACTGAATATTTTCTGTGCAGGATCCGGCGGCGGTAAGAGTTTGTTCTTGGCCAATATGGGTGTGAATTGGGCACAGCAAGGACTTAACGTATTGTACCTGACATTCGAATTGAGTGAAGGTCTTGTATCTATGCGTCTTGACAGTATGATGACTGGTATTAGTACTAGAGAAATCTTTAAGAATCTTGATGAAGTTGAATTGAAAGTTAAAGTACTTGGTAAGAAATCTGGAAACTTACAAATTAAGTATATGCCAAGCGGTAAGAATTGTAATGACATTCGTGCGTATTTGAAAGAATATCAAGTTAAGAAAGGGTGCAAACCTGATGTTATCTTGATTGACTATTTGGACTTGATGATGCCACTGAGTGTTAAAGTTAGCCCTAGTGACTTGTTTGTTAAAGACAAATATGTATCTGAGGAAATTCGTAACTTGGCTATGGAGACACAATGTATTACTGTAACTGCTAGTCAGCTCAATCGTAGTGCTGTTGAAGAAATTGAATTTGATCATAGTCATATCTCAGGTGGATTATCTAAGATTATGACAGCGGATAATGTTATTGGTATCTTTACTAGTAGAGCTATGAAGGAACGCGGTCGCTATCAAATACAGTTTATGAAAACTCGTAGCAGTAGCGGCGTTGGACAAAAAGTTGATCTAGAATTTGATATGGATACATTGCGTATTACTGATCTAGGCGAAGACGGAGATACTGCTAGTTTTAATCAAGGTGGTGGACAAGGTAACAGTAGCAGCGGTAGTTCTATGATGCAGGGATTTAAACGAACTAGCACAGTAAGCACCAGTTCAGGTGGCGGTCAACCTTGGGAACGACCTACTCCAGTTGAAGGATGGAGTTTAGAAAAACCGCAAGCCAAAGGTGTTAAGGCAGCGGGTGATATCCGTAATATGATTGCTAACTTGAATAGCGAAAAAGATTAGAACCAGTTGGCCACTTGTTCTCTGCTGGATTCACCTATCACACGATGCCACTGATCAATGTCAGTATAACCAAATACAGTGTCAGGTTCTGCAGGAATGAAACTCCAACTATGATTGATTGTCCAGGGATCTTCACCTAATACTTCACCTTCTAGGTGCCCCGGTAACCAACGTGTGAATCCTGCTATGGCTCTGTAATAAGATGGACCTTCATTATTGCTAATTGCTGTTAGTACTGATATATCACTACTGATTCCTATTTGATCAGTTACTTTATTTGTTGTGGGACTAAACCAATCTAATGTATGTATGATATGTATACGGTTAGTAGACGATGGCCCTCCATTATAAAGTGGCTGATCGTTTTGCATTGTTAGGCCTACATTTTTCATAACCGAATCTATTGATAGATTGCTATTGTATGGTTTATTAATTTGAAGACCTATGGCACCTGCATTATCATGATCTATCACTAGTATAGTAGAACGGCGTAATAATCCTTCTTCTCGCTTGGGATGGGATGCTAATAGGTAACCTGTATAATTTTGTTCGAACATGAAATTATTTAACCGATAAATACTTTTATATGGCTATACTTGACTTTAATTTGGGATTTGAACCCCATGAACAACTTAATCCCAAATTATGGAAGGGCAATCAATTGCGCCCCGATATACAATCAGCTTTGATTAAAATTGCTCAGGATTTTAAAAAATTTATTGATGTTCCGTTTGATATTGTAGATGTTAGAATTACCGGCGGGCAGGTATCATACTTCTATACAGAACACAGCGACTTGGATCTACATTTGATTTGCGATTTTGATAGTGTGGCATGTGATAGAGAAGCTGCGGAAATGTTTGATGCTAAACGCTTACTTTACAAAGCCAAATACGATATTACTGCTAATAGTATACCTGTGGAACTGTATGTGGAAAATTTAGATCACCCTGCGGTTAGTGCTAGTTACAGCATTATAAAACGTGCTTGGATTAAACAACCAGAACGCGATGTTGGACCATTTGATATTGATAATATTGAGAAATTAAGCAATGTGTGGGCTACGATAATACGACATAGTTTGGCGTCAAAAGATGCAGAAACTGCCAAAAAAACTATGAATTTATTACGTAAATTCCGCCATTTAGGCCTCAAAACAGGCGGAGAATATTCGACAGCTAATCTAGTATATAAAACACTTAGAAACAGCGATCTTATTAAAAATCTTCAAAATTTCATTGATCAGGAACATGATCGAACTCTAAGCATCTAATATCAAACTGTGCCTAGTGTACACATAGTTGTTTGTAAATACCACTATGATAACATTAGTATGGCAGTGTAACCTAGCATCATCTTGGGAATGTGACTGGATTGAATTTTTATTTCAACATATCCCGCATACTACTATTACCGATTACAATCAATCTACCTGCATAGATAATAGTGTGCTTATCTATAACAGTACTGTGAATAATGCTGCTTATCTAAAATCTCTTTCCGATAACGGAATTACGTTTGGACTAATACATCTTAGTGACGAATGGGATAAAGATCCAACTGATCACTATAAGTTGGCTAAGTTTGTACTTAGGAACTATTATAAAGATATTGGCCCTAATGTACTGAATATTCCATTAGGATGGATGAAAACATTTCCTCACAATATTATTCCTAAAACTTCTAAACAAAGAAAATATACCTGGGCATTTAGCGGACATGTAGATAAAACTACTCGCCCTATGATGGTTCAATATATGTCAACCATAGAAAATGGGCAACATTACTTTAAAAAGTGCGGTGAAAATTGGGGAGCATTTGATGGACAAGCATTAGATCCAGTTGGCCTTGCTGAATTATATAATGATTGCTTATTTGTACCATGCCCAACAGGTAATCAAAGTATAGATACTCTAAGGGTATGCGAAGCATTACAGTCAGGTAGTTTACCTATTGTTGAACGCAGCGAGTATTGGTCAAAGTTATATGGCGCCAACCATCCACTAATTGAAATAGACAATTGGAATCAAGCACCTGAAATTATTAAAAATCTTACTATTAATATGGATGACTTTGAAATTAAAAGATTGTATACTTACAATTGGTGGCATGATCATTGCGATCATGTAAAAAATAAAATAAAGGAACGTATATGAAAATAATTGATACAATAATGTTTCATAACGAATTTGACATACTTGATCTACGACTTAGTATCATGGGGGATTATGTTGATAAAATTGTTATTATTGAATGTGATAAAACTCACTCGGGCTTTTACAAGGGATTTAATTTTGAAAAACAATTAGACAGATACAGTCGTTGGATGCATAAAATTGAATACGTTAAAGTAACTAATCAACCAACTAATCAGTCTGCAATGGATAACGAAGGGTGGCAACGAGAACACGCAGTACATGGATGGAAAGATGTCGAAGATGACGATGTTATATTAATATCTGATTGCGATGAAATTATGAGACCGGCAGCGTTAGATTTTATTAAAAATACAAACTATAATTGGTATGGATTATATATGCCAGCTTTTTATTTTAAATTTAATTATTTAGATACTAAACCCAACTGGCATTACAAAGTTTGGGGTAAAGCATATAGAGGTATAAAAGTGTCTCCAACCAAAATGAGATATATGGGTCCTAATGAAATTCCAGGCACTACTTCAATTAAATTGCATCATGCTGGTTGGCATTTTGGATGGTTAGGAAATAACGATTTTGTAAAATACAAATTGCAAAGTTCTGCCCATACTGAAATTAATACACCCGATACACTGAATAACATTAACATTGATAAACATATTGCCGAAGGAAGAGATCATTTTAGACCAGAGAATGTCACATGGACTGGTGTAAATTTAGACTCTTATTTTCCTGATGAAATTTTAAATAATAGAGAAAAGTACAAAGAGTTCATATTGCCTGATACAGGCAAAACTGTACAAGAATATTGGACTAATCAAATATTAGAGAAAGAATAAAATAGGATGAAAATTTTAATACTACGGCAACCTCAGGTACCTGCTGGTTTTCCTGGTAATATTGCCGGTGGTGCTTGTTATCTAACAGATATGTTATTCCACGGACTTAGAAATAAGTTTGGGGATGATGTTGTTGATTACGAAAGATCATGGTGGATGTATCATGGTGATTTTGGTCCAGATAAATTTGATCCTGAAATTTATTGTCCTAGAGGATTTACCATCTATAGAACAATAAATGACGATAGTGGTGTTGATCGAACTGATATAGAATCTAAAATTAAAAATCAATACTACGATTTGATTATTTTTGGTTACACACATTACGGCCTACGTCCTGGATCATGGGATCTTGTTACTAAACATTATCCAAAAAATAAGATAGCATGGATAGACGGTGGAGATCTTTGGAGTGATTTAAAACCTGAAATGGTAGATAAATCTATATACTTTAAACGAGAGATACATCAACCCCTACCAGGAGTACATCCTATTAATTTTGCTATACCTGCAGAAAAGATTGCATCAATATATAGAGAAAAAATTAATGTACTGGCACCAATGGATCCACGGAATTCAGCTTCATATATCTATAACGACGAAAACTCATATTATACACAATATGCAGAAAGTTTATTTGGTGTGACAACTAGAAAGAACGGATGGGATTGCGTTAGGCATTACGAAATTATGGCTAATAACTGTATCCCGTTGTTCTTAGATATAAATCAATGCCCGACAAATATTATGACCTCTTTGCCAAAAGAATTACTCAAAGAAGCATTAGATCTAGTACATGAAAATGGAATAGAATGGTTTGCACAAGGCGAAGGCGAAATTAAATGGTTAGAATTAAACGATAACATTCAACAACACTTTAGAAAGTACTGTACTACTAATGCATTAGCTGACTACTTTTTAAATGTAATAAAAAAATATTAAAGGAGACACAATGGAACTATTACAATACTTTTTAAATAATACTGGAAAATCTATTCATAAATGGATGAATTATTTTCCAATATACGAAAAACACTTTTCTCCATGGAAAGGAAAACCTGTAACTATTTTAGAGATAGGAGTTGAGAATGGCGGGTCTTTAGAAATGTGGAAAAACTATTTTGGACCAACTTCTACTATTGTAGGTATTGATATTAACCCCAACTGTACCCAACATGCACAACCTGGTATTGAAGTGAGAATTGGAGATCAAAGTGATCCTGTATTTTTACAAAGTATAGTTGATGAGTTTGGACCGTTTGATATAATCATTGATGACGGCAGTCATGTAAGTGATCACATTACAACCTCATTTAATTTCTTATACTCTAAGGTAACAGAAAATGGATGTTATTTTGTCGAAGATGTACATTCAACGTATTCATACGATAAAGGAAATAGTTTAAATAATAATAACTCGTTTATTAATATTATAAAAAATATAACCGACACGCTTACAGCAGATCATCAAGATTGCCCATTGAACGTTACTTCGTTTACTAGAAATACATTCTGTATAAGTTTTTACGATAGTATTATTGTTCTTGATAAAAAACAAATACCTGTGAATACGGCTATACGTATTCCTCATGTTTGATACTAATTATTTTCTATAGTTTTCTGGCGGGTATTCATCTCGATAAAAATCGTGATTGGTGTTATGAAAACTAAACATGTTGGCATTGTTATACCCGTGATAAAATTCTATATCACATCGATACGGATGTCCTGTATTCAATCCCGGTACTTGACCTTGAAAATTAATTTCACTAGGAAGTTTTAATATTTGAGATTTTTTTAAAAAATTTGATGTTGTCCACGAACACGAACCTGAGAAATGACGAGGTACTGTATCTTTTAATAAACATCCTACTGCATCATAACCTTCTTGAAGTTTAACTATACAATCTTCCCATTTTTCAATATTCCAATAATCAATTAACCACCGCCAATGTGTATTGGGTATTTCTTTAACAGGATTACCTATATGTGTTATACCTTTTAAATGTAGATATAAACAATAAAATTCTTCTGAACTGTTAATGGCTGTTTGTTGCATTAACACCCAAGTTGGATGTTCAAAATTTTCAATATCAGGTTGACTTGACCATATTAAATTAGTTTTATCTTTATACTGTTCTTTAATATTATCATAACTGTGTTTGTCTTTGTAATGAACATTCATGTAAATTTCAGCTTTGTCTAAGAGTCCACTAGAGTTTAATTTTTTAAACTGCTCGGCAAATATAGTTTCATATCCGGGTAGATCAACCAAGTGATAAAAAATTTTGATATTCATGTAATATTGGTTACCTGTGTACGATTCAACACTGCTTGCCAATCAACCATTTTACCTATTACCCATGTATCCATGTGTGTAGAATATCCCGGTATAGGTGTAATCAATGGATGCTTATTAGTTATTTCTGTAAACAGCTGATTATCGTGCATCCACCCATGCTCATCACACCATTTATAAAAAATATCTTTATCCTTGGCAAGTGTTGATACCCTACTAGCAAATGTAAGTGTTGTAGATGGCACAGTTCTCCAATGTACATCATTTGACATTAATACTACTGCTGGCACTCCATGGTTATCTCCCCAATATTTGTCTGGATGATCGTATAAACTAACATAGGGACATAGTTCCATCCCTTGTTCTAAGATTAGATCTGCTCCTTCATGATGAATATAATCATCTTCTACAAAATATACTATTGTATTGGGATCTAGATTTGCATCCAAAACTTCTTGTAGACTAGAAAGATATGCCCTTCCACTAGTGCCATGTGATGTTCTGCGTAGATCTAACTTGGGATATAATGAATTTAGTTTATCCCAAACTTGATCATCAACATGTTCTGCCTGTATAGTAATATCGTGTTGTGAAAATACGTTAGTAAAATTAGCTAGACATTTCCATTTGTCAAACCATTCTGGCCGAACAGGCTGCGGCCGAGCGTGTCCCTTGTGATTAGGAGATAAGCTAAAACTAAATCTATAGTAAATTTTCATTGTGATTGATTAAAAAAGTTGATATACAAATTTTCTGGACAATCTTGTATATAATGATTTCTGTTGGCATGAAAGAAACTATAACCTCTATCAGCATGCCACCCTGCATAAAATTCTACATCATCTTTGAAATTGTGATTACCATTGGGAATCTGTGATTGATAATTTACATCTCTAGGCATTTTCATTGCAGGTACACAACTTCTTAGAAAACTAGAAGTATACCAATTTGAATTTCCTGCGTAACAGTTACGCATATTTCCATTCTTATCCAGGTGCGGTGTACCTTGCCTATTGGCTCCAACAGTATCCCAAATGCCTTCATCAAGTTTGGCTACCATATGTTTCCAATTGACAATATTAAACCAATCTAAATATCGTCGCCAATCATTACAATTGTGCTCATCTGGTTTACCTCGATGTGTTACTCCTTTTTGATGCAGGTATAAGCAATAAAACTCTTCTTCAGTTGCTAATGCTGTTTGTTGCATTAATACAAATGTTGGAAGTTCAGCATCAGTTGGTAATGCCGAGGAGTGGTGCCAAACTATATTAGGATGTTGCCACTTTTCTTTGAACTCTGTATATGATGACTCAATTTCATAATGTAAATTTGCATGTAATTCACAATTGTCAATTAATCCACTGTCAAATATACGACCCATCTGTTCATCTGCAATTTCTCTCCAGATGTCAACATTTATGATATGATAAAATATTTTTAGTTTCATTTTAATTATTATGTTGGAATATGTCTGTGCCAGCCAATGTGCTCTACACGGCCCTCGGGCTCTAAACTGGCACACCACATACCTAGTCTTTGATAAATTTCTGCATTTGTCCGCTCAACTAGACATCCATCTTTAACATTGAATACTGGCCCGTAACGTAATGTAACAGGAGTTCTAATTCCACCTACACGGTGATAGTCTGCTAGTCTACGTAATCCCGGATTGAACGTAAATCCAAATCCGCCATCATGTTGAATCCAGGGGCGTGTCTTCCAATATGATAATGCATCAATTACATATTCTTCTTCTTCAATCCAACTTCTATTATGAGACTCTTGCCATAAATCTCTATGACTGCGTAATTGTACTAGTAAACAATCAGGAAATACTTCTAACAAATGATGACTATCCTCAATGAAGTATGGTTTGGTAAATCTCCAATCATCTTCACAATGAAATATATAAGGAGTTTTAACTTGACTGTATGCCCATTCAATATTCAGTAACTGTCCTCTGCGTTCTACTGGACTGTTTAATAAATTGAAACTCTTAACTGTGGGCATGATCTCTTTTACAAAACTGTTATCAGCCGGACCATCTTCAACTATGATTAACTCATCTAAAGTGTTTGGAGCGTATTGTTCAAACGATTTAAGAGTTTCTGCTAATAGGTCCTGTCGACCACAACTGGTAATTACCATTGTTATTCCAAGAGACATGTTATTCCTTTTTTATTATATATGATTATATTGACATGGCCAATAAATTTTATTATACTATATTAACAAGGATAATTACAAGTCTATGATAAGCATTTTATGTCCAAGTAGAGGACAACCAGAACTAGCAGCTAAAATGGTCAATTCTGCTGTGGCCCTAGCAGGCGTTGAGATTGAAGTAATTCTATACTTAAATCTCGACGACCCAACATTACAACAATATTTTGATCTAATCGATTCAAAATACATTACAGTGGGACCCGACCGTAGCCCTATTTATAGTTGGAATATTATGGCGGAACAGGCCAGATACGAATACTTGTTTTTAATAGGACACGACGGATGGTTTGAAACTCAAGATTGGGCTAGTAAAATTGTAAAACATTTTGATAACTATCCAGATAAAATTGCATTTGTATTCCCTTCAGTGGACGGCTTTGCGTGGCCCGGCGGGCATCTGACTAAAGACCATTGCCCTCACTTTTGTATACATAAAAATTGGGTTAGAACTTTGGGATACTTTTTGCCTCCACAATTCCATCATTGGTATGTTGATACCTGGTATAGAGAAATTGCAAAATCTATTGGACGATATATTCCTATTACAGATGTTAAAACTCCTTTGATCGTTGATATGAAAGACGGCTTATGGGAAAGAAAAGATAACTTTTGTAATAGAGAAAAAGACCATTGGCTTTGGAGAAATACTCAACGATGGTGTCAATCTGATACCCAGGCATTATTGCAATTTATAAATAATAGTAGCAGTTAATTAAGGACACGCATGAAGATTTTTATTACAGGTATAGCAGGTTTTTTAGGTAGCCACTTGGCAGACAGGATGTTAGCACTGGGACACGAAGTATCAGGCAACGATACACTTATTGGCGGGTACAAAGATAACTTACCAATAGGCGCTGTATTCCACGAAATTGATTGCTGCGATCACGATGCTATGGTTAAAGCTATTGCAGGAGCAGATATTGTATATCATACTGCTGCTACAGCACACGAAGGACTTAGCGTGTTTAGTCCAAATTTTATTACTAAGAACATTTTTCAGGCCAGTGTGAGTACTATTAGTGCCGCTATCCAAAATAAAGTAAAACGCTTTGTCTATTGCAGCAGTATGGCACGCTATGGTAATCAAGAATATCCATATAAAGAATCACAACGCCCTGCCCCTGTCGACCCTTATGGTATTGCTAAAGTAGCAGGTGAAGAAGTACTTAAAAGCATTGCTGAAATGAACAATATGGAATGGATTGTTGCTGTTCCACATAATATTGTTGGGCCACGTCAATGTTATGATGACCCATATCGCAATGTTATGAGCATTATGATTAATCGTATCTTACAAGGTAATCCACCTATTGTATATGGTGATGGTGGTCAGATGCGCTGCTTTAGCTTTATCGACGATTGTGTCTATTGTCTAGAACGTCTAGCATTAGATCCAACTATTAAGAACGATACATTTAATATTGGACCTGACGAAGAGTTTATGACCATTAGAGCACTTGCAGAAGCTATTTGTAAAGAACTTGACTACAAAGGAGATATTGTTTATTTCCCCGAACGTCCAAAAGAAATCAAATACGCTACATGCGATGCTACTAAGGCTAGAACTATTCTGGGTTATCAAACTAGCACAAAATTTATTGATGGACTGAGAAGTACTATTGCTTATATCCGCGAACGTGGAACAAAACCATTTGACTACAGTAACTATCCTTTGGAAATTGTTAATCAATATACTCCTAAAAC
>Ga0114964_10000538_pt1 | contig 29210 bp, 19 predicted proteins | sample C_131016_MF_Meta_FD_92638 | JGI IMG/M metagenome (GOLD analysis project Ga0114964, IMG submission 92638) | Freshwater microbial communities from Lake Croche, Canada to study carbon cycling - C_131016_MF_MetaG | ecosystem: Environmental > Aquatic > Freshwater > Lake | place: Lake Croche, Canada...
GAGGCGGCCGTCGCGGAAGGAGAAGAGGATGCCGTTGAGGACGTAGCGGGTCTCATCGAGGGAGATCGCGTAGGAGGTCTTCTTGAGGCCCTCCTTGAGGTCGGCCTGCTTCATGGAGAAGCCGCGCACCTCTTCGAGGGAAGGGAAGGCGGGGTATTCCTCCTTCGGAAGACCGAAGACCTTGAAGAAGCTGGGGCCGCTGCGGATGGAGGTGATGTTCCGGCCGTCCGACTCGAGTTGGATCTCCTCGGCGGGAAGCTCGCGGATGATGGAGAGGAGGCGCTTGGCGGGGAGGGTGGTGGAACCGGCCTTTTCAACCGTTGCCGCCGTCTCGGTGCGGACGCTGACCTCGAGGTCGGTGGCCGTGAGGCGAAGCCCGGTCTCGGTTGTCTCCAGAAGCACATTGGAGAGAACAGGGAGGGTGACCCTGTTGGAGACGATGTTCTGAATGCGCTGCAGGCCGTCGAGAAGTGCCTGCTTGGTGACCGTTAATTTCATGGATGATAAGTTGGGCGACGGAATGCCGCCGGAGGTCTCTCTGGATAGATTCTCAGAGGGGTGGATGTCAAAGCGATTCTCCCGAAAATCGGGGAGAAACCACTACCGCTGGAGCTGCTGGTCGAGGAGACGCACCAGATGTCGGGTCTTGGGATCCTCGGCCATGTTCTTCTTCACCAGCTTGCAGGCGTGGATGACGGTCCCGTGATCCTTGCCGCCGAAGGCGTCCCCGATCTCGACCAGGGTCGAGGGGGTCATCTCGCGGGAGAGGTACATGGCGATCTGGCGGGGGTAGGCGATGCTGGCCTGACGGCGCTTGCTGGTCATGTCGGCCAGTCGGATGTCGAAGTGCTCGGCTACCTTCTTCTGGATCTGGTCGATGGTGACGGCTTTGCGGGCCTGTTCCTGAAGGACGTCGCGGAGGAGGTGCTCCAGGGCATCGTTGGTCAGGGACTGACCGCTGAGTGACTTGTAGGCGGCCACGCGCATGAGGGCACCCTCGAGGCGGCGGATGTCGCTGCGGATCTTGTCGGCGAGAAATTCCAGCACCCACTGCTCGATCTCGATGTGCATCCGGGAGGCCTTCCCTTGAAGGATGGCGATGCGGGTCTCCATGTCGGGTGGCTGGATCTCGGCGGTCATCCCCCACTCGAAGCGGGAGACGAGGCGCTGCTCGAGGTTCGCGATCTCGCTGGCGGGACGGTCGCTGGAGAGGATGATCTGCTTGTGGCCGTCGTGCAGGGCACCGAAGGTGTGGAAGAACTCCTCCTGCGAACGCTCCTTGCCGGCAAAGAACTGGATGTCGTCGATCATCAGGATGTCGGCCTGACGGTAGCGCCTGCGGAAAGCAACCAGGGCGTTGTTCTGGATGGCGTCGATGAACTCGTTGGTGAACTGCTCGCTGCGGAGATAGACGACGCGGGCACCCTTCTTCACCGAGAGGATGTGGTGGCCGATCGACTGGAGGAGGTGGGTCTTGCCGAGACCGCTGCCACCATAGATGAAGAGGGGGTTGTAGGTCCGGGCAGGGGAGTGGGCGACGGCCTGGGCGGCGGCGTGCGCGAACTGGTTGTTGGCGCCGACAATGAAGCTTCCGAAGGTGTAGGAGGGATTCATTCCCGTCGCGGCGGGGGTCGCCACCTTGGCAGTCTTGGAGGGCTTCTGGGCGGAGGGATGTTCCTCGTGAAGTGGCTCGGCCTGTTCGGACGACTCGTTCTCGCCGTTCTCCTGCTGCATGGAGCGGAAGCGGAGGGTGCGGGGAGCCCCGTGGACTTCCGCGATCGCCGAGGAGAGGAGGTCGGAGTAGTTGCTCTCGATGAAGAACTGGTGGATCGGATTCGGGACACCGAGGGTCACCTCAGTGGGGGTGGCGGAGAGCACCGATACATTGCTGAACCAACGGTCGTAGCTGTCGGCGCTGACCCTGCCGCGAATGACGCCCGAGAGGCTTTCCCAGAGAGCGGCCGTGCCGGAGGAAGCTGGGGAGCCGTCGTGTGCCACGGCTTGGGTTGGGAAGGGACGGGAAGAGGAGTTCAAGGGAATCAAAAAATCTTGGGTGGAGAGTCAGAATAAAAACCGCCCCTCGTACCCCTCAAGCAGAAATCCCAATCAAACGGCTTTTTATTTTCGGGAATTTTTCGGAAAGCCCTTGACCCAAGCGTTCCGAAATCGTTGAGGGGCGCTCCCGGGTTTTAGGCGGTCTTCTTGGAGGTCGCAAACGGGGATGCCAGAATCAGCGTTACGGTGCACCCGATCAGGACATACCAGGGCCATGCAATCTCGGGCCACCAGGCGGGCATCCAGCGCCCGAAATCGACGATTCCCGGAAGCCGGATCTTCCCGAGTAAGAGGACGGCGGCGATCCCTCCCGCCATGGCCAGGACGTTCATCCGGTCATTTCCGCGTCTGGTCGTGAGCATGCCGAGCAGGAAGATCCCGAGAAGGGCGCCGTAGGTGTAACCGAGGATGCCGATCGCAATCGGGATGATCGTCAGGCGTGGGTTGTTCAGGACCGAGTAGGCCGCCAGTGTCCCGACCCCGACCATCAGCAGTCCAAAAACCAGCGTGGCAAACCGCGCCGCGTGCACCGAGGCGCGGTCATCGGCACCGGGATTGACGTAGGGGAGGTAGAAATCGGAAGTGAAGCTTGTTGCCAGCGCGTTGAGCGCCGCCGAGGTCGATCCCATCATGGTCGCGAAGACCCCCGCGATAATCAGGCCACGCAGTCCGACCGGGAGGTCATGAACGATGAAATGGGCGAAGATCTCATTGTCCGGAATATCGGGAACACCACCTCCGGGTCCCTTGTAGTAGAGGAAGAGCAGGATTCCGACCCCGAGGAAAGCGACGGCAATAGGGATGTCCGCCAAACCGCTGAGGATCAGCGAAAGTCGGGAACGCTGTGGATCCGGTGCGGTGAGCATCCGCTGAACCATGTCCTGATCGGTGCCATGGGTGGCCATCGTCAGGAAGGTGGAGGCGATGACCGCCGCGAAGATCGTGTAGGGATCGGCTAGCATGGCGGCGAGCGCTTTGCCAAAGGGAAGGGAGCTGTCCCATCCGATCTGAATCCATTGGAGTTGATCCCACCCCCCCATGGCATGCCCGGTGGCGGCGACTCCGCCGAGATGATGGATCAGATACCAGAGGACGAAGGCCACGGATCCGAGCATGAGGCTCGCCTGGATCAGGTCGGTCCAGACGACGGCCTTGATACCTCCCGCGATCGTGTAGGCGGTGGTGACCAGGGTGACGAAGAGGATCCCCCAGAAATAGTTGCCGAGCGTCACAGGGGCTCCCGGGAAGAGGTGACGCCAGAGCACCACGAGGATCACCCCCCCGAGGTAGAGCCTCACGCCAATGCCGAGCACGCGGGTGAAGAGGAAGATCCCGCTCGCGGCGTTTTTGGTCCGCGGGCCGAAGCGAACCATGAGAAACTCGTAGATACTCTCCACGCCGTACTTGTAGTAGGGGCCGATGAAGGTGAAGGCGATCACCACGCGGGCGATCACCGTGCCGATCGCGAGCTGGCCGTAGAAAAAGGCATGCGTCTTGTATCCCTCGGCCGGGGTGCCGAGGAAGGTGGCGGCGCTGGTCTCGGCCGCCACGATCGAGGCAAGGACCGCCCACCACGGGATGGAGCGTCCGCCGAGGGCGAATTCCTTCAGCGTCGTGTTCCCTCGGCTGGCGCGCAAGCCGATGGTGACGATCGCGAAGAAATAGAGGGCGATGACCGCCGCATCGATCCAGAACCCCGGGGTGGAGGAGGGCATCGTCTGCGGGAAAATCCGACCTAAGGGACGTGGGTGGCCTCGGGGATCCGGGTGATCAGGAATTCTTTGGCCGCAGATCCTTCACAAGGATGCGGGAATTCCGTCCGCTACCCTCGTAGCGCAGGCGGCGATCTTCGGGAAGAATCGACGTGTCGCTCTCGGTGTAGCCTCCCTTCTGCTGGAGGTAGTTCGCCGCGCGCGTCGAGAGGGCGTAGATCCGCCCGACTCCCTTTTCTTTCGCGAGGTTCTCGGCAAAGGCCATCAGTTTCCGTCCGTGACCCTTGTTCTCATGGGCCTTGCTGACATAGAGGCAGGCCATCTCGGCCAGGGAATTGTCGGCGTCGAGATGGACGGCGACGCAGGCGATCGGGGTCCGGTCGACCTCGAGAATCCAGTAATCCTCGATGCGGGAGAGGATATCGGCACGGGTGCGGCGCGCGATCTCTTCATCCTCCACGGACTGGCGGATCAGGCTCATTACGGCGCGGACATCCTTTTTGAAAATCCGACGGATCTGCTGGTACTCGTTGGAGTAGACCATCGTGCCGGAACCCTCGTGGCTGAAGATCTCGGTAAGGAGAGCCTCATTGATCCTTCCGTCGAGCAGATGGGCGCGCGGTACGCCGCCACGGCAGGCGCGGGCGGCGCACTCGATCTTGGAGATCAGTCCAGCGGGGCCGCCCGAGGCACGGAGTTTCTTGGTCAACTCCTCCGACTCGTCGATCGAGAGCTGGCGGGGGAGGGGGCTCTTGCCTCCGACCACCTCGTCGGCTCCGAGGAAGATGACCTTCGCCGCATGCAGGGCCTCGGCAACCTCGAGGGCGATGCCGTCAGAGTTGACCCGGTAGGTGCGCCCCTCGCCGTCGAAGCCGAGCGGCGGGATGACCGGGATGATCCCCTCCTTGAGGAGAAGTTCGAGGGCGTGGTTGTCGACGCGCTCGACGCGTCCTGTGAAGAGTTGGTCGGTGCCTCCGAGGATGCCGGCCGGGTGGGCGATGATGGCATTCGCGTAGGCGGCGCGGAGATCGACCGCGGAGAGTCCCTCCATGATTCCGTTGGTGAGACGGATGGCTGCGTCGATCGAGAGCTCGAGGGTCGCCTCGTCGGTGATGCCGGTGCCGTCGCTGTTGGTCACGGTCACGCCGCGCTTCTTGGCGAGTTCCAGGATCTGGTGGCTGGCTCCGTGCACCAGGACGACGCGGACGCTCAGCGAGCGCAGGACTGCGAGATCGAGGAGGATGTTGGGAAAGTTCTCCGAGGCGACGACGGCGCCGTCGACCGCGATGACAAAGATCCGCTCGCGGAAGCGGGGGACATACTGGAGGATTTCTCTGAGGTCGGAAACGTTCACGGAATGGTCGGAATGGGGAATGGTGTGACTGCTTTTCCCGCAGGTGCAATCAATTTATGAGGCCCGGCTGCACCTCGGTCGCCGGGGGTGCCAGTTCGCGCGCGATCGCGCCAGCGATGGTCTCGGGTTCCGCGAGTGGTGCGAGGATCCCCTGCGCGGGAACTTCGACGATCGAGAAACGGGCGAGAAGCGGCCTCAGGTCGGCGATTGCGGCCGAGGAGTCGCGGTCGGATCCGGTGGCAAGGAGCATCGAGACCGGGGAGGAGAGGTTCCTCAGGCCGGTCCGGAGGCTGCGCCAGTAGGCCTTCGACGACTGGGCCAGGAAGGAGTGCTCGGCGCCGTACTGCTGGGCGGTCGAGGAGATCACCGAGAGGGATTCCTCGAATCCCGGTCCCTCCGCCGAGAATCCCGAGCGCAGAAGCCAGGGGCGGAGGAAGGTTTCCGTGGAGAGTTGGCGGCGGTAGACGAGGCGCGCCAATCGAGGGAACCACCCGAGGCGGTGCCAGCCTCGCGAGGGATTGGCCTTCCCCAAGGCGACATCGGGCATCCAGAGGATGAGGCGGGTGGTTTTTTCCGAATAACGGGAGGCGAAGAGGAGGGCGATGTTCGCGGAGAGGCCCGAGGCCACAATCACGGCGGCTTCGCCTGGCACTGTCTGGTCGAGGAACTCCGCGAGGGAGCGGACCTGTTCCTCGGCGCTGGGGGCCGGTTCGGGGCGCTGCGACTCGCCGAAGCCGATCAAGTCAGGGACAAGAACCCGCCATTCCTCGGCAAAGAGGGGGTAGATCTTCGACCACTCGAAGGAGGAGGCTCCGGGGAAGACGCCGTGCAGGAAGAGGAGGGGTTGTCCCGGAATCTGGCTGTCGGCGGTGTGGTAGACGATCTCCCCCGCGGAGGTGTCGGCCACCCGTGTCGCGAAGACGGCCGGCGAGATGGCGTCGGGAATGATGGAGCGCAGGGTGTTGCGCCATCCGTAGCGCACGGCCAGCGCGACCGCGCCGAGGAGGCCGGCTCCCAGGCCGACGCCGAGCGCCTTGCGGCGCCCCGGGGCGTTCTGGGATTCCTCGCTCATGCGGAGGGGAGTTGCCGTCAGTTCCCTGGTTCGGGGAAGAAGCGGACGATCCCGCTTCCCTTGACGACGCCGCCGATGACCTTGCCGCCGAGGGTCTTGGCGATCTTCTCGCCCTCCTTACCCGGAACGACAAGAACCATGCCGATGCCCATGTTGAAGACCTGGTACATCTCGAGCGGATCGACATTGCCGCCGCGTCCGATGATTCCGAAGATGGCGGGAACCTTCCAGGAACCGGGATCGATCACCGCATCGCATCCCTTGGGAAGGATGCGCGGGAGGTTGTCGATGAGTCCCCCGCCGGTGATGTGCGCGGCTGCGTGGAGAGGCTTGCCCTTCATGGCATGGAGTTTCTTGAAAGCCGGGAGGTAACTGCGGTGGATCTTGAGGAGTTCCGTGCCGACCGTGCTGCCGAGTCCGGCGGGACGATCGGTGAGTTTCAGCCCGAGAAGATCGAAGAGGACCTTGCGGGCGAGGGAGTAGCCGTTGGTGTGGAGGCCGTTGGCGGGCAGACCCACGAGGGCGTCGCCCGGCTTCACGCGGCTTCCGTCGAGGAGGTCCTTGCGGTCGACGATGCCGGTGATCGATCCGGCGAGGTCGTACTCACCCGCGCCGTAGAGACCGGGCATCTGGGCGGTCTCCCCACCGATGAGGGCACATCCCGCTTCCTTACAGGCGCGGGAGAGGCCGGTGATGATTTCCTTCAGCACGCGCGGGTCGAGCTTCGCTGCCGCGATATAGTCGAGGAAGAAGAGCGGCATGGCGCCGGTGACGGCGATGTCATTGACGCAGTGGTTCACCAGATCGGCACCGATCGTGTCGTGCTTGTCGGTGGCGAAGGCGATCTTGAGCTTCGTGCCGACGCCGTCGACGCTCGAAACGAGGATGGGATCCTTGATGCCGCGTTTCTTGAAGTTGGGACGGAAGAGGCCACCGAATCCACCGATCCCCCCGAGCACCTCGGCCCCGTGGGTCGGGCGGACAAGCGCTCCGATGCCCGATTTGACGCGGTTGCCCAGGGCCACATCGACTCCCGCACCGGCGTAGGAGCTTTTCTTGGCGGGCTTCTTCGAGGTCTTCTTCGGAAGGGTCTTTGTTTTTTTGGTGCTCATGGCTTGGGAGTGATGAAGGGTGTCGGGATCACGGAGTGAAGAGAGCCGGCTGGGCGCTCTGATCGGGAAGGAGTTGGGCGCTTCCTTTGCGGCGCTCCATGATCAACTTGTCGAAGGCTGCGTCGAAGGGAACCGGGTACTCGCCGTTGAAGCAGGCCATGCAGAAGGAGTTCTTCTGAAGGCCCGTCGCCCTGACCATGCCGTCGACATCGAGGTAGCCGATGCTGTCGGCACCGAGGTAGTCGCAGATTTCCTGATGGGTGTGCTGGTTGGCGATGAGCTTCTCCGGATCGGGGAAGTCGATGCCGTAGTAGCAGGCGTGGCGGTGAGGCGGGCAGCTGATGCGGAGGTGGACCTCCTTGGCGCCAGCTTCGCGGAGATTCACCACACGCGCCTTGGCGGTGGTGCCGCGCACGACCGAGTCGTCGACCACGACCACGCGCTTCCCCTTGACGGCCTCTCCGATAAGGTTGAGCTTCACGCGCACGTTGAAGTCGCGGATGAGCTGCGTCGGTTGGATGAAGGTGCGGCCGATGTAATGGTTGCGGACGAAGGCGGGATCGTAGGGGATCCCGAGTTCCTCGGAGAACCCGAGCGCCGCGTAGATGCCGGAGTCGGGAACCGGCACGACCACGTCGGCCTCGACGGGGTGGAGTCGGGCGAGTTCGCGTCCCATGTTAATGCGGGCTTTGCTGACGGTGACCCCGCGGAGGCGGCTGTCGGGGCGCGCGAAGTAGACATACTCGAAGATGCAGAAGGCCTCCCGGGTCTCGGTAAAAGGAAACTCGGAGCGGATTCCCTGATCGTTGATCACGACCACTTCCCCTGGCTCGATGTCGCGGATGAACTTGGCGCCGATCAAGTCGAAGGCGCAGGTCTCCGAGGAGAGGATCCAGGCATTGTTGAGCTTGCCGAGCGAGAGGGGGCGAAGGCCGCTGGGATCGCGGAGGCCGATGAGTTCGTTCTCACCCATGACGACCACGGAGAAGGCTCCCTCGAGACGGCGGAGCGATCCGATCGGCCCGCCCATCGTGTCGTCCGGTTGGGCGAGTAGATGGAGGATGATCTCGCTGTCGACCGTGGTCTGGAAGATGGAGCCGCGGTTCTCGAGTTCGCTGCGGAGTGCGGAGGCGTTGACGAGGTTGCCGTTGTGGGCGATGGCGAGTTGGCCGCGAGCGGTGTCGACGCTGAGGGGTTGAGAGTTGAGTAGAGTGCTCGATCCCGTGGTCGAGTAGCGGACATGGCCGATCGCGCGGGTTCCTTTGAGCGACTCGAGGTTTTCCTGCGAGAAGACCTGTGAGACGAGACCCATTCCTTTGTGCACGCAGAACGTCTTCCCGTCGCCGCTGCTGGAGGCGATACCCGCGCTCTCCTGACCGCGGTGCTGCAGGGCGAAGAGACCGTAGTAGGTCAGCAGGGCCGCATCCTTGTGACCGTAGACGGCAAAGACGCCGCATTCATGTTTGGGACGATGGGACTCGGTCAAGGAAGGCAGGGTGAGGTGTGGAGACGTGTCGGTGATTCCTGAACGTTCCGAAGGTTTCATCTTTTGCCTCCATCATCAAACATGATTTGGAAAAAGGATGAGTCTTTCGCAGCCGGAGGAAAAATCCGTTGACCGGAAGCAGTTTTTGCCTTTCGCTTCACGCCCTTCCCGTTAGCTGTGAGTCACTTTCTTGCATCCCCGTCACCCCGCGTCCCCCTCGCTCAGGATTCCATGGCCTCCGGCCTGGCGGGCTCCCTCTCCACTACTCCCTGGATCCGTTTTTCCTGGCAGACAGCGTCGCTCGGTTCCGTTCCCGCGGGCGGTGACCTGATCCGTCCCGCCACCCGCGAAGAGGGTGAGGATGTTCTGCGCGTTCTCCTGCTGGCGCTCTCGATGGATGCCGCCTGGAACGATTCCTTCATGAGGGCGGAGCATCATCTCAGGGAGGCTGTCGCCCGCCTCTTCAATGCCGAGGATCCTCTCTGTCTTGTGATTCCCAAGGGGAACAGGCTCATTGCCGCCTCCCTTCTCGATCCCGCCCCGGAAGCCCCATCCCATCTGGTGAGCGGTCCCGCCGTCCTCATGGAATACCGTAACCGAGGCATCGGCTCCCATCTCCTCCACGCATCGCTGAGCGAGCTCGGTGACCGCGGTCTGACTACCGCCACGGGCATCACCCGCGACAAGACGATCGCGGCCCGGCACGTCTATCCGAAGTTCGGAGGGAAGGCGGAGTCGGTCCTGCTTTCCAAGAGCGAGTCCAAGAGCGAGAAGAACGACGGGAAGCTTTAGGGTTTAGGGGGCGGAAGAAGCAACGAGCAAAGGGCTTGAAACCCCCGCCGGGTTCAGCCATCGTTTCCGACCCGATTGATCACTGCCTTGTGGTGTAACGGTAGCACAGCAGATTCTGGATCTGCTTGTCATGGTTCGAATCCATGCGAGGCAGCCACTTTTTCCGGCAGTGGCCGGAAGGAAGGGTGAAACTGGAGACCTGAAACCTGAAGGGGTCTTTTACCGAGGCACTTTTCCTATCCCCTAGGATATCACTTCTTCCTGACCGGCTTGGAATAGGTCAGCACGCGTGCGGGGGGGAAGTTTCTGACCACGGTCTTGGTGTGGTGGTGTTCGTGGAAGTGCTCCTTCACCTTGCGCCTGAAATGCTTGGTGCGCGGATTGATCGAGGCGAAGAGGTAGCTGAAGGTGCGGAAGGTTCCGTCGTGGTGAAGGGCTTCGCGGGTCGCTTCCAGAATCCTCTCCTGAAGCGTGGGGGGCATGTTGGCGAAGGGGAGTCCCGAGATCACCAACCGGGCTGCGCCGAGGCCATGACTCGCCAGGATGTGGTGTGTCTCCTCGGCGGATCCGTGATGGAAACGCATTCCTGGAAAGCGCCTCACCAGATTGCGGTGAAACTCCGGGTCGAACTCGATGCCGAGATACTCCACCCCCGCCGGCATCCGCTCTTGGAGGACCCTTGTGAAGGAGCCCGTCCCCGGCCCGTACTCCACCACGACATCTCCCGGTTGCAGAGAGATGGCATCGATCATCGCCTCCCCGAGTTCCTGGGAACTGGGCCATATCGAGCCAACTGATCCCGGTCGCGTGATGAACCGGGAGACAAAGTGCAGGGCATCGTCGAGGCGCTGCCCTGCGTTTTTGGAATCGGCGTGCTGGTGTGATCCGGACATGGATGGGAATGGGGAGGGGGTAGAGTTGCGGCTCAGCCTTCTTACGGCAAGCCGAAGTCATCGCGTGTGACAGATTGACGGATTGGTTGGCTAGCGAGTTTTCACAGACTTCGGGGCTTGCGTGGGCTCTCTTCCCGAGGCTTCATCGTTGGATGAGCCTCTCCCCCAGGCATGGATTTCATCTACTGGTACTGACTGCTTCGGTTTTTTTTACCGGGTGCGCCGCCTTGGAGAGGTCGTCGTCGCCTCCGGCGCTCTATGAAAGCAAGCCGGTCTCCGTGGAAATCGGGAAAGCCTCATACTATGGGGGGAGGGATATCGGGAAGCCCACCGCCAACGGCGAGCGTTACCACGCCACCAACTGCACGGCTGCTCATAAGAAGTTGCCATTCAACACCATGGTCCGGGTAACCAACCTCAAGAACGGCAAAAGTGTCCTCGTCCGGATCAACGACCGAGGCCCCTTTATCAAAGGACGCGTCATCGACCTCACAATGATACCGGCCCGGCAGATTGAGATGATTTCCGACGGGATCGTTCCGGTGAAGATCGAGGTGCTCAAGCCGATCGAGGTGATTCGGAAGCCAAACCGCACCCTGGAGGGGCTCCAGTAGTTTTTTGGAAACAAAAGAGGAAAAGGCATTGACTTGGCCTAAAACATATCATCGTATGCGTATTCGATGATTTATAAAAGCATCACCATCTTCTCTGCTCTACATCTTGCCTGCCCTCTTTTGCAGGCACGTGAGCAGACTGATGCGCCCTCCCAAGGATGCACCAACCCAGTGACCACGCTTCCCGTCGTGATGGTCGTGGCTCAGCAGGAATCACCCGATGGTTCCTCCTCAAATAACCCCAGCGGCTACAGCCCTCTGGATGCGAAGGGGGCCACACGCACCGATGCCCCGATCATGCAGACACCTGTTTCCGAGCAGGTCATCTCGCAGCAGGTGCTGAAGGATCAGCAGACCATCTATCTCGACGACGCACTCCAAAATGTCAGCGGAGTCACCCCTGCGAATGACAGCTATGGCACGGGAGACAGCTTCTCAATACGGGGATTCGACATGCAGAACCTGACCTTTGAAGACGGCTTCCGCAGCAGCAAGTACAACATCGGATTCCAGCGCTCGATGGCGAATGTGCAGGACATCGAGGTCGTGAAGGGACCCGCCTCCGTGCTCTACGGCCAGTCCGAGCCTGGTGGACTCGTGAATGTGGTCACCAAGAAGCCGATGGATCGATTCTACTTCGCGACGGAGGAGCAGATCGGTTCCTACAATTTTTACCGCACGACCGTGGACATGAGCGCCCCGATCACCAAGGACAAGACCCTGCTTTACCGGTTCAATCTCGATCAGGAAAATGCCGGCTCCTTCCGTGACTTCATCACCGCCAACCGTACCTGCCTCTTCCCGACCATCGAATGGAAGCCGAATGCCGACAACCATGCCACGGTCGAACTCGGCTACCTGACCGGCACGCAGGTGCAGGACAACGGGATCCCGTTTTTGACGAACGGTCAGACCGCCCCTGTCTCCATCCGGAACAACTACGCCGAGCCGAATGCCAACGGCAGCAATATCCAGGATTTCTGGGTCAAGGCGAACGCGACCCACAATTTTTCCGACGACCTGATTCTTCACGCAGGCTACCGCACCGAGTCGATCAGCGATCCGATCCCGAACCAGCAGTACTACATGGGGCAGGTCGGTTCCGACGGAAATCTTCAGCGCTCCTATTCCGGAAACACCATCAACCAGAACTGGACCCAGGAGGTTCTTGCCGATCTCACCGCGCGATTCAAAACCTGGATCGTCAAGCACGAGGCGCTCGCCGGATTCGACTTCTTCCAGCAGACCTACCACTACAATTACAATTATCCCTCTTGGGAGAATCCCACCCCCTCGATCAACATCTACAATCCGGTTTACGGGCAGCCCTTCCCGGCGTTCGATCCCGCCCTGTCCGGGAACACGTTCACCTCGCAGACCTCCTACGGCGCTTTCTTTCAGGACCAGATGGAGTTGCCATGGCATTTCCACGCCCTCGCCGGCTTCCGTTACGACCGCGTCACGACTTCCAACGGATTTTACGGAACCAACAATGCCACGGTGGACGATGCGCCTCCGCTCACACCCCGCTTTGGTCTGTTATGGCAACCGGTCAAGCCGCTCAGTCTCTACGCCAGCTACACAGCCAACTACGGCGCCACCGCCCTCGGCGGACAGACGCCGAATGGGCAACCTCTGCCACCGCAAACAGCCCAACAGTGGGAGTATGGAATCAAGGGGGAGTTTCTTGGAGGGAAGCTGACGACCACCGCAAGCATCTACCAGTTGACCAAGGAAAACATTCCGACGGTCGACCCCGCCAATCCGATGTACGTGACCGCGATCGGTCAGGCCCGGAGCCGTGGACTCGAGTTGGAAGCGGCGGGGGAGATCCTGCCGGGATGGAGGATCATCGGTGGCTATTCCTACATTGATTGCACCATCACTCAGGACAACGGCACCCGGTTTGGTCCGAGCATGCAGGGACTCCGCTTTCCGGGCATCCCCTACAACAGTGGCAGTCTCTGGTCCACCTACGAAGTCCAGTCCGGTCCGCTGAAGAAACTCAAGTTCGGCGCCGGTGTCGTGGCGCGCAGTGCCGAACAGGCCTACGCGACGCAGTATCTTTATGATGCCGACGGGAATGCTTTGCCTTCCTCTTATTTGACCGAAAAGATCCCCGCCTTCGCCATCGTGAATGCCATGGCCGCCTATCCTTTTCAAATCGGTCGGGTGAAACTGACGGCCCAGGTCAATATCAACAACCTCTTCGACACCACCTACTATTCCACCGTGAACACCGATATGGCGATGCCCGGGGCTCCGATCAATGTGCTCGCTTCCTTGAAGGCGGAATTCTAGAGAGCTTATGATGATTAAAGACCGCCCAATAGCCCCCGTCGCGCTGACGGATCTGGGGTGGTCCCTTGCCTGTCACGCGGGGCTTCTGCTCTTGGCGGCGCTCGTGACCCTCCTGATCGTTCATCCTCCGGAAGTCGGGGTCGAGGCGGCGACCATTGCGGCTGAATTCCAACTCTTCGAGGCTCCTGCCTCGGAGAAGTTACCGGTACAGGTGGCTGACACGGAGCCGGTGCCACCTTCCGATCCGCCTCCGACTGAGGAGTCGACACCTCTCCGGCCTGAGTCCGCGGAGAGTCTGCCGTTAGAGATGCCGCGGAGTCCCGTCGCCGACATTCGCTGTAGCGCAAAGCCCGAGCCCGCTTCTGCTCCCACGCACTCCGAGACTTCGCAGAACTCCAAGCCCCGCAGTCGCGCAAGCGCTCCGGTGAAGGGGGCTCGGGGAGCCATTCCCGACTATCTGCGCAACCCGCCCCCCGCCTATCCCGAACCCTCCCGTCTGGCCCATGAAGAGGGGGTGGTGATGCTTGTCGTGGATGTCGGTCATTCGGGAAATCCGACCGGGGTGAGGTTGCAGCAAAGCTCCGGATTTACCGCGCTTGATCAGGCCGCAATCCGGGCTGTACGCGACTGGAAATTCCGTCCCGCCACGACAGCGGGGATGGTTGTGGCCTCCAGTGTCTCGATCCCGGTTCGCTTTGAGCTCCATTAAGCCATCCCCATTGATTTCTTTCCTAGCCGCCACTCCAACTGCCAACATCTCAAGAATTATTCCAGCCTGCCCATGACCTCCGACTCACCGACTCCTTTCTCCCGAGCCTCGCTCTTGGCCGCGATTCTTCTGCTTGCCGGCATCTTCTTCCGGGTGGTCAGGGTTGATCTCGCTCCGGAAACCCTTCCGAATTTCTCGCCGCTTATGGCGGCCGCTCTCTGCGGCGCGATCTTCATTCCGGGATGGTTGGGGCTGGTTGTTCCTGTCGTGGCGTTGCTGGTCTCCGATGCCGTGCTGAATGCCCACTACGGAGAGCCGCTTGTTTCCTCACAGCTTCTCTGGATGATTCCTTGTTATCTCATCGCGGTCGGGATCGGTTGGTTGCTGAGAAGTCGTGTTGCCGGTCTTTGGCCGATTCTGGTGGGCACCCTGCTCTCCTCGGTGATCTTTTACGTGGTGACCAACACGGGAAGTTGGCTCGGCTTCACCGCCTATTCGCAGAACTTTGCCGGATGGGTGCAGGCGCTCACCACGGGTCTGCCCGGCTATCCGCCGACCTGGACATTTTTCCGCAACAGCCTCGCGGGAGATTTACTCTTCGCCGCATTCTTTGTCGCGCTGGAGAGGGTGGGTGCATGGAGCAAGGCGCCGGCGACGGCCTGAACGACCGATGTCAGCGTCCGGCAAGCCAGCGCAGAGAGGATCCGAGGCGGTTCTGCCACGAGGCGGAGTCATGGGAGCCTCCCTGCGCGCGGACGATCCGGAACTCCCTCTCATCCTGCCATCCCTTTCCGCGAAGAATCGATGCGAGGTCTCGATGGTACGGCTCGTAGCACTCGTCGAGTCCCATCGTGCCGTAGTCGAAGTGGATACGAGTTTTCTCCGGCAGGGAGGAACGCCCTTCCAGTTCCCTCAGCATGGGAGAATGCAGGGGAGGGGCTCCCTCCGTCCCCTCGAAGGAAGCCGAGAGGCAGGCGGCGCGGCCGAAGAGATCGGGGTGATCGAGCACGGCTCTCAGCGCGGTGATGCCGTCGTGACCCGTTCCGCAGATCCATCGGCCCGCGGGTGCTTCCAGCAGTCGGTAGCGCCCGGCAAGTGTGGCAAGAATCGCCTTAGGATCACTGACTTCACAAATTGTCATGGGAGATTTGGCCACAATGATCCCGGGAATCACTCCCTCCGCATGCAGCGAGTCGGTCCACTCAGCCGCGCTATCCAGGCCGATGTCACCCAGAACAAGGAGCAGGGGATAGCGCCGGGAGCTTTCCGTCGTGTAGCCTTCGGGGAGGCGCACCTTCACGCCACCTATGTTCTGCTCTCTTTCCATTTCCCAGCCGTAACACGTCACGCCGCGCTCTCCAATCACTGATCACCATGCCCGCCATGCTTCCCTGCCACGAATCCGACGCCCATCTGCGCGAGCTCCTTGCCCGCCGCATCGCCCTGCTCGACGGCGCCATGGGAACGATGATCCAGCGTCACCCGCTGACCGAGGCCGACTTCCGCGGGGAACGATTCAAGGATCACGGTCACGATCTCAAGGGTAACAACGATCTCCTCTCCATTACCCGTCCCGACATCATCAAGGGAATCCACCGCGCTTACTTCGAGGCCGGAAGCGATATCGTCGAGACCAACACCTTCAGCACCACCACGGTCTCGCAGGCCGACTACGGCCTTGAGAATGCCGTACGGGAGATCAATCTTGCCGGTGCCAAGGTGGCACGTGAGACCGCGGAGGAGTTTATGGCTGCGAATCCTGGTCGCCGCGTCTTTGTGGCTGGATCCGTCGGTCCGACCAACCGCACCGCCTCCATGTCGCCCGACGTGAACAATCCCGGCTACCGCGCCGTCACTTTCGACGGCCTCGTGATTTCCTATTCCGAGCAGATCGAGGCGTTGCTCGACGGAGGGGTGGACCTGCTCCTGCTTGAAACGGTCTTCGACACGCTCAATCTGAAAGCCGCGATCTTTGCCTGCGAAGAGGTCTTTGAAAAACGCGGCATGTGCTGGCCGCTCATCCTCTCGGTGACCATCACCGACGCCTCGGGTCGCACTCTTTCCGGTCAGACCGTGGAGGCCTTCTGGAACTCCGTCCGCCACTCCAAACCGCTGGCCGTCGGCATCAACTGCGCCCTCGGTGCCGCCGAGATGCGTCCCTACATCGAGGAGCTCTCGCGCATCGCCGACTGCTACATCAGCTGTTATCCGAATGCCGGTCTGCCCAATGCCTTCGGCGGCTACGATCAGTCGGGCTCCGAGATGGCCGCACTCGTCGGGGAATTCGCTTCCGAGGGGTGGATCAATGTGGTCGGTGGCTGCTGCGGTTCCACGCCGGAGCACATCGCCGCGATCGCCGAGGCGGTGCGCCCTCATCCTCCACGCAAGCCCTCAACTCCTCCGTCCGCCACACGCCTGAGCGGCCTCGAAGCGCTCACCATCGAGAAGGGGAGTTCCTTCATGATGGTCGGCGAGCGGACGAACGTCACCGGGTCGCCGAGGTTCTCCAAGCTCATCATTGCCGGTGATTACGAGACGGCGCTCTCCGTGGCGCGCCAGCAGGTTGAGAGCGGGGCCAATATCCTGGATGTGAACGTCGACGAGGGGATGCTCGACAGCGAGGCGGTCATGGAGACCTTCCTCAATCTGCTCGCAGCCGATCCCGAAATCAGCCGCGTGCCGATCATGATCGACAGCTCCAAGTGGTCAGTCCTCGAAAAGGGTGTGAAGTGTCTTCAGGGTAAGTGCATCCTAAACTCCATCAGCCTCAAGGATGGCGAGGAGACCTTCCTTAAGCGCGCCCGTCTCGCGCAGCGCTACGGGGCGGCTGTGATTGTCATGGCCTTCGACGAGGAGGGGCAGGCAGCCACCAAGGAGGACAAGGTCCGCATCTGCACCCGCGCGTACAGGCTTCTGGTGGACAAGATCGGCTTTGATCCCGAGGACATCATCTTCGACCCGAACATCCTGACGGTCGCCACCGGCATCGAGGAGCACAACAACTACGCCGTCGACTTCATCGAGGCGGTGCGCGAGATCAAGCAGACCTTGCCGGGTGCCAAGACCAGCGGAGGCCTCTCGAACATTTCCTTCTCCTTCCGCGGTAATAACCCCGTCCGCGAGGCCATGCACTCGGCCTTCCTCTATCATGCGATCAAGGCCGGTCTCGACATGGCGATCGTCAATGCCGGCATGCTCGAGGTCTACGAGGAAATTAATCCCGAATTGCTTGCGATGGTGGAGGATGTACTGCTGAACCGTCGTCCCGACGCCACCGAGCGTCTCGTCGACTTCGCTGAGGGACTGAAAGCCGCGGGTGATGGCTCCGCCAAAGAGGTGAAGGCCGAGCAGGCCTGGAGAAGCGGCACCGTTGAGGAGCGCCTCCAGCACGCCCTCATCAAGGGGATCGTTGACCACATCGACGAGGATACCGAGGAGGCCCGGCAAAAGCTCGGTCGCCCGCTTCTGGTCATCGAGGGGCCTCTCATGGATGGCATGCGTGTCGTCGGAGATCTCTTCGGCGCCGGGAAAATGTTCCTTCCCCAAGTGGTCAAGAGCGCCCGTGTCATGAAAAAGGCAGTCGCCTACCTCACCCCGTTCATGGAGGCTGAGAAAGCCGCCGCTGCCGATACCTCCGCCGCGACCAAGATCCTCATGGCCACGGTCAAGGGTGATGTCCACGACATCGGCAAGAACATCGTCGGGGTCGTCCTGGCCTGCAACGGCTACGAAGTGGTCGACCTCGGCGTGATGGTGCCGTGCGACAAGATTCTGGCGGCCGCCAAGGAGCACAAGGTCGACATCATTGGACTCAGCGGCCTGATCACCCCCTCGCTCGACGAGATGGTCCATGTCGCCCGCGAGATGAAGCGCGCAAACTTCGACATCCCGCTGCTCATCGGCGGTGCCACGACCAGCCCCGCCCACACCGCGGTGAAGATTGCGGGGGAGTATGACCACCCCGTCATCCACGTGCTCGATGCGTCGCGCGTGGTCGGAGTCGCCTCGGAGCTCCTCTCCGAGGATCGCAAGGATGCCTACAGGCTTCAGGTTGAGGCTAATCACAAGCGCCTCCGCGAGGAACATGCCGGAAAAAGGGCCAAGGGTGACCTCCTTCCGCTCGAAGTGGCCCGCGCAAATGGGTTCCAGATCGACTGGGCCGCGGCCGATATCGCCCTTCCCGAGAAGAGCGGAGTGCTGACCTTTGACGAGATCCCGCTTGCCGAGTTGGTGGAATATTTCGACTGGTCCCCCTTCTTTGCCGCGTGGGAGATGAGGGGGCGTTATCCCGGTCTGCTCAGCGATCCCGTGATCGGCGCGCAGGCCACGGAACTTCATCAGGATGCCCTCAAGGTTCTCGAGAAGATCGTGAAGGAAAAACGCTTTCGCGTCCGCGGAGTCTGCGGATTCTGGCCGGCGAACAGAGTGGGGGATGATGTCGAGCTCTACGCTGACGACCAGAGATCATCCGTCATTGGTCGCTTCCGGATGCTTCGGCAGCAGAACAAGAAGCCCGAGGGGCAGCCAAACTACTCCTTGGCCGATTTCATCGCGCCGCGCGAGTCGGGACGGATCGATACCATCGGCGGTTTTGCCGTCACGGCCGGTCCCGAGGTCGGGGAGTATGCAGAAGAGTTCGAGAAGAACCATGACGACTACACCGCCCTCCTCGTGAAGGCTCTGGGAGACCGCTTCGCCGAAGCCGCCGCCGAGTGGCTCCACAAGCAGGTGCGCGATCTCTGGGGCTTCGGTCTGACCGAGAACCTCACCAAGGAGGAGTTCATCCGGGAGAAGTATCGCGGCATCCGTCCTGCTGCGGGCTATCCCGCCGGACCCGACCATACTGAGAAGTGGGAGCTCTTCCGCCTCCTCGATGCCACCAAGCAAACTGGAATCACGCTGACCGAGAGTCTGGCGATGAATCCGGCCAGCTCCGTCTCGGGCCTCTACTTCGCCGCTCCCGAATCCCGCTACTTCGCCGTCGGTAAACTCGGCCGCGACCAGATCGAGGATTATGCCAAGCGCAAGGGGATGCCCGTGCTAGAAGTGGAGAAGTGGCTGGGGCCTTATCTGCAATATGATCCGGACTCTACCCTCATTGGCATATGCCAATAAGTAGGCTTGGGATTTTGAATGGCACTTGCCTCCCGCAAAGCCGTACCGCCCTATCTGGTTTCGCTACGCGGACTTCTCCACGCCTCTGAGGGAGAATACTCAGAGGCTGGAATCAGATCTTTCCTGCGGCGATCAGCTCTTTCGCCTTGGCCAGGGCTAAGGATAGGCCGGAGGCATCACGGCCGCCGCCTCGCGCACTGTCGGGTTTGCCACCGCCCTTGCCGCCGACGAGCGGGGCCACGGCACCGATGAGTTTGCCAGCAGGGAGTGTGCCTTGATGAGCTTTGCCTGTGACAGCAACCAGAGAGACGGCTCCCTCGGAGACTCCGGCAAGGAGGATGAATCCCTTGAAGTCAGATTTGAGGGCATCAGCGACGAACTGGAGTTCATTGCCATCGGCGCCGGGGATCTCCTCAACGATCGAGGGAATTGCTCCAGTTGAGGCCTTCGCGAGCAATTCCTTGGCAAAGCCCGCAGCCGCTTTCTGGCGCAGGGCCGAGAGTTCCTTCTCCAGCTCTTTCTGGCGCGCAAGCGTGGCTTCCAGTTTCTTCTCCACCTCGGTAAGCGGTGCCCCGAGGCGGGATGCAACGCCTTGGAGCCGTTCGGAATCGTTGCGGGCGGAGAGTCGGGCCTCAAGGCCCGCCACCGCCTCGATGCGGCGGGTTCCCGCGGCAACGGCGGCTTCGCTGAGAATCCGGAAGAGGCCGATCTCCCCCGTGGCACGGACATGGGTTCCACCGCAGAGTTCCATCGAGTAGCCGTCGAGTTGGTGAGGTGTGCCACCGATCTGGACAACGCGGACCACATCGCCGTATTTGTCACCGAAAAATTGCAGGATACCGGGGCGTCCCTTCACCTCGGCGAAGGGGATCTCCTTCCAGCTTACGGAGGCATTCTCAAGGATACGCTCGTTGACGAGATGTTCCACCGCAGCAACCTGTTCCGGCGTGAGAGCGGCGCTTGAGAAATCAAAGCTGAGTTTTTCGGGGCCGACCGAGGAGCCCTTCTGGGAAACGGTTTCCCCGAGGGTTTCACGGAGTGCCCAGTGGAGAAGGTGGGTGACGGTATGATGTCTCTGGATGGCTGATCGACGCGGAGTGTCGAGCGAGAGGGTGACCGTTGTCCCGGGAAGGGGGGCATCCTCGCCCTCGATGAAATGCAGCAAGGTGGGTCCACTCTTCTGTGTGTCGGCGATCCGCCAGAGGGCGCCACCCGCATGGAGTGATCCCGTGTCGCCGAGTTGTCCGCCCATCTCGGCGTAGCAGACGGAGCGATCGAGAATCACGGCTGTGCGGTCCTTGATGCGGACGACTTCCAGAACCTTGGCCTCAGTCTCCGCGGTGTCGAATCCGGAGAAGGTGGTCGGGGTCGTGGTTTCCAACGAGGAGACGCTGATGATCTCCTTTTTCTGCGCGGCACGGGCGCGTTCCCGCTGCTGCTGCATCAGTTTTTCAAACCCCTCATGATCCACGGGGAGTCCACGTTCTCGGGCCAGAAGTTCGGTCAGATCGAGGGGGAAGCCCTGCTCGTCGTACAATCTGAACGCGACTTCGCCGGAAATCCCCTTGCCCTTGGCCGCCTCCATTTCGAAGAGCGCGAGTCCCTTGTCGAGGGTCTTGTGAAAGGCCTCCTCCTCGCGTCGGAGGGTCTCGGTGATGAGGGATTCCTTGGCGCGGATCTCGGGGAAGGCGTCTCCCATGACCGAAGCGAGGACCGGGGTGAGCTTGTGAAGGAAGGGGCCCGTGAATCCGAGTGTGCGGCCGTAGCGGACAGCACGGCGCAGGATGCGGCGGAGCACATAGTGGCGCTCGGCGTTGCCCGGTTGGATTCCGTCGGCGATGGCGAAGCCGAGCGTTCGCAGATGGTCGGCGATGACCCGGAAGGCGACATCATCCTTTTCCTGATCGGTGATGGGAATCATCGCGCCGTCGCCCGAGGGTTGAGGAAGTGTGGAGCCGTACTTGCGTCCGCAGAGAGCGCCGATGGCCGCGAAGATCGGGCGAAAGAGATCGGTCTCGTAGTTGGAGATCACCACGTTGCCGAACTCCTTGAACCCATTCGTGCCCTGCATGACCGAGCAGACGCGCTCGAATCCCATGCCGGTATCGACATGGCAGGTGGGAAGGGGAACAAAGGAGCCGTCGGGATTCGCATTGAACTGGATGAAGACGAGATTCCAGATCTCGATGCACTCGGCGCTTCCCTTGTTCACAAGGGCACCCTTGGTATCACCGTACGGGGTCAGGTCGATGTGGAGCTCCGAGCAGGGGCCGCAGGGGCCGGTCTCGCCCATCATCCAGAAATTATCCTTCCGGTTTCCGGGGACGACATGGATCGCGGGATCCAGTCCCTTGGAGCGGAACAACTCCGACCAAAGCGTGTGCGCCTCCGCGTCGAAGGAGGCTGGATCCCCCTCTGCGGGGCTGTAGACCGTGGCATAGAGTCGCTCGGCGGGGAATTTCCACCGCTCGACAAGAAGTTCCCAAGCCCAGTTAATCGCCTCCTTCTTGAAGTAGTCGCCGAAGGACCAGTTCCCCAGCATCTCGAAGAAGGTGTGGTGGTAGGTGTCCAGCCCCACATCCTCAAGATCATTATGCTTCCCTCCGGCCCGGATGCATTTCTGCGTGTCAGCGGCGCGGGGAGGGGTGTAGGGGCAAGGGGTGGTGCCGAGGAAGATGGGCACGAACTGGTTCATTCCCGCATTCGTGAAGAGCAGGTTGGGGGAATCGGGAAGCAGGCTGGAGGAGGGGACGATGGTGTGTTCCTTGCTTCGGAAAAAATCGAGGAAGGACGCGCGGATCTCGGCGGAAGTCATCATAGGAAATAGGCGGTAGCGGTTTAGACTATTGGGCTGTTAGGTCAGAAATCTTTGAGTGAGGAAATGGCTGGAGAGTTAAATGACGATGTTGCAAGTAAGCCGCCGCAATCAGCAATGAACATTTCATCATTTTGAAGGCTGGCATTCGGGGCCTTTGGCCAACTCCCAGGCGCTCTCCGGAAGGATCATCAGATCAGGGGCGTTTCCCTCGCGCAGGGCGACCACTCCCTCCTTGGGGAGGCCAAAGGCATATTCGGCCAAGACCATGTCCCCGGCTTTCTCTTCGGCGGTGTTTTCCGAAAGGTGAGCGATCAAGCGGATGAGCGAGGGGGTGGCGAGTCCACGTGCCTCCAGTCGTTCGGGTGTTGCGGGCTCAAAACCGCTGGCGGAGATTTCCTGAAGTTTTGCAATCCACCCCTTCACTTGAGACTCCGGAAGAGTGTTTTGAATCGCACCGCCGGCAGTATCCCGCCACTCCCAATCAGCAGATCCTTTTTTTCTCGAAAGGAGGTGGGTCGTCCCAAAACAGCCGTATTCCCGGATCTCGATCCTGTCGATGGCATCAAGTGGAAGCGGGGTCAGCTTTCTCGAGCGGAGGGATGACGGTGTGATCCCGAGTGATGGACCCATGTTTTTCAGCACGCAGATTCCCGGTCGATCGCTGCAACTGGCGTAGCGAGACCCCGTGGATCCTGGAATTTCCGATCCGAGCATGATGCGGAGCGGATCCCCTGCCTCGCTGCTGAGCGTGATCACGGCCTCAGGCACATCGAGTCCGCAGGCCGAGGGATCGGTATTCGCCGGCATCCAGCGTTCGATTCTCGCCCCGACGATCGAATCGATCCATCCGCGTGTTGCCTCCCGATCCGCCGTTGCGGCTATCGGGGTGATGATCCGCCATCCCTGACGATCGTCTTTCACGCTCAGTTCCTGAAGCCCTCCCTTGCGGTTGAGGGTGACTTTCTCCAGATGGTCGCCTGAGAGCATGGTGAGTCTCTGGTCGCGGAACTCCGCCGCGGGACGAAACGCCGACAAGGCCGTGTCCGAGGGGATCAGGTAGACCGCGGGGTCGGAATCGATGCGTGCATAGAGTTGGTTTGTGGCGGCTCCTTCCGCGCCAAAGGAAAGGGTGTGGTTCCGTCCGGCGTTGATCGTGAGTGTCCGTTTCGGTTTTTTAAGTTCCAGCGACTCGAGGTTCAGATTCCCTTTCAGGTCGTCATGCTTGAGGAGGTCGAGGGCGGCGACGCCCGAGGCATTCCCAAGAAGCGAGCGGATGGCCGAGGGATCGGCCCGGTCGACCAATGGAGCCTGCATCTGCCAGACCCCGTTGCTACGGATGAGGAGGATTTCCGTTCCGCCGTCCCGGATGGTGATCTTCTCCGCTTTCTCGGGATTGAATCCGAGCAGAACATCTCCCCCCGTGCGGGTGAGGGAGCGTTGCGAAAAGAGCAGCAGTCCCGCCGTCACCACGGCCAGGAGAGCCAGGAGCAGAGTTCCCTTCCAAGTCACCGGCGCCTCCTCCAGAGAAAGAGAACTCCGATCAGCGCGGCGGCAAGAGGAACCGCACCCATGGTCCAGATGCCCAGCAACTGGGTCTGCATCTCATCAAGGTTCAGGGTGAAGAACTCCTTTGTCTTCGGGGTCGTTCCGGTCAAACGGGTCCGGTCGATCAAGGTATTCACCGCACTGGAGAAGAAATCGAGCGCCGTGCCACCTAGGAATTTGTCTTTTAGGAAGTCGCAGTTTCCCACCACGACCATGCGGGAGGCGCCGAGCGACATGCGGTCGTCGTGGACCCCACCGAGATCGGTGATCGCGGCGATGAAGGCGGGAAAAAAGTTGTCCTTCACCGGATCAAAGGTCACCCCCTTGCCGTCGGCGTTGGCATAATTCGAGCACCCCCGGAAGCCATGGATTCCTCGGATGAGGGGGCGGGTTTGTCCCGTTGGGAGAGAGGCGCCCCGCTGGTCGTTGATCGCAAGTGATCTGGTGTTGCCGGCGAAGAGGATGTTCAAGCCAACCAGACGGGCGGTGATCTCGGAGTTGGCAAAGAATTCACCCGTGACATCGCGTAGAATTCCCGTGGCACCCCCGAGACTGACAAGACGCAAGACACGGTCGTTGCGGGGTCTGATGCCGGCCTCGTCAAGGAAGGCATCGAGACCCGGGGTCTCGCCCGTCGGGTCGAGGAGCACCAGAAGGTGTCCTTCGTTCTTCCAGTAGGTGCGGAGGGCCGCAAGTTCGTCGGGCGAGAGGTCGAAGTGGGCCCCCGCGATCACGACAAGGGCCGCATCGGAGGGGATGCCTCCCGTGGCGGCGGCAAGATTAAGCGGGGCGATCGTGATGTTCTGCCGCTTCAGGTTCTGTCCGATGATCTGCATCGGGGGAACACCGGGCAACCCCTCCCCGTGGCCCTGTAGGAAGTAGGTTTTCTTGGCCGAGGAGGGTTGGGCCAACCCGATGAAAGCCGAGGTCAGGACCTGTTCCCCGCGGAAAGCAACGAGCCTGGGGCGTTCCCCAAACTCCGTGGGGGCGGTGTCATATTCCCCCATCTCGGGGGCGGGGATCACGGTGCTGCGGCCGCCATACTCGACAACGATGACATTCTCCCCGCCCGAAAACCTGTACTGGGCCTGGAGGTCGCGCGCCCGGGCCGGATTGCGGAGGGGGTCGACCAGTTCCACGGTAAGGTTGCCCCTCTTTTTGGTGAGAAACTGGTACTCCCGGAGAAGTGCCATGATGTCGTTGAAAAGTTCGGCTCCCGTGGCGGTCGATGTGGGGGAGAAGTAGACGATGACTTTGGCTGGAGAGGCCAGATCGCCGATCGTTTGCCTGGTCTGACCGGAGAGTTCGAATTTGTGCGAACGGCTGAAGTCGTAGCGTCGGTAATGTCCGAACGACCATGCGAGGATGCACCCGGTGATGAGCAGGGCGGCCGCGATCTGGAGGGTGACCCGGTAGCTGGTGGTGCGATGCGGTGCGGGCATGGGTGTGATTGCCGGCTACTTGCGCCAGCGGCGCGCCTGAAAGGAGTGAAGCGTGAGGAAGAGGGAGAGGGCGGTCATGACCAGATACCAGACGACCGCGCGGGTATCGATGATGCCGCGCGAGAACTGCGTCATCTGCTCGATCGGGGAGAGGGTCACCGTGAGTCCCCGCATGAAGGAGCCGACGTTGCCCGCCAGGAAGGTGAGGAGTCCTGTCAGGAAGAAGAGAGAGACGATGGCAAAGCTCATCACCGCTGCGGTGACCTGATGGCGTGTCAACGAGGAGCAGAGGCAACCGAGCGAGAGGTAGAACATTCCCATCAATAGCAGCAGGAAGTAGGCGCCAAGGTAGGCTCCGGTCGCTCCCGCCGCCGTCAGGCGTGTCTGCAGCCAGAAGATCACGAAATAGATGGCCGTCGGCAGCCAGAGCACCACATACAGAAACAGAGTCCCGAAGAACTTCGCCAACACCACCTGCGTGTCGCGTACGGGCGCGGTCATCAGCGGTTCCACCGTGCCGCTGCGGTACTCCTCCGAGTAAGTCCGCATGGTGAGCAGGGGAAAGAGCAGTAGAAAGGGAATCCAGAAGAAGATCGTGTTGAAGAACGACTCGACGACCGTGACCTCGGTGGGGCCGTGGTTGAGGACGGTGACTCCCGCGTAGAAATTGAAGCCCGTGATCAGCATCAGGAAAAAGAGGATCACCCAGGCCATCGGCGTCTGGAACGCCGAGGCGACCTCCCTTTTCCAGAGTATCCAGAAGATTCTCATGGCTTGTCCCCTTCCTTGGCTTTGGACGGGCGTTCCGTGACGCCTTCCCCCTCGCTGCCGCCGCCCGACACGACCGAGGTGAAGATCTCCTCCAGTGTCGACTCCCTCGAGGAGAGTTCACGGAGTTTCCAACCCTGCTTGACAGCCTCCTCGAAGAGCGCGCTGCGGGGGTCTTTTTCGGAAGGGACGATCTCGAAAGTGGTCCACCCATCGGCAGAGCCAAGCGCCGATGCCGACGAGACGCCGGCGATGCGGCGGATGCCGGTCAGGGCGGCCTGGGCATCCGGCAGCATCGCTTCCAGGCGGATCGATCCGGTGAGTGGCAGTCCCGCGCGCTCACGGAGTTCGGCCGGAGTTCCGGTGGCCACGATGTGACCCTTGTTCAGAATGAGAACCCTCGAGCAGGTCATCTCCACCTCGCTGAGGATATGGCTGGATAGGAGGATCGTATGGCGGGAGGCAAGCCCCTTGATCAGGTTCCGCATCTCCCGGATCTGTGCCGGATCGAGGCCGATCGTCGGTTCGTCGAGGATCAGGATATCGGGTTCATTCACCAGTGCATCCGCCAGTCCCACCCGTTGCCGGTATCCCTTGGAGAGGGTGCCGATGAGTTGCCGGCGGACATGGGTCAGGCCGCACAATTCGAGGGCATCCTCGACTTTCTCGGCAAGGGTGTTGGCGCGGACTCCTTTCAAGGCGGCGCGGTAGGCGAGGTATTCGCCGACCCTCATCTCCGGGTAGAGGGGGACGTTTTCCGGCAGGTAGCCGATGCGGGAGCGTGCCTTGAGCGACTGGGTGAAGACATCGAACCCCGCGATCGTGGCCTCCCCCTCGTCGGCGGGCAGGTAGCCGCAGAGGATCTTCATCGTCGTGCTCTTTCCGGCGCCGTTCGCGCCGAGGAAACCGACCACCTCCCCCTTGTTCACGGAAAACGAGAGGTCCCTGATGGCCTGGGTCTGACCGTATCGCTTGGAGAGTCCTTGGACGGAAATCATGGGTGGGGAGGGAACATAGGATCCTAGAGGGAGGATCCCTTCTGTGCAAGAATGCCCATTGCCGGCTTGCCCGACACTTTTCTTCTGTTAATCATTGGAATTTCGCGCCCGGTGCAGAAGTGACGCCCGAGTGACCTGCCAAGGCGCGGAGAACCCGATTTTTCACCCAATTTCATGAGCACATCCTTCACGGCGCGCTGGAACGAGGCGGCCATCGATGAGAATTACGAGAAGTGGAGCAAGGATCCCTCCTCGGTCTCCCCTGACTGGGCCTCCTTCTTCGAGGGATTCGAGTTGGGTTTTGCCCGTTATCAAAAAGCCAAGACGGGCGTCACGGGTGGTGCGGATTCCGCTTCCGCTGGCGAAAGCTCGATCCAGAGCAGGGTGGAGGCCCTCATTTACACCTACCGCACGCTCGGTCACACGGCTTCGCGGTTGAACCCTCTCAGCAACGAAAAGCCCTTCCAAGCCCTCCTTGAGCTGAAGGAGTTCGGCCTTACCGACGCCGACCTCGACACCACGGTCAGCTCCCGCTCCTTCCGCGACGGGAAGCCGATGAAGTTGCGCGAGATCATCGCGGAGTTGCAGGCGATCTACTGCGACACCCTCGGGGTCGAGTACATGCACATCCAGAACACGGCCATCCGCCACTGGGTGCGTGACAGGGTGGAGCACCGCGTCGGCCCCTCCGACAGCTCCGCACCGCACTACCGCATCCTCAGGACGCTGCACAAGGCCGAGAGCTTCGAGAACTTCATCCACACCACCTACGTCGGCAGCAAGCGTTTCTCGCTGGAGGGGGGAGAGTCGATGATGGTGGCGCTTTCCGAGATCCTCTACCGTTCCCCGGAACTGGGGGTGAAGGAACTAGTGCTTGGCATGGCCCATCGAGGCCGCCTCAACGTCCTGACCAACTTCCTCAAGAAGCCCTTTGCCGTCGTCTTCAACGAGTTCAGTGACAAATACGATCCCGAACTCGGCGACGCCAGCGGCGACGTGAAGTATCACCTTGGTTACCAGACCACCCGCCGCAACGAGAAGGGGGAGGAGACCGAGGTCTACCTCGCCGCCAACCCCAGCCACCTCGAGGCGGTCAATCCCGTCGTTCTCGGCAAGGCCCGCGCCCGCCAGCGCATCCTTGAGGACACCGTCGACCGCAAGAAGGTCGTCCCGATCCTGATCCACGGCGACGCCGCCTTCCCCGGTCAGGGCATCGTCGCGGAGTGCTTCAACCTCAGCAACCTTGACGGCTACAAGGTCGGGGGAACAATCCATCTCATCGTCAACAACCAGATCGGCTTCACCACCCTGCCGAAGGACTCCCGCTCCGCCCTTTACTGCACCGAGATCGCCAAGACCGTCGAGGCCCCGATCCTCCATGTCAACGGGGACGACCCGATCGCCGTGGCGGAGGCCGCCCGCATCGCCATCGCCTACCGCCAGGAGTTCGGCCGCGACATCGTCGTCGACATCGTCTGCTACCGCCGCTACGGGCACAACGAGGGAGACGAGCCCTTCTTCACCCAGCCCGACCTTTACAAAATCATCCGCGCCCACAAGCGCCCCAGCGAGGTCTTCCTCGAGCGTGCCAAGGAACTCGGCACCCTCACGCAGGAGGATTTCGACGCCAGCTGGAAGAAATCCCAGGGGCATCTCGAGACGGCCCTGGCCGAAATGAAGAAGGGGATCGTCACGGACGTGAAAGCCAACCAGAAGGCCTTCGTCGGATCGACCGCCGTCTTCCAGCCCGATTACTCGTTCAAACCGGTGAAGACCTCCATCGACGCCAAGACTCTCAAGTCCATCGTCGAGGGCCTCACCACCGTCCCCTCCGACTTCCGTATCCTTCCGAAAGTCCGCAAGGCCGTGCTGGAGCGCCGTCGCGAGATCTTCGAGAAGGGGGTCGGATACGACTGGGCCTTCGGCGAGGCGCTCGCCTTCGGTTCGCTCATGATCCAGGGGATCCCGATACGCCTTTCGGGACAGGACAGCCGCCGCGGCACCTTCAGCCACCGTCACTCCGTCTTCTACGACGAGCAGACCCGTGAGCGCTATATCCCGCTCCAGCACCTCGCGCCCGACCAGGCCCGCTTCTGCGTCTACAACAGCCCGCTCTCCGAGGCCGCCGTGCTCGGCTTCGACTACGGCTACTCGATGGATTACCCCAAGATGCTCTGCATGTGGGAGGCCCAGTTCGGCGATTTCGCCAACGGCGCCCAGATCATCATCGACCAGTTCATCTGCTCGGCCGAGACCAAGTGGCTCCGCCCCAGCTCCCTTGTCATGCTCCTTCCCCACGGCTACGAGGGACAGGGACCCGAGCACTCCAGCGCCCGTCTGGAGCGCTTCCTCCAGCTCTGCGCCGAGGAGAACATGGAGGTCTGCAACCTCACCACCCCTGCGCAGTATTTCCACGCCCTCCGC
>Ga0114964_10000539_pt1 | contig 29199 bp, 26 predicted proteins | sample C_131016_MF_Meta_FD_92638 | JGI IMG/M metagenome (GOLD analysis project Ga0114964, IMG submission 92638) | Freshwater microbial communities from Lake Croche, Canada to study carbon cycling - C_131016_MF_MetaG | ecosystem: Environmental > Aquatic > Freshwater > Lake | place: Lake Croche, Canada...
AACACACTAACCAATAATGGAACAATTACTGGCAATGGTAATTATCTCGGCGAAGGCATCGCTAACTACAGCACCATCAACACGCTAACCAATAATGGAACAATTACTGGCAATGGCAATGGCAATGGCTATAGCTATGGCTACGGCATCCGTAACGACGGCACCATCAACACACTAACCAATAATGGAACAATTACTGGCAATGGCAATGGCAATGGCTATAGCAATGGCTACGGCATCGGTAACGACGGCACCGGCACCATCAACACACTAACCAATAATGGAACAATTACTGGCAATGGTAATTATCTCGGCGAAGGCATCGCTAACTACAGCACCATCAACACACTAACCAATAATGGAACAATTACTGGCTATGGCAATGGCAATGGCTACGGCATCCTTAACAACGGCAACGGCACCATCAACACACTAACCAATAATGGAACAATTACTGGCAATGGCAATTATTTCGGCGAAGGCATCGCTAACTACAGCACCATCAACACACTAACCAATAATGGAACAATTACTGGCAATGGTAATTATTTCGGCGAAGGCATCGCTAACTACAGCACCATCAACACACTAACCAATAATGGAACAATTACTGGCAATGGTAATTATTTCGGCGATGGCATCGCTAACTACAGCACCATCAACACACTAACCAATAATGGAACAATTACTGGCAATGGCAATGGCTATAGCTATGGCTACGGCATCCTTAACGACGGCAACGGCACCATCACTTACCTAAACAATGCACAAGGTGGAAACGGTGCTACACCTGCTACAACAGCTTTAACTTATTCTGGTAACTTACCAACCAACTACAACATCATGATTGATAGTGCTACACATTATGGTCAGTTATCAACTGATGGAATAACAAATAGTTCGACTACATTTGGCATTTATGCTGGTAGTAATGTGACTAACAGACTGTATAGCGCTGTGCTCAGCGGCGTAGCAGGCAGTTATCCGGACAATACAAGCAGTTATATTAGTAGTACAACCGGCACTTACGACAACATGCATTGGACACTTGCGTTAGAATTTAACAGTGATGGTGTTTGGGACTTAGCGTTTACAGGCGTGTCCCTAATGCAAACCCAAGCATCCCTAGCCCAATCCGCCCAAGCACTACGTGGCGTGTATGATTTACAAAATCTCTCCATCAACAATAATCTTAATAATGACTGTAACTTATTTGATGTACACGGCATTTGTACTTCTGTCACAGGCACTCAAAACTACTTATCAGGTGGTGTGAATAACGACACAACTTCGGGTACGTTAACCTTTGCTTATCGTGTCAATGACCATGTTCGTATTGGTGCTTACTTAGATCAAAATCTCAATACCAGTAATGTAACAGGCGTTCATTTAAATAATGGCTCGCCAGCCTTTGGTGCTTTTGCGGTATGGAATGCCAATGCTGATGGTTTAGGAACTCAACTAAGAGTATCCGCTGGTTATGCTGACAAAGACTTAACGGTAACCAGATCAGCTGTACAAACAAGTGAAGCGGGTTCAGGTACCACCAGTCTAAACAGCTATGGGGCTTCTGCGATCGCTAGCTATGCGATGGCAATGCCAGGTGACTTCATCTTTAGTCCTTATGCTGGCATTCGTTATACACGAGTAAGTGCTGATGGCTATACAGAGCAAGCAAATGTGAATGTCACAGACCCACTCACTTATAGTGCGTTAACACAAAATGCCACTACCGCTTTGGTTGGCACGAAATGGACTAGACACATTGCTGATAACGCTGTTGCTTACGCGAGTATTGGATTAGAACAAGACTTAAGTAATAACGGTGGCACTTACTCAGCCTCATCAGCTAACATTGCTGGCATAACCCCAATCACATTCAACCCTAACATTAACCACACACGCCCAACAGCAAGCATTGGCAGTTATTACAACTTAGGCAATACACAGCGGATTGCGGCTAACTTAGTTTGGAGTGAAGAGGCTTTTACAACAGCAAATGCTACTTCACTGATGATGACTTATACTGCTGGTTTTTAGGTAATAAACAAACCGTCGTTTACACGACGGTGAGCGTCGCGTAACGCGACCCTTAAGAATATTTTTATTCACACCGTCGCGTAACGCGACACTCGATTCAATTAATTTGTCCTGTGACAGGACAAATCTCTAACGCACCAACTGCGGATAACTCATCACATTCCCCTTGCCATACATGGCTTCTAATTGAAGCTTTGCTTTGTATGCGTCCTGCGCTTGAACAACCACATTGGTTGTTGTTGTTACCTTTTGCGTTACTACCAACTTCACCAAGCTCCTATATGTATTCATATCATTTGCCCTCACACTAAATTAACAATGCTAGTGTCAGCATTACAATATTCCAACCTCAATTTACCTATCCTTCAATAACCAATATTTAACTACCCTACTCTTTGTTTGTATAAATAAATGTACAAGTAAGGTGAAGGTTGGCACGCCGATAGTAATAGTGCTGCAAAGCCCGTTCTTAAATGTGTGACGGTATGCAAAACGAGTCGCTTACTACTCGTCCTCATCACACTACCCTTAATGGATGCCTAAACGCAGCACCACTGTGCAATGACGTTTGTGATGTTGTAATGGTTGGTAATACAGCGATGTATGAATGTAGGCTTATAGCGAATGGATAAGCTGAAAGTGAGTGGGACTGCCACATTTAACCCACAATTATTACTGCGATGGCTATTGGTATGGCTGCAGTAATGCTGCGTAAGACGTGCACGTAAAAGGAGACAGCAAAACCTGCCTTACTTGTTAATTCAAGTTGTGTGATACCAATTGTTACCTCACTAAAAGAGAGGACTTAGTTACGCCCTTTAACAGGGCGTGGCTTGTTCTTCCTACTAAAAGTCATTCAAAAGCAATCAATCAAATATCACTACTTCACACTTAACACTTCATTTCATCTATCACATAGCAATGTCGTTTCAAACGACATTCAAATAAAAGAGGCGAGAAAGCTGTTGTGAGCGACGAGCGAAACAACAAGCGAACGCAAGTTCGCTACTCAATGTTTAATATCAAATGCAATCACTCATACAAAACCAAAGCTACTAGTTAGCAATAAACATTTCTGACTTAACCAATTGATTATCTATAAATAAACAGACATAACAATTAGGGGTAGGAAAAATGAACATAAGAAAACAAACTACTAATAACGAAAATCATTGTTTATTAGAGGAAACTGAAATGAAACAAGCTCGTGTATTAACTGAAAAAGAACTTAACTTATTTCTGCTTTACTTAACTACAAAGAAACACGCAGCTAGAGATAGGTGTATGACACTCTTGTCATTCCATTCAGGTATGCGTATTGGTGAGATAGTTGCTACCACTGTTAAAGATGTATTAGCCAGTGACGGCACTATTAGATATGAGATTAACTTAAAAGCAGAGCAGACTAAGGGTAAGTTTGGACGCACTGTGGTGTTAGCTGACAAGCTGCGTAAGGAAATACAGATTTACTTACAAACAAGATTTAAGACTAAAGACTTATTAGCACTTACAACAACTGAAAAATACTACAAGCCATTATTTGCAACACAGAAGCGTGACAGCTTTGACAACAACACAGCTTGCTATCACTTCCATATGCTCTATAAATCAGCAGGCTTGGAAGGCGCAAGTTCACATAGTGGGCGCAGGTCATTTTTATCAGGCTTGAGTGCTAAATCAGTTCCACTTAAAGTATTAATGGAGTTGGCAGGACACAGGCAAGCGCAAACAACGATGCGCTATATTAATGTAACTAGTGATATGAAGCGTGCTGCGGTGGAGTTGGTTTAATCGCTGATTTTTTGAACATATAGCTGAAAAAGCGGTGCGCTGATAATTCGAATCTTTCGGCAATAGATATTGGTGAAGGCATCAATGGCTGGTTTGGGGCAGCGGATTGGGTCAGCCCCGTATGGAAGTTGTTCTTGCCATAAATAGTCATCAAAAGCTATCACACCATTATTTTTTAACAATCTGAAGCTAAGAAGCGCGTCACACAATACATCTGGCGCTTGGTGTGAGCCATCAACATATATAAAATCGAAATATCCTTGCTTACCTTCAGCGATCAACTTTGATAAAGCTAAATCACTAAATCCCTTGTGAATCACAAGCTGAACGGAATTTTCAACTTTACTAACTGCTACTTTTGTATTGTGATGAAATCTTTTTTCAACTTCAGACATATTTGCTTCATAATTAGTCTTTTTTTTATGCTCTAGACTGCCTTCCCAAGTATCAACACAATGAAGTTCTATTTCTTTTAGTGGGGCAAGTTTTTCAATAAGGTAGCAAGTGCTTGCGCCTTCATAAGAGCCGATCTCAAGTATTCGAGTTGGGTTTATTTGAGTAATCAGTGAATCCCAAACTCCTTTTGCTGCTTCAACAAACCAGTTGTTGGTGTATTCATATGTTTGGCTGTTCATCGTGTTATTCCTTAGTGAGATTAGCTTTACATTTTACTTGTGCGTCGAGGCAGCGCAAGTTTTTTGGTTTCTGCCGCGCAAGGTGTAACCATAAGCGAGTAAAATATTAAAAAAAACGACTAACGTAGGAAAGAGTGTTTAAACAAGCAATGGTAGAGTTTCGCAAAAGTTACACAGATGACTTGGGGTGTGCTGTAAGCCTCACTTTCAAACAACGTTACTATTATTGTGTGGGTGTAATACTGGTTTATTGAAAAGCAGGATTTTTTACTTATATGAAAAACCCTGCGTTTTGATAAACCAGTCAGCGTTACTTAAAGTAACCGTGGTGAGATTGTCGTTTAAAACGACAATCTGAATGTCAGCATCATTTTAGCTATGCCTGTCATCCCCACAATCCCATTTATTTGTTAGTGCCAATAACTTAATCAAAATAGCCAAAAAATGGCTGGTTTTAGTGGAAATGGTGGGTAGTAGATTAAAAGTGGTGGGGGTTAGGTTCTCCATATGCGCTGAAAATTGCGCAGTAATTTTTTATGGGTACACATACAAAAGTCGTTTAAAACGACTTTGTTAATATCGGCTAGTGCGTTAGCAATAAATTCTAACCTCAGGTTTAACACTGCCTAACGTCAATCTAAGTCGCCAACAAACCCCTCGTCTTCTCCCCTCCTAGTTGTTCAATCGCCTTTTCAGCATCTAAATGACTGTAGTGTTTTTCAATCATCACTACGCTAGTACCCATCTGTCTTGCCAATGTATGGATGTTGATTTTGTCATATGTGAGTGCGAAGGTCGCATAGGTATGGCGGATACTGTAGAAAGTTCGCTTATTGCCAGTAATCGGACATTTGAGCATTTTTAAGTGTTCTAAGTAGAACGCCATCTGTTTTTCAAAATTAATGGGACGAATTAGTTTGTCGTATTTGCTCTTATGCCTAAAAATGTGGTCAGCGTTTTGACTTAGGATTAGGCTATCTAAACTGTGCGAATAGTTTCTGTGTGCTATGCGTTCTAAAGCCACAATCGCCATTGTTCTGCCAACGGCAGTGCGTTTACCTGTTTTGCTTAGATTAAAGTTGATGATGAGTTTAGTCTTATCTTCTGCGTACTTGAGATTAGCCCAGCGCAGTTCAAGTAATTCTCTGCCAGGTCTCGCACCTGTGTCTAACAACACCTCCACATAGTCTTTGAGCAATCGTCTTATTTCAATCTGTTCTTCTGTAGCCAAGCTAATCCAACCATCAAAGCCTTTAAGTAATATCTTAATCTCAGCTAGACTAAATTCAGGTCTACGTTCAGTGCTACGACCTACTGTTAATAACACGGGCTTTTGTGCCTCAGTCATGTAGCCACGCATCACTGCTTCCGTCAAAACTTTTGACAGTGCGGCGTTATGGGTTTTAAGCGTACTTTTAGTAGGCTCATGTCCCATGTTCTTAACCCGCTCAGTGGCTAGTTCTTCAATATCCTTAAAGCTTAGTTGGTTGATGGGTTTGTTGCCCAGCACTGGCACTAGGTAGCGTTTAATAACAAAGATGTAGTCCTTATAAATCACACGCCCTTCTTTCACACGCAGTTCATCTTCCATCCGTTTAATAGTCAGCTTGGCTACGTCTTTGAATAGGTGTGAAATAGGTGCGACGTTATAACGTTCTTTGATAGCCGCATCCATCAATATCATATGCGCTACACGCTTAGCGTCTTCTAATGAATACTCGCGTGTAGTTTCAGTAAACCACTTGCGATTGATTTGATAGCGGCATTGCCAGATTGCGCTTCTTGCTCTTTTGTAAACGAACAAAGTGCGTTGAATTACTTCGTGTGTATTTTTATCACGCTTAGACATTGGACTAGCTTAAAGTCGGTCTAGCGTGAAGAGCAATGAAGGTTAGGTGTAAAGTGGTGTGGAGTGAGGTATTATTGACACTGAAACAGCCATTAGTGTAGAGTGGAACAGGGTGTAAGTCTCTGATTTTTAACGTTTAAGAGTCCGCTGCTCTACCAACTGAGCTAATCTCCCATGAGGGGCGCAATTATCAAGTTAAAGCAGGAAAGTGTCAACCAGCTAAGCAATGACAAACACTGATAAACGGTGTTTTAATAATACTTGCTGTCAAGCAAAAGTATGCAGACATGAATTAATGTCAACCAAAACAATTAATAATTCGTTAGTATGGTTGGGTAGTGTCATTTTTAATCATAAGGAGTATTAAATGAGTAAATTATTAGCAGTTTTAATGGCAGGTGTTTTTTCAGTAGTATCTTTTTCAACTTTAGCAGCAGACGCGCCAGTAGCACCAACAGAAACAGCAGCAGCACCTACAAAGGTAGCCCCAGCTAAAGCACACCACGCTAAAAAGCATGCTCACAAAAAAGAAGCAAAAGAAGACAAAATGGAAGATGCTAAAGAAGCCGCACCAGCTGCAGCAAAATAATTCTTTAATTAGATAAAAGAAAGCGCCTTCGGGCGCTTTTTTAATGTCTCGATATTGTCTTCTTGAAATATTTGATGGTGTTTATACTAAAAAAATGGGCACTTCATAAGAAGCGCCCAATAAAGAGGAGATAACATGCGAGATATGCAAGTTAACTATCAAATATTAATCATCAAGTGTTTCAACTATGTTGCATTTTTATAATGATTTAATTATTTTTGCTCATATGCTCTAGTGTTGCCCATAAAAATTGCTCTAGCGTTGAGCGCAATGTAGGTTAAGTGTAGAGTGGAGTATGATTAACATTAAAAGCTCCATAAACAATGATTTAGAGGCGAAGCAATATGAACACGAAAGTAGTAAGCAGCCAAGCTTTTAATGACCAAAAACCAGGGACATCAGGCTTACGTAAAAAAGTCACTGATTTTCAAAAGCCCCATTACCTAGAAAACTTTGTTCAAAGCATTTTCGATTCTCTCAATATTCCAAAAAATGCAACCCTGACATTAGGGGGCGACGGTCGTTATTACAACCGTGAAGCTATCCAGATTATTATTAAAATGGCCGCGGCTAATGGATTCAAACGTGTATTAGTTGGGCAAGCTGGCATCTTATCCACCCCAGCAGCGTCCTGCATCATCCGAAAATATAAAACCTTTGGTGGGATCATCCTTTCTGCTAGCCATAATCCTGGTGGCATAGATGGCGATTTCGGCATTAAATACAATACCGAAAATGGCGGTCCTGCCCCAGAAAAAATAACCGAAGCAATTTTTGAGAAATCAAAAAATATACAGTCCTACAACATCATAGAAGCGCCAGACGTTGCATTAGATGTGATTGGCGAAACCGACTTGTTTGGCATGAAGGTGCAAGTGATTGATGCGGTAGCAGACTATGCCGAGTTGATGGAATCGCTATTCGACTTCAATGCAATTAAGGATTTACTCGCCTCAGGCTTTCGAATGAAGTTTGACGCAATGCATGCAGTAACAGGCCCATATGCCCAAGAGATTTTTATTAATCAATTAGGTGCGCCGCCTGACAGCATTATGAATTGCGCGCCTTTACCAGACTTTGGTGGCGGGCATCCAGACCCTAACCTCACCTACGCGGATGAACTGGTTGATATCCTATACGGCGAAAATGCCCCGGATTTTGGTGCGGCTTCTGATGGCGATGGTGACCGTAACATGATCTTGGGCAAGGGCTTCTTTGTGACCCCATCAGACAGTCTTGCACTGATTGCAGCGAATGCTAAGATGGTAAAAGGTTATACCAAGGGCATTGCTGGGGTAGCGCGATCCATGCCAACAAGTGGTGCGGTAGACATGGTCGCAAAATCGCTAGACATCCCCTGCTTTGAAACCCCAACCGGCTGGAAGTTTTTTGGCAACCTCATGGATGCTGACCAAGTAACGCTATGCGGCGAGGAAAGCTTCGGTACCGGCTCCAGCCATGTACGCGAAAAAGATGGCCTGTGGGCAGTCCTATTTTGGCTGAATATTTTAGCGATCAAGCGTCAATCTGTTGAGCAAATTGTGAAGCGTCACTGGCTTCAATTTGGTCGCAACGTCTATTCACGTCATGACTATGAAGACCTATCGCTTGACGCTGCCAAAGGCATCATTGACCACCTACGTAATCACTTCACATCATTATCCGGACAATCTTTTGGCCGATACACCATTAAATCATGTGATGACTTTAGTTATACCGATCCCATCGATGGAAGCATCAGCGCCCAACAAGGCTTACGTATTTTATTTAACGATGGATCACGTATCGTGTTCAGGCTTTCAGGTACTGGTACATCTGGCGCCACATTACGAATCTATCTGGAGGCGTTTGAACCGGATAGCAACAAGCACCATTTAGATGCGCAAGTCGCCTTAGCTGAAATGATCCAAATTGCTTTGCAGATATCAGAGCTTAAACAAAGAACGGGCCGCGACAAACCAACCGTGATTACTTAATTTGGTCACATCAATAAGCTCACTTAATTTTCCTAAGGCAGTGCTATGCTGACGGCCTTTTTTATCCCTTCTGTTTGAAAGTCTCACTATGCAAACCACTGCTAACGCCAGCACCGAAACGTTTATTCCAAGCAAAGATGCTTCGCTTGAGTATTCAATTAAGACGCTACAAGCCAAGCTATTAGACATTGGCTTTCATGTAGAAGAGCGCTCATGGCTCAATGAAATTGAAGGAATCTGGTCCGTGCACGTCACGGATCGGGATTGCACACGTTTGTTTAGTAATGGCAAAGGCGCATCACAACTAGCGGCTAGAGCAAGCGCACTAGGGGAATATTTCGAGCGTTTAAGTACCAATTATTTTTGGACACATTTTTATTTGGGCCAAACAATTAGCGAGCAAGATTATGTCCATTACCCAAACGAAAAATGGTTTCCACTCACTAGCGATGCTTGGCCTGCTGGCATACTCAACAAAGAACTGCATCAATTCTACAATCCTGAGAATACCGTTTCTGCGAGCAAACTCATAGACTTGAACTCAGGAAATGCTAAGCGTGGCATTTGCGCGATTCCCTACACGCGACTTCGCGACGCTGAGGTCGCTTATTTTCCAGTCAATTTAATCGGTAATCTTTATGTCAGCAACGGCATGTCTGCTGGGAACACCCTTAAAGAAGCGCGCACCCAAGCGCTGGCAGAAATCTTTGAGCGTGACATTAAATACAAAATCATTCGCGAGGGCATATGCCTCCCAGATGTCCCAGAGTCCGTGATCAATCGTTACCCACGCATTGCAGCCGGCATTAAAGGATTACGCGAGGCGGGATATGGTATTTTAGTGAAAGACGCCTCACTGGGCGGGAAATATCCTGTCATGAATGTGACTTTATTACACCCAGAAGATCAGGGCTGCTTTGCTAGCTTTGGCGCTCATCCGCGCTTTGAAGTGGCATTAGAGCGTGCATTAACTGAACTATTGCAAGGCCGTGCCATTGATGGCCTCAAGAACTTTGTTGCCCCTGGTTTTGATATGGAAGAAATTGCCGATTCACAAAACCTAGAAATCCATTTCGTGGACTCAAGCGGGGTCATTAGCTGGAATTTTCTCCGTGACACCCCTGATTACGCTTTTGTGGATTGGAATTTTGGCACAACTACGGATGAAGACTATCAATGGTGCTGTGACATCATCCACGGCAGTGGACATGATATTTACATCGCTGACTTTACGCACTTAGATGTTTATGCCTGTCGCATTTTTGTGCCTGGCATGTCTGAAATCTATCCTGTGGAAGAACTGGAATGGGAAAATAACACCGTGGGCAATTTGGTTCGCCCAGGCTTACTTCGTATTCAAGATCTCACCCAAGACGAAAGTGCTGATCTCCTAGAAACCCTCCTTGATCTTGAACTTGCGGACGAACTGCCTGTGACTACCCTAATAGGGCTGGCAGCAGATGCTGGAAGTGTTTGGGCAGACCTACGTGTGGGCGAGTTAAAAGCCTTACTTGGTCTAGCCACAAGTGACGTCGATGTCATTTTAGAAGGCTGCGACTGGATTAACCAATTTGGAGAGTTGCCTGAAAAGCGTGCCCGCGTTTATCGCTGCATTGCAGATTGCGTCCAGTTGAAAGACATGGCTGAACTTGATCACACTAAGCCCTATAACAAGAACTTGGCACTCATGTATGGTCAAGAAACCTTAGAGCAAGCGCAGCAACTACTTAGTCAAAAGTCTCGCTATTTTGGGCTTAACAACCTCGGCGCCAATATGGAAGGAAGCGAGATGCACAAGCAATTATTATTGGCCTACCACAAGGTCAACGCGAAGAAACATTAAAAAGGCAAACTGACGTTCGGGGCAGCCTCTAAAATCACCTGACGGAACGTATTCTGAATGCGCTTCAAAGCCTCTTCAGAATCCGCCTCAAAGCGAAGCACAATCACAGGCGTCGTGTTAGATGGTCGCATCAAGCCAAAACCGTCTGGGTACTCTACGCGCAAACCATCAATGGTAATAACCTCTGTTGCACCTTCAAACTGAGCTGACTTTTGTAAGGAAGCAATCAGCGCGTGCGGCTCCCCTTCTTGCATTTGAATATGCTGCTCTGGCGTACTGACGCTATCAGGAAGGTTATTCAAAGTTTCACTCGGATTTTGTACCTGACTCAAAATCTCAAGTAAGCGTGCACCTGAATACAAACCATCATCAAAACCGAACCAACGACGACCTTTAGAAGGATGATTACTGTCTAGCAAATCATTAAAAAAGACGTGGCCACTCATTTCTCCTGCTAAGTCAGCGCTCGTTTCTTTGATTTTTGCCTTGACCAGAGAGTGCCCTGTTTTCCACATCAATGGCTTTCCGCTCCTGGCTTTAATCCATGGCGCAAGGTTGCGGGTAGATTTAACATCGTAAATAATCGTCGCCCCCTGGTTTCGCTTGAGCACTTCTTCAGCAAACAACATCAGTTGGCGGTCCGGATAAATAATCTTGCCATCCTTCGTGACAACCCCCAAACGATCGCCGTCACCATCAAAAGCCAAGCCAATTTCAGCCTCACCTTGGGCCAAAGCCTTGATCAAATCTGCTAAATTTTCTGGGACAGAAGGGTCTGGATGGTGATTAGGGAAATGGCCATCCACCTCACAGAAAAGCTCTTGAACTTGGCATCCTAGGGCTTGATAAAGTTGTTTTGCATAAGCGCCAGCGACACCATTTCCGCAATCCACAGCTATTTTCATCGGTCGAGCAAGTTTCACATCTGATGCAATTCTAGCGATGTAACTTGCCGCAATATCCTGCTCACTCTCTTTGCCTGCACCTGTCGCTAAATTGCCCTCAACAATTCTTAACCGCAAGCTTTGTATGGTTTCACCGGATAGCGTTTCGCCAGCAAGCACCATTTTTAAGCCATTGTAATCAGGGGGGTTATGGCTCCCTGTGACCATCACTCCGCAGCTGGTTTCTAATGCATAAGCGGCAAAATAAACCATCGGGGTAGCCACCATGCCGAGCTGTATGACATCCACGCCAGCACACCGTATGCCCTTAGACAAAGCCGCGGCTAATGCGGGTCCTGATAAACGACCGTCATAGCCAATACAGATTGTCGTTTGATTTCTCGCCAAGGCTTCTGAACCGAGTGCTTGACCAATCAACTCAACAATTTCAGGGGTGAGTGTTTTACCAACAATGCCCCGAATATCGTAGGCCTTGAATATCTCTTGAGGAATTTTCATGCTTAAATTTCTTCTATCCAGAGCTGTTGAATGGCTTCAAGAATTTTTTCATTGCTATTGTTGGGCGCATCTGCAAAGCCCTCTAACGCCATGACCCACGCATGCAAGTCCGTAAAACGGATAGTTCGCGGGTCAATCTCTGGGTGAGCATCATATAAAGCTTCAGCAATTTGTTGCACATCAGTCCACTTCATCACGCGTTCCTCATTGAATATCAGATTAGAGTGAATTATACAGCGCCCGCAAGGTCAAGAGGAAAGGTCAAATCATGGCCGTTATGATAAAATCATCAAAATCAATTTTTAAGTATCTGAGAAAGTTGCATATGTTTAGCAAGGCAAAAACTTTAAGCGTTGTAGATCCTGATTTAGCAAAATTTGTAGAACTTGAGCGGGTTCGCCAAGACGAACATATTGAGCTGATTGCTTCTGAAAATTACACCAGCCCAGCTGTCATGGAAGTGCAAGGCTCGCAGCTCACCAACAAATACGCTGAAGGCTATCCAGGCAAGCGCTTTTACGGTGGCTGTGAATACGTTGACCAAATCGAGCAACTGGCTATTGACCGCATTAAAAAATTATATGGTGCTGAATACGCTAATGTTCAACCGCATTCAGGCTCACAAGCCAACCAAGCCGTTTACTTTTCCATTTTAAAACCAGGCGATACGGTGATGGGAATGAACCTCGGTCACGGCGGCCATCTCACCCATGGTTCCCCTGCAAACCTGTCAGGGAAATTATTTAACATCGTCCCTTATGGGTTAAATGACAAAGAAGAAATTGACTATGATGAAATGGAACGCATTGCTATTGAATGTAAACCAAAGCTATTGATTGGTGGGGCTTCAGCCTATGCTTTACGTTTTGACTGGGAGAGAATGGCAGCCATTGCTAAGAAAGTGGGCGCCTATTTCATGGTAGACATGGCGCACTACTCTGGCTTGATTGCTGCAGGGGTTTACCCTAACCCAGTGCCGCACGCTGACTTTGTCACCTCCACCACCCACAAAACCTTACGTGGTCCACGTGGCGGCATTATCTTGGCTAAAGCTGAATTTGAAAAATCAATTAATTCTTACGTATTCCCTGGCTTGCAAGGGGGTCCTCTCATGCACGTCATTGCTGGGAAAGCGGTCGCCTTCCTTGAGGCATTACAACCTGAATTTAAAACCTACCAAACACAAGTCTTAAAAAACGCAAGCGTCATGGCGGAAGAGCTAGCAGAGCGTGGCTTACGTATTATTTCTGGTCGGACAGAATCGCATGTGTTTTTGGTGGATTTGCGCCCTAAAGGCTTAACAGGCAAAGCTGCGGATGCTGCCTTGGGATTAGCTCACATCACCGTCAATAAGAACTCAATCCCTAACGATCCAGAGAGCCCTTTTGTTACCTCTGGCATTCGGATTGGTTCTCCAGCCATCACGACACGCGGCTTTAAAGAAGAAGAAGCAAGACAGGTTGCTAACTTAATTGCAGATGTTTTAGACCACCCAACTGACGAAGCCGTGATTGCAGCAACAAAAACGAAAGTGCACGCCTTAACTTCACGTTTCCCAGTCTACGGCGCTTAATTATTTAATGAAGTGTCCATTTTGCAGTGCTGATGATACCCAAGTCATTGACTCTCGAGTGAATGACCAGGGAGACTCCATTCGTCGTCGTCGTCGCTGTGCAGTGTGTGATAAACGTTTTACCACCTACGAAACCGCTGAATTACATTTGCCACAGGTCGTCAAACAAAACGGCACCCGTGAGGAATTTAACCTAGAAAAGCTTCGCAGCTCATTTACACGGGCCTTACATAAGCGCCCTGTCCCCACTGAATATGTAGATAGAGCGATTGAGCACATTGTTCAAAAGATTCTTAGCAAAGGTGAACGGGAAATCATGACACGTTCGCTGGGTGAGGTTGTGATGCAAGAACTTAAGGCGATGGACAAGGTGGCTTATATTCGTTTTGCGTCTGTCTATCGTAGCTTCCAGGACGTGGATGACTTTAACAATGTCATCCGCGATCTTGATTGAAACCACGGAGTGAATCTTAATGAATGAAGCGTCAGACACAAAAGAAAATGACATCACACGGATATTCGTTATTATTGCTTGGGTTTCAGCCATCCTGGCAGCATTAGCAACCATTGCATTTTTTGGTTGGTGGGCAATGAAGGATCGTTTAGAGTTTGGCCATGATCAGTTCAATAAGATCGCTTGGATTACGGCTTCAAGTTCCCCTGAAAAAACCTGTCACAGAGGTGATATGGCGTACGACCTGGAACAAAATGTATTAGAAACTGGCATGTCACGTGAAGAAGCAACCTCGCTGCTTGGTCGCCCAACATGGGAAGAAGCAGGCCAGATGGAGTATGACCTTGGCAACTGCATGCATGTGATCCATGGATTACGGCTGTTCTTCAATGAAAACAATCAACTTACGCACAGCCGTATAGTGCAACATTAAGCAGTGAATCTCAGGTAACCCTCATGTTTACCACCTCCGACCATGAATACATGACCTTGGCGCTACGTTTAGCGGAAAAGGGCTTATACACCACCACCCCCAATCCTCGGGTGGGATGTGTTTTAGTGAATCATGGAAAAATTATCGGCCAAGGCGCTCATCTCAGGGCCGGTGAACCACATGCCGAAGTCATCGCATTACGAGATGCCGAGCAACACTTCCCTGCTCTTATTAAAGATTCCGATGCCTACGTTACATTAGAGCCATGTAACCATTTTGGTCTAACGCCGCCCTGTGCCAATGCATTAATCGATGCAGAGGTTAAACGCGTCGTGGTCGCCATGCAAGATCCAAACCCGAAGGTCGCCGGCGGCGGATTAGCGAATTTAACCAATGCGGGAATTTTGGTTCAGCATGGACTGATGGAGTCACAGGCTCGGGCATTGAACGCGGGCTTTATCACTCGAATGACTCAAAATAGACCTTTTGTGAGAGTAAAGATTGCTGCAAGCCTAGATGGCCGAACTGCACTCGCCAATGGTGAAAGTCAATGGATTACAGGCGAACCCGCCAGGCTTGATGTGCAACATTGGCGCGCAAGGTCCTGTGCCCTATTAACCGGCATCGGTACCGTAATGGCTGATGATCCGCAACTGAATGTGCGTCATATTCAACATGCGCGTCAGCCATTACGGGTCATTGTGGATAGCCAACTTAGCCTCTCGCCTGAAGCCAGAATTTTAGACGGGGGCAATACCATGGTTGCCTATTCAGTTGATGCCAAGGGCAGTGCTGAAGCTTTACTGCATAAAAAAATAACCCTACTAAACATCCCTGGTGAGGATGGACAGGTATGCCTTAAAACGCTTTTAAACCACCTTGCTAGTCTTGGGATTAACGAAGTCATGGTTGAGGCAGGACAAACCCTTAATGGCGCCTTACTCGCTCAGCATTTAGTAGATGAGTTCCTGATCTATTACGCCCCCATATTATTAGGCTCTGCTGCAAGAGGCATGCTGGGCATTCCTTCACTTGAGCACATGCAAGACCGGGTTCAACTAAAACTGATGGATGTTCGACAGTTTGGCCAAGACCTTCGGATAATCGCGCAGCCTGATTATTAAGCAAAATGATACTCATCGACACGCACTGCCACCTAGACGCAACAGAATTTGATGCTGATCGTGAGAGTGTGATCCAAGAGGCCGCTCACAATCAGGTAAAGATGATGGTGGTGCCTGCGTTACATCGAAAAAACTTTAAGACCGTCACGCAACTTGCAAAAAAATATTCATCATGTGCCCATGCTCTAGGCATTCATCCAATGTACGTGACCTCATCAGAATTGAAAGATTTGGATTTCTTAAAGCAGGAAGTCGAAAACCAAATGGAAAGCGAACATCCTCCAGTCGCCATTGGCGAAATTGGCTTAGATTTCTTTATTGCAGATTTTGATAAGTCGCTGCAAGAGCATTATTTTATCGAGCAACTTAAAATTGCAAAGGAATATCATTTGCCGGTGATTTTGCATGTTAGAAGCGCAATTGACGATATTCTAAAACATTTACGCAAATACAAAATTCAGGGCGGAATCGCTCACGCTTTTAATGGCAGTAGGCAGCAAGCGGATGCTTTTATCGATTTAGGCTTTAAATTGGGGTTTGGTGGGGCACTCACTTACCCACGTGCCCTCAAAATTCGAGCCCTGGTTTCTTCATTGCCATTGGAGTCTATCGTACTAGAAACTGATGCCCCAGATATGCCCCCAGAATGGCTAGAAAAAACTCAAAAAAACACCCCAAAAGAACTTACTAAAATAATAAAGACCATCGCCTCGCTAAGGCGCATTAATGAGTCACAAGTGGCTGAAATTACAACGAAGAATGCACTAGAAATTTTACCTATTTTACCGAAGTTATTCACACCACTTCATGTGTTACATTAACAAAATGAGAAAACCTCAATAATCCAATAACATAGAATAAGCCATTGTTTTATAAGAGGAAAATATGAGATTAAAAAATAAGCTTTTCAAAAAAACCTATATAGAATCGCAAGTTACAGATTCAAGTCACAGCTATCCACAGTTTTATCCACAGTTTTTGTGGATAGGATTTGCGTGTTTTTAATCCTTAAAAAAATGCAAGAAAAATATGTCAAAAATTGAAAATATTTTGAGAAAAAACACTTGAAAATAGACGAAAAATATTACCGAACCATTTGGCCTATTCCTGGTGCGGCTTCGCCCAAAAATGAAGCGGTTTTTACGGTGGGCATCATCGACCAAACGATGCTTCCTCACCAGTTTAATTTATTGGAATTACACACATTACAGGAAATGGCATCGGCCATCGGCAACATGCAGGTTCGAGGTGCGCCTTTAATCGGTGCGGCAGCAGCCTATGGATTTGCATTGGCAGTGCAATCTGATGCAAGTGACCAATATTTAAGGAATGCAGCACAAACCCTCTTAAATACGAGACCTACAGCGGTCAATCTTCATTGGGCAATCAAGCGGATGCAAAAATGTATCGACGCTCTTCCAGTCGCAGATCGTCGAAACGCTGCCTGGCGAGAAGCCGCCCTAATTTGTGAAGAGGACGTCCAAATCAACCGTGCCATCGGTCAACATGGAATGAAGCTGATTGAAGCTGAGTTCTCCAAGAACAAAAAAAATATCTTTAATATACTGACGCATTGTAATGCCGGCTGGTTAGCCACGGTCGACTGGGGGACTGCCCTATCCCCAATCTACACTGCCCATGATGCTGGCATGCCTATCCATGTATGGGTAGATGAAACTAGGCCACGTAACCAAGGGGCCAGCCTTACTGCATGGGAGCTAGGAAAACATGGCATCCCTCATACGGTGATTAGCGATAACGCTGGTGGCCATCTCATGCAACACGGTCAGGTCGATATGGTCTTGGTTGGCGCAGACCGCGTCACCAGCACAGGGGATGTTTGCAATAAAATAGGCACTTATTTAAAGGCGCTTGCTGCCTTTGATAATCATGTACCTTTTTACGCTGCCGTGCCCTCACCCACGATCGATTGGACTATCAAGGATGGTCTGAAAGACATTGAAATTGAGATGCGACATGCGGATGAGGTAAGCTACATCAGCGGATTAACAGATGACGGGCAGATTAAATCGATACGATTAACCCCGCATCATAGTCACGCCATCAATCCAGCGTTTGATGTAACCCCTTCGCACCTAGTGACTGGCATCATCACTGAACGCGGCGTGACATTGCCCAATCAGTTAAGCCGCTTATTTAATTAGAGAATAACAACATGCTACGTGAATCACTACTTAAAAGTATGCAGGCCCTTGAAGAACTTGGTCTTAACCGCGGCACCTCAGGCAATGCAAGCGTCCGTCAAAAAAATAACTTCTTAGTCACCCCGTCAGGCATCGCGGTTAAAGACATGACAACTTCTCAAATGGTAGAAATGGACATGCAAGGTGCAGTTATCAGGACAGGGAAACCCTCTTCTGAGTGGCGCTTTCATCGGGATATTTATTTGGCAAGACCAGAAGTCAATGCCGTGATCCATACCCATTCGATGTTCGCTACCACCTTAGCCTGCTTGCAAAAAGAAATCCCCCCCTTTCATTACATGATTGCGATTGCGGGGGGCAGTAACATTCGTTGTTCCAAATATCAGCTTTTTGGCACACAGGCTTTATCTAACGCAGCCATTTTAGCGCTCAAGGACCGCCGTGCATGTTTATTAGCCAAGCATGGCATGATTGCCATAGGGCGCGACCTAGCGCAAGCCATGGATATTGCGTTTGAAGTCGAGGGCTTATGTGAACAATACTGGCGTGCGCTCCAAATTGGCACCCCTGAAAATTTAACATTAGATGAAATGGATGAGGTTTTTGAGCAATTTAAAGGCTACGGCAACTGGGACCAATAAATGCTGCCTGATTGTTCAATCTTTAAGAAGGTATTCCTATCCTTATTGAGCCTAAGCCCACTAATTCTCTGGATAGGGCTAATGATTCCCATGCCGATCCATGCTGCTGAACTTGAAAACCCTCGTCTACAGCTTGCGAGTCAAGCCAAAATCAATATCACCTACACCGACATGCCAACGAGCGAAGATTATTCTCAGTCCGTGACCTACCTCAAAGCACTCGCTGGTAAAAACTTCGATCAGTATCACAATGTCTTTGGTCTAACCCACGCGGAACCTAAACTCCAATATAAGGTAGAAGAGAGCCTTACGAGGTCGCCTGATGGAAGAATATGTGCGATCCCGGATTTAAATATACTGGCAGGCTTTAACTCTATGCAAGTCTATATTGCTAAGGAAGTCACCAGTAATTGCAGAATACAGACGATCCGCTCACACGAATACGAACATGTTTCTGCCTGGAAAAACCACATGCGAGCGGGGACGCGTTTACTTGAAAACCCATTGAAAGCGGCATTTTCAGAGCCGCGTTACTATAATTCGATGATTGAAGCGGAGCAAGACCTTCTGCCTTGGGTGAACAGCGTCATCAAACCGCTAGAACAACGCCTGTTTTCAGGGATTAATCTTGTGCAACATACGATTGATTCCCCGATGTCATACGAGACAGTAGAAGCTAAGCTTCGCTCCTGTCCACCTAGCTAGAACAGAAATTTAAATGGTCGGAACGGTGAGATTTGAACTCACGACCCCTTGCACCCCATGCAAGTACGCTACCAGGCTGCGCTACGCCCCGAACCGATTGCCTCATACACGGCAAGTCTTGAATTATAGCTTAAAGGGTATTGAATACGAAGCCCTTAAGTAAGCACGAAAGGGAGTTGAATGAGTTTAGCTGGTTTTCAAAAACGTCAAAATCTCAGCAAGAGAACGACGCAATCCGAGATCGGGAAACCCATTGGTCTGAAGTGAATGCTGAACATTATTTTCAACCGGCGTATGTTCGGTAGCTTTATTTTTCTCAGCCTTAATCGCACCTTTTGAATCTAGCAGATTACGCGCACCACTGATGGTAAAGCCATCATCGTATAAAAGTGCACGGATACGACGAATTAATAAGACTTCATGATGTTGATAATAACGACGATTGCCACGACGTTTTACTGATTTCAATTGGGTGAATTCTTGTTCCCAATATCTTAAAACGTGCGGCTTAACCCCGCACAACTCCCCTACTTCACCAATGGTGAAGTAGCGTTTTGCCGGGATGGGTGGCAGCTCGGTATTAAGCGCTTGCTCCACCATAGGTTTCCTCTACCTTGCTCTTCAATTTTTGGCTAGCGTGAAAGGTCACAACACGGCGTGCTGTAATCGGGATTTCTTCACCTGTTTTTGGGTTACGACCAGGGCGCTCAGATTTTTTACGCAATTCAAAATTACCAAAGCCAGATAATTTCACTTGATCGCCTGACTCAAGCGCCAAACGAATCTCTTCAAAAAAAGCCTCAACCATATCTTTAGCTTCGCGCTTATTCAACCCTACTTGATCGAATAACAACTCGGCCATATCTGCTTTTGTTAATGTCATACTCAAACCTCAACGACTTTCTAGAATTTTTTTAGAATTATTTTTAGTAATATCCTACATCATACAATGACTTACCGACAACTCACAATACTTAATGTGATCAACGCATCAAATCTTGGCAATTATCTGAGTTCGGCGCCAAACTCTTTTTTAACGATTCCCAAGAGATCTGCCATCACTTTGTCAGCCTCTGCATCTGTTAACGACTTTTGGCTGTCTTGCATCATCACCAGAAAAGCTAAACTCTTTTTGGCTTCTGGAATACCTTTCCCACGATATAGGTCAAACAAAGCAATTTCCGTGACAAATTGAATGCTAGCCCCCTGCATGGCTTTGAGTAAATCAGCCAATGAAGTTTCCTCATCCACCACGATTGCCATATCCCGACGAATGGGTGGGAATTTAGAAACTTCAGCATAGGCTGACACATCGCGTTTTTGTAAAGCCGCTAAATCGAGCTCAAATAAGATGACCCCGCGCGCCAATTGATAATGTTGTTGCCATTTTGGATGTAACTTACCTATCCATCCCATGGCTTGATGGTCTAGCATCACCCGAGCACTTTGACCAGGATGCAATGCAGAATGCTCTGCAGCCTCATATTGCGCGCGCCCTAGGGTGAGCTTGTCGACATCCGCCTTCACATCATAAAAATCTACGCTGCGCGATGCTTGATCCCACTGCTCCGGCAGGATATCGCCATAGGCAAGCCCAGAAATTCGAGTCGTTTCCACATACTTCCCTGGTGCAGCTAGATGGTAAGTGGCACCAATTTCAAACAGTCTAACGCGTGTTTGCTGACGGTTTAAGTTGTACACCAAGACATCCAATAAGCCACCCCAAATAGCAGAACGCATCACGCTCAAATTGCTCGCGATTGGGTTTTTTAGCCGAATTGGATTGGAATTGCCTAATAGATCACGCTCCCAAGTCTCGTCCACAAAACTATAAGTCACAACCTCTTGGTAATCATTGGCCACCAACGTATCTTGGAAAACCTGGCGTACTGAAAGCCCTTCCGGATCCGGCAACATGCGTAAATCCGCAATCGGTGCAATCGCAGGAATATTGTCATAACCATGCAATCGAGCAATTTCCTCAATTAGGTCCTCTTCACGCGCAATATCGAAACGATAGCTTGGGGGTGAAACTTCAAAGGTACCCTCATGACATTCGTAATCAAAACCCAGTTGATCAAATAGTCTTGCAACTAAGGTTTCTGCTAACTCGACGCCTAGGATCGAATTTAATTTTTGCATGCGCAATTTTGCAGGGACACGAACTGGCAAAGTGCCATTTACTTCCGTCACAGGGCCTGCTTGACCGCCACAAATCTCCAACACTAAGGCCGTGGCACGTTCTAATGCTTGTCTCGTTCTGCCGAAATCCACACCACGTTCAAAACGATAGGATGAATCTGTGCTAATACCGAAACGACGCCCTTTACCTGCAATGGAGTCCGGCGTAAAAAAAGCACTTTCTAAGAAAATATCTTGGGTGCTATCTGAAACAGCTGTTAACTCACCACCCATGACCCCAGCAAAGGCCATGGGGCCATTTCTATCGGCGACGACCAACATGTCTTTGTCTAACTTCACCGTTTGCTGATTGAGCAACACAATGGACTCGTCTTGACTGGCCCAACGCACATCAACATCCCCGCTTAACTTAGCCGCATCAAAAGCGTGCATGGGCTGACCAAGCTCAAGCAACACATAGTTGGTAATATCGACAATGGCGCTGATGCTATGTAAACCGCTACGCTCTAAGCGACGTACCATCCAATCCGGCGTAACAGCCTGTCCATTCACGCCATGAATAAGACGGCCAGCATAAATCCCACAAGCTTCTTGATCCGCCACTTGGACTGTTTTTTTAGCCTCAATGCTTGCCTTAACCGGTTCAGCATTAGGCAGGGTTAATGCAGCCCCTGTCAGGGCAGCTACTTCACGCGCAATCCCCACAATGCTCAAACAGTCACTACGGTTTGGTGTCAGTTTTATGGTAAAAAGCTTATCGTTTAATCCAAGGAATTCACGAACATCTTGGCCAACGATCGTATCTAGGGGCAATTCAAGGAGGCCTGTGCTCTCGGCCGCCAAGCCCAATTCTTTTTCAGAGCACATCATCCCAAACGATTCAACCCCGCGGACTTTTGCCTGTTTAATCTCAAAGCCCGGCAAGACCGCGCCAACCAATGCACACGGCGCTTTAAGCCCAACTCGTGCATTGCTTGCACCACAAACAATTTGTAGCGGTTCAGCGTGGCCAACATTCACTTTTAGCACTTGTAAGCGATCGGCATCTGGATGTTTCTCGGCACTGATAATTTCTGCAATCACCACCTGAGTGAACACAGCGCCTACTGAATCCAATCCTTCAACCTCTAAGCCCGCCATCGTTAATAAATGGCTTAGCTGATCGGTGTCAATTTGCGGGTTGGTGTACTGACGTAACCATTGTTCAGAGAATTGCATAGTTATCGCCCAAATTGCTGCAAAAAGCGCAAATCGTTATTAAAGAAATGGCGCAAATCATTGACGCCATAACGGAGCATGGTCAAACGCTCGACGCCAAGACCAAAAGCAAAGCCACGATACTTTTCAGCATCAATGCCAACATGTTTAAAGACTTCAGGATGCACCATGCCGCAGCCACCAATTTCCAACCAACCTCCATTCCAGCTCATGTCCATCTCTGCTGAGGGTTCTGTAAAGGGAAAAAATGATGGGCGGAAGCGCACTTGCAAATCATCACGCTCAAAGAAGCGCTGAAGAAAGTCCTGCACGACGCCTTTTAAGTTAGCAAAGCTGATGTTTTCATCCACCCACAAGCCTTCGACCTGATGGAACATTGGGGAGTGCGTTGCATCAGAGTCCACTCGGTAGACTCGGCCAGGGGCAATAATTTTAAGCGGCATATTCGGCTGATTTTTCATCGCATCTTGCATATAATGTACCTGCACAGGCGATGTATGGGTTCTAAGCACATAATCTAGACTACCGTCCGCAGCATCGACATAAAAGGTATCGTGCATCGCACGTGCCGGATGATTGTCAGGAATGTTGAGCGCAGTGAAATTGTAAAAATCTGATTCAATTTCAGGGCCCTCAGCCACATCAAACCCTATGGAATGAAAAAGCGTTTCTATGCGTGCAAGGGTTAATGAGACTGGATGCAATCCACCTTGGCCTTGACCGCGTGCGGGCAAGGTCACATCTAAAGATTCACTTGCTAGCTGTAGGTTTTGTTCAGCCAATAATATGGCATCTCGGCGGTCCTTTAAGGCAGCCTCTACCGCTTGCTTCACCACATTGATTGCAGCGCCTGCGGCGGGACGTTCTTCGTTACTTAGCCGACCTAAGCCTTTGAGGGCTTCAGTGAGCGAGCCAGACTTACCCAAATACTTGGCTTTAGCCTGCTCCAAATCATTAATGTTGGCGCAAGCACTAAAATCACGTTGAGCTTCAGGAATCAGTGACTCTAGGGATGTGTGTGCATTTTGCATATTGTTAGACCGATAGTTGACGTTATCAAAGTCATTATTCTTTGCCACTTAGTATGGCAGCGATTCAATAAAAAAAGGAGGCCAGAAGCCTCCTTTTCTTTCTTACCCTAACTAGGCAGCTGTGAGGCCAGCTTTTGCTAATTCAACAAATTTTGCAAATGCTGGTTTATCAAACACGGCTAAGTCAGCTAATACTTTACGATCCACTTCAATCGCGGCTTTCTTCAAACCATTCATGAAACGGCTGTATGTCAAACCACATTCACGTGAACCAGCGTTAATACGCGCGATCCACAATGTACGGAATTGACGTTTCTTTTGACGACGGTCACGATATGCGTATTGACCAGCCTTCATTACCGCTTGCTTAGCAACACGGTATACGTTTTTACGACGACCGCGGTAACCCTTGGCAGCGTTTAAAACTTTTTTGTGACGAGCGCGAGCGATGACACCACGTTTAACTCTAGGCATAATCTATCTCCTTATTGTGTTGGCATCATGGCGCGAACGCGCTTGACATCAGTTGGGGAAACGATCGCCGTGCCGCGGAGTTTACGCTTTTGCTTGGTGGTCTTCTTAGTCAGGATATGACGAAGGTGCGAATGGGTCCGCTTTACCTTGCCATTACCTAAGAACTTAAAGCGCTTTTTCGCGCCGCTCTTGGTCTTCATTTTTGGCATTTTTTTCTCCTAAAGGAACATTTAAAAAGAGCGTTCGGGCATGCCTTTGGCCACGACGCTACAGCTTGGTACTACTTCTTTAAAACCTGCTTCACAGCGCGTTTGTATACTTTTATTACTTCACCTTCTTGTGTGGTGATAACACCATCACCATTTGGCGGCCTTCCATCTTAGGGAACTGCTCAACCACTGCATGTTCTTTCAAGTCAGCCTCAACACGCTTTAGCAAGGCCAGACCAAGTTCTTGGTGGGTAATCTCGCGCCCCCTAAAACGTAAAGTGATCTTCGCTTTATCGCCGTCTTGAATAAACTTAATAATATTCCGTACCTTGATATTGTAATCGCCATCATCAGTACCTGGACGAAACTTAATTTCTTTAACCTGAACCTGCTTTTGCTTAAGACGGGCCTCGTGCTGACGTTTGCTTTCGGCATACTTAAACTTACCGTAATCCATCAAACGACACACTGGCGGAGAGGCTTGTGGTGCAATTTCAACCAAATCGATGTCAATCTCTTCAGCTTTAGCTAAGGCCTCACTCAGACTTACAATCCCAAGGGGCTCCCCATCCACACCTACCAAACGAATCTGTGGTGTTGTTATATCACCATTGATTCTTACTTCTTTGTCTTGAGCTATCGCAAATTCTCCAAAAATTACACCCTGTATTGAGTGTTTATTATAAAAAGCTAAGCCGCGCTACCTTTAGCTTCAACCTCGCTTTGCAAACGTTCAATAAACGCTTGCAAGCTCATAGAACCTCGGTCTTCACCTTTTCTGGTACGCACGGCCACTTGTCCGCTTTGCATTTCTCGCTCACCTGCGACGAGCAAGTAAGGGAGCTTTTGCAAGCTATGTTCTCGTATTTTATAGGTAATCTTCTCATTTCTCAAGTCCGATGCAACTCTAAAGCCATTTTTCTTGAGTTCAGACACCACTTGAGTGACATATTCAGCTTGCGCATCTGAAATATTAAGTACCATCGCCTGCACAGGCGCTAACCAAACTGGCATCGCCCCCGCATAGTTTTCGATCAAAATTCCAATAAATCGCTCCATCGAACCCACAATGGCGCGGTGTAGCATGACTGGATGCTTGCGTGAGTTGTCTTCCGCCACATACTCCGCACCTAGTCGCACCGGTAAGTTAAAGTCGAGCTGGATCGTACCGACTTGCCACAGACGACCAAGGCTGTCTTTTAATGTGAATTCAATTTTAGGGCCATAGAACGCGCCCTCTCCGGGCTGAAAATCAAAGGCCAGTTTATTTTGCGTCAATGCAGCCGCTAAGGCCTGCTCCGCCTGATCCCAGGTCTCATCTGAACCCACACGCTTTTCAGGGCGCGTTGAAAGCTTCACCAGCACATCGGTAAAACCAAAGTCGCCGTAGACCTGATAAAGCATTTGAATGAAGGTCGCGACCTCTTCTTCAATTTGGCTCTCCATACAAAAAATATGGGCATCATCTTGTGTGAAGCCACGTACACGCATCAATCCATGCAAGGAACCAGAGGGCTCATTACGATGACAAGAACCAAACTCAGCCAAGCGCAGCGGCAAGTCACGATAACTATGCAAGCCGCTATTAAAAATTTGTACGTGCCCAGGGCAGTTCATCGGCTTCACCGCATAGTCGCGGTTTTCAGAAGCCGTCGTGAACATATTGTCACGGTAATTCTCCCAGTGCCCAGACTTCTCCCACAGCGTCTTGTCCATGATGGTCGGCGTTCGCACCTCTTGGTAGCCGTAGTCTACAAATTTAGCGCGCATGTATTGCTCAATTTCCTGCCAGAGCGACCAACCCCGGGGGTGCCAGAACACCATCCCTGGACCATCCTCTTGCATATGGAAGTAATCTAACTGCCTACCAAGCTTACGATGGTCTCGCTTTTCAGCCTCCTCCAACTGGAATAGGTGCGCATCTAAATCCTCTTTCTTTGCCCAAGCCGTTCCATACACGCGCTGCAACATCTCATTATTGGAATCACCGCGCCAATACGCGCCCGCAAGTTTCATTAGTTTAAAGGCTTTCAATTTCCCTGTTGAAGGCACATGGGGACCACGACATAGATCAGTAAAGCTGCCTTCGGTATAAAGCGAAACATCTTGATCTGCGGGAATAGAGGCGATGATTTCTGCCTTGTAGTCTTCATTGATCGATTTGAAATAAGCCACTGCCTCATCCCGTGGCAACACCTGACGTGTCACTGGCTCGTCTTTTTTAGCGAGCTCGGTCATTTTATTTTCAATCGCGACTAAGTCTTCTGGGGTAAAAGCACGCTTATATGAAAAATCATAGTAAAAACCATTCTCAATGACTGGGCCAATTGTGACCTGCGCATCAGGAAATAGCGTCTTAACAGCGTATGCAAGTAAATGTGCAGTGGAATGACGAATAACCTCTACACCTTCGACATCGCGCTCGGTAATGATGGCCAAGTCTGCATCCTGCTCAATTAAAAATGACGTATCGACGAGGCTTCCATTAACCTTCCCTGCCAGTGCTGCACGCGACAAGCCGGCGCCAATACTGGCAGCCACCTCAGCAACAGTAACTGGGCGTTCAAAGGGACGTTCTGAGCCGTCAGGCAATCGAATTATTGGCATACTTATGACCACTTAAAAAATAAAAAAGCCGCATAACGGCTGAATGGATTAAGGACAGGCATTGTGTCATAAGTGCCTAATAACAACAAGGTATTAGGCACTTATACGTGGGTAGAATGGCTTACTTTTTAGATTTTGAGGGGTGATTGGAGCCTGTATTGACTTGATTTCCGATAAAGCCGCCAAGGGCTGCCCCGCCCCAACTCATATTCACTTGTCCACCCACTCCAGCTGCAAGCTGCTGCGTTGCCACATCGATTGCCTCAACAAGTCGACATTTGAATTCGTTTTGGCCTCCACTAAAATAAGCTACGCCCTGGCGACATCGCATGCGCCCATTGCAAATCAAGCTCGCCTTCAATTTCCCAATTCGCAGGGCTGTTAGCTGGCGCTGTTTTGGAACCATTCGCATAGACTACTTTTAGATTTGGGGTGGGTAAGCCAAACTGCCTAGAAAAGGCGGTTAAATCCTTTAATGCGTTTGGATAGTGATAGGCCAACACCACAGCAATGGCACCTTAACCGCCTGAAGGGACATTCACGGCATCTTTCGCTGCGCAGCCAGGCACTGCCGTCGTTAAACCATAACGACACGCCAAAGAACCCGGTGTATCATAACCAATACTAGCGCCCGCTGTAGAAGGAGGCCCAATCATTGGGCTAGTTGCGATTTCATCATTAAAGCGTGCATATCCACCTGGCGGAATGAGCACTTTAAAATGCGTACGCGCAAAAAAGCCGACGTCTCCTCGATTAGCAATACTGGACTTTGGATTGAAGACCTCAGCCTCTTCATTAGCAGCCGCTTGCTGAATCAAGCATGCATTGACCATCAAAAAAATTCCAACCCAGCTAATTTTACGCTTCAACCCCATGGCAAAAATCCTCTCAATTAAATTGATACGACTCCTTATAACAAAAAATAATGACAAAAAAATGATACAAGTTTAAAAAAATAATCCATACATTAGGTCCTAAGAAAGCATCTACCTAAGCTCCAAGACCGAGGGTATTCTCGCCAAAAAATCTTTAGTTTCAAGTAGCTGAATAAAATTTTCTAATGGTACTGCCTTGCTAAACAGGTAACCCTGAGAGGCATGACAATTATTATTTCTTAAAAATTCCAGCTGCCCAAGGGTTTCAACCCCCTCCGCAATCACGCTAAACCCAAAATTAGATGCCATGTCGGTGATGGTTTTCACCATCAACGAACTATTTCTATCTTCAGGAATTTCATGCATAAAGCTTTGATCAATTTTAATCTCATCAATCGGTAAAATTCTTAAGAAAGAAAGTGAAGAATACGCGGTACCAAAATCATCCAGCGCCAAGGTGAGCCCTTTAATCTGCTTAAGCGCGTGCATGTTCTTTACAATGAGATCTAGGTTTTCTATGTCGATATTCTCTGTCAATTCTAACTTTAATTTTGACCCATCGATCTGGTACTTTTTCACTATCGACGCCACATGCTCAACAAAATCCGGCCGCTTAAATTGATGATGACTAACATTGACCGACAATACTAGGTGGCTGGTTAATGGATTCTCAGCCCACTCCATAATCTGCTTACAGGCCTGATCTAGCACCCAATACCCTAATTCATAGATCGAAGAACTTTCTTCAGCGATTGGAATAAATTGGCTGGGGGGAAGCAATCCAAACGTTGGATGCTCCCAACGAACAAGTATCTCAGCGCCAATCGCTTCGAGTTGATCATTCACTTGCACCTGATAGTACAAGCGAATTTGATTATCAATTATGGCCGAATTCAGATCAGACTTTAATAAGGTATGTTTCTCAAGCTGCTCTTTCATTTCCTGGTCATAGAATGAAACCCGATCACGCCCAGTGTTCTTTGACTGATACATCGAGATATCGGCACGCCTAATGACCTCATCTGCGGAGACTTCTGAACCTTGAAATAAGCAAACACCAATACTGGCAGAAAGATAATAGTCATGGTTATTAAGCAAGAACGGCTGCGAGATGGCTGTTTTAAATTTATGTGCTACCCGTGAAGCCTTCTGCAAGGATATCGTTGAGTCTGGGTCCAAATGCTCCAGCAAGATTACAAACTCGTCCCCGCCAAACCGCGTCACCATATCCACTTCACGGACGTTATCGCTCATGCGTCTAGCCACCTCGACCAGTAAACTGTCGCCAGAATCATGACCTAAACTATCGTTCAACTCCTTAAAGTGGTCCAGATCTAGAAAGATGACCGCCCCATAAAATTTATTACGTCCACTGGTGAGCATGGCGAACCGAAGTCGATCGAGTAACATTTGTCGGTTTGG
>Ga0114964_10000544_pt1 | contig 29049 bp, 25 predicted proteins | sample C_131016_MF_Meta_FD_92638 | JGI IMG/M metagenome (GOLD analysis project Ga0114964, IMG submission 92638) | Freshwater microbial communities from Lake Croche, Canada to study carbon cycling - C_131016_MF_MetaG | ecosystem: Environmental > Aquatic > Freshwater > Lake | place: Lake Croche, Canada...
GGGGGAGGTGGGAGGGTACATGGATAAATGTGGGTGGTGGGAGATAAGATGGGAAAATCTAACAAAAGTTCAACAATTACGCATCATAGAACTGAACAACGCTGCATATGCAATTCTGGATAAAAAAGCGATTGGCAATAAACGTAATGGTAGACCTCCCACTAGTGAGGATGAAGAGGCCGATGAACAAGAAGTAGTTAGAATACTTAAAGAAATTGAAGATATACACAAGCAAAATAAGAGAGAAGGAGGAGGATGTGAAGCAAAGAACAACTGCAACCTCTCCTCCACTACATCAACATTGAACCAAACTGGAAATATGCGTTTGGGGAGGAAAACAATGATTGCGCCCGAAGGAGGAGGAGCGGCAGCAGTAGCATCACCATCCGAAAGAGGAGAACTCGCCCCCGCGAGACTCGGAGAACTCGCCCCCGCGATACTCATGACACGTTTTGACAAGGCGCTGTCTAGAGAGACTTTACCAAAGGCGGATCCTAAACCGGCGGGAAGGGGATCGCTGGTGGCGGTTAGGCAACCGCCACAACAGGTGCTGCCACCGCTGGTGGAGGTTAGGCAACCGCCGGTGGCGGTTAGGGTGCCTTACCCGACACCGATCGTGACTTTACAATTTCCAGGTGTAATCTCCAGTGCCGCCAGTGACGCGAGGGCACGGATTCCCCCAAACCCCATTGCCCCCAGTCACACGGGGGCATGGTTTCCCTCAAGCTCCGGCTCCGGGTTCCTCCCGCCCATTAATAAGGGGGTAGGTGCAAAAAAAGCTGGTCGTCGTCCAGTCAAATTAGTACCATTTATCCTAACAGATTCCCCCGAGAAAGCGTCACAACTTGATTCATTAATCCAATCCAAAATGGATCGTTTTCTGAAGTATGTAACTGAGGTTAATCCTGAATTATCAACCGAAATTTCGAAATCGGACTATACCCCCAAAGATTGGATGTTTGATAGTCTTACTCCTGTTAAACTTGCGTCATCAATAGTAGAACAAATGAAAAGTGCCGGTAAACCACTTTATAAAGATGAAAATAAAGCTGAAAAGCAAACGCTTGTGGTAAAATTGACAGAATTAATAACACAATTTAAAAAAGAATTCGATGGCGGTTCATCCACCCGCCGTCGTCGCAAACTCCACCGCAACCACCGTCGCACCCAATACACAAACAAGCACAAACGTACATCCAAATCCGCAAAAACAACCATCAAACACCGCAAATCATACCGCAAACACAATCGCACAATCAAACGCCGCAAAAGTCGTCGTCACCACTAATAAAATAATCTAATACTATTTCAGTATTACATCATTCCATTCGATTCCATTATCATTCCACAATGAACGCCATCCTCCCAAACCCAAATGACCAATCCACCGACACCCTCGCCAAATACGTAGTTTTAGGCATCTTTATCATCGTCGCACTCGTAACAATCCAGTATATTTTCCGTAATCATATCGGGATGATCGAAGGTCTCGGCAACCGGAATTCCAAGAAAGGCGGCAGCGGCAGCGGCAGCGGCACCGACCCCCTCGAAGACGAAAACGACGGCGATATTATCACCATCGCCAAGCGTCAGGAAGAACTGACAACGAAGACTCAGAAATCCCTGAATATGGATTCACATTATAATCATTATAATAAAATCATTTCAAATATGGATGAGTGGGTGAATGCGAAGATAGTCAATTCTCTCAAAAGCGTCTCTCGAGAAGTCCACGGCGAAGGAAAAATGGAAGACATCATCCGGCATATGAATGAATTGAATACAATGAATAAATTCAAGTTGACTTTAGAAGAATGTGCTAGGTATATCGATTCCTCGTGAAAAGTCGTTGCGCAACCCATCGCGACAAAGTCACGATGTTGCTCCACTCATTTTCACTCGGATCCTCACTCGTCCATTATTTCGCTTCACTCCGTTTCGCTCCATACTCCCTCGGTCGGGTCTTCCTCTATCTTAAGTTGAATTATAAACAATTTAACGATTACTTGCGATTCCAGACGTCAGATTCATCGAGAGAGAAACCCGAACGAGAACGTTATGGAGCAAAACGAAGTGGAGCGAAATAATCGGACGAGTGAGAACCCGAACGACGAAGTAATGGAGCGAAGCGCAATTACGTAGGAGTGAGGACGAGTGAGTCAACACTCACGCCAGCACATTGTCCCATCATAATCCCAATATACGATATTATCAGTCCCGTCATCACCAAGAAACACCTCCCAGTAATTCCCACCATCCCCGAACCCCCGTGATCCACTGCGCAGCCACTCCCCCGCATAAATAAACGGTTTCGTAGTAAAATGCCGAAAGTCTTGTCGACACAGCACAGGAATATACTCCAATGACCTCCGTGTAGAGTATGTATATTCATATCGCTTATTCGGTGAAAATCCACCATTCGGTTGCCGAAAACATTCGATTTCTTCTGGGTGCGCGGCCGCTGTGGTGGTCGTCGTTGCCGTGGTCATTCTTGAATATACAAATACATAATATCAGTTTATATGAGTTATTATGTATCAATTTTTTATGCGGCTGGTTACGCCGGTTGGCGCATTTTCCCCCATTGAACATCCGCACCACGACCACGCGACACCGCATCCCCAGCATACATCGGGTTCCGGTATTTATTGTTCGAAGATTCGATTTTCATCGGGACGAGTGCGGATGTATCGCTTCTAATGGCATCTGGACGCGTCCGCTCGATATACGCCCCAGAGTCAACAACCGATTCCGAATACTGCTTCCCACCCCAATTCGCATCCATCGGGTTATCGCTATACTTCATCGTGAGTTCCTTCGCGCGAAAGTCGGCATCCTGTGTAGTATAATCACCCATATTGAAATTCAAGGGGTCGAATCCATCATACATCTGGTTATTAAACGGCGGGTTATCGCGAGAAGCATCCATCATCTGGACGAGTGCGGCGGGTGCGGGCGAATAAGGCACATTGGGAGAAAGTCCGCCCTGTAAATCCACGGGCGACGGCCGCATCTTATATACGGCATTTCCCTGTGCGTCATATGAAAACTGTAGGAATAAAATAGGGCAACGAATACCGCGTCCCTGTAACCAATCCATAAATTCCGAATAATCTTCTAAACTTTTAAATCGGATCGGGTTTACGCCCGGCACTTTTTCGACTTTAGAATTGTATAGAAAGATTTCATTTCCGTGTTGGATTAAGATATTTGGGCATCGCTGGCTATTGGTTGATTCGAAACTAGGCGCACTCGGGGGTGGAGGTGGGGGTGGCGATGGTGTCGCCCCGTCAAATCCCTCCTCCTTCTTAGCCCCTTGGGCACCCGCTGCGTCGCCATTGGACGTAGTCGTCGTCGTCGTCGTCGTCGTTCGAAGTTTGCGTCCAACCTGGGCGTCGGACTCTATATTTATAAACCCTTCAGGTAAGGTCGCCCTTGACGGCGTTCTATATGTGAGATATGCTCCAATTGAAAATAATACGACAACCAGCACCGTTCGTAACACAGGTGCGTATTTAACAATTACCCCAAACATTTTTACTTCGTTTAAAATAGTATTCATTACTTTTATGGATCGTTCGGAAATACTCATTAGGACCTCAGATATTTATTATATACAAATACTATATACAAATACGTATATTAATATTATATTATCAGATGATAAAAATTATAGAAGTCAATGGTAAAAAAAACATAAACGAACTAAATGCCGCTGCGAAAGAAGCGCTTGACCATCCAGAAACCCACGGATTACTGGTAAAAATATATGCGAATTGGTGCGGTCATTGTACAAAAATGGCCGCTGATTGGGAAAAACTAATACACGAATTGAAAACCAATTATACCTGTAAAACTCCGGATTGTGTTCTTACAATCGCAAATGTCGAGATTGAAACCCTAGATAATAATGATCCTGTCATTAGCGGAATAAAGCATATACCTAAAGATATTAATGGTGTCCCTTGTATAATGTATGTTAGCAAAGGCGCACGTGGTGCGGAATATTCGGGGGAACGTGTTTATAACAAACTACTGGAATGGGTTGTCGCACACCCGAAATTTGGTTTGGTTAAAAACGAGCACAAACACAAGCACGAGCACGAGCACGAGCACAAGCACAAGCACAATGACAATAATATTCGACGTATTACAAAACACGCACGGACAAAATTCAAATTATTTCATCGGAAATCGCTACGTCGGTTTCACAATTTAATGAAGCAGCAGCATAAACGAAGTGTGAAATCGCGCATTCCAACTCCAAGACGGTCTACATATATACCTGCTTATTTGCGTCCATAGGTTTAAATATTCTCTCGAATAATATTCTCTCGAATAATATTCTCTCTAACATATATACACGACATTATCATTCAATGAATCTTCATTTCACAATCTGCCCGCTTGCGTCGGTTATTTTGGTATTGGTGATTCTCGTCAATATCTACGATATTTATTTGGTTGGAACAAATTTAGTAGTGTTCATCGTAAACGCGTTCTTCTCGGTGATTATGGTATGGGTCGCCAATAAAACGTGCTTTACTTGGCATTGGGTGTCTTGGGTCATCTTTATTTATTTAGCAATTTCGGCGATCGGTTATCTCGCGATTATATTCGATCCAAAGATCGCCAATGATCCTAACATTGTACACGTGATCGAGGAACAGCGCGCCGCAATTAAGAAGTTTGAATAAGGTGTGTGTCGGAAACGATACATCGGATTATCAAACGAAATTGTAAAATTGAAATAAAGAAATTTTAAATGAATACAACACAAGGACAATTATTGTATTGTATTAGACAGACACACAGAATGCCTACACCGGCACTGAAACAACCGGCGAAGAAATTCAAGATTATAAAAAAGACGACCGCTTCACCTGTTGCCGTGCCAGCCACAGATAATGATAATGATAATAATAATAGCTTTCGTTTGATTGATTTCCACGTCCGTGAAATAGCTGTAACAATTCATCACGACGCATTGTCATCAGGATCAGGATCAGGATCCGGGTCCGCATCAGAATTGGAAGGCGATGCCGACACTGATACTGACGGGCGCACGGGCACTGGTAAAGGCCGTCTCAGAGGAGATTTAGGCAATGCGACATATGTATCCGTCGATACAAAGCAATTCCAAATCCAGATGTTCGGTATCAATGAACAAGGCGAAACCTGTTCCATTTTCGTGGATGACTACCTACCCTTCTTCTACGTCAAGGTCGCCGATCATTGGACCAACGCTACCAAATCCGCATTCATCCGCGACCTTAAAAAGAATATAAAGAGCAAATATTACGAAAACAGTATTATCGCGGAGAAATGCGAAATCATCCAAAAAAAGAAACTCTACGGGTTTGACGGTGGTAAAAACCACAAATTCATCCTGCTTGTATTCAAAAACACCACCGTAATGAACCGCGTCAAGAATCTCTGGTTTTACGATATTTATACCGCACTTGAAGGAAAGACACGCGCATTGAAACCCGACGGCTATAATTTCGCGAATACGAATATCACCATCTATGAAGCCAATATTCCGCCGATCCTGCGTTTCTTCCATATCCAGAAAATCAGCCCATCTGGCTGGATCCAGTTTTCCACGAAAAAGACGCGGTTGATCGAGAAATTCACGACGACGTGTCAATATGAATACCGCCTGTCATTTGAAGATATTATCCCCCAAAACGACAAGGAGACCGTCGTCCCGTATAAAATATGTAGTTTTGATATTGAAGCCAGCAGCAGTCACGGCGATTTCCCTATTCCAGTGAAGACATATAAGAAACTGGCGGCGAATATAGTGGACGCCGTTATCGCCAAACACGCCGCGAACACCGCCGCCGACGAAGACATCACCGACGATGATATCCATCATATGATTTATACCGCATTCCAGTATTCATTTCAAGGTCGTGCGAAATATCCAAATATAGAAACTATTTACACGAAACGACGCCCGAAAGAGGCGGATATGGCGAGGTTATGTCGCCTGGTGGTGACAAAAGAGCTCCGGCATTTGATTAAGCACGAAATCATCGAACGTGATAATACCATCGAACAGATGTTCGTCCAGATGGCGGACGCAGCGAAGGCCGCCACAGCGGCAAGTGCTGCTGATGCGAAAGCCGGCGGCAATGACAGTGACAGTGACAGTGATAGCGACAGCGACGCAGGAGCCGGTGCGGAGTGTATCGATGACGATACACAATTCACTAAAGCAAAACCGAAGACCGCGTCCGCAGGGTCCGCACCCGACCTCTCCGTGAAATTCACCACACTCCTAAACACCCAAACGCACAGTCGTGAAACCAAAATAACGATTATCGGTGATACGCTCGGTTCAATATTCCCAAAAGTAGAGGGCGACAAGGTCACATTTATCGGGTCAACATTTGTAAAATACGGCCAGAATGGTAATCGCCCCTACCTAAACAACTGTATTGTATTGGATACGTGCGACAACCTCCAGGATGAAGTGCCGAATTCTGAGATTGAATCCTATACTACAGAGGCGGATGTGTTGCTCGCGTGGACGCGTCTTATCCAAAAAGAGAATCCGGATATTATTATTGGATATAACATCTTCGGTTTTGATTATCAATTTATGTTTCGACGTGCGGTGGAGACGGGATGTTATGAGGAGTTCCTTAAACTGTCGCGTAATGAAGGGGAGTTTTGCGGGAATGCGGGGGGTGGCGCGGGGGGTGGCGCGGGGGGTGGCGGTGGCGGGTTCGGAAACACGGAAATAACGGCCGATAATGTCGCAATCGAACAAACGAAAATAGCACTGGCTAGCGGTCAATATGATCTTCATTATATCAAAATGACAGGCAGACTTCAAGTGGATGTCTACAATTATCTGCGCCGTGATTTCAATCTATCGTCGTATAAATTGGACGACGTCTCTAGTTACTTCATTGGTGATGCCGTCAAAAGTGTCGAATATGACTCCAATACGGATACGACGCGTGTATATTCAAATAATCTGGTGGGACTTGATGTAGGTAACTTCGTCAAATTCGAGCAAACCAATCATTCAACCGATTTATATAAAGAGGGGTTCAAGTTCAAGGTCTCGGCGACGACGGCCGGTTCATTCTACGTCCAGGGATGTGCGACACCCGATATGAAAACAATGGTGCGGTGGGGTCTTGCGAAAGATGATGTAAGCCCACAAGATATCTTCCGGATGACGAATGAAGGTCCACGTGAACGCGCGGTTATCGCGAAATACTGTATTCAGGATTGTAATCTCGTCCATCATTTGATGAACAAAATCGATATTATTACTGGTTATGTCGAAATGGCGAAAATCTGTAGTGTACCTATCAGTTTCCTTGTTATGCGCGGACAAGGCATCAAACTCACGAGTTATGTGGCGATGAAGTGTCGCGAGAAAGATACACTTATGCCAGTCATTGACAAGGACCGTAGTGAGTCCGGGTATGAAGGCGCGATTGTCCTGCCACCGAAATGCGGTCTTTACCTGGACAATCCTGTCGCGTGTAATGATTATTCGTCGCTGTATCCGTCATCAATGATTAGCGAGAATCTGTCACACGATAGTAAAGTATGGACGAAGGAATATGATCTGAATGGCGTGCTTACCCGCGAGACGGGGGAGGCAGAATACGATAATTTGCGCGGATATAAATATGTGGATATTACGTATGATACATACAAATGGACACGCCCGAAATCCGCGACGAGGACCGCAGCCGCCGCCGTGAAAGTCAAATGCGGCACGAAAGTGTGTCGGTTCGCACAATTCCCCGCGGGAGAGAAGGGGATTATGCCGTCGATTCTGGAAGAACTGCTCGTAGCACGTAAAACCACCCGCAAGCTCGCGGAAAAACAGACCGACGCGTTTATGGCGAATATCCTGGATAAACGCCAACTTGGTTATAAGGTGACTGCGAATTCATTATACGGGCAGTGTGGTGCGAAAACGAGCACATTCTATGAGGTGGATGTAGCCGCATCAACAACAGCTACGGGTCGGAAACTCCTTACATATGCTCGTCGTGTAGTGGAAGAAGCGTATGGCGATATTATGCTGCCGACTTCACATCCGAAGTACCCCGTGGTCCATTCTAAAGCGGAATATATTTATGGGGATACGGATAGTGTCTTCTTTACGTTTAATCTCGCGACGCCGGAAGGCACCCCTATCCGCGGAAAAGACGCGATTGAAATCACGATTGAATTGGCGAAACAGGTGGGCGATTATTCTTCGCGGTTCTTAAAGGCGCCGCACGGATGGGTATATGAAAAGACGATTTGCCCCTTCGCGCTACTTCGTAAGAAAGGATACGTCGGTGTATATTATGAGCAAAACCCGAATAAGGGCAAACTGAAAAGTATGGGAATCGTACTGAAACGCCGCGATAATGCGCCGATTGTGAAGGAAATCTACGGCGGGATTATCGATATTCTGATGAAGGAGCAAAATGTCGACCGGGCCATCACATTCTTGCGTGAGAAACTCCAGTATATGGTTGACCAGAAATGCCCGATAGAAAAACTGATTATTACCAAATCACTGCGGTCGGATTATAAGAATCCCGCGCAAATCGCGCACAAGGTGTTGGCGGATAGGATGGGTGTGCGTGACCCTGGAAACAAACCGAATACTGGCGACCGTATCCCCTACGCATATATTCACAACGACACGAAGGGCGCACTTCAGGGAGATAAGATAGAGCACCCCGAATATATCCACGCCAATCGTCTTCAATTGAATTATTCATTCTATATCACGAACCAGATTATGAAACCAGTCCAGCAATTATTCGCGCTTGTATTGGAGCAATTACCGGCGTTTCAAAAGAAGAAGGGGCGCTTCTTGGATATGCTAGAGACGGTGGCATCCACGATAGATGATCCAGTCAAACGCGAGAAGAAAATAACAGAGATGCGACATAAGGAAGTGAAATCGCTGTTATTCGATGAGTATTTAGTGAAAGCGGACAATTTGAATAAAGGAAATCGCCCGATTACGGATTGGTTCCGTGGTGGTGGTGGTGGCAGCCGTAAGTAAGAGTAAGTATACAATTGTTTATGCCTTGTGTACAGAGGGGGGATCTGTAAATACCGTTGGTAATGTGCGCGCAACTGTATTTTCTAATATATTTTTCACGTGTTTATCGTATCCGGCTACAATATTAGTAAACGTATTCAATATAATCACAACTACGAATAATAGAATGAAAATAACTGCGGCTTTTGCGCGGTTTGTAATAGGACAAATGTCACCATACCCCATAGTTGAAATGGTTACTAATATGAAATAAAACCGGTCAAATAATGCTTGGTAAATATTCGCGTCATCTTTCGAGTTAAGACCTTTAAAGTTAGTCGAATCACGACAAACAATGGTTAAACCAATTGTCATAACCAGAATAAATCCGATAACAACAAACAAGTTTTTTATAACTTCGTCCATTATTATCGTATATAATATACAATATATTTTAATCTACTTCCATATAATCATTATCGTCGTAATCGCCACCGCCGCCGTCCTCATTATCGCCGTATCCGTTATGGTTTCTAATATTGTCATTTACAGTTGTGGGTGGAATTGCCGCACCAACTCCAGCTACTGTATTCAAAATATCGCGATAAAGCTGATCTTCGTTAAAGTTCGATAGGTTGTTATATAATGGTGGTAAATCATACGAAAATGTTAAACTATCATTAGAAACACTGTTAATGGCCATATTTATAAAATTTTGAGAATTATCCATAATACGTGAATAAATATCATTAGTTGAAATTTCATTACCGCCTCCACCGCCTCCACCACCTCCACCTCTAGATTGTGTGTTTGAACCAACACGGTAATCACGTATATCATTCCGGCACATTGGACACGTAGAGTGGTTTACAAACCATTCTCTCAAACTACCCCGATTAAAAATATGATTACATCCGCGTATCATCGTTATCTCACTTTCGTCATCGAATTCATCTCTCGATATAGGACAAGTGTTATTTACAGGAGTTGTAATATTCGAGTACGTTGTATTCAATGTCGCGCGTCTGATTTGTTCGCTTGTAGGTACTGAAGGTCCAGCGGCGGCTGGAGGTCTATCAAATACAATAGGTTGTGTATATGTGTATAGCATTGAATATAAGTTCGTGTTCGGGTTCGGGTGTGGGTTCGGGTTCGGGGTCGGAATCATATTCGGGCGCATATTTGGAATCGCATCTGCGGTAGCGTCAGCAACAGCATACGCATTTTGGCGTTCATTTCGATTATGTTCAGTATTAAAATAATTCGCCAACATACGTCCAAATGTATCACCGACTCTAGACCGTCGCGATTGATTTGGGTCTGAAGACGGTGCGACAGGAGCAGGCGCAGTAGCAGGCGCAGTAGCAGGCGCAGGAGCAGCCGCCACAGGAGCAGAAGGCGCCGCCGCTGGAACAGGAGCAGGCGTAAAATGATACATCGCATCATCAGGTCGTCTTATCCTGCGAATATCACTATAACGATGATAATAAAAAGATTGCCTGACAATTGACCGTTCCAAATTAGCGCGAAGGGCCTGTTCCATTCTAGAAAACATTGTGTTTCCAGTTACAATAAATTGGTTATACGATTGTAATAGATTCGTATATTCGTCTGTATACAATTGTTCATCTTCCACCGCATTATAAAACTGATTCAGATGAAATCTCTCGTAATATAGTGTTCCGGATCTGTCTCCATCTGCTGTTCGACTCAAGTTCGGGTTCTGGTTCTGTTCCATCCAAATAAGATTATAATATTATGAAGTATTTCTCTATATCTGTTTCATACGACGGCGTCGATACTTGGGAATATAGGTTGATCGGTAAGGTCCATAGTGGTGTTTTTTGTCATTGTGAATACAGCAAATCAATATCGCAAATAGAACGAAGAACGAACCAGACATCACCAGAAGTTCCCCGATGAAAGCAGGCATTATTATGATATATAAATATAAAGGGACGAATGAATCTCACAATACACGGAATAAACATATCAATTTTATACACAATAAAGAAAACTTAAACGTATAAATGTGGTATTATATAAAGAACTTCAATACTACTCACTCGCCATAAAATGACGCAAGCACTCACAGTGCCCGGACAGCGTTTCCCCGATTTCGTCGGAAAAGGCATTACTGGACTAATGAATATGGGGAATACGTGCTTCGTGAATTCGTGTCTCCAGGCACTATCACACACTTATGAACTGAACCGATTTTTAAACGACGATAAATACAAGAAACGCCTGACGAAGAAACCAGACGCAGTATTATTGACCGAATGGGATAAACTACGGACTCTAATGTGGAGTGAAAATTGCGTCGTATCTCCTGGTGGGTTTATGGCATCTATGAAACAAATCGCGCGTCTGAAGAATCAGGAGCTTTTCACCCAAAACTCACAAAACGATGTCCAAGAGTTCCTTATGTTTATGATGGATTCGTTCCATACAGCTCTTGCGAGAGAAGTGAATATGACGATCACCGGTAATGTAAATAACGATAAGGATATCGTTGGGAAGAAATGTTACGAGATGATGAAGCAAATGTATACGAAGAATTATTCAGAGATGTTGAATATTTTCTACGGGATTCAGATGTCAGTGATTGAGAGACTGCCCACAGGCGATGGAAGCGTGGGTGTGGGCGCGGGCGCGGGCGCGGGCGCAGAATTTTCGGTAGACAATATCTTGAGTTTATCACCGGAACCATTCTCAATTATTTCACTATCTATTCCATTAGTTGAAATTCGAGACACTGGTAAAACACGAATTCCAACATTATACGATTGTTTCTCTCATTACTGTGAAGGTGAACGAATGGAAGGGGATAATGCGTGGTTTAATGATACAACAAAGCAATACCAGTCTGTCCAAAAGCGTATTATGTATTGGAGTTTACCAAATATAATGATTATTGATTTGAAACGCGTCCAATATACAGAGCGCGGGCCGGTCAAAGTAACGATTCCCGTTGAAATACCGCTTCATAATTTAAATTTAAGTGCGTTTGTGCGGGGGTATAAGCGCGAAAGTTATATTTACGATTTATACGCGGTTTGTAACCACCACGGTAATTTTAGTAAAAGTGGGCATTATACTGCGACAATATGCTCGGCCAATGATATATGGTATAATTTCAACGACGAAACAGTTAAACAGGTAGATATGAAAGGTGACACAATTACAAGTAATATCCCATATTGTCTATTTTATCGTAAACGTAGTAGTACTAATGTAGATGAAAAACTATAATATATAAACAATATATAGTTTATTAACACTAACACATTAAATAATAGTCAATAAATAGTACATAGTAAATAACAAATTATACGGTCTATGAACACACAACAATCATCATCTCCATCGAATGGAGCATCAAATTTGAATAAAGTTAGTAGTATATTTGACTGGTTAGATGGTAAAGTCGACAAAATGATTAATGCGCGCTTTATCGTTATCATTCTTATTGTAATATGTATGTTTTATTTTGTTATAGGGGCTTTAGGCGGCGGTAGTGACAACTCTAATAGTGAAAACACGTTATTCGCAAATACATCAATTATCGAAATTCTGTTGTGGGCGATTTTCATCGTAATTGTTTTACTTAACGGATTCCAGTATTTTTTCAATACAAACATAAGTACCGAACTGACTAATTTGTTTTCTACGCAACCAAAGATTGCGATATCAGAGAAAATTCCGTCCGAGCCTACCGGTGCGGGCGATTTAGGCACAGGTCCATCTTTCAAAATGCGTAAACAAGTGTTCCATATTCCAGCCAGTGTTTACGACTATGACAATGCGAAGGCGTTATGTGAAGCATATGGCGCGAAATTAGCGAATATAGACCAGATGGAAGAGGCGCATAAATCCGGTGCGGAATGGTGTTCTTATGGATGGTCAGATAACCAGATGATACTTTACCCCACACAAAAATCGACCTGGGATGAACTTCAAAAGAGCACGAACACTGCCAAGAAAAACAGTTGTGGTCGACCGGGTATAAATGGTGGATATATCGACAACGCGAGTATGAAGGCAGGTGTTAATTGTTATGGTCCGAAGCCAGATATGAATGTAGGGTCATCCAAAATGATGGCAGGTATTCAGAATTATGAGTCTGGGAAAATGTTGGACCCGTTACACGAGGCGCGTGTTCAGCAAATGAAGGGCAAAATAAATGATGTGGTCGTCGCACCGTTTAATAAAGGTGCGTGGAGTTTGTTATAAAGAGAATCAATCAAAGATAATAATATTACTGAAATATATAACATTATTATTATTTAATATACATTTAGAACAACATTCGATGTCGTCTCTATCGATGAATAAGGTGCGTGGCCGCGCTTTGAACGCCAACACGCAAAACTCTAACAACTTCTCAATGTGGATGGAGCCCCTCTCACATAAGCAGTATCCGGTAACGGATGTTTACAATTCGACCATTAACGCTGTGATTACTTCGGACGGGACACGTAATAAGATTACAGCACAACCGGGTCTCTTGTATAACAGCGCCCGGCTTGATGTGTCTGGGTCGGTGAACCCGACGAAGTGGACGACTGGACAGACCATAAACACTGTATTCCTTGAATCGGCGGATATGGCACAACTTAACACGTCAATTTCGGCTGGGACTGTTGCGACATATACGTATACACCCAAATCTACCAGTTCTAAAATTATCGTGGAATATGGCGGATTGTATAATATATCTGGTGATTCTGGCAATGGATTGGATGCGTTTGAATCACAAGTCACGGTTGATAGCACACTCATTGCTAAACGACAGCAACAATTCCCAAATGTGGCAGGTTCTGGAACGAGAAGTAGCACACTTTTCCCGATTTGCGGCGGTATTGCTAATGCGGCACTTACTCCTCGTGTAATAAATATAACATTAACAAGGATTAATGGTGATGACACGATTCGATTTTATAATGGGTCATTTGATGCGTTTATGAAAATCACCGAGATTGGCGCATAATTTAATGTAAATAATAATATTTTTATTTTTGAATTATTTACATTTATTCATTTCATTTCATTCTACGACGTTTTGTCGTTGTTTGTTTCTTATTCTTCTTCTCAACAACGGGTGACCCAGATACACGGCGGTGTCTTCGCGTCTTCACATCGTGCTGGATGCGATCCTTGGATTCAACGAGAGAAAGAAGTGTATCAAAAATATCATTGGGTGCGTGTGTTGTAGTCTTATAGTCTTTTATCTCCTCGTCGCTGTCGCTGTCGCTGTCGCTGTCGTGGTCTTTGTCCTGAGTCATCTTTTCTTTCGCTTTAGCGTTGGCGCCTGCGTCATCTTCTGGCACTTCGAACGCATAATTACGCGGCCGAAACATCGGTGGCATCATAAACAATCCAGCAGGAACTGCTAAATCGCGAAACAAGTCACTGAATTTCTCAGGAATGAAATGCGGCGCCGGCTCGCTGCTGACCCCCACTCCACCACCGGTCTGTGCGCCCGCATCAACCGAAACAAATAGCGGCATCTTATGCTGATAAAGTAAATTATTCACACGGTATCCACCACCTATCATATTTCCTTCTTTATCTTGATGAAAAACCAAATGTTCCGATGGGTTAAAAAATTGACTGATTTTGGATGACATTATTGTTTGAATACTTATTTCACTCCTACTGAAATAAGTATATATTATGATTTCGTGTGTTTTCCGCTTCACTGATTCTGATTAATCTTCCGCATCATCATCGTCACCCGCTGCGCCGCCTTTCACCCCGGAAGAAGACGGTTTTTCATTATAAACACGCTTAATCTCCATTGTCATCTTCGACTCGCGGTTTTTCTTAATATATGCCATAATTTGCTCGACTTGCTTTCCGTTGGTTATTAGATCATTAAGACATTTCTCAATATATGTCAGCGTAAGTGGTGCGGTATGTTTCGCCGAAACAAATTTAAGTTTTCCATCAGATATGTTTACCGTCGCCTTTTCAAGTTGTTTTTCTTCAACAAGTTCGATAATCTCATCATTGATAACCGATTTTTCGGTGCGAATATCCTTTACAGTATCATTGGATTCCTTAATACGATTATCTAGTTCTACCCATCGTTTAATTTTGGTTTCAAGAGTCGGAGGTGTTGCGTGAGTCGGGGGTGTTGCGTGATTCGCGGTAAGAATAGATGTTGGGTTCATAACGGTACGTACGTACTAATCTGATGACAGAAATGATATTCTTATAATAATACAAATAGTTATGTTTATATTATTATTACAATAGTGCTTAGTATATTACTTACCATTTTACTTAGCATTTTATTTACCTACGACGACGAGACCTACGAGATGACTTACGAAAATTAAAAGACCGACCAAAAGACTTTCCAGACCTTCGGGACTGAAGAGCCTTCTGACCGAGATAAAGGCCTAAAGGAACCATTGCGGTCTCGACTGCGGCCATAAGACCTGGAACCATACCACCGGTCTGATTCTGCTGCTGGTTCTGATTCTCCTGGTTCTGCTGCTGCTGGTTCTCCTGCTGCTGGTTCTCCTGGTTCTGCTGCTGCTGCTGCTGGTTCTGGGCTGAGCGACGACCACGGCTGCTGTGTTTCTTGCGCTTTCCGCCAACAATAGGAGAACCCTGTAAAGAAGAAGCCGCGATAGCACCGGCAACGGCGCCACCAACCATCGCAGGCGTTAAACCGCCCTTTCCGGTAGGTAGTTCTGCAGCCTGTATATTAGAACCGGATAATCCAGAAGCAGAACCACCCGTTTGAAGCTGACCCCCTATAAGGGTCTTGGCGATTATAGCGGCTTGATTAAGAGTTGATTGAGGTATTTCAAACTGACCAGTAGGACCAGCGGTAACAGCAGGAGCATTAGTACTGCTGCCTAAAGAAAGACTGGCATTACCGCCGTGTTGACGATGATTGCGCTTCTTGTGTTGTTTTTGTTTACGCGAACGAGAACGAGTAGATGATGGCATGTTTGCTTTATATATTAAACAATGAAAAAAACATTTTCTAAAAAGGAAAGGAAAGATATAATAATGAATCTATTTGGTTTATGATAAATATTTTATGATAAATATACATAATAATACATCATCAAATGAAAATATCCCCATTTATTCTCCTTCTAGGTCTTATTGTATTACCGGAAACTATTATCACTGTTCCGATTTTCCCGTTTGGACGCGCCGATGCGGCGACTATAGTGCTCCACGACACCGTCAATGACACCGTCAATGACACCGTCAATGACACCGTCACCACTACTACTGCTGGTTCGCTAGAATGTGATGCTTGCTTGTATCTAGCCAATGGTGTCAACCAAACAGTTCTTCATAATCCTAAAGTCATCGCTTTCGTTACAAGTGATATCGAAAAAGTATGTTCGGTATTACCCGAAAGCGTCCAAGCGATGTGTAATGACGCAGCGCAATCTGTAGCACCTTTACTTCTAAATCATTTGGGTGATTTTATTGTCACCGAAGGATGCCAGGATTTAGGAGTTTGTCATTGATTAGCGTAATTCATAACCGAATAATATATTGCTTCATAATACTAATTTAACTACCAAGTTATATTTGTATATCGCAAAACACACATACACATACACATACACATACACACACCCACACATTTGCCTAAATATGGATGTATTTCACCCCAATGATACATTTAATTTCAACAATCTTCATTTATCACATCCAAATAGTATCCCAGGTGGATCATATTTAACAAAATATTCATATTATGAAAGTAAAAACCCTCTCTATATTCAAACACCCAAAACCCAGTCGAAACAGGGGATCGTCGTATCTGGTAAGAAAGCGCACATCGATCTATTATTCACCGGAAATGATAGTGACGCCGAATTTATCGAATGGATAGCTGATTTAGAGAAACGGTCAGTGGATTTGCTTTATGAAAAACGGCATTTATGGTTCACACAAGAACTGGATAAAAGCGATATTGAAAACTCATTTACGTCGCCAATACGCGCATTTAAGACTGGGAATTATCTTGTTCGGGTAAATTTAGAATTAAATCGGACATTTACACATATTCAGCCATTTTTATGTAAAGTATTCGATGAGAACCGAACAATTGCGCCGGTTGATTATATTAAGTCAGACCATAACATCATCTCGATTATAGAATTCCAAGGAATTAAATTTACATCGAGAAGTTTTCAGATGGAGTTAATATTACGGCAAGTATTAGTAATTCCAGAATTGCCATTATTTGAAACGTGTGTTATAAATACGAATACGAATATGACGAGTAGTAGTAGTAATATAGAAGAACCTTTAGGAAAAAGCAACGAATCATCGTCATCGTCGTCATCGTCGTCATCGTCGTCATCGTCGTCATCGTTGCCGATTCCACCTATAAATGAAAATACGATTCACGCATCTACAAAAGAAATCATTGAGTCATTGGATAAATCTCTCGGACCACCAGAATCAAACCCTCGCCAGGAAGGACAAACAATAGATATATACGCGCCATCATCTAGCGCATTAAAGCATTTTGAATATACGGAGGTAGATATTGATTTTAAAAATATCCCAGATGCCATTGATACAAAAGAACCCAATTTTGATTGTTCACAACCGATTACGGAGCCATCAGCCAGGGCCACAGCCACAACCACGACTATAACTACAAATAAAACGAATAAAAGCAATGGAAATGGATCAATAACATTAAAAAAACATAAGGACGTCATTTATGAAATGTATAAGGTTGCCAAACGAAAAGCCCAAGAAGCCAAAAAAAGCGCAATACGTGCTTATTTAGAAGCCAAAGAGATTAAGGCATCTTATTTATTGGATGATTTAGATGATTTTGGTTCATCGTCTGGTTCAGACGAAGAAATAGACAATTAGAACGATAGTATTTATTTTATCATTTATTTTATATACAATTAAATTATAATAATGAGTTTTTTGTCCGATTTAGAGAGAAACATTGACCCCAAACACATTCTTGTGTTTTTTGGTGCGGTTGTCCTATTATATGCTGTCCTTACTTACTCTGACCAAAAGTTTGCGTTACCATCTGAGACTCTTGTAAGTTCCCAAAATGATCGCCAGGCGACTACTGGTCACCCGGCAATGCCAAGCGGTGGAAACGGATATGCCGCGGTGGATTCGATGACTGGTCAGGGTGGTGCTCCGCCTGCCGGCGCGACTAATATGCCTGTCGCGAATCCGTCTGACCTTCTTCCCCGCGACACCAACAACCAGTGGGGCAGTTTGAATCCCGCTGGCAGCGGCGACCTCTCTGGCCAGAACCTCCTTTCTGCGACTTTTTTGACCGGAATTGACACCATCGGTAACACGATGAAGAACGCTAATCTTCAGCTTCGTTCTGAGCCTCCTAATCCCCAATTGAATATTGGTCCTTGGAACCAGAGCACCTTTGCTCCTGATCTGATGCGCACTCCTCTGGAGTTGGGCTGCGGTGGACAGTAATGTGCTGTGCGCTCGCCCGCACACCGGCGATTGGGAGCGAGAGTGGAGCGAATATATAGCGAGAGTCATTACACACGTATGAATAAGATTATACGTGTATAATATAATAATTGTAGGATTGAAATGGCAAACATTCTCTCGACCATCATTTTATTGTTTATTGTTCTTACACTCTCCATAATGATAACCAAATCGCTCATCGTCCCTGCGTTTGTGAATTATCAATATGGTCTATTCAACAACACAAATTTCGAACTTAAAGAAAGTCGAATACCCGGACTAGGATTAGGTCTTTTTACTAAGCGTCCGCGTAAGAAAGATGAAGGATTGTTTGTTGCGATATCATCCAAAGAACTCGTAACTTCTATAGGAAGTAAAATAAATCATTGCCCGTCTATAAAGACGATTTCAGCGAACGGCCGTATAGCGCCAGCAAGCACGATCCTACCGAATACATATCTCTCGTCTACCGCGGATAAAACCACAGGCGAATGGTGGGTAATCGCCGCGCGCGATTTAGAAGCAGGTGAAGAAATTACGATGGATTATACATACACTCCCAAATTCATACAGAAACCTAATCAGGATTGGAAGTGTGAAATCTAGTATACGATACAGTATTTGTATTCTGTGTATATATACAATACAATTCAATTCAATTCAATTCAATTCAAATAATTATAATGACCACCCAACAATCTCTCGGGCTCTGTCGTTACAAAGATATATTTGGTCGTCCGAGAGAAGGTGCTCACGCCTACCGTATCTTTGATATAGCGGTAGTGGATGTCGCCGCGACCATCATCGTTGCTTTTCTAATCGCCAGGATCTTCGGCGTCGCATTCTGGAAATCTCTCGTCGTGTTGTTACTGGTCGGGATACTTTCCCACCGCGCATTTTGTGTTCGCACGACGGTAGATAAGTTTTTCTTTCCAAAACAATTAATTTAAGTGGTAATATTATAATACAGATATAATGGCAGAAGCGGCCTCGGGGAGAGCACCCGAATCCGATGAGGGTGAACCCAAAATTATAATATTATTTGTTCAGGGTCACGGTCAAACGCCAATTCCGTACAAAAGCACAGACACGCCGGCTACTACACGTTTATCAAGTGAACCTACAAGACTCAAAAATGTAACAGTATTATCTGTTGTAGGGGAAGAACTTGTTAACAGCGAAATGGGGTTATGCTTTGGGCCTGAGTATTGCCATAAAACAAACGATGCTTGGCTTGGAACAGCATTATGGCAGGTATATAAACCTAAACATCCAGGTCCGAAGAATAAATCTACGGATGAGGAACCTATGAATGAAAGATACTATCAAGCAAAATTAGAGGAAGCATCCGCGGCAATCCAAAAAGTAAATGCAGCAGCAAGTATACATTATAGAGATGGTCATTCAATAAAACAAGACCCGGTCTTAAGAAGAGCGTATTTTTTTGGACCTGAACCACACGAGAACCATAGAATATGTATCCTAAAGGGTCACGATAGATGTATACGTTCCAGAGATGCTGCCGGACCCCCTGTTGGACCACTAAAACATAATATAGTATGGTGTCCAAATTATGGATTATACGCTTTAGACGCAACTGACCTTGAAACACATACAGTCGCTTCTATATCAACCCCACCTAACCCACAATATCCAGAATCTAAATTTACCCCTGCTGGCTTTATAGATATTAGGCCAAAGAATATATTACGGGGGGGTCAATATGAATTTTGGAGAGATAAAATTGTAGCCAATTGGGAGGGTAAACATGATCCTAATGATCCTGACGATAGGTGTGAAAGTATATTATTTTTATTCCAGCAGGCGGTCAAATATAAAGAATTAACACTTGAAGAAATTTCAACACTATTTCAAGAGGGTATGGGTTATACGCATATTCAGGTTATCGACGTAACGTGTAAAACCCCACATTTTGAACCCTCCCCAGCATCTGCGCAATCGTCACAAAGTAGTAGTGGTGGTAGTGTAGTAGGAACACCGTTATCAAAAGATTCTGTTTACGTAACACCAGATGATTCATTAGAATTATCATCAGCACCATCAGCACCATCACCAGCACCATCATCATCACCATCACCATCACCATCACCATCACCAGCACCATCATCACCATCACCAGCACCACAAGGTCCTTTTTTACGTAGTGCTGATACTGATGCTCATCCCAATACAAAACGCCCTGCCATCGGTGGCTCACGAAAATCGCGCAAACGAACAACCGTCAGACGAAAGAAAATAACACGTAAAACAAAGAAAAGAGTATACAAAAAGAAATCTCAAAAACGAAACAGACGTAAATAAAAAAGAAAAAATCCTACAAGACTCAGGCATTAAAAAAATGTTATGATACAACACCATTATGGATTGTATCATATCTTATCGTTCCTATCTCATCCGGAAACCCTAGCAAGTCGGGTGGTTCCCATAATCCGGTCATAAACACCAAGCAGTCCATACGACCGTGTATTCAAATTATGATGAGCTTCGTGCGCTTCAACCGCGTTTCCAAGACCAAGTGGTTGTTCTAGAAACGGTAAAAGAGGCACGCTATTATGATACGGCATAACTTTACCACAGTGGTCACTACAATTCATCTCGTGAACATAACTGATACACATCAACAATTCAAATGGAGTCAAATCAACACCAAGTAATATAGCCATTAGCGTTATATTCCACCGACCAATCATAATCGATGAAACCCAGAGGTCAATAAAACCGAGCCACGTAGCTTCACGAGCAAGAGGATAACGGAACTGATGATGGTATTGGTGGTTTGTCTTGTAATACAACCACTTGTATGTATGCTGTGCGTGGTGCCAGGCGCCATACAAAATATCCGCAAAAGCCAACGATAATTGAATCATAACGGCCAATCGCACATAATACAAACTATACAATCCGATAGTTCTATAATTATTATTCACTGTATCGGTACTCCAACTGTCCATCCAAGCCGCAATATTGTGAATGGGTGTCTCGTTTCGAACAATTTCATTAAACCAAAGTGTCGTGAACATAAAGAGTGGAACCGACCATCGTTTAAAATAAATCGAATAACCTTCCACTCGATCGGGTCGCTTCAACTGTGGTCGTTTACTTGAATTCAAATACGGTATATTTGTAAAAACAGAACTCGCGGTCCAGTCGATGATTTCCGAAATGAGCGTATATTGAACATTCATTAAAAGATAGCCGAACCCGAACTTCACGAGGACGTGTTGATCATACATATTCAAATAATCATATAGTAATGAAAAGAGGTAACTTGTGGTAAAATGATACATTAGCGAGCACGCAATATAACCGTATTGGGGCGATTTGTCCCTGGTATATTCCGCTACAGTTGACGTTTCATCAGCAAGCTTGGACAGATTACAATCTGACATATTGCGGGGATGTATTGTATTATTATTTATTCAATATTGCTTTTATATTGTATTAATTCTCTCGTCGTTCTAGTTGTATTCGGGATTATACCACGATAAATAATATGTACTGTATATATAATTAAAATAGAATGGGAGAAGCAGGAGAGGCGGTGGCGGCAAGAGCAGTAGATGGTCCTCCATACTTTTTGGTAGCATATATTGAAGCACACGGAGGAACACCTATAGGAGGGATAGAAAGAGTACAAACAAGACAGCATTCTCCTCAATATCAAGATATAACTGTGACAGAATTATCTATTCCAGGAGACCAATATTGTTCAGGAATGATGGCTGCTATGTATAATCCTCCACCGGATAAGCCGCATTGGGATGGCAAATCGATTACCAATGTGACTCCTGGTATTTTGAGACAAGTATTTAAAGATCAATGTGATAATCCTCATAATATTCAGATGGCATTTGAAGAAGCAAAAAGGCAAATAAAACTCGCATATAAAGCTGCTAAAATTACATTTCCAGAGGGAGGGTTTACGGTAAGGACAAACTCACCCGATTATCAATTTTTTCAACTACATCGTAATCCAGGAGAAAATGATCGCAGCTCTGGAAGTGGACAACCAAGACGAACATCGGTTGACTATCATATGCCGATGCTTACTGACGGATATGGTATATTTTGCGTATGTACGAATCACCCCGTCTTGAAACAGTTTTGTTTAACTGCTAAACCCGATAAAGATGTTGAACGAGAAACACACCACGGAGATATAACACTCGACTTTATAGACTCGAATATGTTTCCAAAAATAAATATGATTGGTCACGATAATTCCAACCCACCTGGACCGTTAGGGGCATACAACTGGATGAACGCAATTCGCGGAACAAAAGGAACAGACGAAGACTTAAAAAAATTAGCATTACAAATTGTTGATAAAGCATTTTGTGATAAAGAAATACATTCACAAGACTTTATTACAGTGTTACGAGCCTTGAATATAGGCCACGCGTGGTTGTTCAATCCAGCGTGCCGGAATCTTTGTTCCACAATACGACCTAGACATGCTCGCGACCCGTTATCCGAATCTCGTAATTCCTTTCCAAATAGTCAAATTACACAAGATTCACAGCCACAAGAAGATTCACAGCCACAAGAAGATTCACAGCCACAAGAAGATTCACAGCCACAAGAAGATTCACATCCGCGAGCACGATCACGATCACCACCACGATCACCACCACGATCACCACCACCATCACAATCACCATCACCATCACCATCACCATCACAGCCACCACCAAGTAGGTTGTCTAGATTTATTAATTTTCTTAGACGGTCTGCTAAACCCTCGTCAACATCTACTTCCGGACAAGGTGGCTCACGAAAACCGCGCAGAAGAACAACATCTACTACACGAAGGAAAATGACGCGTAAAACAAAAAAAAGAGTATACAAAAGAAAATCTCAAAAACGAAACAGACGAACTTATTCACTCGTTATATAAGTGAAAAGGATGTATAATACGCTACCAGCGTTAAAAATTGTTATGATACAACACTATTAGGTGTTGTTGACACTATTAGGTGTTGTTGACACTATTAGGTGTTGTTGTATCATATTATGTTAAATTAATGATATGCTAATGTGCGTAGCGACGGGATCCACGACGGCTTCGGCGAGCAGTTTTGCGTTTTTGACGACGTGAATTCTTGCGGGCATTAGAACGATTACGGCGGCGGGAGGTGGATGAATTCCGGGATGAAGAACCACCATTATAAGATAATGGTGATGGTAATGGTAATGGTTTATGTTGTATTAATGAATTGACTGGTTCATCGAGTATATTATTTTGGTACTTTAATGGTGGTAGTTGTAGACCGATAGGTGAATTATTATTATCATCATACGGCGAAAGATTTCGATCTGGCGGTCTATTATCAATTAGTTGAGCCATAATATTATACAAACAAAAAACTTAAATTCTCGTGTTATATAAATACCCAATAAAATAAAAAATGTTCAAAACAAGTGTTTTTGGATATATTATTATAATTTTCATTATCGTCATTTGCCTTAAAATCTACCAAGAATCAGACGCATTCCAGTTGAAATGTATTGTTTCTAAAGTCGACGGCAATAAATACTGCGTCCGTGAACGCGCTAAACTGGAACTGGCGGCTGACCTTCTCGCCACCGTGACCCAGAAAATGAAGCAGGTCGTGAAACATATGGGCGATACTTATCCCGACCGCGATAACGTGAAACGTTTAGTCAAAAACTTCCGCCCCGAAAAAGTAAGTGAGACGCTCCCTACTAGCGAATACACTGCGTATAGCGAGAACAAGGGTGAGAAACTCGCGTTTTGCGTGAATACAACCAAAAAGGGGAATAAACTCATCGACGAAAACACGCTTACATTTGTCGCACTTCACGAGTTGAGTCATATTATGACGGAGAGTGTCGGACATAAGGACGAATTCTGGAACAATTTCCGGTTTCTTATCGACGAGGCTCAGAAAATCAAGGTGTATTCACCGGAAGATTATAAACTCAAACCAAAAGAGTATTGCGGGATGACGATTAATGATAACCCGCATTTCGATAACTAGCGCAGTGCGTTCCGCCGCACGGCACGGTCGCGTCCCGCCGATATCAATTAACATTAACGGCGCATTACTGTCCCGTTATTGCGCATTATGCACGGCGGTGTGCGGCCGGACGCACCGTAAAAACCGCGTATCCGGCAATCTTCGCTCCTGTATCCCCCGAATATCCGTCGTCCGTGTTATACTCGATACAATATCCCGGTCTACATCTTCCACCTGATATAGGACGTTTGTGGCTGGTGTTCTATGATTAAAAAACGACACATACGGGGGGACAGAGTCGGCGTCTGTCCAGCACCAAATCGCGCGGTTCATCGGGTTGTTCTGAAGTGCCTCCCATTCTTCTATACTTTCGTATTGATACATCAAGGGGAACGCCGTGTCGTGTTCATACGTTTCATCGACAAATGTGATATAAATCTCGCTGATATTGAAAGACGGCGACGGGAACGGCGGCGATGGCGACGATGAAAGCACCTGTTCGTAGATAGACGCACCGCCAATAAACCAGACCGTGTCGTAATTCTTGGCGTGGTCGTGGATTTCCGAGAGATTTTTCAGGAAAGTGACACCCGTCGTAGCCGCCGGCAGGGCCGTGTCAGCCTCAGCAGCAGCGTGTAATGCGGACACCACAAAATTGTCGCGGAATTTCAACGGTCGAACCGCCGCAGGAATACTCTCCCAAGTCCGACGTCCCATCACCACCGCGCTATTATAAGGAAACGTCGATGACGACGTCATTTCAGCGAAAAAACGAAGGTCACGTGTGAGTTTAGGCCACGGAAGTTGTCCTTCAAATCCGATACCACCACCACGACAAACAGCGACAATCATTTTGAATTCAGTGGCACGGGTCATTTTTGATTCGATGATACTATTGTATAATATACAACAACTGTGTTTATTATACATTCATTACATATACATTAAGTATATGAATAACACATAAATGATATAATATTCTATTCATATAATAGACAATAATGGAAAGGACGATCCCCATTTATAAGATCTGTCATATACGGTCGCCTACTGGAATAAAAGAACGCCCACCTGTTGACACATCCGAAGGAGGCGGCGGCGGCGGCGGCGGCGGCGGCGGCGCAGCAGCGGTGGCATCATCATCATCTGCAGAATACAACATCTTATATGTATTTTACGGGAATGTCGAGTTTCTCAGCGACGAAGGCGGCGTCGTAAATATAAACGATTTATTCATCCAAGAGCGCGAAAACCCATTCTTCAAAACAATATTTAGTGAATATGAGCTCCAGTCGATAATCCATAACGAAATCAAGGTAGTATTCCTCCCCGAGAGAATCTATCCCGATGATTCTATCGAGACCATCAAAAAGAAGCTCCTGTATTTGACGCGAGAGAAGGTCGGTTTATCTTACCCTGAATTGTATATGTTTTGTAAACAAGCCAAAACAATCACGAGCCAGATATGCTACGACCAAATCACATCAAACGGTAAACTGGAAATAACACCTGTACGAATCCAGAATTTTCTGCTGAATATAGACAATCATCCGAGAGAATCTGTAAATTATGGCGGGGCGGATTTAACTGGCGACCAAGCTCACGAATTGACAGATTTCACGAAATTAGGTGCGCCATCCAGCAGCGACGGTAATTATAGTTATACGAATATATTGAACCTTAAATTAGAAGAAAAACCGCGTTTTGTAAATGTAGTATTAGGTCAAGAATTAAGCACAGTATCCGATGGGTATCCATACGCGATAAACCCATTTGACGCGATATATATGGACCCTTTTTTAGATGCCCACGCAGGTGAGATTATCAACACAACAAATAAAACTGTTCTTATTGATATTGGGGTATTTCTACATAATACAATCTATCTAGTCTCAGCTGAAGATGTGCTTCAATACGCAAAATCTCTCGAAGATCCAAGAATATTGGAAGAATTGGGTGTGGGTGTTCCAATACAGACGACCGGAGCAGCACCAATGGCGCCAGCACAGAGGCTCATCAACGAGAATTACATAATCCATTTATATTTTCCGTATTTAGCAGTATATCGCGACGAAACGCGCCGTTCATCTCTCGAGTTAGGATCCGCCGAAGCATCCGGAGAGGTCGACTTAACTACTATTCATTCACATAATACATTATTACTTCATCGGTTAAAACTTGTTGACGCGGATAAAAAGATACTCAACGAGAGATTTATGCGTCAAACAGCGAATATCAAGTTATTATACGATATTTACGAGAGACGAAAACAAGACAACGCGTATACAGATAACGGTATACGTGGGGTCGAATTTACAATTCATCAAGAAACCAAATATAATCTCTCTTTAGATGCGATATTCAAGCTTATCCATTGCTCTGAATACATCCCGTTTATTAAGTACAATCCAGGGAAGAAAATGGATAATATCTATAAGTTATTTATTTCTGGTGTGAGTAAAAGTGGCCGTAAAATCCCGTATTTACCAAAGGGCGATATTTTCCGTCTAATTAAAACAACCTCGCGTAAAAAAGGTGTCGCAATACTAATCCAGTATACGTATTCAAACCCATCGATTCCCGACCATAAAGCCACACATTTACCCATTCCGATTATTTGCGAGTTTGACGCGGATGGGTCAGTATATGTGAAACTGTTTGTGAAATACTCATTTTCAACGAGCGAGATGGAGGAAATAATTAAAGCGACTGTAAATCCAGTTTTGCGTGTTGTAAAAGAATACGTTGAACAAAGTGGTTTTAAAATGAACCTATTTACGAAGTTCACTAGCGATAATATCGACCTTATCAACGTCGAATACTTTGCGCAATTACCGATTACACGGAATATTGAAATAAAATCGATGATTAAGTGTATCTCTAGTGCGTTTAATGAAATCGAAGGGTCGCTGAGGAAGGGGATTGTTCTTAGATACAAGCGTGTCAGTAACTATAATGATATGACGAGCCAGGAAGCGTATATCATCGAAATGTTGAATAAGAGACACACTGATCGAGAGATTATCGACGGGCTCCGTGACAATTATGTGATGTCGGAAGATGATGCGCGTATTAAAATCACGACGCTTCTTTCATCAATACAAACACAACAAATGTCGCGTTATCGTGGTGGAAGTATCCGCATCAAGAATAACCCGGGTTTCCTGACAAAAATCACGAAAGGACAGTTCAATAATATAATCACGATCGAGATATCCAATATCAATAATATCCTCTTTCTGCCCTCCTTACATATTTATCTTGACTCGATTATTCGCATCTATCAAGACCCAAGCACGACCGATATACCTTACGAACAGATCATCCAGTTATGCCAGCAACGGGGCGCACCAGCGGGCGGGGTGCCAGTGGCGGCCTCACCATCAGCATCAGCATTAGCTTTGGGATCAGCAGCTCAGGGTGTGGCGGACGTAGTAGATGAATCCGAAGATGGCGATGGCGATGGCGATGGCGATTTCATCGATGATGCGCGCCCAGAAGCCATATTACGTGACGTTAACCCATCTGATAAAGAAGAATCAATCGAAACAATGAGTGAAATCATATCATTAACTCGAAAACCAATTTCGGAAAGCGTCACGTCTACGATTTTAGGGGAGAAATTAGTATTTGGATTTGAGGCCGAGGAAGCCGGTGGTGGTGGGGCTGCTGGAGGTGGCGAACTTGGAGGCGATGGAATAGATTTGTTTGCGTTATTACAGGATGACGACGAAGACGAAGAAGAAGACGACGAAGATGGTGGTGATGACAACGGCGGGGGTGACCAATTCGGCGGTGCGGGTGGTGCCGCGAAAGGTCGTCATCCATCTTCCGAAGAACTTGCCGAAGAAGGCGGCGCAGATGAAAGTGTATCTGATATAACCGGTCTAGAATTGGCCAATCCAAATCCATTTTCAAAACGTATCCAAGAGCGCGATCCGATTATTCATCTTAATGAAGATTCTGGTAAATTCAACGCATATTCACGTAGTTGCCCGTGGAATGTGAGACGCCAGCCGGTTATTTTAACCAGCGAAGAAAAGGCGCGAATTGACCGAGAACATCCGAATTCATATTCACATAGTATAACATACGGGTCTGACCAAAGCAAGCAGTATCATTATATATGCCCAAGATATTGGAGTTTAAAGCATAACACCAGTTTGACTGAAGAAGAGGTCCAATCGGGGAAGTTCGGGAAAGTTATTCCGCAAAAGGCGAAGAAGGTGCCTCCCGGCGCAAGTATATTCGAGTTTACGGATGATAAATACCACGTGGATGAAAAGGGAAATTACAAGCAACATTATCCTGGGTTTCTTAAAAAAGACGCACATCCAAAAGGGTTGTGTGTACCGTGTTGTTTCGGGCAATGGGATAAACCGTCGCAAACAACCCGAAGACAAGAATGCGAAATGAAACAACACGAAGAAATTCGTGTAAAGGAAAAACTGAAAGAATCGGTTTCAGGGAAGGAGGGGGGAGTTGCGGCGGGTGCGGGTGGGGACGGGGAAGGGGGGGCGGGGGGGGGAAACGGAACACTTGATAAAGGACGAC